>Ga0316217_10004892_pt1 | contig 14181 bp, 12 predicted proteins | sample 1anoAmetaG_FD_203633 | JGI IMG/M metagenome (GOLD analysis project Ga0316217, IMG submission 203633) | Freshwater microbial communities from Trout Bog Lake, Wisconsin, USA - 1anoA | ecosystem: Environmental > Aquatic > Freshwater > Lake > Hypolimnion/Profundal zone | place: USA: Wisconsin... | reverse complement strand
GACGACCCATCAGGCGATTCTGCTGGACCGGCTGGGTTTGCAGTTACCGGAGCAATTGACGATACGCGAAATGTAGTGAAGACTTTGGGATGAAAACGGCTTTCCGGACGTTTGGCCATGCCCGTTTTGTTGTATAATGTCTATCGTTGGAGTGAAGATCATGTGTGATATTCAAATGGCTGATCAGGAAAAAGACACCCCGCCGCCGCCGGATGGCGATCAGGGTGGCGGCACCGCTACGGCCACCGCGCCGGCCAAAACCAAGCCGGCTGACAAGGGCAAATCGAAAATCAAACCCAAGCCCAATTTGCCGGGGATGCTGCCGCCGTGGAAAGTGCTGCTGCACAACGACGATGTCAATTCCGGCGAATTTGTCGTGCTGACCATCATGGAATTAACTCCCTTGAAGGAACAGGACGCCATTCTGCGCATGCTGGAAGCGGACCAGACCGGCGTCGCCCTGCTGCTGGTCACCCATAAGGAACGGGCCGAGCTTTATAAGGATCAGTTCGAATCCAAAGGTTTAACCGTCACCATCGAGCCGACGGAAGCGTGATTATGCTGGAACAAGTCTTGCAGACGATTGAAGCGGGCCGGCAGCAATCGCTGGCGGGGTTGACGCAGTTGTTGTCGATCCCCAGCGTCAGCGCCAAGCCGGAACATAAGCCGGATATGCAACGCTGCGCCCAGTGGCTGGCCGCGCAATTTGCCCATGCCGGTCTGGATGCACAAGTGATGCCCACCGCCGGCCATCCCATGGTGCTGGCCAAAAACCAGCACCAGGCCGGCCGCGCCACCGTGCTGCTTTACGGCCATTACGACGTGCAACCCGTGGAACCGTTGGATCAATGGACTACGCCGCCGTTTGCACCAACCATCCGCAACGGCGCGATTTACGCCCGCGGCGCCGCCGACGATAAAGGCCAGGTCTGGGCGCATATCCAGGCCATCGCTGCCTGGCATGCCCACGGCGGTTTGCCAGTCAACATCACCGCGCTGATCGAAGGCGAAGAAGAAATCGGCTCGGAAAATCTCGAAACCTTCGTGCGTCAGCATCAGGATGATTTGCACGCCGACATCGCCGTCATCAGCGATACCAACCAATTTGCCAAGGGCATTCCGGCCATCACCTACGGCCTGCGCGGCCTGGTGTACATGGAAGTCAAACTTACCGGTGCCGATCACGATCTGCACAGCGGCCTATACGGCGGCGTCGCCCCCAACCCCGCCAACGAGCTTTGCAAACTGCTGGCCACCCTGCACGAGCACCATGGCCGGGTCAACATTCCCGGTTTTTACGATGCCGTGGAGCCGGTAACGCCGCCGGAACGTGGCGAATGGTCCAAACTCCCCTTCGACGAGAAGGCGTTGCTGGCCGAACTAAACGCCCCCGCCCTCAGCGGCGAAGCCGGTTACACCGCCATCGAACGCGAGTGGGCACGCCCCACGCTGGACATCAACGGCCTGACCAGCGGCTACCAAGGCCCCGGCGCCAAAACCATCATCCCCGCCACCGCCAGCGCCAAAGTTTCCATGCGTTTGGTGCCGCATCAAGACCCGCTGAAAATCCGCGAGGCCTTCACGCAGACCTTACAAGATCGCTGCCCGAAAAACATCAAGCTGGAGATCACCTGCCACAGCCATTGCGGCCCGGTATTGGTGCCGCGTGCCGGCCGTGCCATGCAATTAGCCACCGAAGCCGTGGAAACCGGCTTCGCCGCCAAGCCTACCTTAATGCGTGGCGGCGGCAGCATTCCCGTAGTCAGTCTAATCAAGAGCGTTCTCGGCATCGACACGCTGCTGGTAGGCTGCGGCTTGCCGGATGATCGCGTGCATTCACCCAATGAGAAATTCGATTTGGAGGCATTGCATAGCGGCACGCGCACGGTGGCGGTGCTGTACCAAAAGCTGGCGCAGTTGAAAGGGTGAAGGTGCGAAGAGTGGAAATATCAATTTTGCAATCTGCGATTTGGGATTGAGAATTTGGAATCTGGAATTTCCCATTGGCGATTTCCGGCTCGGAACGGGATAGGGAAAGCCGGCATCAACCGGCCTTCCCTACCCCCAATCTTGCCGGCTTAGCGCATTTCACCGCCGGGCAAACGCACGCAACACTTAACTGCTTGGGTGGAACTGGTCGAAGCGGGGAAATCCAGCACGACTTTCCACCTCACGTCTTGCCGGTCAGCATTCCTAATATCGCGGCCAATTTGCCTAAGGCGTCGGGGGCGGGCATCGGCAGCTTAAGGTAACTGCGGCCGGTTTTTTCGTCGTGCTCTATAAGCGGCGAAGCGGCGTCAGCGGACGATGGGGCGGCGATGGCGGCGCCCAGGCCTTCCAGGAATTGTTTGCCGACGTTGATTAAATCGGCTAAGGCGCGGGTGTCGATGCCGCCGGCGGCAGGTGCCGCGGGAGTTGCGGCAGGCGGTTGGGGCGCGGGTTCGGCTAGAGCCGGCTCGCGCTGATCGATTTCCACCAGCGGGGTGGCTTGTACCGGCGCGGCGGGAATGGCGATGGCGGCTTGCTCGACGGATTCCATGAATTTCTTCAGTCGGCTGCCGCCCAGGAAGACGTCGTTGTCGCCGCCGTCCAACACGCTGGCGAACAGCGAACGCTTGAATTGCAGGGTGCCGAGCATGGCGTGCTCGATGGTGTCCTTGGCCACGAAATGCACCACATGCACCGGGCGCTGCTGGCCCAGGCGATGCACCCGGCCAATACGCTGCTCCAGCACCGCGGGGTTCCACGGCTGATCCATGTTGAACAGCGCCGAGGCGTTTTGCAGGTTCAGTCCGACACCGCCGGCATCGGTAGATAAGAACAGCCGGCAGCGGTCGTCCTCCTTGAAACGGGCAATAAGGTCTTTGCGTTTGGGGCCGGGCACACCGCCGTGGAAGAGCACGAAATCCTGGTGTTTCTTTTCCAGCCGGGCGGCCAGCAATTCGTGCGTGCGCACCCATTGGCTGAAGACCACCACTTTCATTTCCGGCTGTTCCAAAACTTCGGATACCTGGGAGATGAACTCATCGGCCTTGGTGCCGAAATCGGTTTGCTGGTCCAGCAGGTAGGTGCTGTTGCAACTCATACGCATGTTTTGCAAGGCGACGGTGAGCCGGCGCTGGTCAGCTTCGGTGAGGAATTTGTAGCGCCGCCATTTGGCAACTATGCGGGCGACGATCTGTTTGTTCTCATCGTGGTGCTGCTGTTGCTGCGGCGTCATCGGCACAAACAGGTGTTTCTCCAATCGCTGTGGAAGCTCTTTAAGCACTTCGGCTTTGGTGCGGCGGATGAGGATCGGTTTGAGAGTCTCTGAAATCGCACCTAGATTACGGTAGCCTACCACCCGGCCATCCTCATCGACCGCCTGGTGTTCGGCCAGGAAGCGGAACGACGGCCCCAGCCGGAAGCGATCGACAAATTCCACAATCGAGTGCAGTTCTTCCAGGCGATTTTCCAGCGGCGTGCCGGTGAGCACGATGGCATGTTGGGAGACAAGCTGCTTGACGCTGCGGGCGGCGCGGGTTTTCCAGTTTTTGATGCGCTGGGCTTCATCGAGAATAATCAGATCGGGCGACCACTGGCGGATCAAATCCAAATCGCGGTGGATCACTTCGTAGTTGGCGATTTTGTATAAGGACGCCGCGGCATAGCCCGCCTTGCGGGCCGTGCTCATGCCTTCGATCACCCGCGCCGTGCGGCCGCTGAACTTGGCAATCTCCTGGCTCCATTGATGCTTGAGCGAAGTGGGCGAGACCACCAGCACGCGCTCGACCCCGGCGGTGCGGGCCAAAATTTCCACGGCGGCAATGGCCTGGATGGTCTTGCCCAGCCCCATGTCATCGGCCAGCAGTACCCGCCCGGCGCGTGCGGCAAACAGCGCCCCTTTGCGCTGATACTCGTATAGCGGCACTTTCAGTAGCTTGTCGAACGCCGCATCATTTACGCCGCCGGGAAAAGCCTGCTCGATGCGCTGCACCAGCGCCGCCTGATCGCGCACCTGGGCGATGAATCCCAGGGCATCGTCATAGCAGCGCAGTTCGTGGCCCGTTTTGTAAGCCTCGTGCAGGAAAGTATCGAACACGGCAAATGATTCCTCGCGCAGCATCCCCCGCGCGTCGAAATACCGCTCCGCCAGTTGCGTCAGTTCCGCCGGACATTCCGCCCCGGCACGAAACGCCACTTCGCGCCTGGCTCCATAGCGCAGATAGACTTCGGAAAACGGCGGCAAATATCCCTGCCGCAGCGCCGCCTTGGCCCCGCGCTGGCGTTCGATCCGGCCCAGCACAAACTCGATGTGCTTGCAGGTGCCCAGGGTATTGACCGTGAAATCCGGGCAGGTGCAAAAGTTGTCGCCGGCGTTGCCGCCATGGATGCAGATGCGATAAGTGCGGCCAGATTGCGGATTGATCACTTCATAATCGGAGAACACGGTGCCGCCGCCAATGTTCTTCCAGCGAAATTGCTGCTCGCGTCCGAACTCTCGCCGCAGGGCGATTTGCCATTGTTCCAGCGACATGCCCTCGGGTTTGCGCATGCGTGGCGTCTTGGCAGGCTTGCGATGTTTGCCCGGTTTCTTCGCCGGTGTTGATGCGGGAGCGGTGGTTGCCATAGCGAGACTCCTTGACGAAAATGCTGGCGCGGCATCCTATGGTTTGAGTGTCGGCAAGGGAAGAGCGGCGACTGGCAACGCCCACGCGGCCCGTATACGGACCGGCTGAACGAAGATGCAGCGCGCCGCGGCCGCTTCTCTTTCGCTGGCCGCGCGTTACGCTTGCCGTGTGGCCAGTGACGACGATCCCCGCTCCGATGCCCAGCTTATCGCGGCGATCAATGCCGGCGACGAGGCGGCGTTTGCGGTGCTGTATCACCGCTACCGCGATTGGTCGGCGGGGCTGGCGATGCGCTTTACCGCTAATCATGCCGATGCCCTGGATGCCGTGCAGGATGCGTTTATCTACCTGGCGGGCAAGTTCCCGGGGTTTGGGTTGACCAGCAAGTTCACCACGTTTTTCTACGTGGTCATCAAGAGCACGGCGCTGGCCATCGTGCGCAAACGCCGGCGGATTATTAATGATGATATGGTGTTGGCGCAGGCGGCGGCCGAGGCGGGCAAGGCGTTTGCCGGCAGCCCGCGCGCGGAATTGGCGGCGGTGATGGCGGCGCTGCCGGAAATGCAGCGCGAAGTGGTGCTGATGCGGTTTGTGGATGGTTTTGCGCTGGAAGAGATCGGCCAGGCGCTGGCGATCCCGCTGGGCACGGTAAAATCGCGCTTGCATAACGCGCTGGCGGCGTTGCGGGCCAATCCAAAGGTCCGACAGTATTTTCAACAACCTGTGGAATAATTTTCTTTGAACCTTTATCGCGCCTGGCGCGCTGGAGGAATGATGAGTCAGCGTGATGATGATTTGCCGGATGATCTGCAAAACGACTTGTCGGCGTTGTACCGGCAAGCGGTGCCGGGCGATGCGCGGCGCGATCAACAGATTCTTCACCAGTCGCTGATGCGCCTGCGGTGGGGCCATCGCCGGCGCTGGCTGCTGGGGGCCGGCGGGGCCATGGCCGCCGCGGCCGCCGTTGTGCTGATCGTCCTGCTGCATAAACCGCCGATGGCCGCCACGCCGCAATTCGCCCTTTTTGCCCTGGGCAATCCACCGCCGCAGGGCCAGGTGGATATCCTCACGGCGTTTCGGCTTTCCAAGGCGCTCAAATTAGGCCAACATCCTTCGCCGGCGTGGGACCGCATCGGCGATGGCGTGATCGATCAGCGCGACGTGGACGCCTGGGCCAAGCTGGCGGTGCGCATCGATGCGGGAGCGACACCGTGAACATCGCGCGGACTTTTATTTTCGCCGGCCTGCTTCTCGGCTTGATCGCTGCCGGCCCCGCTGCCAGCGAGTTTAGCCCGTTCGGCTATGCCGAGGTGTACATCGATGCCGGCCCCGCCGGTCTGGCGGCTTACCAGGTGGAAATCACCGCCGCCGACCCGGCGGCGCAAATCGTCAGCATTGAAGGCGGTGAGCATCCGGCGTTCAATCCCGCGCCGTATTACGACCCGGCGGCGCGCGATCACAATCGCATCATCATCGCCGCCTTCAGCATCGCCGACGTTTTGCCGCACGGCCGCACGCGCGTGGCCAGGATTCATGTTTATGATGACAAACAATCGCCGGGCAAGCTGCACTACACGATCCGCCTGATGGCCGCCGGCGACGCCAATGCCCAGCGCATCGACGCCACGGCCAGTATTCAACCGGGAGAGCAACCGTGAAGGAAGGAATCATGTTGTCGATAGTCAAGCAAGTGATAGTGGCCGTTGCGTTGGCGATGGCGGTGGGGTGTAGCGTGTCGGGACCAAGGTACGCGCCGGAAGGGCCGTCGTCCATGAGTACGATGAGGGCAAATAGCAGCACAGCGGCGGGTGAAGAGCTTTGGATCGTCGCTAAACCGCCTTCACTGCCGAGTACCATGGGTGCGGACATGACTCGATCGCCGTATTGGTGCGGTGGCGGCGTGGTTCGTTACGAACCCGACCCGCAAATGGTCACTGCAATCAAACCGCAACACACCGATGTGACGGTGCAAATCGCCGGCTTTATCGCCGTTAGCACTGTAAGCCAAACCTTTGTCAATAATACACCGGCCACAATCAACAGCGATTACGGCTTTGGTCTGCCGACCGATTCAGCCATCACGGATTTCACCGTGACCATCGGGCAACGGCACATTCGCGGCATCGTGCGCCAACGGGAGGACGCGGAGCGCATCTACCAATCGGCGCGGCTATCCGGTCTTGCCGCCGAACTATTGCAGGAACGCCCGAACGGAGCTTTTGATGTCCAGCTCGGCAATCTTGAGCCTGGCAAAGGTCTGGACGTTCAGATCGCGTATACCCAAACACTGCAATGCAGTGATGGGTCGTTGTACTATCGCTATTGGCCAACCGGGCCAACCACGCTGGCAGCGCACATCGAAGCCGGCCAACCAATTGACTACGTTCAAGCCGACATGGACGACGCTGTCGTGCGGCAACCCACGCCAAACAGCGCCGACGTTGCCCTGAATGCCAAGGAAGCCGGCAATTTCAAAGGTCTGACGATCAGTTACCACCTTGCCGGCAATGGGCCGCACGCGATGTGCGTTACGCAGCCCGACACCTCCGGCGGGGGTTATGCCGCCATCATGGTGATGGACGATGATCCGGCGCATGCCCCGCGTATGCCGATGCGATTGACGTTGCTAGTGGATATGTGGGACGAGACTTATGTCTATTCCAAATACGCCAATACCAAGGCCATCGCCAAGGCACTGTTGCATGGGTTGGATGAGCGCGATCAATTTCAAGTCATCTTTACGTCTCAAGAACTATCACAGGCATTGCCGCAGCAGCAAGCCAAAGCAGATTTGGTGGCAGCCGCGCTGACGCGGATCGATAAGGCCAAACCCGAGCCTTCGCCGGATGCGCTGGCCGATTATCTGCAAGCCATCGGTGACCATGCGCCGACTGATTCACAAGCGATGATTCCCTGGCTGGTCGTTGTGAGCAGCGAGCCACATAACATGCTGTCGCTGACCATGCAGCCCCAGCATGGTGCATTTGCCGAGGCGGTCACCAATGTGCGGGAACGTTTGGGCGGCTATCGGTTTGCGTATGTTCCAATTGGCTCGCATAGCCTTGAGTTGGCGTGCTTGGCACGTTGCGCCGGTGGTTTTATGTCCAAACTTGATGAACCCACCAAGGATGCCGATGATCTTCTGGGCTTTATGGCCCGGCCGACGGTGACGCAGATCTCAGTCGATTGGAATTCCGCCCAGGTGGACGACGTTTTCCCCTCCCGCAACCTGGATGTCTTCCCCGAACGCCCTCTGGTGCTGATGGCCCATTGCAAATCCGCACCGCCGGCATCCATCGTGCTGAACGGTTACGCCAACGGCAAGGCCGTTTCCATTCCGGTCACGGCCATTGCCGCCGATGCGCCCGGCATCGACCGGTTATGGGCACGCCGCAAGATGGCGGATTTGGCGGCGCAATATGTCGCCGGCGGGGATGACGCGCTGCTCAAGCAGATGACCCAAGTGGCCATGGATCATGGCATGGTGTCGCCGTTTACCTCGATCTTACTGGTGGATGCCGCGCAACGTGCGCCGGCGCCTTGATCGCTTATGAACGCAACACTTTACCCAAAGGAGATTCTCATGCGTCGATTGATCGTATTAACTGTTATTACGCTACTGGTGAGTCTAGCCGGCTGCGCGTCTTACGCCACGCCGGGCGGACCGGCGGATATGTCGGTGGTGGGCATGTCGGAAATGGCCCGCAAAAATGGCACCGATTCTTCGCTGTTGCCGGCGTTTGATAAAAAACCACTGGCGCATTTGCCGGCCTCCATCGCCGTGGCTCATATCCAGGCCGCGGGCTACCGTTCCGATACGGCCATTGGCTGGGGCGGCGGACGGTACTCGGTGATTACCAATAACGAGGTGGAAGACGGGATCGCCCTGGACAAGCTGTGCAAGCTGGACGGCATCGCCCAGATTGCTCCGATCAACCGCCTGCTGCTGCCCAGCGATTTGACCAGCGATCTTGAGCTGCGCAACGCCGCCGCGCAACTGCATGCCGACATGCTGCTGGTCTACACGTTTGACACGACTTTTCGCGACCATGACGTGGCCGGGCCGTTGTCGGTGGTCACCCTTGGCCTGGCCCCGGACCATACCATCAAGATCATCTCCACCGCCTCGGCCGTGCTGTTGGACACCCGCAACGGCTACGTCTACGGCATCGCCTCGGCCACCGATACCGAAAGTAATTTGAGCACGTCGTGGAACACGGATTCGGCTATTGATGCCAGCCGGCTCAAGGCCGAAAAAGAGGCGTTCCAGAAGTTGGCGGGCGAGTTGGTCAAGACGTGGAATGGGGTGAGCAGGCAGTTGGCGGTGAATAGCGGGAAATGATGGGTGGGAGTTCTTCGTTTAGCCGGCCCGTATACGGGCCGTGAGGCGGCCATCGACCCCACCCCAACCCGTTCGCGGGCAGGAAGAGGGGATAAGAGGCTACGGCCCCACGCGCCGCCCGGCGATGTAAACATGTTCAATCTGCCGCGGACTGATCGTGTACAGCAGCGCGGAGATCTGCTGTTGCGGCGGCAAATCAGCAAGCCACTTCTCCGGCCGCACCACCAGACAATCGGCTTCCATGCCTACTTCCAGCGAGCCGACTTTATCGGCCATGCCCAGGGCATCGGCCGCGCCGGCGGTCAGCAGCCACCAAGCCTCGGCCGGCGCCGGCGTTTGCATAGCGTGCCGGGGCATGGCGCGGGCCTTGATCGCCCGCACTGTCTGCAATGCCTCCACCGCCACCCGCGGCATGAACGGCTCATATCCCCCGGCCACGCTGCTGCCCAGCGCGATGCGAATGCCATCGGCCCGATGTGCCAGATAGTCCATCAACCCGCTCTCGCGAAACAGATTGGCCGTCGGGCAATGGATCAATGCCGCACCGCGATTAGCCACCCGGCGAAGCTGCTCGTGTCCCAGAAACACCCCATGCGCCATCAGCGACCGCCGGGTAAACAGCCCCATCTCCAGGAAAAGATCGATCTCATCGACTTGCTCGGGGAACATCTCGCGCACGATGGCCAGCTCTTCCAACGTCTCGGCAATATGCGTTTGAATATGGCAGTCGATCATCTCCGCCAGCGCCGCCGCCCCGCGCATCAGCCGCTCGCTGCACCGGATGGAAGCCCGCGGACTAAACGCATAGCGCAGCCGCCCGTTCTCCGCCCCGTGCCATTTGGCCGCCAAACCGCGCGAAGCATCCAGCGCCTCATCGGCCACCTGCCGCAGCGGCGCCGGTGTGTCCACATCATGCAGGGTCATCCCATAAATAGCCCGCAGTCCGCGCCTGGCGAAGATGGCAAACGAACTATCCACCTCCTGGGCAAAGCTGCTGCCAAACGCCGCCACGGTAGTGGTGCCGTTGGCGATCACCCCGGTGACAAATTCCTCCGCCAGCCGCTGGGCCGTGCCCGGGTCTTGGAATCGTTCTTCGGCCGGAAAACCGATCTTCTGCTGCCAATCCAACAGCGACAGCCCGCCAATCCCGCGGCGGTCCCATTGCGGCAAATGTAAATGGGCGTCGATAAACCCCGGCAATATCCAACACCCTTCATCTCCCGCATCCGCCCGCCCACCGGCAGTCTGCGCCTCGACTTGGGCAATTCGCCCATCCTCCCCGATGCCGATGGCCGCACCGGGAGTCACCTGACAATCCTGAATGGACCGAGGCCGCAAAAGTGTGCCGCGAAGGGTTTGCATGACGGTGAATCTAGCCGGTCAAGCCTTATCAAGCAACGATATCCCACAGTCCATGCTGGCACATTGTCCTTACGACACCGGGTCTCCCAGTCGCCAAACAACTTGTTGGTGAACGTCGCCAACTGCCTCGGCTGCCACCTTTTCCGGCAAGCGCAATTTGAAAATCGCCGGATGAGTGAAATAATGTGGATGCAATGCCAGGGTACTGAGGACCGTTACCGCCACATCCGCCCCTGATCGATGGTGTTTACCAACGGGCATGCCATCGCGGAAGCGGAGCATTCTACCTCTGCCGTCGGGGAACTGGCTGATTGCGATCAATTCAAATCGCTGCCGCTTGCCCTGATACGTCGGCGGGATGCCATAAGGAACCGTGGCGCAGCCGAATCCGCCGGCATCGCAGTCGATCTCCACGCGAACCTCAGCCAGATCGGCCCGGCCAAATCCGACAAATCGGGTTGCCGGCCGAAAGGCTACTAAAGCTTTGCATGGGCGCTCATAGCGGTTTTGAAACATCACCTGCCAGAAAAATCGACCCTCTTGAATCGAAGGCAGAACGACAAAGCAAAAGCCATCGCGCTCAAAATAACGCTTGACGTAGGCTTTGAGAAAATCCGGGGCGGCATCGCGGCGAAATTCCGCCCAAACCAGCAGCGCAATGGCCGGCAAGAGAATGATGCCCGAAGTTCGCATCCAGAATTGCGAATCAGGAACACCTTCAATGCCGCGGGTTGTCCACCCGACTACCGAAGCGATTAGGCAAACAAGGATCATCAGCGCCAGCACTGATTTCATGCTTCGATTCATAAAGCCCGTGAAAGGCCAAAAGCCCACCGGTCATTTCGCCACCGCCGCGGCAGCAGGAACCGCTACGCTCTGTTGCGCGGCAATGATTTCGCCCAGCAACTGTTGGTTGCGGGGAATCAAAGTAATTTCCGCCTTGCCATTAATGATGTTCTGGGTTTCCAAAATCTCAAACATGGTCTTGGCGATCTCGGCGTCCTGGGAGATTTTCTGTAGGGCCAGGCCGACGATCTCCGGACGCATGGCGGCGGCTTTGGCGAATTCGATGGCGGCTTGCCGTTCGGCGGTGCTGGTGATAATGCTCACCTGATTGGCGCCGTCCTGCTTGATGGCGCTGGTCACTTGCCGCAGGCGGTTCACCACTTTTTCCTCGATTTGCTGGGTCATGCCCGCGTCGCGGAAATGCACCTTGCGTACATACACCGAGCCAAGCTTGTAGCCCCATTCCTCCGATTGCGGCGAGACTTCGCTGCGCACGGTCAGGCTCATGGCATGGCGATTCTCCAGCATCTCCGCCAACTTCATGTTGCTCAGACAGCGGACGGCGGCATTACCGACATTGGCAGCCAGCGAGCCGCGCGGGTCGGCGTTCTTAAACAAATACGCCACCGGATTGCTGATGAACATTTCGTACCAGATGCCGATGCCCATCGGCGCGCCTTCTTCGGAATTGACCGGCTGGCTGCGCAGGTAGGCTTGGTCCAGCCGCATGTCCAGGCTGTAGCAGCGTCCCAGGAAGTTGACGGCGACGCAGCGCAGGCCAAGCTTGGGCAACAGGAAATGCAAACCCGGTTCGTCCAACACGCCGATGACTTTGCCGAAGAGCACATAGACCTTGCACTCGCGTTCGCGCACGATGGTGTAGAACCCAAACAGGCGCATCAGCCCCAGCAGCGCCGGCACGACGGTAAACATCGCAAAGAAGGTGACGAAGGCCGCGATGGCAAAATTAATCATGATTGGCCTCCTGAATCACCCGGCGGGATTCACTAAAGAGCCGCAGACGCACGTTACGCAAATAGGCCATCAACACCCCCGGCCCGCTTTTCTTAAGTTCCGCCAGTTGCGTGGCCATGGCCATCAGCGGCTCAACTTCCGCCTGGGCTTTAAGCGTTTCAATTTCGACGGCACGTTTGGATTGGACGATCTTCTGGTCGGCCGATGCCTGGGCCAGACTGATATCGGAGGAAACCTGGTTATAGGCGGTGTTGATGGCCGCCAGCGCCGATTCGACATCCGGCGGCGGATCGATGCCGGTGATAAGCGAAGCGTCCAGGGTGATGCCGTAGCGGGCTTCGGACGAAGCACATTCGCGGGCCATGTGGTCGTTAATATCGCGGAGGTTTTTGCGTAAGTCGTTGATGGAAATGCCGATGGCCACCGCCACGGGTTCCGGTTTGGCCGCCGCGCCGGGCAACGGCTTGGCGGCGGGCGCTTCAAAATTAGCGATGCGCTCGCGCAGGATCGAGACGAAATAACCCATCACGTGCGCGATCGGATAATTGACGCCGAAGAGATAGGCATAGAGATTCTTTTCGGAGATGCGATAGCGAATCTGCCCCTTCAGGCCGGTGTTAAGCTGATCCTTGGTGACCGCTTCGAGGATGGTGCCCTGGGCGTTGGCGGCGGGGCTTTCCGGATCATAAGCCATGTTCATCGTCTGCGTGGCGACGGTGACCTTATGGATTTTTTCCCACGGCCATTTGAAATACGGCCCGCCCGGATGAATCACGCGCACCTGCGGATAACAATAGCGCGGGCGTTCTTCGTCCTGGAGTGATTGGGCGATAGGATCGTCCAGCGTGGTGGCGGTGCCCACGCGCTCGGCCCGGCCAAAGCTGGTTTTCACCGCCCTTTCGCTTTGATCGACGGTAAAGAACCCCATGACCAAACAGCGCAAGACGAACCAAGCCAGGAACCCGGCCACGCAGCCAAGCAGGATCATGCCCAGATCATTCATTGGACCAACTCCTTCCAGCACAAGCGATGCGACCGGGACATTGTACAAAGTCATCGAACCGAGCAAAAGCATCCGGCTTGATGTGGCCTTGCTGTTAAACTTCAAGGAGGCCAAGCCACATTGGCAGCGGATTGTCAATGATGGGAACAACCCGCCCACCACAGAATCCGCGTGATTGCTGGGTGAAATGAGGATTTGTAACCACGGATGGGCACGGATGGCCACGGATAAATCAAAGACCTTGTTCGTTGGTTTTAACTTGTTTTATCCGCGTTCATCGGCGGCTAAACAGATTGGCATTGATTGGTTTTCTTCGCGTTTTGCGGCTTTGCGGTTTATCTTCTTTGCTGGACTTTCCTGCTGGCAAAGCTCCAAAACAGGAACTACCGCCAAGGCGCCAAGGCTGCGAAGAATACATTTCTAGTGACTGGGTTTTGGTTGTCGGCTACGCCGCAGGGCGATGGCGGTGGTCGGTTGGCACGGCGTCGCAAAACCGTCGCAAGCGTCAAAATGCAGCCGAAGGCCGTCTCAATCTCCGGGATTGCGACGGTGGCGCGCCAAGCCAACACTTGTTGCACGCTCCTGACCTCGGTATCCTACGCCAAATGGCCGACGACGTTCGTCGGAGGAGTTTCCTACGGGAATTCCCGGTTAACCCCTGCTCGCCCTAATGTCGTGCTCACGATAAAATGGAATCGAGTTCATCAAACAGGACACTCGGCAAACAGGCCGACGAAATCCGCGTGCTTAAGAAGGCGACGGCATGAAGGTTTATTTGGACGTGTGCTGCCTTAATCGTCCGTTTGACGCCACTGTGCAACTGCGGGTTGTAATGGAAGCCTCGGCCGTGGGCGAACTGCTTGAACTTATTGAATCTTCCCGGCTGATGGATTACGCCTCGGAAATGTCCATCATGGAGATCGAGCGTATTCCCGATGCCGAGCGCCGTCGTAAAGTTTTAGCTTTGCTTCCGCCGCGGGAGCGTATAATATCTTTAAGAGGGTGTGTGAGAAGCCAATGGCCCCACGACGACATGATTTTCGCCTCGCATCAAGTAGCGACGACGAGTCATATCAATCAAAAGATATGGCGAGGAGGAGCGC
>Ga0316217_10004891_pt1 | contig 14185 bp, 10 predicted proteins | sample 1anoAmetaG_FD_203633 | JGI IMG/M metagenome (GOLD analysis project Ga0316217, IMG submission 203633) | Freshwater microbial communities from Trout Bog Lake, Wisconsin, USA - 1anoA | ecosystem: Environmental > Aquatic > Freshwater > Lake > Hypolimnion/Profundal zone | place: USA: Wisconsin... | reverse complement strand
GGAAATGAAGCAGTTGGAACCAAAGGCCTCTTGAATTACGCAGCGATCTGGTCGCCCGGAAATGGCAGCGGCACGGTGGCCAATCTGCTTTCTGCCAACGGCATCATGCCAAGTGCCACCGGCATTGTTCCGCCTGTCAGCATCTCGCAGGATGGTTCTTTGATGACGGCTACCGTGCCGAATCCCATCAGCGGGGAGCATGTTCCCACCGCCAACTCCGTTCTGATTTCCCTGCCGGTCCCATTGAAAACAGCGGCGGTTCCGCCGGCCACGCTGACTTTCCAAACGCCCTATCAGGAAACGCTCAACGAACCGGCGGGAACGCTGATTCAATATGCCGATTTCAACACGGGCGTGTCCGCTGTCCTCGTCAAGGGGCCGCACTACGCCTCCGCCTTCGCGCTGAACGCCGACGGCTCCTTCAGCTATACGCCCAAACCCGGCTATATCAGTTCCGCCATTGATTCCGAAAACGGCACGCCTCCGGACACGTTCACCTATCGTCTGACAAGCACGAACGGAACCAGCTCCAACGCCGTGGTGGAGATCACGGTGGCGGCACCCGCCTCCCCGACGGTGGATACGCCCACGTCCGAAAATGTCACCGCCACGACGGCAACGCTCGGCGGCATGGTGGAAAGCGATGGCGGTGCGACCATCACCGGCGTCGGTGTGGTCTATGCGCCTGCGGCCTTGGACAGCAACCCGCAGCTCGGCGACGGTGTGGCCAGCGTCGCCATCGGCACTGGCACGACGGGAGTCTTCACGGTCAATGTCAGCGGTCTCGCGCCGGAAACCGCTTATACTTTTGCGGCCTTTGCCACCAATAGCGTGGGAATCAGTTACAGCCTGACCGGCAGTTTCACCACGCTGGCGACCCCTCAAAGCTGGCAGCAGACGTGGTTTGGCAGCCCAACCAACAATGATGCCGCTTTGAATGCGGATCCTTATCAAACCGGTGTCCATAATATCATGGTCTACGCTTATCTCGGCCCGTATCAAGATCCCAGCACGGCCAGTCCCGCCCAGCTCCCGCAGATGCAGGTCAGCGGTGGCAATATGTTTTACAGCTTCACGGAACCCTTCGGAGTAAGCGGCATTGCCTATGGCGCGCAGTGGAGTGCGACGATGCAACCCCACGATTGGCACGCCATCACCGACACCGGCGACACCTCCGCCACTCCCCCCGGCCATCTATTCAGCATCCCCATGACCGGCTCACAACTTTTCATGCGGCTGACGGTGACCGTTCCCTAGGCCATAATATTTTCCAATCAATTTGGGCTCATCCGGCACGGGTGATGTCTTTGAATCTCCCGCTTCATCCTCTGTCGTCCAAAATCATAACGGAAAACCTATGAAAAAGCCGCCGCGCGCCCGAAGGCACACGGCGGCTGGAATTCAACCGTCAGCGACTATGTTGTTTCCGGCGCGGCGGGAGCCGCCGGGGCTGCCTGATACTGGGCGTCGCCGAAGCCGAGGATGGGATAGAAGATGAAGCCCAGCAGTGCCAGGCCGACGCCGAAAGCATCACTCTTGCCGAATTGTTTGGCGACCGCGAGGCTGACGATGATGACAACCACAAGGTTCACCAGCGGAATGAACAGCAGAAGGATCCACCAGACCGGTTTGCCGGCGATCTGCAGCAGAACGATGATGTTGTAGATGGGGATGATGGCCGCCCAGCCGGGCTTGCCGGCCTTGGTGAACACCTTCCAAATGCCCGCGATGATGGCGACGATGATGGCGAGATAGATGACCAGCGCGAAGATTCCGATTGTAGCTTTCATGGTTTTTCAGGGGGTTAAGTTTCGGTTGCACTCAATGGTAACGGTTCAACTCCCGCTGTCGTGAAACCAGCGGCCTCTTACAAGGCGAGTCTAGGAACGGACGGCAAAATGTCAAACGCCAAGCGGAGGGCGAAATCATCCGGCGGTTTAAAACTGCGGATGCCGGCGCAATTTATCCGCCGTGTCCGGTGCGAAGTTGCTCGATAAAAACCTGGCTGTATTTACAGGCTATTCTTCTCAAGAAACGGGGACGGAACCAGTTGCACGATTGGAAACTTTCCTTTTGTCGACTTCTCGCTTTGAGGGTTTGTCAGGGCCATGAATTCCAGTTGGCTGCGGCGCTGAACTTCCCCGGCAGTCCGTTTTGTTCGGCGATAGTTACCCTCGGCATCCAGCCGTCGGGCCTTGGTGTTGTCCGCCAGTGTCACTCCCAGAATTTCACGGATGATTCGATCGCATATGATCCCGTCCTCAATGGGAAACATCAGCTCGATGCGCCGAAACAGATTGCGTGGCATCCAGTCCGCACTGCCCAGATAAACTTCCGGCTGGCAGGCGTTCTCAAAATAGTAAATCCGGCTGTGCTCAAGGTAGCGGTCCACAATGCTCCGCACGCTGATGTTCTCGCTCAACCCTTTCACCCCGGGACGGAGACAACAGATACCACGAATGATGAGGTCGATTTTAACTCCCGCCTGTGACGCCGCATAAAGCGCTTGGATAATATCCGGCTCCACCAATGAGTTGAACTTGGCGATGATGCGTGCCGGCAATCCACGCGCGGCATGGCTGGCTTCCCGATTAATCAACTCCAACAACTTCGTTTGCAATTCAAAAGGGGCCACGATCAGCTTGTTCATGCCTTGGAACTGACAGATGCCGGTCAGCATATTGAACAGATTGGTGGCATCTTCGCCGAATTTCTCACGGCAGGTGAGCAGGCTGAGATCCGTGTATATCTTGGCCGTGGTTGGATTGTAATTGCCGGTTCCTAGATGGACGTAGCGGCGAATTTGGTAACCCTCACGACGCACTACCAGCGCACACTTGGCATGAATCTTATAGCCCACCAGCCCATAGACGACATGCACCCCGTTTTCCTCCAACCGCCGCGCCCACTCAATGTTGTTGGCCTCATCGAAGCGGGCCCGCAATTCCACCACGGCGGTCACCTGTTTGCCGTTCTTAACGGCGTTCATCAGCGCCCCGACGATGCGCAAGTCACCACCAGTTCGATAAAGGGTCATCTTGATGGCCAGCGTATCGGGGTCGGTAGCGGCGGTTTCAAGAAATTCCACCACACTCGAAAAATTTTCGTAGGGATGATGCAGCAGGATGTCCCGTTCGCTGATGGCGGCAAAGATGCTCTTTTTTTGCCGGAGCGCTGGACCGACCGGGGCAAGAAATTGTGCATCCCGCAGTTCTGGTGAATGGTTGCCTTGATAAAGCATCATCAACCGTGTTGGGTTCAGTGGCCCTTTCACCATATACAAATCCTGCTCGGTGAGATTGAGCGTTTTCAGCAGTTTCTTGCGGATGGATTCCGGTGCGTCGTGGGCAATCTCCAAACGAACTGCCTGTCCGCGCCGCCGTTTATGCAGTTCCGCCTCGACCGCCTTGAGCAGATTCGGGGTGTCTTCCTCATCCACATAAAGCTCGCTGTTGCGCGTCAGCCGGAATGCCCAATATCCAAGAATCTTGGTTCCCGAGAACAAATCGCCTAGGAAATGACCGATCAGCTCGCCCAAAAAAATGTAATCATGCCGCCCTTCAACCTGTGGCAGTTCGATCAGGCGGGGGAGATTGGCGGGACTTTGCACGACCGCCAGATGGCTGGTGGCCGCCTGATTTTTGACCATCTCCAGCGAGACAATGAGATTGAGCGACTTGTTCAACAACTGGGGAAAAGGATGAGTCGGGTCAATCGCCAGCGGGGTTAACACCGGCCGGACCTGGTGGAGGTAAAATTCGTTCAGCCACGTTTGAGCCGATTCGTCCAGCTCATTGAATTCCAGGATGCGGATTTTCTGCCGGGCCAGTGCCGGCTGGAGATGGTCGTGCCAGCAGACATATTTATCGGCCACCATCTGGCGAACCCGCTGGGTGATGGCGGAAAGAGTTTCCATCGGCGTGCTGCCATCAACTCTGCGGAGAGTGTTGCCACTCTCAATCTGTTGCTTTAGGCCGGCAACCCGCACCTCAAAAAACTCGTCCAGATTGGAACTGGCAATCGTGAAGAACTTCAGCCGCTCCAACAGGGGGTTGGTGGTATCCATGGCCTCATCCAAAACCCGCTGATTGAATTCAAGCCAGCTCAACTCGCGGTTCAGAAACTGATTTGCATCACTACTCTTTGACATATTTTTATTCAGGATGAGTTCGGCAAGAATAATGGAAAAAGCGGTCTGATAAAAGTTACAATCAGGTGATTAACCTGCTGGTCGGTCAAAGCCGGCATGGTTTAAGCAGTATCCCAGACCGACAAAACACGTGGCAGTAAAAAGCTCAATCACCTCACCCTCTTGGCCATAATCAGCGAATTCGCATCATTGCCCAGGGCTTGGAACTGGGGAAGTCGGCGGAGCTTATCCGCCGTGGCCGGCGCGAGTGGCGCACGGGAATAAACCGGTTCGCGCAACGGCTCGGCACTGGCGGAACGGAAGGCGCGCTCCAGCCAGCGGGCGTTGAGCGGCTCGGCAATCAGGCTTAAATCATTCGCCGCTATCGTAGTCTCCTCCTTCATGCCGGTCGCATGACCAACGCCGACATAAAATCCGGCCAGCAGCAGCGTGGCGCGGATCAGTGTGCTGCGCGAATACGTCGTGAGCGCGCAGGGCCGCGCCGGGTCGAGCGCGCGAAACAGGTTGGCAAACACCGGCAGCGTCCACATCGCCGGATTTTTCGCCGGCGAAAACGCGTCAAAGAAAATGGCGTGAGGCGGTGCGAGTTTTGAGTTTTGAGTTTTTAATTTTGAATTGGAAAGAAAAGTCGGGAAGTCTCCGAGGTGAAATTCCCAGCTTACTTTCAATTTACCATTTTCAAATTCCACCCGCCGCTCGCGAATTAACTCGGCAAGTTGGTTTTCGTAGCCGACTGGGTAATCCAGCGCGGTGGCATTATTTAGCGCAAACTCCAGCGGCTCGGCCGTGTTGTCAAAACTGATGATCCGCAGCCGGCCGAAAATCTCCCGTGTGGCGCGCAGCAGCGCGATGGCATTGGCCGCGCCGCCCAGGCCGATGTCCCAGACAACAAACTCCCCGGCCCCGCTTTGCATCCGGTCGCAGAGTTGCAACTGCCGGACGTAAAGCAGGTCCGCCTCCGCCGCCGGGCCGAGGCCGGGATGCATTTTTTCGCCGTAGCTGGCGGAGAACAAAGTCTTCGCGCCGCTGGCCAGCGGCACGAGTTGATAATCGCCGGTCATTTTCCGACAGCTTAACCACAAATGGAATGAATGGAAACAGCGGCCTGGGCAAACTTCACCACGTCCTCAAATGGCGGGGCAGTGGAGTCAATCAAGCCTGCACTCATCTGCATACTCACTTTGACCGCACCCTGCTTACTCGACGGCGCGATAGAACTTCGAGGCACCCAAAGTCGGCATGGCGAATGGGCTGGTGTTGGTCTCGTCGCTCCACGGGCCAACGAGGTTATCTGCAGATTGCAATTCGCCAAGGAAGTGGACTGTCGTTCCAGTGCCGTCGTGACTTGCGGCCAAACGGCAGAACACTTAGTAGGCCTGTGTCACTGTCAATCACCTGCCTTCACTTCATTCGAGCATCGTCTCACACAGAACACGCATCAATTTCTCATGCAAATCTGATCCTTTGCCCCGTTCATCCGATGGGCGAGGGACACCACCCCACCATGATGTCGCTCCTCCGGAGCTTGATTCATTTGCATGGCTGGTTCTACAAAAATTTCAGTCCTACGGACTTCGCCATTTTCGCGTTCTTCGCGCGATCAAATTCACCATCCCTTTGGTTTGTGACGTTGCCACAAGGATAACAACTCAGTGGGCTTCAATAAATCCAGGCCTATCCGTCTCCAGTTGCGGTTAACCATTCAAACACCAGGCTCAATGCTCCGCCAATTGCAGTTTCTCTTTGATAAACGTCAATCGGAATAGGTCACGCGCGCGTCGGCTTAGTTCCGTCGTGCGCCGCGATTCTTCGGATGCGCGTCGTAATACCTCGGACGTATGTCTGAATAGCTCCGACGCACGTCTGAGCCAGCCGTATGCACGGCGGAACTGCGAAGACGTGCGGCAAAATTGGAATGATTCATGCTTATTTTACATTCATTGGTTTACATGCTTTGCTGATTGCGGTTTTTCGCGCGGCGGGCATGGAATCGGGCTTTCGCGACGCAATTTATTTGACGGGGTGCGGCGTGAATGCAAGTAGGCCCGCCGTCAACGAAAGGCATTATTATGACTACCTCGCAGGAAACGCTGCCCAAGCGGCATTCGGGCTTGTTGGCTTATGGCGTCCAGATGCTCGGCCGGTTCAAGTCGGGCGAGCTGGACCCGGCGGACGTGGGCCTGAGGGCTGCCGATGTCGCCGAGCTGGACAGCCTGGTGTCGGAACATCGGACACGGCTGGCGAAAGTCGGCCAATTGCGGGATGCCATGAAGGCCGCCACCAAGGCGTTGAGCGGACGCAAGGGCAGCCACGCCCGGCTCTCGGCCAAATTGCGCCAGTGCGCGAACCTGGCCCGCTTCTCGAGTGCGCCGAACGATGTTTTGGCCTTGTTAAGCGTCAAGCGCAAGAAGCGGCGCGGCACCCGCCGGAACGCCCCGGACACGGCGCCGGCCTTTTCCATGGATAAAGTGGTGCCCGGCCGGATTCATCTCCGGTTTCGCACCAACGGCAGCGCCAGTCCGCGCGCCCGCGCCAAAAACGCCAATGGCGTTCAAGTGGCCGTGGTGAACGCCGCCAATCCGATGGTCAGCGGCGAGGCCGACCAAGTGCCCATCAAAATTCTGACGCGTTCTCCGTCGTTTTTGCCGACGACGGACTGGCCGGCGCGGGTGCGGCTTTACGCGCGCTGGTTCACCCAGCGCGGCGAGACCAGCGGTTGGTCAACGCCGTTGCTGGTGACGGTGCTGTGAAAGCCGTTCACCGCTTTCTCCTGCCGCGCGGCGGAGCGGGAGCTGTGGCGGCATCAGTCAATCTTCAGGAAGATATCGCCGTCGTGGCCGGGAATGGTGAAGGTCGTGCCCAGGCTGCCGTCGGAGAGCCGCTTAACTTTTTTGGGGAACGTGACGGTGACCGGCTGGTTGTTAGAATTATTCACGGCCGACCCCTTTTCAAATGCGCGCTGGCAGGAATCTCCTTGAAGCGGCACGCCGGCGGCGAGCGGTTTGCCCAGCTTCACCTCCCAGAAGGGAAACCACCGGTGCTTATGGAAATGGTCGCCGTAGAGGACATACCCGTCGGAATGAACCAAACCGTAGGTCGTGGTGTTTCTCATCCGCGGCAAATCAGGACTCCCGGTGCAGCCCACGGGTTCACCCATCATGTCCAGGACATTGATCCGGGGGCTTTGCGCGGTTTTCTCCCATTGTTCCAAGGACACGGGATTATTGGTTTTCCAGCATTCCAGATAGGCGCCGTTGACATATTTGGCGCGTTCCGCATCGTATTTATAATTCATGTTGATGATGATCAAACACCGGCTGCCCAGGGCCTCTCGCAGCTGTTTGAGAAACGCGACCGAAGGCCCATTCCAGTCCAGAAACACACCGTCATATGCGCCGGATTGCACGATGCATTTTGCCTGGGTCAACAAATGCTGAGCCACATTGGGATTATTGGTGGTATCCAGGTAATACCTAGGTTCATTCATCTTGTCTCCGATGGCCCCAATCCGGTTTCCCGCGTGGTCTCGCTTCCAAAATTCATGATCCTTGGGCAGCGAGGAGTCCGTGTAATCCCGCCATCTTAACTCGGCGAGAAAGACGGCATTGGGATTTGCGGCCAGCAGTTTTCTTCTACGTTCCAGGCAATCATTCAGGTTGGCAAAACTGGTTCCGAGGGCGATGTATTTGCCGGCCCAATTGGCGCCGATCGGACGGTCGCCCACGCCATTACGTTCTCCTCCGATCGATTCCCAGGAAATATCGTGCTTCAGGATTTCCTGCTGTCTTTCTGGCTTCGCGAAATCCAGACACAGGCCCCAAGGTCTGGCAATGGCAGGGTAATCATGCCCGGCAACTCGGTCGGCCAGGGGCTTTTCCAGTTTCGATGCCTCGACGGCGCCAACGGCGGCGGCCAACAGAAGCAAAACCATGATGAGGCATTGGGCTGACCCTTTTACGATTCTTGGCATGACGCAAATTATCCAATTCCGGGCGAACGGTCAAACCGACGCGACACGGCGTGGCCCAAACCAACAATATTAAAAAGAAAACCGGCGACAGCTTGCGCCATCGCCGATTTGAGAATTTCGCGGTGAATTACAGTTGCGCCATCGCCTTGTCGAGCGCGGCGTAGAGCTGGTTCATCGTGGCTTCCGTTTCGTCGCCCATGTTGGAGAGACGGAACGTGGTGCCTTTGATTTTTCCGTAGCCGCCGTCAATCAGGAAACCCTGGTCCTTGACGAGCTTCTGCAGCTTCGCCACGTCCACCGTGCGGCCGCCGGGCCGCGCGCCATTGCTGACACAGGTGAGCGTGATGGATTCAAAGCCTTTTTCCGGGAACAGGACAAAGCCGTGCTTCGCCGCCCAGTCGCGGGTTAGCTGGTTCGTCTTCCGATGGCGCGCATAGCGGTTCTCCAGACCTTCCGCAAAAAATTCGTCGAGTTTGGAACTCAACGCGTAAATGTGCGGAATGGCCGGCGTGCTGGGCGTCATGCTCTGCTCGGCGTTTTTCTGAAACTCGACAAAGTCGAAGTAATAGCCGCGGTCCTTCGCGGTCGCGGCCTTGGCCAGCGCGGCGGGCGACGCGACGAACACGGCGAGGCCGGGCGGCAGCGCGAACGCCTTTTGCGTGCCGGCGAGGAGAACATCAATGCCGAGTTCATCGAACTTGAGCGGCACGGCGCTCATGGAACTGACGGCGTCCACGATGAACATCACGTCGGGATATTTTTTCTTGAGCGCGGCGATTTCCGCGAGCGGCGACATGACGCCGGTGGAGGTTTCATTGTGGATGATGGTGAGCGCATCGAATTCGCCGGTGGCCAGCTTCTTGTCAATTGCCTCGGCACGGATGGGCGAGCCCCAGTCCACCTGCAGCGCCTCGGCCGGCTTGCCGCATTTCTTCGAGACATCAAACCACTTGTCCGAGAACGCGCCGCACATGCAGTTCAAAACCTTTTTCTGGACGAGATTGCGGATGGAGCCTTCCATGACGCCCCACGCGGAGGAAGTGCTCAAATAGACCAGCTGTCTGGTGGCCAGCAGCGTCTGGAGCTGCGGCTGGATTTTCGCGTAGAGGTCTTTGAAGCCCTGGCCGCGATGGCCGATCATCGGCGAGCAAAGCGCCTGGAAGGTTTTTTCGCTGACCTCGACCGGGCCGGGGATGTGGAGTTTGATGTGTGCCATAATAAAATGTTCGTGAAATTTTTCACAAAGTTGGCCCGGATGGCAAGTGAAGTTTTAAAAAATGAGCGCCGCCGCTTCCGTCTGCTTGACTTGCCGCACCCGGTCATAAAAAATACTGCCGTCGTATGCCGCCCAAAAGCAGCCCAAAGAAAAAATTGACCAGCGCCGAACAACGCGAGCTGGACACCAAGATCGCATTCATGGAAGGCTTGGTCCGACGTGATTCAAATTACGTGGAGGCGCTCCAACTACTCGGCGATCACTACACGCAACGCGGCCGCTTCTCCGAGGGATTGCACGTGGACGAACGCCTCGCGCGGCTGGAGCCGCAAAACCCGCTCGTCTTCTACAACCTCGCGTGCAGCTATTCGCTAACGGATCAGTTCGACCGCGCCGTGTTCGCCCTCGACCGGGCCATCGAACTGGGCTACCGAGATTTCAAATGGCTTGTCAAGGATCCCGACCTGAAAAAACTCCGCGCGCAACCGGCCTTTGGGGAGATCAAGGAAAAAGTCCGCCGCTACAAATCCGAGGAACGCTGAATGAACGTCACCCACCACGGCCGCACCGGACAGTTCCGCACTGTGACCTTTGATGCGAAAAACAATTCCATCCAACTCATCGAGCAACGCCTGCTGCCGCACGAATTCAAAATTGTCGGCACGAAAAACTACCGCGAGACTGCCCGCGCTATTACCGACATGGTCGTGCGCGGCGCCGGCGCCATCGGTGCCACGGCGGCCTATGGCTTGGCGCAAGGCGTGCTGGCCTTTCGCGGCAGCGGCTTGAGCAAGTTTTCCACGCACGTTGACCTGGTTTACCGGGTTCTTGCCGAAGCGCGGCCGACCGCCGTTGACCCGGTGAACGCGATGAACGATGTCCGCCGGAAAATAAAGGCGGGGAAAACCGTGGCCGAACAGCAGGCGCTCGCCCTGGCCGCCGCCGAGGAATTTGCGAACGAAGATGTGTGGCATTGCGGGATGATCGGCAGCCACGGCGCGAAGCTGATCCGCAACGGCATGAGAATACTCACGCATTGCAACGCCGGCTGGCTGGCCTTCGTAGACATCGGCACCGCCACCGCGCCACTGTATGCCGCGCAGAAACAAGGGAAAAAATTCCACGTCTACTGCGATGAAACCCGCCCGCGCAGCCAAGGCGCGACGCTCACCGCCTGGGAACTGGCGCAACAAAAAATTCCGCACCAAATCATCGCCGACAATGCCGCCGGGCATTTGATGCAGCGCGGCGAAATTGACCTGGTCATCGTCGGCAGCGACCGCGTGCTCGGACGCACCGGCGAAGTGGCAAACAAAATCGGCACCTACACCAAGGCTGTGCTTGCCGCGCGGCACAAGATTCCATTTTACGTCGCCATCCCCTGCTCCACGATTGACTGGAATTTGAAACGCGGCTTTGACATCCCCATTGAAGACCGCCACGAAAGTGAAGTGCTCGGCGCGTGGGGAATCAATTCCCGTGGCCGGCGCGAATATATCCGCGTCGCAAACCCAGCGAGCGGCGCACGCAATCCGGGGTTTGATGTGACGCCGGCAGAACTCATCACCGGCATCATCACGCCCGCCGGAATTTTCAAGCCGAAGGAACTGTGGATGCATCGCTGCCAGCTTGGATCTGCCAGATGAACCGCAATAGAACTTGCGCCGATGGAAAAAGAAATTTAGAATTTGTTTTTTCCGTAGGCGGGGTAGCCAAGTGGTAAGGCAGGGCTCTGCAAAAGCCTCATCCGTCGGTTCGATTCCGACCCTCGCCTCCATCCGAAACACCAGTGTTTTCGGGCTTTATGTGTGGTTTAGGGGGTCAACTGTGAGCGAAAGTGTGAGCAGTGAGCCTGACCCGAACTAGCACCAAAACTATTCGGTTTAGCACTCCCAAAGCACCCTAACGCGCAAGTGAAGTGTCTGCCATATTTACGTTATAGGAAAAACACACAACGTATTATGAGCAATCGTTATCGCATCTACATCCGTGGAAAACATTCAGGCGGCAAAGTCTGGATGATTCAGGATAACCAAACGGGCAAACGTGAAAGTTTGCGAACCACAAACAAAGACGAAGCACTTGAAATGCTGCGTTTGAGAAACCACCCCCATCGGGATGCTGGGTTTCACGCTCAAATGGCTAGGACACATATTCTGGTCAGTAATCCACAAAACGCAGACCGCACTTGGCAATCGGTCATGGAAGATGTCGAAAACGACAAAAGCGAACAAGCAGACAGCACAAAAGACCGTTACAAACGCGCCCACGCAAGTAAGCCGTTTGACAATATCCGCAAACTTTTTGTGGCAAACACCAGTGCCGACGATTTTAAGAAGGTGCTTAAAGCTGGCGGAGTTTCAGCCAATATGTATTTGAAACGATTGCACAACCACGCACTTGGCATGAATTGGCTGCTTGTTCCGATTATCGCCAAGAAACAATGGCCAAAAATATCTCACAAGGAAAAGCGAGCTATACAGTTTGAGGAACATCAGAAAATTCTCGAACGCGAGTTAAATCCAGAACGCAAGGCACTTTATGAGATTTGCTGGCACATTGGCGGGTCACAAACTGACATGGCAAACTTGAAGGCAGAAAACATTGATTGGCAAAACCGAACGATTTCCTACGTTCGCAGGAAATCGCACACACTTGCCACGCTCAGAATTGATGAAGGCTTGGAAAATCTTCTGCGTTCGCTTCCGGCTACTGGCAATCTGTTTCCTTACCTAGCCGGAGTGCGTGAAGCTGACCGCGCCACAGAATTCAAACAGCGTTGCGAAGGATTGAACATCACAGGCGTAACGCTTCATTCATATAGATATGCTTGGGCAGAGCGAGCCGCTGCTGCTGGCTATCCCGAACGATTCGCACAACAGGCACTTGGCCATGCCAGCAAAACAGTTGCTCGTGCCTATGCCAAAAACGCCAATGTTCTGCTTCCATCGCTGGAAAGCTACGAACGCAAAGTTGAGCCGATTAGCAACAACTAGCCTGCCCTGCCCTATTCAAAAGCCGAGAGTGGAAACACTTTCGGCTTTTTTATTTTGTCATGCCATGAAACAAAGAAAGCCGGAAGCAAAACGCTTCCGGCTTTTAGTCCCTGCCAATCTGTATCAATTCAGATTGGAATCACCACTTTGGGAATCCTCACCATTACGGCGGCTGGCATTTTTCCCCATCCAGTGCTGATAAATGGTTTTTGTCGCCTTTGACAGCCACGCTGGATTGTCGGCAATTTCCATGATTTGCACTCTGGCAAAGTATTTTCGGGCATTTGGCATTGGCTTTCCTAGCGGTTCAAGCAATCCCTCTTTCACCAAAGGCGCAATGTCATGCTCTTGAAATCCAAGAATGGCGGCAGTTTGTTCTACATCCATTCGTGCGGGGAGAATCCCGCTCAAATCCACTTTGCAACCTGTCGTCTTTGCATAATTTTGCATCATACGTTTTTTGTTCTTGGCGGATATTCACTAGCCGAAAATTTCAGCCTCACACGAAGCCGATTTGTATTCGCGGCAGCAAATTCGCCATAGGAGAAACCAGATTCGTTTGTGACAACGATTGAATTCCCCATATTCTCACCTTGTCAGGCATTTATTTTGAGTCAAGACATAAGAGAACGCATGATGCGTTTAGCTGGTTTATTAAGCGCACAATGTCCCCTGCGGATTATAGGGGCGAACTTTTAATTTATTTTAATAAAATTAGGGCAAGCCAAGATAGATGATGATTTCAGGGCAATTTTGAGGAACCCCCGGTTTTTGGTTTTTAATAAATTTATTAAGCGTGTTTACGCGCCTATGGGTAATTTATCAATCTCCCCGAAGAATTGAGCGCAAACTAATTTTGAAATTCCAAAATTTCTAGCCGTTTTTAAGTCTGGCTAGATTCAACAGGCCAAAAAAATCCCGAAGGCTATTTTTTTTCAAAGTAAAATGTAAGGGCGGAGTTGCCGAGAATCCCGCTGCAACTCCGCCCCGATGCACTGGCTAGGAATGGATAGCCAGTTCGGTTCCGTGATATGGAGAATATCACCTGAACCTCTGAGACAGGATGCACACCCACCTGCCCCAAATTAATTACAACCTGATTTCCAAAGCAAATTTCACCGCGTTTCCATTTTTGCGGCTTGCCGTGGCCGTGTAAGTCGTCTGTGTAATGCAGCCGGGTATTTTTACTTTTATGCGGTCAATATCATCTTTTGATAGCCCGACCCCGTTAATTTCTACCGCGCATTGGTCTAAACTTTTGTTGTGACGCTCAATTAGCGATTTCAAACGCGAGCGCGGGTTTACGTCCACGCGGTTTTCTTGATTAACTTTTTCCAAGGCGTTTTTGATTATGGCGCGGACGGTATTTAGAGCGCGTTGCGTATCAGTCGAGCCGTATGATTCATGTATGACCATAAAGCTAGTGTCAGGTGAAGCGTGACGCGACAGCGTATCAAATTTGCCGAGGATGCTTTCAACCTGCCCTTGATTCATACGGGCTTGGCCAGCTAATTCTTGGGCAAGGAACGAGCGATAAATTCCTGTGGTTTCCATAATCTTAATTACACTTGGTTTGAACCTCGAAAATCGGCTGACTGTATGCCCCTTCAATCCGGCGCAATTTATTTTCCCTCACAAGCCGCGCAGACCAGTCTGTGAAGAATTCCGACACCTCTTTGGCCGGAATATCCAGCGAGCGCGACAGGCTTAGAAAATCAGCCAAGCAAAAACTTTTGTAATGACCAGCAAGTAGCTTGGTCAAATGCGCGAGTTCCAGCGTGTGCGAATTTTTTCCATTGTCAGGCCGCTCCGGTGCATCTGCACAAAATGGGATGAATGATGGATATTCTTGA
>Ga0316217_10004890_pt1 | contig 14186 bp, 10 predicted proteins | sample 1anoAmetaG_FD_203633 | JGI IMG/M metagenome (GOLD analysis project Ga0316217, IMG submission 203633) | Freshwater microbial communities from Trout Bog Lake, Wisconsin, USA - 1anoA | ecosystem: Environmental > Aquatic > Freshwater > Lake > Hypolimnion/Profundal zone | place: USA: Wisconsin... | reverse complement strand
TCTGGGCGTGCCGACGGAAGCTTTTGCGCGCCCGGCGCAATTGCTACTACCCTTCTAGCTTTTGCAGCCTATCATTAAATTAGGCATCGGGTTTCCTTTTGCTATCAATCACCAAAAACAAAATCGCAATAATAATGGTAGCTATGCCACAATAAAATACCACATCCCAGTCGCGCAGGTCTGTATTTCCGAACTGCCGATAAACCTGCTTCTGCTCTTCGGTAAACTTGGAAATATCGAAGGCTCGCGCAAATACAGGCCGAAACGCATATTTGTGCGTCGCTGCGATAATCGGCAAAACGAACTCGACTGCTCCAGTCAAAAACAGAAAACCTATGAGTGTCTTTTTCATGGCGATGCGACGATGCCTAACAGATAATAGACGGCTGAATTTGCAGCCCATCCTTTTTCATAACTGCTTCTGGCTCACGTCTGCGACTTTATTTCCGCCCGTCCCCCAAGTCCAGAATTATCTGGCCATGCCGGTTGCCGAAGCAAGATCAGTCATCATTTTCCCGATGGATTGGGATTACGTTGCCGCTGCGGATTATGCCTTGGCAGTTTGTGGAATTGACACTTTCGCCGCATTTTCCTAGCTTCTAGCCGCAAAGACCCCGCCGCTTTGCCCCGGATTTTCGTCCGGGGATTTTTGTTGCCGCCCGCGGCAGCCGAAAATCGCAATCGTGAATCGTTGTATCGTCCGGCGCGGGGTTTGTCGATGCAACGAGGCAACGAGGCAACGAACAACGATTTAACAAAAACTATGGCAAACACAATTCTGGTCGGTGCCCAGTGGGGCGACGAAGGCAAAGGCAAAATCATTGACGTGCTTACGGAGACGGCGGAAGTCGTCGTCCGCTACGCCGGCGGCAACAACGCCGGCCACACGGTCATCGTCAAGGGCAAGAAGTCCGTGCTGCACCTGATTCCGTCCGGCATTTTGCGCAAAAATAAATTGTGCGTCATCGGCAACGGCGTCGTCCTGGACCCGATCGGCCTCGTCAGCGAGATGGAAGGGCTGATGAAAAACGGCATCGCGGTCACGCCGAAGAATTTTGTGTTGAGCGAGACAGCGCACGTGGTGTTTCCGTATCACCGTGAGCTGGATGGCGCGCGGGAATTGCTCAAGGGCAAAAACAAAATCGGCACCACCAAGCGTGGCATCGGCCCGGCCTACGGCGACAAGGCGGCGCGCGTCGGCCTGCGCGTGAATGATTTGATTGACCCCGTGAAGCTCGAAGCGAAGCTGTCCGCGCGCATCCAGGAAAACAACGCCATTCTCAAATCGCTCGGCGCGAAACCGCTTTCCTTCAAGCAGGTGTTTGCGGAATACAATAAAGCGGGCCAATATCTCAAGCCGTTCGTGCAAAACACCGTCGTGCTGCTGCACGAACAAGTTCGCCACGGTGCGAATATTTTGTTCGAAGGCGCGCAGGGCACGTTTCTGGACATTGACCACGGCACTTATCCGTTTGTCACGTCATCGAACACCACGGCGGGCGGCGCCTGCACCGGTTCCGGCGTGCCACCGCATCGCATGGACCGCGTGGTCGGCGTGATGAAGGCTTACACTACGCGCGTCGGCGAAGGGCCGTTGCCGACGGAGAACGCCGAGATTTCCGATTTGTTGCACGGCATGGGCCGCGAGTTTGGCGCGACGACCGGGCGCGCGCGGCGCTGCGGCTGGTTTGATTCCGTCGCCACGCGCCACGCCACGATGGTCAATGGCATTGACGATCTCGCCATCACCAATCTCGACGGCCTCGACACGGTGGAGAACATCAAGGTCTGCGTGGCGTATCGCCATGGCAAGACGCAATACGATTACATGCCGAACGACGCGCAGGTGTTGGCCGAATGCACGCCGATTTACGTCGAGTTTGAAGGCTGGCAGACGCCGACGGAAAAGTGCAAAACCTTCAAGCAACTGCCGCCGAAGGCCCGCACGTATTTGAAAGCGATTTCCGAGCTGACCAATGCACGGTTGTTTATCGCGTCCGTCGGCCCGGGCCGGGACCAGACGATTTTTGTGTGAGCTGGTTGCGGAAACCAAAAGGCCGGCACCTTGGCGGGCACCGGCCTTGACGGTTGAACTCTGGTTTACGGTGAGCGCACGCGGTAGAACCGCTGTGGATAATTGGTCCATTGCGGGTCGCTGAAATAGAGCGAACCGTTGGTCACGCTGCCGGCAAAGAGCGGGGTCCAAGCGCCGCCCAGATTCGTGCAGGCTTCCACCACCACGGGAATGTCGGCGGTGCCGGTGAGGTTGAAACCAAATTGCTTGGCGCGCACGCCAAAATTTCCATCGGCCGTCTGCATCTGCGGATTCCACAAGACCGTGGGCCAGCCACCGAAGGTGGTGTTCCAACCTGAAGTGCCCGGCCGATAATACACCATGCCCGTTTCGCCATTAAAGACCGAGGTGTCTGCGCTGCCATCCCCGCCATTGATGCTCGGCGCGTTTCCAAGGAAAAACCCTTGTTGCAGACCGCTGCAATACGCGAATGCTTCAAAGCCGAGGTTGGTAACGCTGGCGGGAATGACCACGCTGGTCAGGTTGAAACAAGCAAAAAACGCCCAATTGCCAATGTTGGTGACGCCGTTGAGGATCGTCACATTGGTCAGGTCGTAACAGTATTCAAACGTCCCATCGCCGATGCTGGCAACGCTGGCAGGAAGCGTCACGCTCGTCAGGCTGGAGCAATTATTAAACGCATTATCACCGATGCTGGTGACACTGGCGGGAATGACCACGCTGGTCAGGTTGTCGCATTCCCAAAATGCACCGAAGCCGATGCTGGTGACACCGGCGGGAATTTCATAGTCGCCGGTCAAGCCCGTGGGATATTGGAGCAATGTGGTCAGGGTTTTATTGAACAGCACTCCCCCGGCACTCGCATAAATTGAGTTGCCAGCATTGACGGTGAAGTTCGTCAATCCCCAACAACCATTGAAGGCCTCGTTGCCGGTGCCAATGAGACTGGCGGGAAAGGTCACGCTGGTCAGGCCGGAACAATCTTCAAACGCACCATCGCCGAGATTGGTGACGCCATCGGGAATCGCATAGCTGCCGCTCAAGCCTGCGGGATATTCAATCAGCGTGGTGAGGGCGTGGTTGAACAGCACTCCGCCGCTGGTGGCGTAATTCGGATTGGCCGGATCCACGGCAATAGTCGTCAGGCTGTAACAATCCCCGAAAGCCGCCGCGCCGAGGCTGCTCACGCTGGCGGGAAGTGTCACGCTCGTCAGGCTGGAACACCAGTCGAACGCCGAATCGCCAATGCTGATGAGGCCATTGCCAAGCGTCACGTTGGTCAGGCTGGAACAACTGGAGAACGCCCAATCACCAATGTTGGTGACGCTGTTGGGAAGGGTCAAACTCGTCAGGCTGGAGCACGAATTAAACGCCTCGTTGTCAATGTTGGCGACACGGTTGCCAAACGTCACGTTCGTCAGGCTGGAACAATTATAGAACGTCCAAAAACCGATGCTGGAGAGACCGTTGCCAATGGTCGCATTCATCAGGCCGGAACAATTGTAAAACGCTGATATGCCAAGGCTGGTGACGCTGTCAGGAATGGTCACGCTCGTCAACTGGGAGCACCCATTGAACGCATTTTGGCCAATGCTGTTGACGCCGTTGCCGATCGTCACATTCGTCAGGCTGGAACAACCATAGAACGAAAAAGCCCCAATGTTGGTGACGCTGTCGGCCATGACCACGGAGGTCAGGTTGGTCTGGTTATTAAAGGCATTGTCGCCAATGCTGGTCACCGGATAGCCGTTGATGCTGGCGGGGATGGAAATATCGGTATCCAAGCCGATGAATCCGGTGATGGTGAGGGTGCTGTCCGCATTGGTGGTGAAAGTAAATTCCGTCGCCGGGTTGATAAAGGTGGCCGTGGGCCAGCCGCCGAAGGTGTCGCTCCAATTGGCGGTTCCAGAAGTGTAATACGCCGTGCCCGTTTCACCGGCAAAAACCGAATTGTCCGTGCTGCCATCCGTGCCGTCCACGCCGGGTGCGTCGCCTAAAAAAAACGCTTGCGTCAGGCGGCTGCAATTGGCAAACGCGCCCACGCCGACGTTGCTGACGCTGGCGGGAATGGTGATGCTCGTCAGGTTGGAGCAACCACCGAAGGCCGCGTCGCCGAGACTAGTGACGCGGCCGGGAAGGGTCAAACTGGCCAGATTGAAACAGTCGCTAAACGCAGAATTACCCACGTTGGTGACGCCGCTGCCAATCAGGATGCTCGTCAGGCCCGCACAATTTTCAAACGCCTCGTTGCCGAGGCTCGTGACGTTGTTGGAAATCACATAGCCACCGTTCAGGCCCGCCGGACATTGGAGCAGCGTGGTGAAGGCTTTGTCGAACAGCACTCCGTCCGCGCTGGCATAATTTGGATTGGCGGGATCCACGGCGATGCTTGTGAGATTGGGGCAACCCGCAAACGCACCATCGCCGATGCGGGTGACACTGGCAGGAATTGTCACGGAAGTCAGGCCGGCTTGGTTGTAAAACACATGGTCGTTGATGGTGGTTACGGGATTGCCGGCGATGGTGGGCGGGATAAGGACATAGCTGTCTGAACCGACGTAGTCGGTGATGGTGATGGTTCCGCTGTTGTTCAGGTAAGTGAAATCTGTCGCCGGAGTGCTGTAAGGTGCCGTGTTCCAGCCGCCAAAAGTGGCACCCCAGCCGGTGGCACCGGGCAGGTAATACGCCGTGCCGGTTTCGCCTCGGAAAATCGTATTATCAGCGCTGCCCAGGCCATTATTCACGCCGGGCGAGTTGCCCAGAAAAAGCACCTGATGCAGACTGGTGCAATAAGCGAACGCCTCATCGCTGATGCTGGTGACGCCGTTGCCAATGGTCACTTTCGTCAGGTCGGAACAATCATAAAATGCTTCAAAACCAATGCTGGTGACGCTGTTGGGAATCGTGATACTCCTCAATTGGTAACAATTGGCGAACGAATAATCGCCCAGGCTGGTGACGCGATTGGGAATCGTGAGGCTTATCAAACTATAACAGTTACCGATCGCGCCATTGCCGATCCTGATGACGCTGTTGGGAATTGTGAGGCTCGTCAGGCTGGAACAGCCACCGAACGCATAGTTGCCGATGAGGGTGACGCTGTTGGGAATCACATAGTCACCGGCCAGTCCTGCGGGACATTGAACCAACGTGGTCAGTGCTTTATTGAACAGCACGCCATCGACGCTGGCATAAGCGGGATTGCTCCCATCCACAGTGATGCTGTTCAGGTCGGAACACTCGTCGAATGCCCCATCGCCAATGTTGGTGACGCTGCCGGGGAGGCTTACGCTCGTCAGGTTGAGTCCACTGAACGCGGAATCGCCAATGCTGACAAGGCTGCCAGGAAGGCTCACACTCGTCAGGATGGAGCCAGCAAAAGCATCTTGACCAATGCTGACCACGTTGGTGCTTAAGGTGACACTCGCCAGGCTGGAACAATACATAAACGCCCGGTCGTCAATGTTGGTGACGCTGTTGGGGAGCACCACGCTCGTCAGGGCTGAACAGGAATCAAACGTGCTAATGCCAATGTTGGCGACGTTGGTCCCGAAGGTGACGCTTGCCAGACTGGAGCAACCCGTAAACACTCCACCCCCATACGTTCCATTGAGGAGTCTGACATTGTTGCCAATGGTCACGTTCTTCAAGCTGGTGCAACTTCCAAAGGCGGAATTGCCTACATTCGTCACCGAATCGGGAATCACCATGCCCGTCAGGCTGGAACAACCACTGAACGCAAAACCGCCAATGTTCATGGTGTTGGTGGAAAGGGTCACACTTGTCAGATGGGAACAATTGAGGAATGCCTCGTCGTCAATGTGGGTGACGGCAGTGGGAATCGTATAGCTGCCAGTCTGCGCCATGGGACATTGGATCAACGTCGCCATGGGTTTGTCGAACAGCACGCCACCGACGCTGGCATAATATTGGTTGCCTCCATTCACCGTGAAGCTCATCAGGGTGGGGCAATAATTGAACGCACTCGGACCAATGTTGGTGACGCTGGCGGGGATTGACACATTGGTCAGGCCGGAACTCCAGCTCGCATAATTGGCAATGGTGGTGACCGGATAGTCATTGATGGTGGGGGGAATGACCACATTGTTGGATAAAGGAGAGCAGCCGGTGATGGTGACGGCTCCGTTACTGGTGGTGTAGTAGAATTGTGCCTGGAGGGACTCTGGCCGGGCCAGCGCCAGCAAGGCGGCAAATACAACAAGCAGGAATGGGTATTTTTGGAGTTTCATATTTGGTTTTAGATTGGTTTTACGCGTTTACCGCGCTGCGGAGAAGACTCGCGACATCGCGCCAATGGCTTATGTGGTCATTTCCTCGCAGGGATTATTTTTTCGAGCCTCAGCTGATTTTGAAAGACAACTCTTTCAAAGCAATTGGCAAACTGCCAACACATTTATTGCGAAATGCTTGAATTGTTTTGCTGTCGGTTCAGGTTTGCTTTGGATGAGTTTTCTGGCGTAACCTGCAGCCAGACAAATGAGCGTTTCCACATCGAGTTTGAGCGCCGAAGCCGCCGCGAATCTGCCGCGCCATGTCGCGGTGATCATGGATGGCAACGGGCGCTGGGCGAAGTCGCGCCACCTGCCGCGCATCGAGGGGCACCGGCGCGGCGCGGATTCCGCTCGCGAAATCATCCGCACAGCGGGCGAACTCGGCATCAAGTATCTCACGCTCTACGCCTTTTCGGCGGAGAACTGGAACCGTCCGAAAGACGAAGTGGACGCGTTGATGAAGTATCTCGTCCATTATCTCAAGACCGAGACGAAAGAGCTGAACAATAACAACGTCCGGCTCGAAGTCATCGGCCAGATTCACCGGCTGCCGGACAATGTGCAGGAACATCTCGCGAAATCCATCGCCACGTTGTCCAAGAACAACGGTCTGACGCTCATCATGGCCTTGAGCTATGGCAGCCGCATAGAGATCGTGGACGCTGTCCGCCAGATCGCGGAAAAGGTGAAACAGAAAAAACTGGAGCCGGGCGACATCACGGAGAAAGTCATTTCCGATCATTTGTGGACGCGCAACGTGCCGGACCCGGATTTGCTCATCCGCACCAGCGGCGAAATGCGCGTGAGTAATTTTCTCCTCTGGCAAATTTCCTACGCGGAGCTTGTCATCACGCCGACGCTCTGGCCGGATTTCAAGAAGCTGCAGTTCTACGCCGCGCTGGAGGAATATGCCAAGCGCAACCGCCGGTTTGGCGGCGTTTAGTAAATAAGGAAAGCAGGGAATTAGGAAAAATTCATTCCTGTTTCCTGTATTCCTTATGAAATAATTCCCGGCTCCAGCACCGTGACCGAACTTTTTTCCATTATCCACGAAGACGTTGACCTGCTGGTCGTCCATAAGCCCGCCGACCTCGTTTGTCATCCGACGAAGGGCGACGAATATTCCAGCCTCATCAGCCGGGCGCGGATTTATCTGTTCGGCGCGGGGCAATCCCTCACGCCGCATTTGGTCCACCGCCTCGACCGCGAAACATCCGGACTGGTGCTCATCGCCAAAACGGCCGTCGTCGCGCGCGAGTTGGGCAAGATCTGGGAAACCCGCGCTGTGCAAAAAGAATATCTCGCCATCGTCCACGGCCACGTCGCGGCGGAGCAGGGGATCATTGACGCGCCGCTCGGCAAGGACACGGCCAGCATCGTCGCCATCAAGGATTGCGTTCGTTCCGACGGCGCGCCGGCGCAAACGCAATTTTTCGTGGAGCAAAGATTTTCGCGCGGTTCGCCTGCGGAAGCCTTCAGCCTTTTGACTTTGCGGCCGCTAACCGGGCGCAAGCATCAAATCCGCATCCACCTCGCGCACTTCGGGCATCCGATTGTGGGTGACAAACTTTACGGCGGCGATCCGGATTTGTATCTGGCGCTGGTCGAGCGGCGGTTGACGGACGAGCAGCGCCGGCGGCTGCGGCTGCCCACCCACGCGCTCCACGCCGCGCGACTCCAGTTTGCCTGGCGCGGCCAAAACTATGATTTCACCGCCGCGCCCGAACCGGCCTTCCGCGAGTTTTTGGCGGACAGCGGCAACTTCGATTGAAAATCACAAGCCGTTCAGCACGTCAATCAACTGCCGCAGCCGGCCGTAATTCTTGCGGTTGAAGCCGAATCCGATGCGCGCCAGGTTGAGATGCGCGGTGTCTTCCATTTCCTCCGGCGTGGGCGGAATGATTTTGATCGGCTCGCCGCTGATGATGTCGGCAAAATCCTCGTTCATGGCCGCGATGGCTGACGGACTGGGCTCGTGCTGGAGCCGGATGACGAACAAATCATGCACGAACCGCGTCGAGTGAAAATTGCGGTAGAAGCGCGTGATGATTTTCACCGCCTCATCCGCGTTGTCGGTGATCTGGTAAAGATTGAGATCGTCGGGCGAAATCAATTTGTCGCGCAGCAGGTGTTCGCGGATGTTTTTGTCCCAGGTTTTCCAATACGTTCCGCCCGGCTTGTCCACCAGCACCAGCGGCATGAGTTGGCTCTTGCCGGTCTGCATCAGCGTGATGGCCTCGTAACCTTCGTCCATTGTGCCGAAGCCGCCGGGGAACAGCGCAATCGCGTCCGAGTGCCGGATGAAAATCAATTTGCGCGTGAAAAAATATTTGAACGTGATGAGCTTCTTGTCCTCGGCAATGACGGGATTGGCGGACTGCTCCCACGGCAGGCGGATGTTGACGCCGAAACTGTTTTCCGGCCCGGCCCCTTCGTGGCCGGCCTGCATGATGCCCGGGCCGGCGCCGGTGATGACCATGAAGCCGGCGGCGGAAATTTTTTTGCCAAACTCGGTGGCCTGCTGGTATTCCTGCTTGTCCGGCTGGGTGCGCGCAGAGCCGAAAATGGTCACCTTACGCTGCTCCGCGTAAGGCGCAAAAATGCGGAAGGCGTAGCGCAGTTCCCGCAGCGCGGTCTGGATGACGCGGATGTCCCCGGTGTCCTTCACGTCGGTGAGGAGTTTGAGGGCGTTTTCGATGATATCGGCGACTTCGGCCTCGTTGTGGCCGCCGCCGCGCAACCGGATGAGTTCCTGAATCTGCCGGGTCAGCCGGGGGTCGGCAGGATTATTTTTGTTCTTTTTCACGTTGCGAGCATACCGCCGGCGCGGGCAAAGGCAATTCCGTTGCGCGCTGGAAAAGGATTTCTTCCGCGCCAGCCTTTGGGCTTATTGAGATTTGCATATCCGGAACGAAATTCCAGTCCGCACGGTGGTTGGGATTTTGAGCTGGCCCGGCGTAAACTGGCACTGCTGCCGTTCATCTCGTATGAAAAGCATGGATGCACTTCTTATCTCGCTGGCGCGAGGCCGGCGCATTTGGACTGGAATTCCGCCGGCACCACCCATCCGCTGCCCGCCCTGCCGTTAAAACGACAAAATGATTTAGTTTCGGAAAAATCGGTGTTTCATCCGGGTTTCATCTGTGGCTAAATATGCCGCGTGAAAATCGTTGGCATTATTCCCGCGCGCTTCGCCTCGACGCGGTTTCCGGGCAAGCCGCTGGCGCTCATCGCCGGCCAGCCGCTGCTCCAGCGCGTGGTCGAGCAGTGCCAAAAGGCGAAGACGCTCGCCGAGGTAATCGTGGCCACGGACGACGCGCGCATTGCGGCCGTGGCGAAAATTTTTTGCCGCGTGGAAATGACCCGCGCCGACCATCCGAGCGGTTCGGACCGGATTGCGGAAGTTGCGGAAAGAATTTCCTGCGACGCCATTGTGAACATCCAGGGCGACGAACCGCTGATTGATCCGAACGTGATTGACGCCGTGGCGAACACGCTTTCTCAGAATGAAATGTCCACCGCCGCCACGCCAATCAAAAATCTTTCCGAACTGGACAATCCGAATGTTGTGAAAGTCGTTGTCAACGCCGCCGGTCGCGCGTTATATTTTTCGCGGCGCACAATTCCGTATTTGCGCGAGGCCGCCAACCGTCCGGTGCCGGAGCAGTTGGCGGCGTTTCCTTTTTTGAAGCATCTGGGAATTTACGGCTACCGGCGCGAGACGCTGCTGCGGCTGGTGAAATTCCCGGTGTCGCCGCTGGAAAACGCGGAGAAGCTGGAGCAATTGCGCGCGCTGGAAAACGGCATCCGGATCGCTGTCGTGAAAGTGGATTATGACAGCATCGGCGTGGACGCGCCGGAAGATGTGGCGAAAGTTGAAATAATCTTGGCCACAGATTCACACGGATGAAACACGTCTGTGGCATTGATTTAGACAAAGGGAAATTAGCAGATTGCTGGTAAAACTAAAGACTATTTGGTTTAACTCGCCAGAATTTTCGGCTATTGGCGGCTGCCGTCACTGACACTTTCACTGACAGTGTCAGTGCGCTTTTGCAAGGGATGGATTCCAAAGGTCACGACCTTTGGCGCGGGTTTGGGCTGGCGTAAAGCCCAAAGCATGACTGGCGGCGGAACCGTCAGAGGTTCCGCCGCGCGATTTTTTTGGCGGTCAATCTTCATCCGGCAGCATGACGGTAATGGCGGGTTGCGGGGCGTCCATATCGAGCGGGCCGCAAGTGGCCATCAACTTCACCAGCTTGGGCCGCACATTGTCGTTGCGGACATACAGCGCGACGGGGATGCGGTCAACGCCGGGGCGGGCGCGCAGGATGGCGAAGCGCGTCATCCAGACAATATCCCAAAGCCGGCCGGCTTCGTCCTGGCCGATGACGCCTTCCCGCACGGCAACGTATTTGTCAAACACGGCGCGGGTCAAAAACATCGGGAATTTGATGCCGGCTGCCTGCGCGGTGGTGGTCACTTCGATTTGATACCCGTCGGCGATGGCTTGGGCGCGGGTGTAGGCGTAAATAACATCGCCAAAGGGCGCTTCGTTTTGGTTCGTGTTCATGGTGGCGATGCCTTTCAAGCGGGTTGCCCGTCGGCGGGGAAGTAAGAGCGATACTTGGCGCGCGGGTCGGTGGGATGACTGCCGAACGGGTCAAATCTGCCGCACGGATGCTGCCAGACGCCGCGCCGCTGGTTCCAATGAAAGCCCAAAGTCCAAAGCACTTTTGCCAGCATTGGCTTGCGGGCAGGGGAAACATCCAGCCAAACCCATTGGCCGACGACCTCGGCCAGTTCGTATTGCCGGGGCAGTTGCGCCTTCAACAAATCCAAGACCGTTTGCGTCGGCAACTGGCGGTTCGCGTGATGCTTGATAAAAACTGTTTTGGCTGATGATGGCTGGACGGCGTTTGCTGGCGCCGCTGCTTCAATTGATAATTTGTTTTTCATAAGCTTTTTTTTGATGATCGCCGTCCGCCGCTTGCTTCACCTTGGCGGAGCCATTTTTTGAACTGAAGTCGGTTTTTGCCCGGCGGGCATGGGGCATGACAGCGAAAGCTTCGGCGTTATGGCTAGCCGGGTCGCTGGCGTGGCCCATGCGCTTCGTCGCCGGGGAAAAAGCGCCCCGCGACAGCGGGCATCGAGAGCTTGAGAAAAATGGTGCAGCAGCAAGCGGCATCCGGTGAGACCTCGGCGGCGTGCCCACGAAAACAAAACGCGCCATGTCAAAAACACCCAACCAAAATCCTCTAGCCTCGCAGAGTCGCCGAAGGCACGAATCTGGCCGGCTCTGACTGCCGCTGGTTTGGGTGCAACGCAGTGGAAAACAAACCGGCGGCGGTCAGACCAAAATCGGGGCCGCGTGCGGGCAGGCTGGCGGGGCAAATGCAGCAGCAGTTTGCCGTGCCGGCTTGCGCGCACGCGGCGGGGCAAAGCCTGTCGCCGCCGGATTCAGAGGGCGGAACGGAACGAAACGGAGCAGAAGCTGACGGGCGCAGGTCGTTGGCTCACGCGGAGAGCAGTGAAGTGAAGCCGTCTGAACCGGACGGAGTCAGGCCGGTTTGGCGGCGGGCAGTCGGTGATTTTCAGCCGAGCGCAGCGGCAGCGGAAAGATCGCCGTCTGCCCGCCGCGTGCGGGGAAAAACTATACCACCGGGGAAGGCAGCAAGCCCTTGCAATCAGTCATGCTAATTAATTTAATAATAAATAAAATATTATCAAATAGTGCTTGTCTGGCTGTGCTAACCGGCGTAAAACCGTGGGGTTGAAAATTCTATTGAGGTGAATTCGCAATCAAACCGATGGGGCACATCAGGTGCGCCCTTTAGTTACGGGATAGGGTTTGCAGAACAAGGCAGGAACAAGGAATAATGAAAACAATCGGGACAATTCTTTTGGCAGGGGCGCTGGCATTCTCACCGTCACCGTCTCCGCTCCACGCGCAAACCGCCATGCTTGGCAGTTTCAATAACAACCTCGCGCCGGTTCAAATGGCGCAGCCGGATTCCATCGTTCAAATCACTGCCGAGGCACAGGGACTGCCATTGGTGCCGCCTGATCAGGTCCCGCCCTACGGAACCTTCTGGATTTTCATGTCGGGCGGGACGGCCGCGCCGTTGCCCTGTCCGCCACTGGACCGGACCCTGCCCATTTATGCCATCACTTCCGACGGACAGTTTTTGGTGGATGGCACCGTTGGTGAGGCGGCGACATTGAACACCACCTCAGCCGGGCGGCTGACGGCGGCCACCAGCACCAGTGCGGCGGCACTGGAAATGCAGGCCAACGCGGTGGTCAATCTGATTACCTGGATTCAGACGGCGGCGGCCAATCAGCAGTTGCGGACGATGGCCCGCGCAATGGGCTTGGATGTCCCTTCGCTCCCGGGCGCTGGCGGTGATTACGGCGACGGCGGTGGCAGTCCGGCGGGCTACAACTTTTGCACCTTCGACACCAACCAACTGTGGCTGGAAATTACGAATGTGGCCAACGGGCTGGCATCGGTGAACCTGCACAACGCCACCAATCAGGTTTATGCCCTCTGGAGTTCCACCAATCTGCTGGCGGGCTGGCAGGTTGAAATGGAACTCTGGCCGACCGACACGAACTGTATGCCTTTCACGGTTTCCACGCTGGCCCGGCAGAATTTGTTTTTGCGGGCGGAAGACTGGACGGGTGTTGACAGTGACAGCGATGGCATTCCCGATTGGTGGATTTGGAAATACTTTGGCGATCTTTCGGAAACGGCAACGAATCTCGACAGCACGGGGAACGTCACGCTGGGTTATGATTATACCAACGGCTTTGATCCGAATGTCATTGCATTCACGGTTGAATCCGCCAGTCAATACGTCAACACCGGTTATCCAAACCTGCAATTAGATATTACCGCCGGCGTTCCAAGTTATTATGCTGTAATGATAGATAACACCAATTGGGCAACGGCCACTTGGTATGCTTACACGTCCTCGAATATCACTATAAATATTGGCGCAAATCAGGGTTCACATGAAGCATACATTGGTTTGCGTGGACAGCCATCGGATGCACAGCAGACATGGGAAGAGACAACCCTAATTCTAGATTCCACTATCCCAACAGTTTCGATCACCAATCCTGCCGACAACGGCTCATTTAACTCGTCACGGGTGAACATCAGCGGGAACTTTACCGCTGGTTCCCTGAAACAAATCACCGTGAACGGTGTTCTGGCCTTTGTTCACGGAACCAATTTTGACGCCTTGAATATCCCGTTGGATGCCGGCACCAACACCGTCACGGTAACCGTTGAAAATCTGGCTGGCATCATCGACACGGCTTTGATCAACGTCATTACGACTACCAATGCTGATGGCAGTTTGAACAACCCGGTTCAACTTCAAGCCACACCCGCCGCTGGTTTTTCTCCTTTGCCAGTGGTTTTCCAAGTCCAAGCCAATCTGCCCGGAACCATTCAACAGGTCGCCTATGATTTCAATGGCGACGACATTGCCGATTTTGTCACCAACAACCTTGATTCCATCACTTATACTTACACCACCAACGGTGAGTATTTCCCCGTAGTGACTATTCAGACAACTGCCGGCTCTTTTTCTAGCGTTGGCGGATGGAATTCTGTAGCCCTGGACGCAACCAACCAGCCGATACGCATCAATGTCCAAGTTCCTCCAACAGTGACCACTTTTGCCAGCATCACCGATCCTATCGATCTTAAGTGGGTTGCGCCAAGCAATCTTTATGTCTTGTCCCGTAGCACGGCTACGCTCACGGAATTCGACGCCAGTGGCAATGTCGTTCGCTCTATCAATTATCTTGGCCTGAATCCTACTGGCTTTGACGTGGACGGTTCT
>Ga0316217_10004889_pt1 | contig 14188 bp, 6 predicted proteins | sample 1anoAmetaG_FD_203633 | JGI IMG/M metagenome (GOLD analysis project Ga0316217, IMG submission 203633) | Freshwater microbial communities from Trout Bog Lake, Wisconsin, USA - 1anoA | ecosystem: Environmental > Aquatic > Freshwater > Lake > Hypolimnion/Profundal zone | place: USA: Wisconsin... | reverse complement strand
GCTTGGAGCTTGTCCGTGGGCTCCAGCAAGGCGATGAGCAGCGCGCGAAGCATATTGCGCGCGCCGATCGTCCACGCCGCCACCCGATTGATGCTGGCGTCGAAATAATCCAGCCCGATATGCACCCGGTCGGTATATCCATTGGCCGCGATTTCGCGCGCGATGGCCAGCAAATCATCGTTGAGAATCACCACGTGGTCGCTGTCCCAGCGCACGCCGCGGCTGACATGCAGCAGGATTTCCGGCAAATATTGGAGCACGCTGGTGATTTTGTCCGCAATGCCTTCGGTCGGATGATAATGGCCTGCGTCGAGCGTCAGCAGCTTCTTCCTGCTGACGGCGTAACCCAAATAAAATTCATGCGAGCCGACCACAAAACTTTCGCTGCCGATGCCGAATAGTTTGGGTTCGACGGCATCCAGATTCAGCTTCGGCGAAATGGCCTGCTTGAACACCGCGTCCAGCGATTCGGCCAGCCGCGCCCGCGGCGCCTGGCGGTCGGCGGGTGTGTCTTTCATGCCGTCGGGAATCCACACATTGGTCACGCAAGTTCTACCGAGCGCCTTGCCCATCGCCGCGCCGATTTCGCGCGAACGGACGCAGTGCTCGATCCAGAACCGGCGGATGGATGGATCGCGGTGCGACAGCGTGGATCCGTCCGCCGCCTTGGGATGCGAAAAACACGTCGGATTGAAATCAAGGCCCAGGCCGTTCTCTTTCGCCCATGCCATCCAACGTTTGAAATGTTCCGGCGCGATTTCGTTGCGGTCCACTTTCTTGCCGCCGAACTCGCCGTAAAACGCGTGCAGGTTCAGCCGGTGCTTGCCGGGGATCAACGCATAGGTTTGTTCCAAATCGGCACGCAATTCGTCCGGCGTGCGCGCCTTACCGGGATAATTGCCGGTGGCCACCAGCCCGCCGCCCAGCGTGCCGCCGAAACTTTCAAAGCCGCCCACGTCGTCGCCCTGCCAGCAATGCAAGGATACCGGGACTTTCTGCAGATTGGTCAATGCACGTTCGGCATCCACGCCGATTTCCGCGTACCGTTCCTTGGCCAGAGTGAAGGACTTTCCAATGTTGTTTTTTGAGCTCAAGATATTAAATGGATTTGTGCTGGCAGTATTCAAAAGCGCACTGCGAATGGCAATCACCAATTTTAGCGAGGCGCTTTGCCCGCCAATCTTGGCTCAGCGTGAAATCTCCGGGCTGAAGGATTTCATCAGTCAATGGCGTTTAGCTGAGAAGGCGCCGCAGCCAAAAACCAAACGAACCATCCGACAGCCCGGGTTCCAATTCGGAAGGCATAAGCGCCGCGGCGGAAGGGCAAGGGAACGACCTGGCACAGAACGGCCATAACACTTCATCGGCTTTGCGGCTCAAGGATGGCTGACGGGAAAAAGTACTTTCCGCTCGTTCCCGGGAGACGTCCACTCGAGGTGGATGCTGGCAGGGCCAGTTTCATGGACATACTCCACCGTGATGGGGACGGGTTTGCCCGCGGTGAGCATCGCCGCGCCGCTGGATGCGGCAGCCGAAGCCTTCGCGTGGTCAATCACCGTCTGTCCGGCGACTGTCACTTTCACCGCTCCGTCGCTCTTGACCAACAAGGTGGCGGAGCCGGAGGCCGGAGACGCGATTTCTCCGGTCCAGCGGATGGCGTAATAATTTTTGGCGAGATGGACGGAAGTGTCCGGCGAGCCATAGCCAATTTCATCCGGCAGATCGAAATCAATGGAGGGGGTAATGGATTCTTTGACCGGGAAGTTGAACGCGGTATCGCGGAAATAGGTGACGTGGAAAACCGGCAGCTTGGCATAGTCCGCCGCACCCAGCCAAGCTTGGATGTCATTGGTGGACCACGGATGCCCGTCGGCATAGACCAGGCCATGGAAGGGCCGGTCATGTTCATCCGCCGCCGGGGTGGCGGCTGTTTCACCCCAATAAAAACGGCAGTCGTCGCGCCCGATGCCAAACTCCCAGACCATGAAACCGGTGTGGTCTTTGAAGTGAGCGACGATTCCGGGAATGCTTTGCTCCTTGCGGCACATGCATTCGGTGTTCAGGGCGTGAATGGGATCCGCCGAGGTTTTGTAATCGTGGCTGTAATTGTGCCAGGACAGGAAATCCGAATAGGGATCTCCGCAAAACTCCGCACCGGTGGCGGTGACGGGAATTTTGGATCCGGTCTCATGCACCCATTCCTGGGCCTCTTTGATGAGCGTCAGGAGACCGGGGGTTTCAGCATGGGGCTCATTATAGGTTTCCCAGAAGGCAATCCGGGGATCGTTCAGGTGAGCCTTGACGATGTCCTGTACGTAGGACTTCAGACGGTCGCGATGCTCCGCGTAATGGCTGAGGATGTCGTGGCCGGGCGAGAGGAGCCACCGGCTGTTATGCACGCCAAAAACGGGGTTGGGATAATGGTAGTCCGCTTTGAGCAGATCCGGCGACGGCTCATTCCAGCAGTCATCAAAGAAAACGAACTCCACCTTGATGCCATATTTGTCGGCCCGCGTCAGAAAATCCTCCAGGCTTTTCAGCAGCGCGGTCGGGTTCTTCCAGTAAACGAAATAGTGCAAGTAGACCCGGACGCAATTGATGCCGTAAATGGAAGCGTAATGCAGTTCGCGATCATTGATGACTGGATCGTACTCATCCCATTGCTGGGCTTCATTGACGGCGCTCGTCGGGACGAACACGGCCCCGTGAACCCAGCGCCAATCGGCCTGATAGCGGCCGGCTGGCTCCGCCTGAGTGGCAGAAACCCCGGCTGACGCCAGCAGCAGGGAGGTGAGGAGTGCGATACTCGGTTTGATTTTGTTAGTCATATTTCGATGGTAGTGTGGTTAGTAAGTTGCGCGATGTTCGTAAAAGGTATCTTGGAAATTGTCATTCACATTACTTGCCTGGCTGGGTTGATTCAATGCCGGCCGCATCGTTGCCGGTGACACCTTCCACGTTCGGACCAAGGTTCACGAGCCGGATCTCCGGAGAGGCTCCGACGACGACGTTCTGCTTGAGAACGATATTCCTGACGGATTTAAAATCCAAAATGGTCCGGGCTTTTCCCGGAAGTGGAATCGCGGACATCATAAAGCGATTGCTGTCCACCAGCAAGCCATCCGTATCCTCGGCATGGACTGCCACCCGCCCATAGTTTCGGTCAAACTGGTTGCCGGCAATGGTGATATTCCCGTTGCCAATGGCTCCGTCGCCATGCACAAAAATCGCGCCGGCGTCGCTGCCGTTGAGCACATTGTTGCGGAGGGTGTTTCCCCGGACGATCACGGCTTGGGAGTAATCGGCCTCGCCCCAGTAATATTCGGGGCCGATGCTGATGGCCGACATGCCGCAGCCACTGATGGCACACCCTTGGATGAGGCCGTGGTCGGCTTTCACCAGGATGCCGCGTGAGCGGCAGTTCCCGAGCGTGCAATCCAGAATTTTATAGTCGGCGCCATTGTGCCGGGGATTGGAGGCTTTCCCGTCCGCGGGAGCGCCGCTCTCCCGGTCCAGCGTTAGTTCCAATAGTCCCCCCTCGCCCTTGAGCACGCGCAGGCCGGCACAGGTGAATTCCCCGAAAAACCCGTTGCCGCTGGAAATGCGGACCGGCTCACCGGCCGCAAAGCCGCCTCGGTTTCCCCGCTCCAGAATGAGTTTGTTTCCCTCGACCCGGACGACCTTCTGCAAGCTGCCGTGGATAGCGATGCAGTCATCGTGCAGCAATCCTGCCCAAACGCAATGCGTGATGGTGGGGCCGGTTCTGGTTCCGGCGGAATGGAAGCCGTCCGCTCCGCAGCCGACGAGTTCCTCCTCAGTGGCTCCCGCCGGCTTGGGGCCGGGCTCCACGCGGCAATTGTCATAGCTGTTGGCCCCTTCGCCGTCCGTCTCAAAAAAGGCCGCAAAGCCGGCGTTTTGCAAAGTGACGTTCCGTATGGTGCAATGGCTGCAGCCGTCGAGATGGATAATGGAGTCGCCGCCGCCCGGCCGCCGGGTGAAGAGCCAGTCGTTGGTGGACGCGGCACCAAGCAGGCCATTGATGTGGTGTAAACGGTACAGACCGTTGCCCAGTGCTTCGGCAATCTGGCATCCGGTGTCACCCGTGCCCGTCTTGAGCAGGCGCGTGTTTTGATCCACCACATCAAAGCAGCTCTTGACCGGATCAAACACCGGGTAGCCGGCGTCAATCTGCCAATCGAGATATTTGCCCTGCGCATCCACAGCGATGGCCTTGACCCGACCTTGGGTAAAGGAAGGTTCGGCAAACCTCAAAGTGCCCCCCTCCAACGTGACGTGGTCACAATGGCTCAAGCGCACGGGGCGCTGTGTAAGCTCCTCGAAAATCAGGGTCACTCCCGCGGCATGAATAAACGCATGGTTCCAATTTTGCAAGGTGATGGCACCCTTGCCGGTGGGCGGAATCCGGTAAGTGCCCCGCGCGATGGCGATTTCGCGCGCTCCCTTGGCATAGGCATTCAGGAGGGCGACGGGAAGCTCGGCGGCTTTGGCCGGATCACCGATCACGACTTGGGCGGCGGCGATTTCCCCAGGGATCACCGCTTGGTGGCCGTCCGTCGGGTCCGCCTGTAGCGTGGCCAGCGGAACCAGCAACCCGGCGATGAGGAGTGCGATGAAATGTTTCATGGTCATGGCGCGCCTTCGCAGTCATTGCTCGAATCCCAAATCCTCGCCCTCGTGGAAGACGACGCCAATTTGTTCCAGACCGCCATGGCGGCCGTTATACCAGAGCAGCCATTTCGCGCCGTCGAAGATGGCGTAGGGTTTGTAGCACGCGGCGTGGTCCCATTTGTCCTGGCCCGGAAAGACGATCGGATTGGCGGGATGGCGCTGCCAATTCGTGATGCCGTCCTTGCTCCGGGCGAGACAGATCCGCGCATCGGGCTCGGTTTCGTAGCCGATGTAGAACATCACATACCAACCGCCAGATTTCACCATTTGGACCCCGGCCACCTTGTGTTTTGCCCACGGATTCTTTGGTTCCGGGCCGAAGACCGGATTGCCCTCGTATTTCCTCCAAGTCAACCCGTCCGGGCTGGTGGCGTAGCCGATCGCATTCGGTTCATTTTGTTCGCCACCGCAATACCACATGCGGAAAAGCCTGGCCTGTTCATCCCAGAGCACCGAAGGACACATGACAGCAATGTTCTTTTCCCACGGCTGGTCAAAGGTCAGCACCGGCTTGTCGCTCATGCGTTTCCACGTGACGCCGTCAGAACTCGTGGCGTAGCCGATCCACGAATGGCCGTCCCCTGCCCCCGGCCTGATCTGGCCGGTGTACCACATGTGATAAATGCCGGCTTGCTTCAGGACATAAGGACGATTGATGTCGTCCTCCCAACCGGTTTCCGTGCGCGGTCCCAGCACCACCTGCGGCGGCTCGCTCCAATGAATCCCGTCTTTGCTCTCCACCAGCGCCACGGATTTTTGGGGCCGCCAGGACAGCCACATGCGATACTTATCGCCCTCGTGCAAAACGGAAATGTCAAAACAGGTCCCATAGTTTCCACCCATCACCGGATTGCCCGCGAACTTCTTCCAGCCAGCCGAGGTTTCCGGGACGGCGACTTCCACTGGCGCAATGAGTTTGCCCGTCACTCGCGTGAGCCTCTCGGACGCCGCAATTTCTTTTCCGTCGCTGAGCACGCGCAGTCCTTTTCCCCTGCCATAGTGCTCGCCGCTCTGGTCAAAGAGGATGGTTAGCCAGTGCCCGTGGTAGCGGATTCGATCCAGGCAAAAGTAAGCCCAAGTTCCCTCGGGCACGAGCGGGTTGACTTCGACAGCGTCCCCGCCGCTCGGCCGCAGGCCGATCAAGCCGCTGATCACCAGGTCGCAGAAAGTCGAATGGTTGTAGTCCTTGCCGCGCTCCTCGCCGCCAATGCCGGCGTCCCAAGTGCCGTTCTTCCAAGTCATCAGCCGGGTCCGCGAGATCCAGTCGCCATTGGTTGGGTTGAGGTTCTCGTCAATCCACGGCGCGACGCGACCGTCCGTCCGGTGCAAGTGCTGCGACTTGGCATAAATCTTCAGCAGGTCGAAGTAATCCTGCCTGCTGATGACTGTCTGGTCGTAGTTGTTAAGCAGGTTGGCCAGCCCGGTCAACGTAATGGCGGTCGAGAACGGCCAACTTGGGCCATTCCATTGGCACTCGTGTCCTTGGTAGGCGATCGCAAACTTCGGATGACGTTGCTCGGCGGTCGTAGGCCCGAACGGAGCGTAAAACCCCTGCGGGTCCATGATTTGTTTCCAGGCAACCGACTGGTCGGCGTCGGGCAGATTGAAGTACCACGGCGTGTAGCCGTGCAATTCGCGGGCGTCGGATAGCTTCGTGTTTTCGCCGCGGGGCAAGACCATGAAGAACTGCGCCGCCGGGTCCCAAAGTTTATCCTGGATCAACCGCTTGAGCTCCGCCGCCTTGGCGCGGAAACGCTCCGCAACCGCCGGCTGCGCCACCCGGTCGGCGATCTGGGCGATCGCCAGCGCGTCGCCATACATGTAACTGTTGATGGTGGCGCGGTAGCCAAGATGTTCCGGGTGCAACGCGCCGCTGATGGACACCTCCATTCCATCGCGGTCATCCTTCTGCCAGAACAACCCGTTGGCATCGCGATGATCGCCTTCCCAGGCCTCGTAGTTTTTGATTAAGTCAGGCAACAACTCCTTGGCGAGCCGGTCGTCGCCGGAGACCTGCGTGCACGCCCAGATGGAGTCGGCGGCCCAGAAACTGTAACGACGCGGGTCGCCGCCGCCGTGGAACCAGAAACGCGCATAGTCGTCGAGATACTTTGGATCCGCCAGCCAGCGGCCTTCGTGAAAGTGGTGGCCGGCGGCACAATTAATGGTGTTGTATTTCCCCGCCCACCCGACCTTCGGGAGAAACTCATCCACCACGAAACCGGCGGGCGTCTGTTTGATGTGTTTCCGATAGGTCCACCAGCGGAAATAGTATGTCGTCTGGAGTTCGTCGTCTGGACAATCCAGCAGCGGGATGTTGTCCTTCAGAAAATCCCAGGCCGCCGCGTTCGGAAAGAAACCTCGGTAAAGTTCGTTATCGTTTCGATTGAAAGCCTCCACATAATGCTGAAACGACTCTGCCTTGAGCACCTGGGACGGGGGTGAAACTTTCGCCGGCGTATCGCCGGCGTGCAGCGCGGCAATGGACAACAGCAACTGGGCGATGAATGTGAATGCTTTGAGTTGGTTCACGTTCCTTGGTCTTGCTTGGTTGGATTGAAAAATTTCCAAGGTTACTTCGTCTTGCCCCGCAAGTCCTGGAGATCCTGCTCCTTGCTGGTGAGCTGGCGCTGAAGAAGCTGAATTTGCTCCTGCAATTGCTTTACATGTGCGGGTTCACTGCCGCCGTGGTCCAGAATGACCACCGGTCCGCCAGTCGCCGGCGGTTTTGAAGCGGCGGCAAACTGCGCGTCGAACTCGAGGGGCAGCGACGGGGGCGTGGAGAGGATCCGCGCCTCGCCGGATTTGAGTCCGGCGTCATACGCTTTGATGCGAATGAGCCCGGCCGTGGTTTTGGCGCGCAGCAAAACCGTGGCGGTGCCGAACTCAGTGCGTACCGGGATGGTGTGGGACACGGGACTGGAAATGATTTCGCCCGGGCCTTCGACGGCAAAATAGACGTATTCCTCCGCGAGCACTTTCGGGATGCCTTTGTTGTCCACGATGGTCGCACGCACCGGCACGAAATCCGAGCCGTCCGCCGTGAGGCCACAGCCGGCATCGTCCACCGTCACGCGGAGCCCCGTGGTGCGCTCGGGATATTTTTTGACCACGCGAACGGCCACCTGTCCGCCAATCAGTCCTTCGGCCACCATTTCGATTTGACCGGTTCGCTCGCGCCAATGGCGGTTGATCTCCGAGAAATGAAAAATATTGGTGAACGTGAACGGCGGATGCGGCAGATGGTGGTAGCTGGCATCGGGTTTCTGGGTGCCGATCAACCGGCCCAGCCAGGTGAGGCGGACTGCTTCGCAATTGCAGTAGATGACCACGTCCGGATCGGAGGACTGGGTCAATTCATGGGTGATACAGAGCATGGGACCGGTGGTGATGCCGGGCAGGTTATAACCGGGATCATACTGGCTCTGGAACAGATAATAGGCATAGCGCGGCCGGCGGAACTCGTCGAGGATTCCGCCCATAAACGGATCCGGATGATAACCGCGCTGGTGGTCAATACCGCACCAGAGCGCCGCCCCGAGACGGATGGGCGGCGCGGCGTAACAATCGTCGAGATCATGCGCGCGGATCGCGGCCTGCTTGAGCAACGGGCCTTCGCCCCACTCGTGGTTTACGCGGGTGGTGGCATTCTGTGAATAGAAATTGTCCACCTCGCCGCCGTCGCCATATTCGCGCGTAAACGAGTTGACGGTTCCACTATCGGAGCCGCCATAATAGAAGTCCAAGCCGCCCCGCTTGGCCAGGTCCACATCCGTGACGGTGAACATGCCGGGAAACGGATATTCTGCGTGCGCGATGCGGTTCATCTTGCCCAGCATTTCCGCCGGCTGGTTGTCCGTTTCATTGAGCGCGGTTTCCCAGAGCAGCAGGGCGGGATGATTGCGGTCGCGGCGAACGAGCTGGTGCGTGTCTTCGTAAATGCGCTGCTCAAAAACCGGATCTTGGTCGTTGAAAAATTGCCAGCCCGGATTCGCCGTGGTCACCAGCATGCCAAATTCGTCGCACGCGTCGTAGAACGCGGGCGCCTGCGGATAATGCGCCGCGCGGATGGCGTTCACGCCTCCTTCGCGGAGCAATTTGATGTCGCGCCACTGGCCAGACTTGGGCAGCGCGTTGCCCACATAGGCGTAATCCTGATGGTGGTTGACGCCATTGAGTTTCACCCCAATATATTTCTGGTTCACAAACAAGCCGGCCTGGCCGCGCATTTCAAACCGCCGGATGCCAAACCGCGTACGCAAGGCGTCCTGAACCTTTCCGTCCGCGACGATTTCCGTGCGAATGAAATGCAGGTAGGGATCGTCCGGCGACCAGAGCCGGACGTTTTTGGCCTCCAGCGCCTGCGCGATCTCCTGGCTCGCGCCGGCGGCCAGTTCCAGCGGCTGTTCACGGCGCAGCACCTCGCGGCGCTCCGCCGTTTCCAGCACGGTGCGCAGCGTAACTTGGCACGGCAGGGCGGAGTCGTTGGCAACCTCCGTGCGGACTTCGAGCGACGCGTCGTTGCCGTTGACATCTTTCACACCCACAAACACGCCGCCGCCAGCCACAACCTTGCTCAATTCCGGCAGGGTCACATGAACCGCCGGCGTGCGAATCAGCCAGGCGTCCCGGTAAATGCCGCCCATATAGGTAAAGTCGAGGTCATTCTGGGGCTTGCCCGGAGGATAAGTGGGATCATTGGAATTGTCCGCCCGCACAGCGATGACATTGGCTTTGCCGTCGGCATGCAATTCCGAACTGATCTCCGCTGCAAAGGGCAGGTACCCGCCAAAATGTTCTGCGACCTTCCGTCCGTTTACCCACACCGCACACTTGCCCATCACGGCCTCGAAATAGACAAAGACCTTTCCGCCCGCCGCCGGCGGAGCGGCGTCAAAGCGTTTGCGATACCAGACCGGTCCCTGGTAATTCCGGCATCCGCTGGCGTTCTCGCCGAGAATTTCCAGCCCGTGTGGCAGGTTGGCCACCTCCCATGCGGCGTCATCAAACTTCGGCTGCTCTGCATCAACGGCATCCGCTTTCAGAAACCGCCAACCGGGGTTGAAGTTGCCCACCGTGCGGGCGCTGTTCGATACGGCAAAGAACCCCGCCGTGGAGAATTGTGGCACCGGTTGGGGAGTAATGACATCATCCACCGCCGCATTCGCCCAGTCCGCATGGTCGCCCTGAACGCCATCGCCGCCGTCGGTCACCAAGAGCCGCATTTCGGAAACGCCGGCGATATCGAGCGCGAGGTGTTTTGCCGGCTCCCCGAATCTCATCAAGCTGCTGTTGAAGGCTTCCTTGCCATCCAGCACGACCTTGAACACGACCGACCCGGTCTTGCCGCCCTGATCATCCACGCCCACGTCGGCGGTGAATCGCCGGTTTTCGCCTGCAAGTTTGAAGACCATCTCGCCCGGAGCGTGCGTGCCCAAGCCTTGCTCATAAACTCGACCGGCAATGGTGATTGGGTTGCCCGTGATACTTTTATCATTCTGCGTTACCCGCCAGCCTTGGGTCACGGATGCCGCCATATCGGTCTTCAGATAGCGCCAGGCCATTTCATTAGCTGGTGCGAGCGAGGCGGCTGACTGCCCGAAAGCGGCGTTGGCCACCAACAGCGCCAAAACGACCATTAGCCATAATGCCTTTTGGAAATTCCAATCCTGAATCCCAACGGGATTCCATCGTTCAGTCCAGGGTTGCGACGAAGGAGCTACCCTGGGTAAATGCCCCAACCATGACCTACCCCAACGGGGTTGCATCTGTCCGACTATTTTCGACCAATTTGAATTTCCGAATGACGTCACAATTAATTCGTTTTGCCACCTTCGAGGACACCCCGACCGCGCAGCCAGACCTCGGCGAGTTTGGGCCACGTTTGCGCGGTGGCGTCCGGCCCGCGCAAGCCAAACCCATGTCCGCCAGTGGCGAACAGGTGCAGTTCGGCGGGCACTTTCGCCTGTTTGAGCGCGAGGTAATAAAAGAGGCTGCCTTCCACCGGCACCGAGTGGTCGTCTTCGGCCTGGAAGAGCAACGTGGGCGGCGTGTTGGAGGTGACCGTCAGCTCAGGCGATAAGTCCGGGCCAGTCTGGCGCACCAAGTAGGCCGGATAAATCAACAAGGTAAAATCCGGCCGGCAACTGACTTGATCCGCCGCATCCACCGGCTCATAAGCGCGCTGCGTGAAACGCGTGCTCGCCGCCGCTGACAAATGGCCGCCGGCGGAAAAACCCATGATGCCAATGCGCCGCGGATCCAGTTTCCATTCGGCGGCGTGATCACGCACCAGGCTCATCGCCCGCTGCGCGTCCTGCAACGCCGCAGTGTAATGCTCCAGGCCTTTGCGGGCCGGCACCCGGTACTTGAGCAGCACGCCAGTGACCCCGATGGAATTGAGCCATTCGCACACCTCGGTGCCCTCCAGATCCATCGCCAGAATCTGGTATCCGCCACCCGGACAAACCAGCACCGCCGCGCCGGTGTCGCGCGCAGGTTGTGGCCGATAAACGGTTAAATTGGGCGCGCTCACGTCGCCCAGCCGGATCACCCGTTTGCCCCCCACAAGGCCGCCGTCGGGCTTGGTGGTGTCGTGTTCCACGCCAATGTCGCCGTGTTCTCCGGGCGCGGTTTGAGGCCAGAGCGGCATTGGTTCGGCAGCGCCGGCGGCCAAGGGGGCCAGCGTGATCAGCAGGGCAGTCAAGATGGGTCGCATGTTTTTGGTGTGGGCGAAGCGTAGCCTATTCGCAAATCGCGGTCATGGAAAATTTATGAACGTCCATGGGACTGGGCGGAAGAGGGAAGATCGGAGAGCGGAGGTCGGAGGCCGGAGGTCGGGGGCCACGGACTGCAAGACCACGGCGGAGGGCGGCAAGCGGTGAACCACGAAACCCACAAAGCACACGAACAGGCGGGGGGGGGCGAAGAGCGGAGGTCAGAGAAACGGCGCTTGAACAGAAGCAAACGAAGAGAACAAAGAGGCGGAATTCATCCCTCGTCGCCGGCGGAACCTTCGTAAAGCACCCGGCCGGTGCGTTTGCAAATCACCACCACATCCGCGGAGCGCAGGAGGCCGCCGCGCGGGGTTTTGTACACGACCCAAGTGTGTTCGCGCCGCACGCCGTAGAAGTTGCCGCCGACCTCCACGCCATCCCGCACCGTCGCGCCTTTAAACATGGCGGCAAAATATATCCAAAGCGCGCCGATGGCTAAACTTCTCTGGTCACTTTTTAGACACAGCTTTCGCCGTTGTGATTAGGTGCATGCTGGCAGTGCCAACTCATTTCTTAAACGGATTTTCTGAAGTACCGAGGAACTTCACAACAGACCGCTTGATCTTGCCAGATGCCCGCTTTATGTCCTTCGTCAACAATTCGGTGTTCGCACGAAGCTTGTCGTAGTCGTTCACAACTTTATACGCTCCACCCATGATTGTGGTTACGACCACCACAAACGCGAGCGACCCAGAGCGAGCTTCTTTACATTCAATACGAACGCCATTCGCACCAAACCTGAAATCAGCCATCGGCTGAATAAGCTTGGTCAACTCCTGTTGCAACCGCTGGGCATATTCGGTAGGTAGCTTTCCTGGCGGCCCAAGTTCTATTTCAGGCAACACCGCGCTGATTTCTGCCGAGAATACACTGGCAGCTTGCGCTTTGGAGGTGACGCTCGCCACACTCAGGACGCACTTTCGCGCGTAGCTCGTGTCCCCATTTTCCTGCCAAAGCAGCGCCAATGCTTCCACCCATTTCAACAATGCTGCTTTTGTTTCATTGGGATCAGTCAGTGGTTTTTCTTGATGCGCAACTCGTGTGTTGCGGAAATCGTTGACAGCCTTGACTGCTTCAAAAATCGCCCGCGCACCGGGCAACCGCAGTTCATCCCGAACCGCCTCGAATACTCCCGTCAATGCCGTCGAGTCGTTCAGCGCATAGTCGTAACAATTGCGCAGCAAACCCAATGGGGAAACGCCCGTTTGATAAACCAGCGCTTTTCGGAGGTTCCGCGCCAGTTCGGTATAGTGCCGGTGCATCCGAGAATCCACTTTTGCCAGATATGGCTCAAACCAACTCTGCTGCGCGGGTGCGGCGGCGGGCAGCCGATCTTTCAATTTCTGCATCACCAAGCCTTTGGCCGTTTCGTCCATCACGCCGAGAAGAGCAGTGAATACCGGCGCGAAACTCACCCCGGCTTTCTTCTGAAAAAACAAGTAGAGCGAGACCGCCTCATCCACTGCCTTGCGCAAACGCTCCGGCAATTCCGCAACCAACGAATGTGGGATGATCTCCGCCGCCTTGGTCTCGCTCACGCGGCTTTCCAACGGCTCAACCCCGGCGGCAGCGAACAACGGCATTTCCGCATGGTAGGCTTGCTGGTTCAACAAATCATTCAATGACGGCGCACACGTCCGGGCCATTTCCGTGAAAGCCGAACCTTGAAAGCGTTGAAAAACTCCCTCCGGAACATATACATATTCCCACTTCGCAGCTTTGGTGGTAGCAGACTTGCACCACTCGACTGCGGCCTTGGCTTTGGCGGGAACTTCCCGGTCAACTTGGCCCTTGGTTTCGACCAGAAATACCGTTGTGCCATTCCGCACGAAGAAATCCGGCGTATAAAAAGCCAATCGCTGGCCATCGGCAAGATAGTCAATCCGCAACGCCTGCGGCCCGGCATTTTTGGCGAACGCGGTCACGTCATCGGCTTTGCCCAGAAACTCCACGAGCGCCTGTTCGAGCGAACGGTTGCACGGCACCAAATTAAACAATGTTCGCTCCGATTTCAGCACCGGCCTGCGCTCGCTGGCGGTGACTTGAAAGGGACGCCATTGGGACACCGCCATGGGCGCGGCATCCGGCGTGCGAATCTGCTGTTGCAAAGTTCTTGCACGGATCAGCGGCACAAAAACCGCGCGCACATGCTCCCGCACGTCGCTGTCGGACAGGCGTGCTGTCAGCGCAGGATCAAAAATCGAGTGGCCTGGGCCGAAAACGATTTGTTCAAAGAAGAGCTGTAACAAAGGCGCAAGAACTGCGTGTGTGCCCTTGACCTTGGCGATGTATTCCAGTTCTTGAACGTAAAAAGACAATGCGCCCACGCCTGATTCCAGCAAGGCAAGATTAACCTTCATCCGCTCGATGACCTCGCCCGTGATCAAATGCCGCCCCTCGTAGGGAACATCCGTCGGGCCTCGCTCGCCGATGGGCAGTGGCTTGTATTTGGCGAACGCCGCCCGCACTTCGGCCTCGCTGATCGGACCGAGCGTGGCGAGCGTCTGCGAAGCTGCCTTCAGCCGTGGAATCAAGATGTCAAGCCTCTGCCAGTCTTTCGCCGGGTCAGGAAAGATGGAAACCGTTGTAACCGGCACCCGATCAACCTCGACAATCTCAATTGGCAGACCCTCCTGTGCCAATTCCTCACGATACAACCGCGCAAACGCCTCATGTTCCACCACAGCCACGACTTCGTTTGCCTGTCCGGTTGGTGTCATGCG
>Ga0316217_10004888_pt1 | contig 14193 bp, 4 predicted proteins | sample 1anoAmetaG_FD_203633 | JGI IMG/M metagenome (GOLD analysis project Ga0316217, IMG submission 203633) | Freshwater microbial communities from Trout Bog Lake, Wisconsin, USA - 1anoA | ecosystem: Environmental > Aquatic > Freshwater > Lake > Hypolimnion/Profundal zone | place: USA: Wisconsin... | reverse complement strand
CTCGTACAAAAGAAGTGCCTGTTACCTTAACGAATGTCATATTAGGTTCCTGTTCCTGGTGGTAATGCCAAAGCACGAATATCTGTCAAATGAGGAACATTAGTGTTATCAGATGTGGTTAAAACCACTTTGATAGCGAACTGTATAAAGTTATTATATGTTGTTCCGTTTGTACTTGTGTATGCAATCGTAGCGTGTGTATTAGCTGCCACATTTGCTGGTGCATATTCAATTTCTTGTGTATCACTAACTGTGGTAGAATAATAGGTACCATTATTTACAGGTGTCATCAACTGCCATGATTGTCCAGCAAATGATGAACTGTCAGATGAACTCAATATCTTATACATTACATAGATGTTTGTACCAGATGGACGATGTGCTGTTACATACACTCTTAAGTCACCTGAATCATTACCTGGTGCCAATGAAACGTTCTTAGTCAAGTAACGAGTAGCCGCATTACCACCTTTTGGTGAAAATTCGGATGTAGTAGTAACAGTAGCACCAGAACCTGGTGTTGTGTTAGCATCATTGATAGTAATTGTTGGTGGTAACAAGTAACCTGAACCACCAGATTGTACATATACAGAAGTCACAACACCATTAGATGTGTTGGCACCCAGAACAGCAATTGTACCGCCTGGTTGGTCTGGTGAAGATACTGATACAGAAATTGTATTTTGTGTATTATATCCAGAACCACCAGATACCAATGTGATTTGTGAATTAGTTACAGGTAGATTATTGATGTTGTATTGTACGTTGTAAACTGCCAAACCATCATCAGAAACAACTGGTGATACGTTAGGGTCATTGGATGACATAGAAGCATACAACATAAATGATGTATTGGAATTAGTATTCAATACACGTTCACCTTGACCGTCACTCAATACAGTATTAGTTATAGTTGGTGAACCGTAACGACCTGGTTGTACCAATGTTTCACCAGCATAAGTACCTGTCTTTGCCAATGTGGCATTGTAAGTATAATTAATGTTAGTTGTAGTTGGTAACAAATCGGTTGTTGTAATGTTATAAGCATCAGACAACACATTTGCTGTTGAATAATTTCCATTTAAATTGCTGATTGTATTTGATTGTACAAAACGATTAAGGTCATTGATTACAGATTTACGGTTTGGTAAACCAGCAGGTACCGAGAATTGAATCTTAGGATTTTTAGAGATATCAAAATATGCTTGGTTCAATACAAACATTAATGATTTAGTTTGGTCAGCACTCCATGTGATGGAGTTTTGTGATTCAAATAATGAACCAACATATGGTGCTGTACCAATCTTAGTCAATACTGTTGGTGTTGGATCTGTTGGCAGATTCTTAACAGAAGATGGAATTGCTGTAGCATTTTGAGCAGCCAGATAAATGTTATATTCAGTAGATTGTGAATGTAACAAGAATGAATATAATCTGTTAGGTTGGATGAACACTGGAGCATCAAATACGAATTCGGTATATGTGCTAGAATCCAAATAATGTGGAGTAGCAGATACATTAATCATATCTGGTGTTTTAGTTACAACAGAATGGTCTAATTCTGTACCATCTGGATAACCATTCAATGTACCAACAATTGATAAACGAACTGGTGACATTGAAGTTTGTGGCTTAGATTGGAAGAAGAACTTCACAGAACTTAAGAACACACCATTTGGATAATTGGATTTATCAATAATAAATGTCTGAGCAATTGGATCATATACAGAATAAGTTGTTGATGTTGAAACTAACTTATTGTATTGTGCCTGTGTAGATGAGAATGTATTAGGAGCAGAATCAATAGATGCTGAGAAATCTAACGCTTGTGAAGTTGTAGACAAACTTGAAGCGGTAAATGTTGATTCGGCATATGTTGTAGCAGAAGTTGCATCTGTTGATACTGTTCTGTTATCTACACGTAAAATTCTCTGACCCGTTTGGAATGTACCAGTTGGTATTGAGAATAGACCAGCAAACGAACCTGCTTCATTAGATGAAATTTGTGGTGCTACACCGTTAGTCATACCCAATAAGTAACTGGTATTATTGGCCCAAGTTTTATTACCATGAATACGATAAACGGAAGTAATATTTCCAGCAGTACTATTTGTACCAAGAGAAATATTTACAGGCGTATCCAATGTAGCAATTCTAGTAGAACCATTATATGCTGTGATATTAGCATTGTAATATGTTGTAACTGAACCATTATTAGATGTAATTCCAACAGAAGAACCTGTATAGAAATTATTTGTGTTAGATGCCAAAGAACTCAATGTAATTTGAGTTACGTTTGTTGTATATGTACCACCACCAGCAACTGATGATACTGTACCGTTGTTGGCACTAATTACACCACCAGTCATATTCAATGTCACACCATTGGTTATACCACCATTTGGTTGACCAGCAGCAGTCGCAGAACCGGAGATATAGTTTCCATTACCATCAAACTGAGCATTGTAATATGTTGCAATTGTAGTTGATGTAATAGCCTGTGAAGAAACAAAGGCATATAAACGGCAATTAGTTGTATTTGGATAGTTGTACACATCTAAAATTGTACCAACAGTATTCCATGTACTACCTGTAACATAACCAAGCATATCTCCTTTAGAAAATGTACCTGTAACATTCTCAAGTTCGATAACAGTCGGTAATGAAACGTATTGGTCAACAATTGTATTATCAAAAGATACTGTCAACGGTGTATTAACTTGTAATGAACCACCATTAACAGACAAATCTTGAGCACGAATATATGGTTGTAACGCTACGTTGGTAATGAAACCGTTTGTAGCATTGTATGAACCTGGTAATTGTGACCAGTAACCTGAAATGGTTGTCTGTGATTGTGAAGCATAAGTTGCTGTTGTTGATGCCGTATAACCATACAACCAACTACCTCCAGCAACATATGGGTCATAAAATGCACCGTGGTTGACCACACTCACACTAGAACTTGTACTGTATTGTGTACCAGGAATAGTCTGCCAGTTACCAACTTGTAACACATTTAAGGTATTACTTTGTTGATATACTGTCAAGTTTGGATCCACCAACAATAGGTTTGGAGCTTGTGTGTTGTCTACCCAATTGTCCATCGGCGGATTAACTGCCAAAGAACCTTGATAGATTGGTGTCGTAAATGGATTTAAGTTGGTTGTGTTAGATGCCAACTGTTGAGTTACCAATTGTGTTGATGTGTATGGTAACGTGAATAAGTTTGTAGTACCATTGATGGAGTTCACACCAAATCCTAAACCAGTCAATGCTGTATTGGCAACTTTGTTCATTGCTTGATACAATACAGTAGATTGTAATGGATAGTTTTGAACTGTCTGTGATGCTGACATTACTTTATTGACGTTATCAATAGAAGCATTAAAGTCAACATTTCCTGTGTCAGCCGTTGAATAAGATGAGAAATCATCCACTAAAATACCATTCTTGAAACGATTTAAACCGTTTGAATCGGGAATTTGTAATGATTGTGTATTCTGTTCAAGTAAAGAAAGACTTGTATAATATTCAATGTTGTTAACACGAGTTTGCAAGTTTGAAATGTCTTGCATTGTGAAACGCTGGTGCTGAACATTTTGTACAGACAAACTAGGTATCACACCAACTGGTGCTTCACTTGGAATATAAGCCGTATATGGTTGGTTGAATAGGTTAGAAATAACCAAAGCGCCATCAGGTGGAGATGGTGTTGCTGGTGTAATTGAAGGAACACCATTTACAATTTTGAAACTGTTGTCTTTACTCAATATTAAAATGTCATTGCGACCAAGATAATAAGAATAGTTACTTACAAAGTTTGTTAAGTCTTGTGGAATGTATACACCAGTATCATCTGAAGATGGGTTACCTGTGTATTCAAATGTTCTAGTTGCGGTACCATTTTTACGTGATGGTCTCCAATCTATACAGTCACGTAGTCCATACAATGTACCATCTTTAGCCGTGTATGTTGGGATAGAACCATAGTTTTCTGGACTACTAGAGATTGGTGCCAAGTAGGACATACCTGTAAAGTAACCATCACCACCACTATGCTTATAGTAGTTGAAGATGACTAGAATATTACCTTTTGGTTGTGGTACACCAGGTTGTAGTGTCAATCTGGCGTGTTCGTAGGTATTATCTCTTTGTCCATTGTCTAAGGTATAATGAGATGTAATATCATATAATGAACTATTCAACATGGACACAGTTGGTGATGTACCAGGTGCACCTGTGTCAATAATCTTTACGATGTTCTTTAGGTCTGTCACATAAAGAACCTGTGCTGACCCTGGAGTTACCAAACCGGCATTTTGAATGTATACCTGAGCATTGGTTAAGTCAACGTGTGTATATGTGGCAACAGTACCATCAGGTCCTGAGGTAGAAACCACAGAAGTATTACCTGTTATTAATGCCTTAGAACGTACCACTTTGTTGGTGTCATCCGCATTAGTGATATTCATTTTGGCAAGAATTGTTACAGTCATACCAGTTGTAACGTTAGCCGTATCAGTTGCTGTTAGTGTTAAAGTATTTTTATCGGCAGAAATACTTACTGAACGTCCAGCAACAACAAAAGGAATCACATCACCAACGTTGATTGTTGGTGAACCAGCGTTTGATGTACAAATGATTGTATAATTTTGTTCAATCGCAGATGTGGATAATGTACCTGTACCGCCTTCAAAATCAACAATATTTTGAATACCAACTGGTAATGTGACCTGAATTTGAGAAGAACCGGAAACATTAGAAAAAGCCTTGTTACGGAATACTTCTGTAGAACTATATTCCGCATTGTTCATTCCTGCCAAGAAAGGATATCCTATCTTGTAAATTAACTCAGGTGTACCTGGAGATTGTATATTTGTTGTAGTAACTGTTACACCACCAGTCTGAGAATAAGTCTTAGAAGATGGATTAACGTTAGTCTTGGCATTAATTGTCAACGAAGATTGGTTAACCAAAGCGTTTGCATTGCCAATATTAAAATTCAAAGCAAATACAGATGATGTGTCTGGTTGAATAGAGAATGCTTTATTGACTGTTATTAATTTTGTGTTGCCGTTGGCTGTATATCCCGTAATAATTCTTGAATCACCTTGTGATGTACCAGAAACAATTGACAAGGCAGTACCAATATAAGCATTGGATACATTAGAGAAAGTACCTGATGTATCATTAACAGTAATAGTATTTGTTGTAGCAGATGCTGTGTTACCTGTCAATGTACTACCAGCAAAATCTGTTACGTAAGCACGATACACATAAGATAATGTGTTAGCATCAGTAGTATTGTGGTCGTAAATCATGTTACGAATATAACCAGAACCTACTTTGGTAGAATTGTATGAAGCATTATTTGCTGTTGAAATTTGATTATATGGTACACAATGATAATCAACAGCTGGTAATGTTGTTACATCAAATACACCTTTAAGTGTGTCAACATAGATGAAGTTACCATAATCAACAAATATTGGATTATTATTCTGTGATGCTGTGGTACGTGAACGTGGGTTGGTTAACTTGATTGAAGATTGGTTTTCAACACGGTAACCTTGGACATAAGCAGTACCTGGTCCAATATTTACATCGTATAAAGATGAGTTTGTATTAGATGATGGTGTAATTGTAAAGTTATTAACAATGAAGTCACCATTTGTATCGTATGTACGTTGAGCAAAGTAATTGTCAATTGAAGAATATGATGTAGAGGTTGTTTGAATTTGGATTTGACCAGATTGTAGTCTTACCAACTCAATGAAACCGTCATCATTACCTAATGTGAGTGGTCTCGTCTCTAATGTCAATAGAACTTGGTAACGGTCAGCACCAGGTGCTTGATAGTTAGAAGCACCAGCAGCTGGGTCTAACAATGAAGTATCTTGTGAACTTGTTACAGTATTTTCTGTAATGTTTAGACCAACACGTAATGATGGACTGTTATCATATTTGTCTAAGATAACTGTTTGTGGTAATACATTAACAAAATTACCAATAGAATATTGAGTTGTTGTACCATTGGCGTTAACAATATCATTATAACCGTTAACGACATAAAATACACCAGCAGAAATAGAAGCAACAGAAGAAGGACCAACTGATGTAGTTCCACCAGCAGTACCAATAGAAGTTGCTGCAGGTGATAGAGATGTTGGTTTCTGAATATAGATGGTCATACCATCAGAGAATTGTGTACCTGATAGGTAAGAAACAACCAATGTTGGTGGATCTCCGGAAACTGTGGCATTACCTGTTGCTTCGGCAGCAGCAATAACACGAGCAACAATAGAACCGGTAGAATCGGTAATAGTCTGGTTCAAAAAGTTGGAAGCAACAACAGAAGAACCACCATAGATAGTGTTCAACTGTATATAATTACATTTTAAATTAGTAGTAACTTGACCACCAGAAACTGGTGTATTTTGTGAATAGATTGCTGAAGCAAATTGAGAAATTTGATTCTGTAAAATTGTTTGAGACTGTGTTAATTCTCGAGCCTGAACCGCACGACCTGGTTGGAATAGGATACGGTGATAATTTTTTGATGGATCAAAATCATCGTAAAAGGGATCCACGTTGTAGTTAATCATTATTTGCCTTAGAATCTTAAAACTAATCTGAGTTGTTCATTGCCATTTGCTGAACGTTGAACTGGTTGTCTGTTTTCATAATACATAGCATAACCTGAACCTACTGAGAAACTGGTTGGTATATACTGTAAAAGAACCCTTGATGTACCAGATGTAACACCATATAATGCTGCACCTAAACTGTATGTTCCAACTGTATTTATCAGCGAAATAATATTGTTACTTTGGTCAAAAGCGGATACTGTTGCTGTAAATGTAGCATTTTGCCTTGAAGTTCCTTGATAAATGGTTTCACCTGAAATAAAACTATTCAATCCAAATGATACTGTAGCCAAATCTGCCGTGTTATATACAGAGGCTGTCGGTACCGTACCATCGGTTAATAATGGATTAACCACCAAACCTACTTGTCGGAAACTAATATCAACAGGGATATTACCATTTTCAGTACCATCCAATTCGACCGACATCATAATATGGTTACAACCTAGTTCAGATACTGGATCGTATCCGTGTCCTCCAATCGGAGAAATAATAGCGTTGGCAGTAGCATTATTACCATTATAACCACCTTGCGGATTGATAGTGATGGTAGCGTATGTATAATTATTTCCACTATTTGTGACGATTACATCTGAAACACCACCATTGTATACATTGGCATATGCTGCGGCACCTTGTCCGTCACCAGTAATATTGACAACCGTAGTTGTTACGCCGTTGGAATAACCATTACCTGAGTTGGTAACATTGATAGCATTGATTGAACCTAGTCCAGCAGGTGTCATTGGGTTTGGCGTATTAACACCAACAGCCAAAGGCATCCAGTTATTGTCAAAGAATGATTTCTTTAGACCTTTATCAATTGTTGTGATGTAAATCCATTTATAACCGTCTGCCAAATATAATGTTTGTGTTTGGTCAGTAGTACCTGCTTGTAATACGGGTTCAACCGTAGAAGGTGCACCATTGTTATTACTTAGACATTTAAAAATCTGGTCAAAATTATTACGTACATAGAACTTCTGGTTAATAATACCATTAGAATCAAATGTAAACATATTATTATAGTCCGTATATGGTTTATATACAGTACCTGTTGTCCAATCAAAACGTGGAACAACTGGTGATAAATTCGAAGAAGTAATCAGTTTAGCACCAAACATATGTTTATATGTCTGTTTAACATAAGCTTGGTCTTGTGTTGGTACAGGAGGATTATCATCATCGGGCCATTGGTCTGGTTTACCAATAAAAACATATGAAGTAGACTGAGCATTCGGAGTAAACCCGGCCGCCGTAGTCGTAAAGAAATATGTTAACTCAACCTCAACGGTTGAGCCATATGTTGTTAATAATCCGTTTACTGTATTAGCCATAGTTTATTTATTCGTTATGATCCAACTCTAATGATACCAAAATTCACGTTCATTGTATAAGCCGCATCGTTACCTGCACCGGAACCGTTGAACACACATATGTCAAAACTTCCTACTCTAGTATTGGCCACAGATACTTGAGGTACTGGACAGTTACTATTTTGTACAGAAACAAAAACAATATCAGTTGTATGTAGTACGGAACTGTTGTTGACTGTGAATACATAACCTGTTCCGTGTTGAAAAGCACTTGCGGAGTAACCAATAATTGTACCCGTAATACCGTTTGCTGTAACGCCAGTAGTTCTACTTGTTATTTGAGTTACACCTGAGTTTGCCGTAGCAGAACCATATACATAAGTGTTTGCAATTTTTGTGTTTGCAATTGAATTGTTTGCAATACTTACATTGTTTGCAAAGATTGCTGTGGTACCTGTCAAAGTCAATACGTTTGCAACTGTATTTGATCCTACTGGTGTAGTACCAAATAAAATATTAGTACCTTTTTGTGTATCTGTATAATTTTCTGCGGCTACATATTGCATATATGCACCACCAGAATTTACACCAGAACCAAAACCTGTTGCACCATATCCGTTACCACCAAATTTAACAAGAATATCACCCGATAATAATGCTGATGGTGTATTTGCAAGACCACGCATTGAGCGACCATTGAATAATGAATATACACCAGTACCTGCGGCATCAACAATCAGTTTAGAGTTGACGCCATCTTTACCTGTAATCTGCAACATTGTACCATCAGCAATTGGTGCTTGTGTCTGACCACTAGATGAACCAATAATTGCAATTGCATATGAGTTTGATGCAAATGTAGAATTGGTCATAATGAAAGAACCAGTTGTCGTGGTATTTCCATTCAAAGTTGTTTGGCCATTATTGACAGTAGTGCCGTTATTGATAAAGTTACCATTGAATACCGTTGGTCCGTTTGCAATCAAATTACCTGTAGTAGTAACAGTACCAGTAGTTGTCAAGTTACCATAGTTGGTTGTTGGTCCATAATTGAGTGTATTACCATAGACAGTAAATGGACCCGTAAAGACTGTGTTACCTGTAGCATTTAATAGTCCAGTAGTTACTACGTTACCAGTAGTAGTCATTGTGCCGGTAGTTACAATATTACCATTGAAGAAACTGTTAGCGCCATTGAACGTTACATTACCTGGTATAATAATACTTGCGGTATTTTGTAGTGATGTATTGGCCTCATTCCATGCCAATTGTATCTGTGTATTCTGTGTGGTATTGACACCAGTTTGATAGATAGTGTTTGCAGCAGCAGAATTGGCCTGTGCAAAAGCTGCCATTGTATAAGCATTAGATGGACCAGCAGTAGTTTGTTTAGTACCATCATAGAATGTAACTGTGTTAACTAAAACAACATTAGCCACATTCAATACCACGTTAGCACGAATCTTAACTTCACCTGGTTTAATTTTAACAATCACATTATCCATACCAACACCACCAGAAAGTATGCGAGTCTCTGCGCCTGGATTTACTGTACCAATAACCAAGTTACCTGAGTTGGCATATGTGGCGTTGCCTTGTACATACAAATAACCAGATAGTGGTTCAATAGATGTACCTAATGAATTGAATGGTGAAACATTACTATAATTTGAGTTAGTAATACCCATATCAATATAGTAATTAGTATCATTACCGATATCAGCAGTTACAATATAGTCAGCAGTACCGCCGGTATTTAAATTTTGTTCATTGACTTGTGTATAACCACCAGAAATTCCTGTAAACTGTGCTACAGTATTTGGTAATTGTGCACCACCAGTTCCAACAATTAAAGTATTATTGGAATACAATGAGTTGCCTAATGCTTCTGCACTCAGTTGTGTTGTCTGTCCTGTACCTGTATCGGTTGTAGGGAATATAGACAACGCTGGGTTGGCATTTACGTTAGAACTGACTGGCAGTTGTGAAATCTTTACTGAACTCATTTATTATCCTATTAAAAGTATAGTTCCGTCTTCTGTTGAAATTGGATCGCCATATTCATCTGTAATGTCTATTACTTCAGGTACTGAAAGAATACCACTTACCCATACATTACTTGAGATTACGTTGGCTTGGAAATATAAGTAACCTGATTGTGCTGTTGAGTAGTTGTGATTTACAAATATTCTAGTACCAGAACCTGGTTGATCAACGTGCGTGATTGGATAATAATTTACCCCATCGTATGAAACTGAATCATATATGTGCATAAAGTCACTAATGTATGATATAGAACCACCGTGAGCAATATTCCAGGCATTCGTTAGACTGCTAATATTTATGACATTTGAACCGGCGGATGTGGAAGCAATAGCAACATTGGGTACTAAAGTAATCCAATCATCTTGTAGTGTGATTGTATTGGCGGTTACGCCTGTGACTATTGAATAGAATGGATCACCATAGTTTGTATAAATGGTCAAGAATGAATTTGCCTGAACCACATTAGCCACATTGGCACCAGAATCGTTAGTGAATATAACAACTGTATTGGATATACCAGACACAGCATTTGCCATATATTGATTTGTATCCAATAAGTAACTCAATGGTTGAACCGTCAATTCTTCACCAGACATAGAAGAATGGAACGAAGCATTACTCTTTAATAAGTTAATAGCATCATAGTTCATACCTAATGGATGTAAAAATGATAATGCTGTGTTCTTATAATTTGCTAAAGCTTCTTGAACTTGTAAAATATACGTGTAATTATTATAAGTTGAGTTTTCTAATACAGAATAGGCTGATGGTTGACCGTCAGCATTTTGATAGAAACCAGCGCCTGTAATAATACCATTTAAGAAGTTGACAAAAGCCTTGGCAGAACCGTTACCATAAATCTTTCTACCGTTAGTGTATATACCAGTTGTTGTATTGGATAATTGTAGATTTATTCCAAGGTCAACACCACCACGTACTACATGGATAGGGTTACTTGAATTGAATACACCATTATAGTTGTATGTTCTTAGATTGTATGTGCTGAAGTAACTATTTGATGAGTTTGCAGTATTGATAGATAATGAATCTACATTCGCAGTAAATGTTTCATTTGATATTGTACCTTGGTAGATTGTATCGCCTTGTTTTGGTTCATTAAATACATCTAAATTAGTCACCAATAAATCTTCAACACGTAAAGAAATACCTGGTGTGGAAATGTAATCTTGACCTGGATTGGTCAATGTAATCTGTTGAACTTGTCCGTATGATGTGGAACCAATAGAGAATGTGGCATCACCACCAACCAAACCTGGTACATATAGAGAAGCGCCTGAGCCTGTTGATGTGTGTATTGTTAATGTTGGTACGGTTGAATTGTAACCCATACCACCATAAGGATAGATATGTACTCCTGCTGGGTCGTGTACATAAGATACTTGAGCAATAGCACCATTGGCCAATACTTCCGTTACGTTAGCGTATGCTCCATAACCAGTACCACCATTAAACACAATCGTGTCACTAACTTGATAGTTAATACCTGGCGAAGCAATTTGAATTGGTCCTAAGATACCTAATTGTGATAAAGGTTCTAAGTTATTTTCATCTGTTTCATAATAACCTGTAGCTGTTGCTATTGTGGTTGAATCGTAACCAGTACCGCCGGAAGTTACAGTTGTACCAATAATACCAAATGTATTCAACACAGGGAAACCTAATGCCAATGCTAACTCTGTATTGTAGTTAGCACTTATCAAGTTAGCAAAGTCATATGTAACTAAGTGTGAACCATCACCAATCTGTGTGTTGGCTTTTAGACCAATTGTGTCATTGTTAACGAATGTTACATAATATGGAGTTGGGTCAAAAGTGGTGGCAATATCTCTAGCACCAGAACCATTACCAGAACCTGATGTAATAGTCATAGACGTATAACTACCTGGTCTATAACCTTGTCCTTTATATACAGGTTTAACTGATGTTACAGAAGCACCAGTTACTTGTGAAATATAACCAGATGCTGGTACTGGATTTAAGATATTAGGATTTAAACCACCGTAGAATATGACTGGATCACCAACATTATAACCAGATCCTGTATTGTTTTGGTCTACTGAAACAGAATTCAATAGACCGATAATTTGACCCGTAAGTGTCTCGCCATTAATTTTAACAGGAGTATTGTGTACATCTATAACAGTAACAAACTCACCTGATGTGAAATTTCTATCAATACCAGATAAAACAATCTGTGTGTTATTAGTTCCAATAATAACATCTTCAATTGTGGCATAACCTCTAGAGGTTTGTCCAAACAAACGATAGTTGATTGTGTCTAACCAGTTAGGATCTATTGTTGCTAATCTTAATGATTTAGTTGATACCCATTTACCATCTGAAGCACGCAGAACATAATCAGAAGCATTGTATAGATTAATATCTGAGTTATAAAGAACTCTAAACAAAAATTCATATGAAGCTGGAGTACCCTTGGCTTGATATAATTGTTTAGCAATTTTAGTTAATTTTCTTTCATCTACTAATGAACCTTCAGGAAAAAATGAAAGAAATTCATTCTCATAATATTGTAGAAAACTATCTAATGTAGTATCAATATCTGAGTAAGATAACAAATTCTTAGAATCGTATACTACTCCGTTTTGTAGTTCCATCCATTCATAATAAGCTTTTAAGAATAATATGAACGTAGAATAGTCTGGGTTATCACGGATAAATCCGGGTAACTGAAACGGAACTAATGTTGAGGTTTTATTAATGTACGACATGAATTACTTGGCAGTAACAGTAACTGATATTGCTGTTGGATCGTTATTATCTAAGGTAATAATCTTATCAAATGTGGATGAAACAATACGATTTGAAGCATAACCGTTGACACGTAAAATACCATCTGAATTATTTAATGATGTTGGAGCAAAACTATTTAATGTAACAATACCAGTATTAAAATCTACCGAACCTGGCGCTGTAGTGTGAGCTGAACCACTTAGTATATTTTTAACACCATTCACATAATAATATGTTCTAAGTTCAGCATAGTTACCACGCAATACAGCAATTGCTGCAGCACTTGAACCTGTTGGATCGGATATAACAACTGTTGCTTGGCTGTAATTAGTGCCACCTGTAACAACGGTAATGGATGTAATAACTCCGTTTTCTACGGTTGCTGTTGCTGTAGCACCAGTACCATCACCAGAGATAGTAACTGTTGGTGATGTATATCCGGAACCACCAGAAACTACTGTGATAGAATCAATATTGGTTGTAGAATCTGGTGCCACTTCAAAATATACCGTTGGGTAAAAATTACCCAATTTATCATATGTTGAAAATGATGGATTAATTTGTAATGCTTCATCACCTATACCATTTTCAATTTGTGCACCTAAATCAATTGTATAATTTTGTGACAAACCAAAAGTTGGTATTACACGTTTCTGTAAGTATACATCAAAATCAACAGCAATAATAGATTTATCTAAATTTTGACAGTATTGAATCAAATCACCTACAACAAATGTGGAATTGAATGTATTTAAATTGGCATTACAGAAGGTTGTAATACCATTTGTAACCAATGTTTGAATCTGTGATGATGTTAATGTTGTTTTCTTAAAATCTACTAAAACGGAAGCATTAAGTAACAAATACACATAAGATGGGTCAACAATTTGTGGTACAACAGTTAATACCGAAATAGGAGCAATGATATCATTAACAATCAATTGTTTTTGGTTGTCTGTTAAAGAATATCCACCTTGTGGTTTAATGGAAACAAAGATTTTACCATATTCTGGTGGGTTGTTTGATTCTCCACCCCATACATTAACCGCATCAAATGATAGTCCTAGATTATTTTGTTGAATTAGTGTGATGTAATCGTTGATTGTGACAGCACGTCCTTGTGCTGCATAAGCTTTAGGTGCTTGGAATTTAATAGAATCTAGTGATTCTTTATCTCCGCCTTGTGTTGCTGGTGTAATTGGATTGATAATCGTTGTACCAAAACCACCAATTGTATCCATTAAACTAAAGTTATTGGCACCAGCTGATGCCGTACCTTGTGATGATAAGTATTTGACAGTAATAACATTACCATCGGATAATTTTTGACCTAATATACCATCACCAAAATAGATTTGATAATAACCTTTCTCACCTTCTTGTAAGAAATAAACTTGGGTTGTTGAGTC
>Ga0316217_10004887_pt1 | contig 14193 bp, 13 predicted proteins | sample 1anoAmetaG_FD_203633 | JGI IMG/M metagenome (GOLD analysis project Ga0316217, IMG submission 203633) | Freshwater microbial communities from Trout Bog Lake, Wisconsin, USA - 1anoA | ecosystem: Environmental > Aquatic > Freshwater > Lake > Hypolimnion/Profundal zone | place: USA: Wisconsin... | reverse complement strand
AAGCGTCGCCAGACGCGCGCGCGACCACGGGCCGCGCGAGGCGAGGTCGCCGGCGTCCAGCGCGACGATCGCGATCCGGCCGCTGGGGGGCCGGTGCAGGATCTGGAACCGCAGGTCCTGCAGCCAGCGGTCGAGCGGCGACAGCAGGTTCATATTGGCCAGAAGCAGGATGAGGCCGGCGATCGCCGCCTGACGCATCAGCGGCGGATGGGAGCGGATCAGCGGCTCGTGTTGCGGACCCAGGCTCAGTCGCAGCTGGCCGTCCAGGGTCAAGTCCCGTCCCCCTTCGGCCGGCGCGGGCGGACGCGCGGACGCCGCCGGGGCGCGGACATAGCGCAAGACACGACGGGCCAACACGCAAACCCTCCTGACACGGGCCTCGAGACCCGGACTATTTATACAAACAAATATGTAAAATTGGTTGTAACCAGTTGGCCGGACGGGAAATGTCGCGTCACGGCGCGTGAATTGTGATTTCAGGGTTACCGCTCCCCGCCCCGGGATCCCGCGGATCGCGCAAACGGCCGGAAACACTTCGGCTTGCGGGGCAGGGATCGGCGCGGGAGCGCCGCGACGGCCCGCCCGGGGCCCGGCGCCCGCCGCCGCGACAACGTGACCCGGGACCGGCGTCGCCGGTCTTGCCTTCGTCACGCCGAATTGCCATGAACGGTCCATGTCTCGCCAGTTCGTCATCGCCGACGACCACGCCCTATTCCGCACGGGGCTGAGGCTCCTGCTGTCGGACGCCTGCGGGCCCGCCTCGATCCGCGAAGCCTCGACGCTCCCCGAACTCAAGGCGTTGCTGGAAGCCCGCGCGGACGCGGATCTCGTCGTGGTCGACCTCTTCATGCCCGGCATGGCCGGCGGCGCGTCGGTCCGCGAATTGCGCCTCGCCTTCCCCGGCCTGCGATTCGTCGTGATGTCGGCGTCGGAAACCCGCCAGCACGTGCTGGACGCGCTGGCGGCCGGCGCCTTCGGCTACATCCCCAAATCGCTGGAGCCGGAGGCGATGATCGGCGCGTTCCAGCAGATCCTGAACGGCGGCATCTACGCCCCGACGCTGCTGCTCACCGAGCCGCCGCCGGCCGCGCACGAACCGCCCCCGGTCGATGCGCAGATCCTGTCGACGCTCACGCCCCGCCAATGCGACGTGCTGCGCCTGCTCGGCAAGGGTCAGGCCAACAAGGAAATCGCCCGGGCGCTCGACATTTCCGAGGGCACGGTGAAGATCCACCTTGCGGCCATCTTCCGTCTGCTCGATGTACGCAACCGCACCGAAGCGGTGCTGCGGGCGAGCGCGCTCGACCTCTGACGCGGCCTTAGTTTTCCAGCGCGTGAATCAGCGTCGAACGCAGGGCGCGCGGATCGACCGGTTTGGTCAGCCAGGGCATGCCCGAGCGGCGCAAGGCGGCGATCGCCTCCGGATTGGTGGAGCCGCTTACGAACACCACCGAGGGGTCGACGCCGCGGGCGCGCAGGGTCTCGACGAATTGCAGGCCGGTGTCGCCGTTGGAGAGGTCGAAATCGACCACCATGGCCTCCGGCATGCCGGAGGCGTCGATAGAGGCGCGGGCGGCGGCGATGGAGCCGGCGGAGGCGACCAGCGCGCCCTGGTCGGCGAATTCCTGCTTCATCGCGGCGGCGCAAAGCGGATCGTCGTCAAGGATGAGAATCCGGCGGCCCTTCAGCGATTCCGACGCGACCGCGCCGGCGCGGGCCGGACGGGCCTTGCCGGTCGCCTCGCGCAGCCAGAGGGTGAACACGCTGCCCTTGCCGGGTTGCGAGCGCAGCGTCAGCCGGCCGCCCATCAGGCCGGTCAGGCGCCGCGCGATGGCGAGGCCGAGGCCGATGCCGTCGTTGAGGCCGGTCGCCGCGACCTTGTCGCGATGGAACTCCTCGAAAACCTGCTCCGCGCGGTCGGGCGCGATGCCGAAGCCGGTGTCGGCCACACAGATGCCGACCTCGCCGCGCCGGCGCCGCACGCCCAGCAGGACGCCGCCCGAGCCGGTGAATTTAAAGGCGTTGGCGAGCAGATTTCGGAGCGTCAGCTCCAGCAGCGTGCGGTCGGCGACGACATGCGCGCCGCTGGCGACGATGCGGAATTTCAGCTTGCGCTCGCGCGCCGTGGCGGCGAAGCTGGCGCGCAGGCTTTCGAGGAACTCGTTCAGGTCCAGCGGCCCGAGATTGGCCTTGATCAGACCGGCCTCGATCTTGGACATGTCGAGCAGCGTGTCGATCATGGAGCGCAGCGAACGCAGCGACTGGTCGACGCTGCCGATGAGTTCGCCGGCCTCGCCATCCCGGAGGCGGCGCGTGAGCGCGCTGACGAACAATGTCATGGCGTGCAGCGGCTGGCGCAGATCGTGGCTCGCCGCGGCCAGAAACCGCGATTTCGAGCGGTTGGCTTCGACAGCTTCGTCGCGCGCCGCCTGCAATTGCGCCTCGAAGGCGCGCTCGCGGCTGATGTCCAGCAACAGCACGAAGGCGCCCTGCACCCGTCCCGCCGCGTCGCGGTCGGGATAGGCGAAGCCGCGCACGACATTGATCATGCCGCCGGCGAAGTGCGCAGGCGTCTCGAATTCGGCGTGTTCGCCCGCCAAAGCCCGCTCGAGGCTCGGCTTGGCCAGAACCGCGAAGTCCGGCGCGGCCTCGCCGAGCCGCTTGTTGAGATAGGTCGAGGGGCGCGCGCCTGTCCAGGCCTCGACCGTCTCGTTGACGAAGTGACAGACGAAATTGACATCGTAATAGGCGATGATCCCGGGCAGGCCGTCGGCCATGACGTTCAGCATCTGTGCGTCGCACAGAAAACGGGTGGTGCGCTCCATGCCCAGGCAATGAAACGGCAGACTGGTTTTCGCGGTCATGGCCGGGTTCCAACAGGGTCGCTCAAATTGCGGGATAGTGGCGGCGCCCCCGCATCCGCCGCAATCCGCCGTATGGTCTATGCCTTTCGGTCTAGCCAGTCGACTAGCACCTCTGGCGAATGGCGGCCGTTGGGGAATGTCGTAAAGCTCGCTTTACAAAACGAGCGGAGGGTTAACATGACCTTGGCTATCAATCCCGGCGACCCGTCTTTCCGTCCGCAAAGCGGGCCTTTCGGCCTTTCCGAATTCTCGGGCGTTCGGCTGTCGCCGGGCGATGCGGCGGTGAGCCAGTACGGCGCCGGCGAAGAGGTCGTCGGCGAAGGCGACGCGGCGGACGATTTCTTCATGGTGGTGAAAGGCGTGTTCCGCGCCGTGAAAGTGACCCGCGACGGGCGCCGCCAGATCTTCGCCTTCTACATGCCCGGCGACATGTGCGGCCTCGAGCCGGGGCCGTCCTACGACCTCACCATCGAAGCGGTTGGCCCGGCCGCGATCGCGACGCTGTCGCGCGTCGCCTGCCGCGCGCGCATGAACCGCGATCCGCAATTCAATGCCGCCGTCTTCGAGGGCGCCACGCGGGCGCTGGCGCTGTCCGTCGACCACATGACCATGGTTGGCCGCTCCTCGGCCGAAGAGCGGCTGGCCTGGTTCCTCTGCATGCTGCGCGAACGCGCGAGCGCGCCGGGCAAGACCCCGCCGGTGGTGGAACTCGTCATGCAGCGTCAGGACATCGCCGATTACCTCGGGCTGACCATCGAGACCGTCAGCCGCACCTTCACCCACATGAAGGAGCGCGGCCTGATCGCCCTGCCGACGACCCGCCGGGTCGAGATTCTCAACCTCAAGCAGCTGGAAAAGCTGGCCTCGGCCGATCGCGACGCGCCCGACTGGAACCGGCGCATCTTCGCCTGACCCGCATCTTCGCCTGAACCATGCGTCGTCCCGCCGCAGCGCCCTCAACGGCCGTCTTTTTTGCCGAAGCGGGCTTCACGTCGGAGCCGCGTGGTTATAGCTTGGGCCCGGGCGTCTCGCCCGCCGGATCGGAACTGGGCCCGATGTTCGACTTCCTGCGTCTGCGCTTCGACCCCGGGCGTCGCAACGCCCGTCAGTCGGCCGACGCACGCGCCGCCTCCGCTCCGCCGCTCGCCGAGGGCGAGGTGTTCAAGCGACGCGGCCTCGGCCCCCTCGGCGCGCGGGGCGCCGGCGCCCGCCTGTTCGATCCGGGTTCGCTGCGACTGTTGATGCTGGCGCTGATCGGCGAGTCGCCGCGTTTCGGCTACGACATCGTCAAGGCGCTGCGCGAGCGCACGCGCGGCGCCTACGCGCCGAGTCCCGGCTCCGTCTATCCCAATATGCGCCTGCTCGAGCGCGGCGGCCTCGTCGTCGCCGAGAGCGTCGGCAAGCGTTCGCGTTTCCTCATCACCGAGGCCGGTCGCGCCTGCCTGCGGCAGAGCCGGGTGCAACTCGACGAGATCGAGGCGCGTCTGACGGCGACGGCCGCGCCGCTCGACCGCGAACCGCTCGGCGAAACGTTGAACGAACTTGGCGACGCGCTGTCGCGAAAGTTCCGCATGGGCCAGATCGACGACGAACGCGCCGAGCGGGTTCATCGCATCCTCAAGCGCGCGCTCGCGGCGATCGAACGCGCCTGAAACGGTCTCCCCGGCTCAATTGGCGAAGAACATCGCATGGCGGCTGAGCGCCAGCGACGCGCGGGTCGCATTGCCCAGCACCCATTGCCCCGAGCGCATGTGGCCGAAGCCGCCCAGCACGATCATCGTCGCGCCGAACTGGTCGGCTTCGTCCGCCAGCACGGTGGCGACGTCGCGGCCGTGGCTGGGCGCGCGCTTCGATTCGATGGCGACGCCGTGGCGTTCGAGATGCCCGAAGATCGCGTCGCTGTCGTCCTCGGCCTCGCTCATGTCGGCGCGCTCGGCCTCGACGACCACCAGCCGGGCGAGGCGCGCGCGCCGCAGCAGCGGCAGGGCCTCGCGCACGGCCCGCACCGCCTCGCGCGATCCGTTCCAGCCGATCAGGATCCGCTGCGGCGGCGCGCGCAGGGCGCGCAGCGACGGCAGCACGATCAGCGGACGCCCCGAATCGAACAGACAATGCTCGAAGAGGCTGCGGTCGAGATCGGAGGCGGGGCCTTCCTCCCAGCCCATGATCGTGAGATCGGCGGCGCGGGCGCGGCGCGCGCAGATGCGGCCGACCTCCTGCTCGAAGGCGTCGACGCGGCGCAGTTCGTTGGCGACCGTCAGATGGCTGTACATGCCCCGCAGCCGGGCCTCGGTTCCCTCGGCTTCGTCGCTGGCCTGGCGCTGCGCGTGGATCCACCCTTCGGGCGCGGTCACGGTGGCGAGCGAGATGGGATAATAGGGCACAAGGCCGAACATCAGTCCGATCACTTGCGCGCCGGCGGCGCCGGCGAGCGATTCGGCGAAGGCGAGAGCATTGAGCGACGCAGGCGATTCATCCTGAGGAACGAAGATCGACCGGATGTCGGCCATCGACGCCTCGCCCTCGCGCAGCCTCTCAGCCGCCTGTGCCAAAGGCCCGCTCCCTCGTATGCGAGTTCGCGCAGAAACCGCCGCGCCAAGCCATCTCGCACCGCCCCTGTTGCGAAGGTTTCAACCCGACGAAAGGCTAGCGGGCTGGGCCGCGAGACCCTTGACCTAAGTCAAGATTGCCAAGCCATCGCAAACCGGGCTAGGCATGTGCGCCGACCGCAACGCGCAAGGGCGACAGAACGTCGCAGGCGAGCGCGAATTTTGCCGAGAACGCCAACAACCAAAGACCATACGACCATCGCCTAACGCCAGTTCGGCGGATGGTTGACTTGAATCAACCCGGCGCAAGCCCGTTCGTCCAGTTTGCGCGCGATATTCCGTGCTTTGTGAAGGGGGTCCGAATGCAAGCGGACAATGCAGTGAAATCCCTGCGGGTAGGCGAGGCTGGCCTTGCGGTCATCCTCGCGGCGCTCGCCCTGGGATGCCTATTCATCGCCGCCAAGACCATAGAACCGGCTTACGGCTTTCATATGGCGCTATTCGTTCTGGGTAGCGCGGTGGCGATCTTCGCCATCTTTCAGCGCTACAACGCGCGCCCCGCCGGCGACACGCCGCTCGAGATCGACGGCAAGCCGAACTATAATTTCGGGCCGGTGAAGTTCGCCTCGCTCGCCGCCCTCATCTGGGGCTTCGCGGGCATGGCGGTCGGCATCTACATCGCCTTCGAGCTCGCCTATCCCTGGCTGAACCTGGCGCCGTGGTTCAATTTCGGGCGTCTGCGTCCGCTGCATACTTCGGCGGTGATCTTCGCCTTCGGCGGCAACGTGCTGCTGGCGACGTCCTTCTATGTGGTGCAGCGAACCTGCCGCGCCCGTCTCGTAGGCGATCTGGCGCCGTGGTTCGTGGTGCTGGGCTACAACTTCTTCATCGTCATCGCCGGCACCGGCTATCTCCTCGGCATCACTGAGGGCAAGGAATATGCCGAGCCGGAGTGGTACTCCGACCTCTGGCTGACGATCGTCTGGGTCGTCTACCTCCTGGTCTTCCTCGGCACGATCTTGCGCCGCAAGGAACCGCACATTTATGTCGCCAACTGGTTCTATCTCGCCTTCATCCTGACGATCGCGATGCTGCATCTGGGCAACAACGCCGCGGTGCCGATCTCGATCTTCTCGTCGAAGTCTTACGTGGTCTGGAGCGGCGTGCAGGATGCGATGTTCCAGTGGTGGTACGGCCACAATGCGGTGGGCTTCTTCCTGACCGCCGGCTTCCTCGCCATCATGTATTACTTCGTGCCCAAGCGCGCGGAGCGGCCGGTCTATTCCTACCGGCTGTCGATCATTCACTTCTGGGCGCTGATCTTCCTCTATATCTGGGCGGGTCCGCACCATCTCCACTATACCGCGCTGCCCGACTGGGCGCAGACGCTGGGCATGACCTTCTCGCTCATGCTCTGGATGCCCTCGTGGGGCGGCATGATCAACGGACTGCTGACGCTGTCGGGGGCCTGGGACAAGCTGCGCACCGATCCGATCCTGCGCATGCTGGTCGTCTCGGTCGCCTTCTACGGCATGTCGACCTTCGAAGGTCCGGTGATGTCGATCAAGACCGTCAACTCGCTCTCGCACTATACCGACTGGACCGTGGGCCATGTGCACTCGGGCGCGCTCGGCTGGGTCGCCTATGTCTCGTTCGGCGCGCTCTACTGCCTGATCCCGTGGCTGTGGAACAAGCGCGAGATGTATTCGCTGCGCCTGGTCAACTGGCACTTCTGGATCTCGACCATGGGCATCGTGCTCTACATCACCTCGATGTGGGTGTCCGGCATCCTGCAGGGTCTGATGTGGAGGAGCTACACGCCGCAGGGCTATCTCGAATATTCCTTCATCGAGACCGTCGCGGCGATGCATCCCTTCTATGTCATCCGCGGTCTGGGCGGCGTGCTGTTCATCGCTGGCTATGTCCTGATGCTCTACAACGTCTGGATGACGATCGCCGCCGGCGAAGAAGCTGCGACCTCGTCCCAGCCCACCCTGCAGCCTGCGGAATAAGGAGCCCAAAATGAGCACTCAACCGCAAGCGTCGTCCCCGGGCGGCGGGTTGTTCGCCAAGCATGCGATCTTCGAGAAGAACCCCTTCATTCTCCTGCTTGGAATTCTGATCATGGTCGCCATCGGCGGCCTGGTCCAGATCGTGCCGCTGTTCTATCTCGAAGGCACGATCGAGAAGGTGGAGGGCATGCGGCCCTACACGCCGCTGGAGCTGGCGGGTCGCAACATCTACGTGCGCGAAGGTTGCTACCTCTGCCACAGCCAGATGATCCGCTCGCTGCGCGACGAGGTCGAACGCTACGGCCATTATTCGCTCGCGGCCGAGAGCATGTACGACCATCCGTTCCAGTGGGGCTCCAAGCGCAACGGCCCCGATCTCGCCCGCGTCGGCCTGAAATACACCGACTCCTGGCAGGTCGCGCATCTCAAGGACCCGCGCTCGGTCGTGCCGCAGTCGATCATGCCGACCTACGCCTTCCTGGCGTCGACCGAGCTGGATACGCGGGAGATCGCCGATGTCCTGCGCACCAGCCGCGTCGTCGGCGTTCCCTATACCGACGACGACATCGCCAAGGCGGTCGCCGACATCAACACGCAGGTCAATCCCGACAGCCCCGACGCTGCGGACTTCCAGAAGCGCTATCCCAAGGCGCAGCTGCGCAAGTTCAACGCCGAAAGCGGCGCCGTGACCGAAGCCGACGCGCTGGTCGCCTATCTCCAGATGCTCGGCACGCTCGTGGACTTCAAGGTCTACGACGACAAAGCCAACCTGCGCTGAGGAGGATCTCCGATGGCCGATACCTACGAAACCCTGTCCGCCTTCGCCCGGTCCGCCGGCACCGTCTATTGCTTCGCCATGTTCCTCGGAGTGCTGGTCTATGCGCTCTGGCCCGCCAATGGCGACAAATTCAAGAAAGCGGCCGAGGCGCCGCTGCGCGAGGATTGATCCATGGCCAGCAACGACACGCATCAGATCGACGAGATCACCGGCCGGTCCACCACCGGCCACGAATGGGACGGCATTCGCGAACTCAACACGCCGCTGCCGCGCTGGTGGCTCTACACGTTCTACGCCACGATCGTGTTCGCGGTCCTCTACTGGATCGCCTATCCCGCCTGGCCCCTCGTGCACGGCTTCACGCCGGGCGCGCTGGGATACACCAATCGCGGACAGGTGGCCGAGGACGTGAAGGCCATCCAGGCGCAGCGCGCCACGATGGAAGTGGGCCTCGACAAGGCCAGCGTCCAGGAAATCGTCGCCGACAAGCAGAAGCTCGGTCTTGCGCTTGCGCATGGCAAGGCGGCTTTCGCCGAGGATTGCGCGCCCTGCCACGGTTCGGGCGGCCAGGGCGGCAAAGGCTACCGCAACCTGACCAACGACGACTGGCTGTGGGGCGGCAAGCTCGACGACATCCAGCTCACGATCACGCACGGCATCCGCGCCGATTACGACAAGGACACGCGCTCCAGCGCGATGCCCGCCTTCGGCAAGGATGGAATTCTCAAGCCGGAGGAGATCCGTCAGGTCGCCAGCTACGTCCGCACGCTCTCCAAGCTGGCGCCGGAAGCGGGGGTCGATGTGGCGGCCGGTCAGAAGCTCTTCGCCGATAATTGCGCCGTGTGTCACGGCGACGACGGCAAGGGCAAGCTCGAAATGGGCTCCGCGAACCTCACGGACGGCTTGCAGCTTTACGGCTCAGACTTTAAAGACCTCATCTACACCATCACCAACGCGCGGAACAGCGTGATGCCCGCCTGGGGCGCCCGCCTCGACCCGGTGACGATCAAGTCGCTGACGGTTTTTGTGCATAGCCTCGGCGCGGGGCAGTAACTTGCGCCGGACAGAGGATGGACCGGATCCGACCCGAACGAGGCCAACCCTCGTTCGGGCTCGGTTTTTCAGGAGGCAGACGCGCAGGTCTCGGCCGCATCCTCACCCCACAGAGGCGCGGCCGGGGGCAATCGGATCCATCCGGCGAAAGCGTGAGGCCGTTTTTATGACGCATATGCACGTCAACCTCGACAGCGACGACACCTTCGAAGAGGGCCCGCTTTATGCCGCGGCGGCGAAGGTCTATCCGCAGAAGGTGGTGGGGACGTTCCGTCGCCTGAAGTGGCGTCTGCTGCTGCTCTGCCTCGGCATTTATTATTTCCTGCCCTTCTTGCGCTGGGATCGCGGCCCGAATGAACCGCATCAGGCGGTGCTGGTCGATCTCGGTCATTCCCGCTTCTACTTTTTCTTCATCGAACTTTGGCCGCAGGAAATTTACTACTTTACCGGCCTGCTGATTCTCGCCTCGCTCGGCCTGTTCCTGTCGAACGCGCTGTTCGGCCGCGTCTGGTGCGGCTATTTCTGCCCGCAGACGGTCTGGACCGACCTTTTCCTCGCCATAGAGCGTTGGACCGAAGGCGACCGGCGCGCGCGCATCCGGCTCGACGAGGCTCCGTGGGACGCGCAGAAGATCCGCAAGCGCGCGACCAAATATTTTTTCTGGTTGCTGATCGCCTGGTGGACGGGCGGCGCCTGGGTTCTCTATTTCGCCGACGCGCCGACGCTGGTGCGCGACCTCGCGACGCTGCAGGCGCCGCTCGCCGCCTATGTCTGGATCGGCATTCTCACCTTCACCACCTTCTATCTCGCCGGCTTCATGCGCGAGCAGGTCTGCCTCTACATGTGCCCCTGGCCGCGCATTCAGGCCGCGCTCACCGACACCGATGCGCTCAACGTCACCTACCGCGTGGATCGCGGCGAGCCCCGGCTGTCGCTCAAGGACGCCGCTCACGCCCGCGCCGCCGGCCTGCCGGCGGGAGACTGCGTCGACTGCCATCAATGCGTGAATGTCTGCCCCACCGGCGTCGACATCCGCATGGGCTCGCAGCTCGGCTGCATCCAGTGCGGCCTGTGCATCGACGCCTGCGACACGGTGATGACGAAGATCAATCGGCCGACCCGGCTGATCGCCTATGACACCGACGAGAATATTCGTCGCCGCCAGCGCGGCGAGGCGCCGGTGTACAGGCTCGTGCGGTCGCGCACCGTGGTCTACGCCGTCGCGATCGCGATTGTGGGATCGGTGATGCTGTATGCGCTCTCCAGCCGGACGAACATGGGGCTCAGCGTGCTGCACGTGCGCGCGCCGATGTATACGGCGGTCAAGGAGGGCGTACGCAACGGCTACACCCTGCGCTTCGCCAACAAGGGCTCGGCCCCGCAGAAATTCTCGCTTGAGGTGAGCGGTCTGAAGGACGCGTCCGTCAAGAGCGAGGAGGCCGATATCGGCGCCGACGGCAAGCTGACGGTCTCCGTCGATCCCGACGCGACCCAGGAAGTCCAGCTCTATGTCACGGCGCCGAAGGAGGCCCTGACGGGGTCCTCGCAGCCGCTGGTCATGACGGCGACCAATCTGGCGACAGGCGAACGCGCCGTGGTCAGCGATCATTTTTTCGGGCCCTGAGGCCCGGTTTCATCGGGAGTTTGCGCTCATGAAGGCAGATGCCGCGATACTCGACAGGTCCTATCTCCGGCGTCTCGAGCTCGGCAGAAAGCTGACGGGGCGGGGCGTCCTGGTCTGGATGGTCGTGGGCTTCGGCGTGATGTTCGCGGCGAACTTCGCGCTCATCTATATCGCTCTGTCGACGCTGCACGGCGAGGAGCTCGAAAATCCCTACGACGCCAGCCAGGTCTACAACCAGCATCTGGCCGAGGCGCGCGCGCAGGATCAGCTCGGCTGGAGCGTCAACATCTCCTCGCGGCAGGAGAATGGCGGCGTTCGCATCGTCGCCGATTTCCGCGACCGTCAGGACGCGACGGTCGACGGCCTCGAAGTGAAGGCGCGCTTCCTGCATCCGTTCGATCGCGCCCAGGACCAGGAAGCGCTTCTGGCCAATGACGGCGGCGACTACGAGGGCTTCGCGGCCGGCGTTCACTCCGGCCGCTGGCAGCTTGAGATCGTGGCGAGCCGGAACGGCCAGGTCAAGTTCAGGAGCGAGAACAAGCTGACCCTGTCCGAGGCTCAGGAGTAGGGCATGAAGGCGTCGCAGGACCTTTCGGTCTTTGTGAGGAACCCCTCCGCCGGCCTGAGCGCGATGGATCTTGTGGTCGAGAGCGTCCATTGCGGCGCTTGTATCGTCGCCATCGAAAAAGGGCTGGCGAGCGAGCCGGCGGTGCGCGGGGCGCGCGTCAATCTCGCCAGCCGTCGCGTCACGGTGGAGTGGGACGAGGGCAAGCTCGCGCCCGAAGCGATCGTCGCGCGCCTGGAGGCGCTGGGGTATCCCGCCTATCCCTTCGCCGCGCCGCTCGCCGATTCTATGGCTCTGGCCGAAGAGCGTCGGCTGCTGCGCTGTCTCGGCGTCGCCGCCTTCGCCGCGATGAACGTGATGCTGCTCTCGGTGGCGCTGTGGTCGGGCGCGGCCAGCGAGGACAAGAGCGCGACGCGCGATCTCTTCCACTGGTTCTCCGCCCTCGTCGCGCTGCCGGCCGTCGCCTATTCCGGACGGCCGTTCTTCGAGAGCGCGCTGCGCGCCTTGCGGCAATTCACCGCCAACATGGATGTGCCGATCTCGCTCGGCATCCTTCTTTCGCTGGCCCTGTCCGTCGTCCAGGCGATCCGGCACGAGGCGGATTCCTATTTCGAGAGCGGCGTCATGCTGCTCGCGTTCTTGCTCGCCGGGCGCTATCTCGAATACCGCATGCGCCGGCGCACCCGCGACGTCGCCACCAACCTCGCCGCGATGAAGGGGGAAAAGGCCGTCCGCCTCAGCGACGAGGGCGAAGCGGTGGAGACGCCGATAGCCGCGATTGCGCCGGGCGACCTCGTGCTGGTGCGCGCCGGCGAGCGCGTCGCGGTCGATGGCGTCGTCGAGGACGGCCGCTCGCAGGTCGACCAGAGCCTCGTCACCGGCGAGACCCTGCCGATCGAGGCGACGGTCGGAACGATGATCTACGCCGGCTCCATGAATCTGTCGGGCGCGCTGCGCGTGCGCGTCGCCAAGGCCGCGACCGGCACCTTGCTGGACGAGGTCAACGTCCTGCTGGACAAGGCGATCGAGCAGCGTTCCTCCTATGTGAAGCTTGCCGACCGCGCCGCGCGGCTCTACGCGCCGGTCGTGCATCTGACCGCGCTCGCGACCTTTCTGGGCTGGATGGCGCTGGGGCTGGCCTGGGAGACGGCCCTCGTCATCGCGATCACCGTCCTGATCATCACCTGCCCCTGCGCGCTCGGCCTCGCCGTGCCGGCGGTGCAGGTCGTCGCGGCCGGGCAATTGTTCCGGCGCGGCGTCATGCTCAACAATGGCGATGCGCTGGAGCGCCTCGCCGAAGTCGACACCATCGTGTTCGACAAGACAGGCACGCTGACCCTGCCGCAGCCGAGCCTCGCCAATCTCGACGAGATCGCGCCCGAAGACCTTAAGCTTGCGGGCGCGCTGGCGCTGGCCAGCAAGCATCCGCTCGCGCGCGCCGTCGCCGAAGCGGCGAAGGCGCGCGATCCGCTGCCGGCGCATGAGTTTCCGGGCCAGGGCGTCACGCTGTTCCACGCCGGCAAGCGGATCAAGCTGGGTTCGCCGGCCTTCTGCGATGCGCTGGGCGAGGCGGCCGCAGCGGCCGCGCGCTGGCCCGATGCGTCGCTGATCGCCTTTCGCGGCCCCGAACGCGTCGCGGTCTTCGCCGTGCGGCAGGCGTTGCGCCCGGATGCGGGCCGCGTCGTCGCCGGCCTGCGGCGCGCCGGTCTGCGCATGGAAATTCTATCCGGCGACCGGCCTGCCGCCGTCGAGGCGGTGGCGCGCGAACTCGGCCTCGCCGAATTCGCCGCCGCGCTGAAGCCCGCCGACAAGATCGCCCGGCTCAAGGCGCTGCGCGAGGCCGGCCACAAGGTGCTGATGGTCGGCGACGGCCTTAACGACGCGCCGGCGCTCGCAGCCGCTCATGTCTCGATGTCGCCGATCACGGCCGCGCATCTTGCGCAGGCGCAGGCCGACGCCGTGTTTCTGGGCGAGCGTCTCGCGCCGGTCGCCGAAGCCGTGACGCTGTCGCGCCGGGCGCGGGCGCTGATGGTCCAGAACCTCTGGCTCTCGGCGATCTACAACGTGATCGCGGTCCCGATCGCCATTTTTGGCTTCGCCTCGCCGCTCATCGCGGCGGCGGCGATGTCGGGCTCGTCGATCGTGGTCACGCTCAACGCGCTGCGGGCGCGCAGCCACAAGGGATTCGCGCCATGAACGTGCTGGTCTATCTCGTGCCCGTCGCGCTGGCGCTGGGCGGCCTCGGCCTTGCGGCCTTTCTGTGGGCGATGCGCAGCGGCCAGTTCGACGACCTCGAAGGCGCCGCCTGGCGGGCGATTGCCGACGACGATCTGCCGGACGAGGCCGCCGTCAAGCCGAGCGGCGAGCGATAGAGGCAACATTCAACCCGGCAGACGTGTTTTAAGGGAATTTTGAGGCGATCGCCCTAGCCTTTTGCGCGGTCCCGTATCGTCGGGGCCGCAGCGCGCGAGCCGTCGTGTCCCTCTCCGTCGCCCATCCCGAGACGCCTCAGCGCCTGCAACTGGCCGAACTGCTCGGCGCCCTCAGCTACGCGCTCGATGTCACCGAAGGCCAGCCGGCGGGACATTGCCTGCGCTGCTGCTGGATCGGCGTCGGCATAGGACAGGCCGCGGGACTCGAGCCGGCGGCGATCTCCGATCTCTACTATACGCTCCTGCTGAAGGACCTCGGCTGCAGCAGCAATGCGGCGCGCATCTGCCAGCTCTATCTCACCGACGATCTCAGCTT
>Ga0316217_10004883_pt1 | contig 14201 bp, 10 predicted proteins | sample 1anoAmetaG_FD_203633 | JGI IMG/M metagenome (GOLD analysis project Ga0316217, IMG submission 203633) | Freshwater microbial communities from Trout Bog Lake, Wisconsin, USA - 1anoA | ecosystem: Environmental > Aquatic > Freshwater > Lake > Hypolimnion/Profundal zone | place: USA: Wisconsin... | reverse complement strand
ATCCCGTCCCGTCCGCCGAGAACAGCGTCGGCGACCATCGCCAGTCGGTCGGAGTAGTGTAACTGGTGGCCGCCACGCGGAAGGTGGCGCCGTTGGTCACCGACAATCGGGAGGCGTAAATATCCGAGAGCAGGCCGAGATACATGTTCTTGCCCGGATACACGGGAATATCGCTGTTACGGTAAGCCGTTACATTTGTGGCTTGAAACAGGCTGCTGGCCGAGAGAGTTACCGGAACCGTATCCAGTGTGGTCAGGTTAGGCGCGCTGAAGACCGAGTTGTTGGACAAGCTAATCGCGGCGCCGCCGAAGGATTGAAGGTTGCTGGAAACGAAACTCGCTCCCGAACCGATAGCGAGCGGGGCATTCGTAATCCACTGCAACTGGTCAGCCTCGACCTTCGCCGCCGGATTGAGATTGATCGCCCCGCCCGAGAGGGTCAGGAACTGGGGCAGGGTTAGAATCGAATTCGTGTCCACATTAAAAGAGGTGTCGGTGGCGCTGATGAGCGCGGGAAAACTATAACCGGGCGGCCCCACCTGGAAGATCACCCGCCCGCTCGACCGGCGAAGGCTATCGAGCCGAACGTTGCCTCCGTAACCCAGGCGAAACTGCAACCAGTCGTCGCTCCCCGGCCCAGTGGCTTGGCCGAGATTTGAGAGGTCCACTGTTCCACCGCTATCGGCGCCGATGAGATAAGTCCAGGACCCGCCATCGCCATAACTGACGGACAGCGAACTCAGGTTGGTAAGACTGACCAAAGAACCGGGGCTCGCGGCGTATATGAGTGTCGCGTTGCTGGGATAATCGCTCCAGGAGAAGGTGCTGGCGCTCAGGTTGATCCGCCCGCCGTCAGAGGCCCACAACCTGGGGTAGGTATCCACGACTATGGACGAGGAGAGGGCGCTAAACCTGCTGCCCGCGCCCGAGACCTCGATTGTGCCGCGTACCAAAGTCGCCGCGTTTACGCTAAGGCTATTGCTCGGCTGGATGGCCAGAAACGCGCCGCTTTTCAATGAAAGCGCATCTATCGAGCCTGCCCTGCCGATGTCGAGCGTCAGGCTGTTGTTCTCCGGCACCGTAACGGTGAAATTGGTTGGACCTATGTTTAATGGGACTATCCTCGGGCTCCAGTTATTTGTGTCGCTATAGCTCGAGAACGAATTCCCGCCCACCCACGTCACTGCTGGGTTGATCTGGGCAAGGGCGGGGGGGAGATGGCTGAAGGCCAAAAGAAAGGCTAAAGGTCGAAGGCTAAAGGCTAAAGTAAGCCATCCGCGCCGCGGGTATCGTGAGGCGATCGCTGACGCCTGCGCAATCACGTGTTCACGAACAACAAACTCGCTCTTTAGGTTATTCATAGGCTTTCCGTTCCTTCTCCAGTTTTCGTTCCCGCATGATTGGTCCTTCATCCCTTAGCCTTTAGCCTTTCATTTCCTTCCCCCACAACACCCCCCGCCGTGGCTGCTGGAGCCCCCGGCGAAACCGGTCCTGACCCGTGTCTTGCTTGAAATGGTCGCCACCTGCCGGTTCAACTGCGCGAACCGCCATTCCAGGAATTCCACATAGGCGCGAACGCCCCCGGCGAGGTAAAAAACCGGCGCCGACTTCGCGCCCGCCAGGTTCCGCTCCATCTCCTCGTAGCCCACGCCGGTATCGTTCATGATGAGACAGGGTTCCCCGCCGGCAAAGCTGGCGTTGCTGTCGGCCAACAGGGACGCTATGCTGCCCGCGTCGCCGGTAATGTTCGTCATCCCAGCGATGGAAAGATACGACCGGTTGCCCGCGCCGGGGGAAGTTAGCCAAAGACCTCGCCAGGATACCGTCGCCCGGCTGTCGTAGAATTGCTCCGGCGTGATCCGCGCCCATCCGGTCAAATTCGTGTTCTCCCCAATGAGATCGCCTCCGGCCCGCCCCCAGGCGCGAAGCCCTCCTTCAAGGACTTGCGCGCGACCGAACCCGAGCCCGCGCAACCGCTCGCATTCGCCGAGCAGTGGCGCCGGATCGTGACCTTCGTTGAACAACACCAGGCGCCTGCTTTTGAAAAACGCCTTCGTCTTTACTGTGTAAAGCGGCAGATTCCATGCCCCGGGAATGCGCGCCACCCGGAACTGGGCGGGCGAGCGAGTGTCAACCAGGACCAGATCGGGCGGCGCGGGCTGAGGGGACATCAGCTCCGCGGGCTTGACCAGGAAACCCGGTCGCGCCACCCCAATGGCCGGGTTGGCGACCACGGCGGAGAGCCCGCAAAGCCGGGGACCGGATTCGCCAGCGATCTCGATCGACAGCGTCCAATCGACCAGCCCCGGACTTCCCGTGGCGACCTCCAGGGCGACCGGAACGACGTCATGTCCTGGGATCTCCTTCGGCAGGGAAAGGACATGGACGCACTCGCACGAAGGTCGAGCGGCGCTCACTTGCAACGGGGCCTCGTTGGTATTCTCAAGGAGGATCTGGCAAGCCCCCTGGCTATGCGGCGGCAGCCGGCCAAAATCATGGTAAAGCGCGAGGCTTGTCTGCGCGCAGGCTGGAAAAGTAGTGGCGAGGAGTAAAGCCGTCAGGAGCCACAGCCTGGACCAGCCCGCTTGAGCCCCATTCAGGCAACGATCAGGATTTTCCCGCGAACAAGCGTGCCAATAAACACTCATACCCTTCAATTCTGATTGTGCGCGCGACCAGTTTTTGACTCGACACATACGATTGTCAAGCCGAAACGCAATATAAAATTCTTGACAATATGCTCGCTAATGGGCACTCTAAAACATCACACTATCCAAAGGCGCGAAACGAATGATGTTTTCGACATTGATTCGCCTTCGGTATGTGAGCAATCAAGCGAAAGTTATGAAAAAATCCCTCATATTTGACTCAAAACCACCACAACGCATTCTCCGGGGCATGGTCCTCGCCGCGCTTCTGGGCGGGGCCGTTCACCTGGGGGCGCAGACCGGGCCGTTCAGCCCCACCGACTGGCCGTCGACCGTAAACCCTACCGCCGCGGTGGACTATGGCATCTTCGACCCGAGCGCAACCTTCACCACTGAGTCCGGTTGGACCCAATCCGTGTCGCTGTCCGGCGGGGGAGATCAGACCTACACGACCATCACGGTCGGCGGAATGACAGGCGATGAACAGACGAGCGCCTACATAAATGTTGCCGACTCGAATTACGCCATTTGGCAGAACGTCCCGGTCCTGGATATTCTGCTGCAAGTCTATGGAAACGGGGCGCTCTACAACGCGGATGGCAGCCCCATTAACACCTCCTGGCTGGAAGGCACGCTCCTAGCCACGCCTCCAAACAATCTGAACTCGGCCAACGCCGGGCCAACGCCCGCCGGAGTGAACAACAGCCAGTGGAACTGGCTGCTCCTCGAAATCACCAATGGCATCAGTTCCATCACCGGCCAGAGATATGTGGGTTACCTCCCAGCCGACGCGGCTGGCAGCTTTGCCAACGGCGGAGTCAACGGCGGCACCTTGCGCATCCAGAATGTCCCGTCAGGCCTCATTGTGCGGGCCATCGCGATTGGTCCCCAAGGCGCCTTTGGGACCTCCAACCAGGTCAATGTCTTCGCGGCGCCGCCGGCCTGCCCGGCCGAACCGGACGTGAACCTAGCGTTCATCGATATCAATGCGGGCATCACCAACAACCTTTCCGTGCTGAACAACGGAGACCAGACGGTCAGCTATCAAAGCGGGGTCGGTCCGACCGCCGACAAACGCCGCGCCGTTCAAGCCACCGCCACCTACATGAATTTCGGCATCCTCAATAACTATCTGGGAGTGCCGTGTAACTTCCCCCGGTCGATGAAGGTTTGCGTGGAGTTTTATGACGATCCAGGGTTGGCCGGAGCGAGCTTCGGCCCGGAGGAGTATGCCAGCGATAACACGGGAGACACCGCCACCTATAGCGGACCGCTTTACACCCTCCAGGGTTCCGGGCAGTGGCTCAGGGTCGCCTTCGTGGTGCCGAACGTGGACCTCGTCGGCATCAACACGGGAACGCTTACGGGCGGCCCGCGGCTGATCTTTAATGGCGGTTTTCCGTTTATTGACCGGGCCGAGCTGGGCATTTATCGCACCGGGACGAATGTTTTGGCGGGTCTGGATCCCGACCAGACCTTTTACCTGGATCCGAACATCTGCACGACGAATTATACAAATTACGCCGAACTCGATTTGCAGAACGGAGTGACCAACAACCTGGGCGTGGGCAGTTCGGGCGGCGACCAACTCATGGTCGTGGAAATGGCTGGGCCCGCCAATGATCAGCGCCTTTCCGAACGTCCCGATGGCATCTACAACAATATTCAATTCGCCATCCTCAATCAGGCGTTTGGGCCAAATTACCAGGACAACGCCCGGGTGGCGCAGGTCCTGACCTATTACGACGACCCGGCCTTGGCGGGAGCCTCTTTTTACCCCCAGGTTTACCAAAGCTGGGTCAATGGCGTATCCGCTTTGAAGTTTCTCAACCAGGGACAGGTGGCCGTGACTTTGCGGGGCTCGGGCAAATGGCTGGATGCTTATTTCGAGATCCCCGACGCAAACTTCGCCGGCGTCAACCAAGGGCCTCAATCGCTCGTTAGGTATGAGACGACTCCCGCCAAGAGCGGCGATCCGACGACCGGTTACATCCACATCACCCGCGTCCGCTATGCCATCATCCGGCCTTGCGGGCCTTATGCGGGGGTCAATCTGCTGCAAACCAACAAGCCTATCGCGGAGTACGGCGACACGGTCGCGGGCTACCAGGACAATTTCAGCGGGGCCGCCATGAACACGAATTGGATAGGCTTGGGCCCGGGAAGTAATAATTATATGCACGTCAATGGACTGCTCAAGATCTTTGCCAACCAGGGCGACCCCAATCACTTGGTTTATGCGGCCCCAGGATATAGCAATGAGGTGCAGGAAATCCTCGCCCGCATGCGCGTCGTCGCCTTTCAGCAGAACGATGCCTGCCGGGGCGGCCTCGGAGTCGGGATCGGGACGAACAGCCAGGGGATCAATTTCCACTTCCGGGATAACACCAATGAAGCGCCGGTACGCCACATGAAAATGCTCGACGATCTGCGCGCTTGGGGACCGACGACGTTCACCAACGCCTGGACCAATAATACCTGGTACTGGGTGCGCCTGCGCCAGGACCCGAAGATGGACGGGGTCAATTCGATCTTCGCCAAAATCTGGCTAGCTGACTGGACGACGCCCGAACCCGTTTCCTGGCAGGCGGTTTGGCCCGATTCCGGGCTCACGCAAACGCCCAAGTATCGTACCGGCTTCGCGGGTTTAACCGCCGCGAGCAACGGGGGAGTGGCGCAGACCGAAGTCAGCTACGTATTGATCAAAGCCGCGGGGTTGCCGAACATACGCGTCTCCGCGGCTACCGCCGGACCCGCGATGCAGGCGCCATTCTTCCTTAACCCGGCCATTACCTATGCTTCCACCAACGTAACGGTCAGTTGGTTCGGTCCCGCCTCGTTGTTGGCGTCGCCGGTCCCAACGGATCAATGGACCAATGCGCCCACGGTCAGTACCACCAACAGCTATGTGACGCCGGAGTCCAAGCTCAAACCCTCGGAGTTTTATCGCCTCCGTTACCCTCAATAGCTTGAGAGACCGCAATTCAGCGGAGTTCTGGCGCGCGGCAGCCGAATTCGGTTCGCGAATCGGGCTCGGGACCGCGCGCTCCGCGCTTGGGTCGGCGGCGCTCCTCCTGGCGATCGGCTTGGCCGGGCGGAGCGCACTGGCCCAGGCGCCGTCGGTAATGAGTTACCAAGGTAAAGTCTCCGCCGGGGGCGCCGACTTCAATGGGGCGGGCCAATTTAAATTCGCGCTCCTCGGCGTCGGGGAGAGCACCCTCTGGAGTAACGATGGATCGAGTTCGGCGGGAAGCGAGCCGATCCAAGCTGTGGCGGTGGCCGTGACGCAGGGGTTGTTCACCATTTTCCTCGGCGATACCGCAGTGAGCAATATGACGCCGGTCCCCTGGACGTTGTTTACCAACACCGACGCGCGGCTGCGGATCTGGTTCAATGATGGCGCCCACGGTTTCGCGCGGTTGTCGCCCGACCAGCGGCTCGGGGCCACCGCTTACTCCATGATGGCAGCCAATGTCCCCGATGGGGCGGTGACCAGCAATAAGCTGGCGCCGGGCGCGGTAACGGCTGGGAACATCGCCCTCGGCGCCATCACCAGCGCGCAACTGGCGCCCAACTCGGTAACACTCCCGGCCCTTCTCAACGGCGCCGTGACCGCCCCGAAGCTCGCGGCCGGGTCGGTCACCGCTACGGCGATCGCCGATGGGACGGTAAGCCAGGCGAAGCTCAACTTTCAACTTGGTTACATTAATGCGCGGAATCCGCCTTACGGGGCCAAGGGCGACGGGGTCGCAAACGATACGCCCGCCATCCAATCGGCGCTGAACGACGCCGGGGCCAATGGCGGCGGCATTGTGTTCTTGCCGCAGGGAGACTATAATATCCTCACGCACCTCCTGGTCCCGGCCCAGACTACCTTGGCGGGGATCTGGCGGGCGCCGGCGGTCTTTGCGCGTCACCAGGGCACCACCCTGCTCGCGGTGGAGGGAGCGGGCAACACCTCGGGCATTCCATTCATCACCCTTCAGGGCGACAACTCCACGCTGGAAGGGGTAACCATCTATTACCCCAACCAGATCGTCACGAATTCGCCGATCCCCTATCCGTGGGCCGTGCGGGCGGGGGGAGGCCAAAACGTGACCGTGCAGAACGTGCTCCTGGTCAACCCCTATCTTGGCCTGGATCTGGCTACTTTCCCGTCCGGGCGCCATCTGGTGCGCGGGGTCTATGGGCAACCGCTGCTGGTGGGGATTGCCGTCGATCAGTGTTACGATATCGGCCGGATCATGGAGATCCATTTCTGGCCTTTCTGGTCCGGGGATGCGCGGATAGGAGCGTTCCAATCGGCTAACGCCGTCTGCTTCGACTTCATGCGGACCGATTGGGAAGTCGTGCAAGATGTCTTCTCGTGGGGCTACGCCATCGGCGCGCGGTTCAGGGCGTCCACGTACGGCGCCATGAACGGGCAAATGAGCAACGTCAACTTCGATAACGTGGACATCGGGCTGCAACTCACCGCCACGCAACCGTACGCGATCCATATCTCGAACCTCAACCTCGCCAACGCGGGCGGCGGCGCCCATCATATTGGCATTGAGGCCCTGCCGGGGGCGAGCGATCTCAATGTGAACGGCGCGAGTTTTTGGGGGGCCATTCGCCAGCCGGTTTCCTGGGGCAGCACCGGGTTGCTGACGCTCTCCAACGCGCGCGTGCTGGCTTGGGACGCCTCGACCCCGGCCATTGCCATCCTGGCCGGCCGGGCGGTGCTCCAAGGGAACTTCTTCACCGACAACGTAGGGACCGCGATCCACGTTGGACCGGCCGCAAACCGCGTAATGATCCTTGGGAACATGCTCACCGGAAACGCCATGTCCCTTGGCGGAGCCAACACCCTCAGCGCCAATAACCAGCCGTGAGGGACGCGATCGCGCGCACGGCTGGCATCCGAGGCCTCACCGCCCGGCGGCCCGCGCTTGGTAAAGTGGTCGGGTGGCAGTCGATATTGACACCGTGTGCTGGGGCTGTTATAGCCCACCTATGAAGCCCTCACGATTCGCTTCGGCGGCGCGCGCCTTTACTTTGATTGAATTGCTGGTCGTTATCGCGATCATCGCCATTCTGGCGGCGATGCTATTGCCGGCGTTGAACAAGGCCAAGGAAGCGAGCAAGCGTATCGCCTGCCTGAACAACCTCAAGCAAGTCGGTCTCGCGCTCAGTCTCTACACCGACGTTAGTGGGAACAAAATGCCCAGCGCAATGTCTTACGGCGCGCTCCCGGGGGCCAATGCCGAACAGAACGCGGCCAACGTGGTCGAGTACACCGATATGTACGCCGGCGTGCCCAAGGATCTGAATATGCCCAACCCTCGAGTGTTCTGGTGCCCGAGCGACCGATTCAATTTCTTGACCAACAAACCGGATGGCTCTATTGACGCCATCAAGAGCTACAGCTCCTATCGCTATCGGTTTGTCATTTGGTACAACACTGTACTCTCCCCCGGGTTAAAGACCACCGACCTCTTCAAACCGGTGGGGCAGATTGTTTACCACGAGAACGCGGACAATCATTACCGGCGTCAATACAGTTCGTACGTCACCAGCCAACCCACGCTCAATGCGATTTATGGCGATTTCCATGCCTCCCTTTGGAAGGTGGTGTTTCGACAAAACCCAACTCCGCACTACTACGATCCCAATTGGTTCAGTTACGGGCCGCCCACCGGGGCTCTCAATGTTGATAACCCCAACATTGGCGGCGACGTGCATACTGGCTGGGACCTCAATTAAGGAGCGATGAGCCTCTTGGTGGACTCGTTGAAGAGCTGGGCGAATGCGGGATGGGGACTGATTTATCCAGAGGTTTGTCAGCTTTGCGAAGCGGCGCGAGCCACCGCCGGCGAGGGATTCGTATGCGCGGAATGCAGGAAAGAGGCGCGTTTCATTGAGCGTCCGTATTGCGAGCAGTGCGGCCGACCCTACCCCGGGGAGATCACCCATTCGTTCGTCTGCGCCGTCTGCCAGGAACGGCAGTGGCACTTTCGGACCGCCCGCTCGGCGGTGGAGGCGCGCGGAAAGGTGCTGGACGTCATTCACCGCTACAAGTACCACCGGGAGCTGTGGTTCGAGCCGTTCCTGGGTGATCTGCTAAGTCAGCGCGCGGCGCCCGAGTTGGCAAAGGAAAAGTGGGACTGGCTCGCGCCCGTGCCGCTGCACCCGGCCAAGCAGCGGGAACGCGAGTTCAACCAGGCGGAGCGCCTGGCGGACCGCCTTTCCGCCGCCACGGGTATCCGGGTGAACCGGCGGTTGATCCATCGCGTCGTCCCAACGCGGACTCAAACGCTCCTCAGCCGCGACGAGCGCTTGGAAAATGTGCGCCATGCCTTTGCGGCGCGGCCCGGGGCGCGACTGGATGGCGACCGCATTGTGCTGGTCGACGACGTCCTGACCACGGGCGCAACCACCAGCGCTTGCGCGGCGGCGTTGCGTCGCGCCGGGGCCGGCGAAGTTTGCGTCTGGACAGTTGCTCGCGGAATATGAATATTTAAGTCAACATGGCTACCAGTTTGTTCACGAAAAAAACGTTGGGTCTCGACACGGTAGAGCCGGCGGTCACTCCCCCGCCGGTGACGGGAAATACGACGTTCGTCAAGAAACCCAAGCTCGCCTCCAGCAAACCCAAGAAGCGGGAAATCCCCGAGGGCCTCTGGACCAAGTGCAAGCGTTGCGCGACCATGGTCTTCGACAAGGATCTGGACGAGAACCTCAAGGTTTGCCCGCATTGTCAGCATCATTTTCCAATCGGCTCGCGCGAGCGCATCCATTCGTTGGTTGAGACTTGCACTTTCGAGGAGATGGACGCCCAAATGACCAGCGTGGACGTCCTCACTTTCACGGGCGCCGCTTCCTACATCTCGAAGCTGGAAAAATACGAGCGGGAAACCGGCCTTAAGGACGCGGTTCTCACCGGCCTGTGCAAAATCGGCGAGCACCGCGTAGCCCTCGGAGTGATGGATTTCAATTTCCTGGGCGGCTCCATGGGGTCGGTGGTCGGGGAGAAACTCACCCGTCTCATCGAACGCGCAACCGAGAAAGAGATGCCGCTCATCATCATCTCCACCAGCGGCGGCGCCCGCATGTATGAAGGCATGTTCAGTCTCATGCAAATGGCCAAAACCTGCGCCGCGCTGGCCTATCACGCAAAGGCTCGGCTCCCCTACATCAGCGTCCTGACCGATCCTACGACCGCGGGCGTGATGGCCAGTTTCGCCAGCGTGGGCGACCTGATCCTGGCGGAACCCGGAGCCATGATCGGTTTTGCGGGACCGCGCGTCATCAAAGACACCACCCAAGCCGAATTACCGCCTGGTTTTCAAACCGCCGAGTTCCTTGTGGACCACGGGCTTATCGACGCGATCGTTCCCCGGAAGGAGCTGAAGGTCCGGCTGATCGATTATCTCGCTTTTCTGACGGCCAACCGACGCCCTAAGGAAAGCGCGCCCAAAGCCTGATCGCTCACCGCAAGAATATTTCCTTCAGAGTCGTGGTCGAGGCGTCCAGGTCCTTCAAGAGCGCGTTCCAATTGACCTGCAGCCCGATCGAAGGAGTCGCCTGGGCGCCTTCCAAGGCCCCGTCCTTGACCAACCGCTCCACCACCTCGGGCCGCTGAAGGAAGGTCATTAGTCGTTCGGCGTCTATTGGGTGCGGCGCGCCTTGCGCCACGCCGACGGCATTGGGAATCAAAAGCGTCTCGGACGTGAGCGGCAACGCCGCAACCGGTAATCCTTCGCGAATCCCGCCGGTAATGTCGTCCGAATCCGTCAAGCCGATCCACGCCTCCCCCTGCCCCACCATCTTGACGACGACCGAATTGCCGTCCAGGAGCAGGGGGTGATTGGCCGCCAGGGCGCGGCACCAGGCCTGCCAGGGACCGTCGCCCCAGCGCTGGCGCAATGCCAGAAAATGCGTGGCGGTAGTTCCGAACAAAGGATAGGCCAAGGCCACTTTACCCCGCCAGGAGGCGTTGGTCAGGTCCAAAAGGGTACGCGGCGCGTCAGTCGCAGCGAGTTTGTTCGTGTTTATAACCATTCGCCGGCTGCGGTAACCGAAGGTGACAAAGCTGTTAGTTGGATGAAACACCCCCTGCGCGGCTAATTGACGAACGCGAAGCTCTTCGTTCGCCCAAAACAGATCGCATTGGGGATGGGACTTTTCGGCCAGCATCCGGTTCGCCAGGCCGACCGTCTTAACGGCTTCGCTGTCAAAAACCGCCAGTGGCTTGATCCCCGTGGTTGATTGGAACTCCCGGAACAACGGCTCGGCGAAGACCTGGTCCTGGGCGCAATAGACCACCACCGAACTGCCCGAAGGCCGGCTGCAACCAGGCGTCAGCAAGCACAGAACCGTCGCAGAAAGGCCGGCGAAAACACGCGGTTTCATATCCGACTAAGGGTAGCGAACAAAAGAAAACGAGGGCAACGAATAATTGCGACTTCAAACGTACCTATGTCAAACATACCTCTTGAAACCGAGCCGTTGAAACCTGAAACTTCGCTGTGCGTTTTAAGAAGATCACCATCGTTGGCGTTGGTCTGCTCGGCGGGTCCTTGGGCCTTGCCCTGAAGGAGCGCGGCTTGGCCGGGCGGGTAACCGGTTTTGTCCGGCGCCAGGCGAGCGTGGCGGAATGCGAGGAACGCGGGGCGGTGGACGAGGCGACCTGCGATCCTCTCGCCGCGGTGGCGGACGCCGAGTTGGTGGTCTTTTGCACGCCTCTGGCTCAAATGCGGCCCCTCGCCCAGCAGATGCTCGCGGCATTGAACCAGGGGGCGATTGTGACCGATGTGGGAAGCGTCAAAGCAAGCGTGGTGGACGAATTGGAACGAGCGGTTGCGGAGGCGGGCGGCCATTTCGTGGGCAGCCACCCCATGGCAGGGGCCGAGAGGACCGGAGTGGCGGCGGCGCGCGCGGATCTCTTTTCCGGCGCGATATGCGTCATCACGCCAACGCCTCAGACCAGCGCGGCCGCCGCGCGCAAGGTGGCCAAACTCTGGCGGACGGTGGGCGGACGCGTGCTGCGGATGAGCCCTCTGGCCCATGACGCCCTGGTGAGCCGCTCGAGCCATCTGCCCCATGTCGTGGCGGCTCAGCTCGTCAACCTCGTTCTGGGGCCGGGCCAGCCGCCCGACCAATCGGTCCTCTGCGCCAACGGCTTCCGCGACACCACTCGCATCGCTTCCGGCTCGCCCGAAATGTGGCGCGACATCGCCTTGGCCAATCGCGAAAATCTCTCGGCCGCCCTCGATGGTTTCATGCGCGGCCTGCGCGATTTCCAACAATCCCTGAAAAAACGGGACCTGCCCGCCCTCGCGCAGTTTTTCGAAAACGCCAAAACCCGGCGGGACGAGTGGGCCGGCAAAGCGCGATCGGATTCCCCGGAATGAGAGGGAGTTGAAGATGGCATTACCACCGATCATCGAACTCGTCCCACCGGGCCGGCCGGTTCGGGCCCAAATCACTGTGCCCGGCTCCAAGAGCGTGACCAACCGCGCCCTCATCCTGGCCGCGCTGGCGGAAGGGCGTACGAGCCTGCGCGGCGCCCTTTGGAGCGAAGATACTCGCGTCATGGTCGAGTGCCTGCAAGGGCTGGGCTTCTCGGTGGAGGTCGAGCCGGACCTCGCGGAACGGTGCAATCGCAGCATAATCGTCGAAGGTATGGGCGGACGAGTTCCGGCGGGCGGCAGCGAGACGAGCCCCAGGGAGTTATTTGTCGGCAACGCGGGGACCGCGGCGCGGTTCCTGGCGGCTTTGGTCTGCCTGGGCGAAGGGGTGTACCGGCTGCATGGGGTCCCACGGATGCATGAGCGGCCCCAGGCGGAGTTATTTGCCGCTTTACGCCAATTGGGTTACGACGTGGAATCGGAACATAAAAACGAAAAACTGCCGGCGAGAATTCGCGCCGGGAGGCTCCACCCCGAGCCCGCGCAAGCCAACGCCGAGCCGGGCCGCTGCATCGTCAGCCTTGGGGAAAGTTCGCAATTCGCTTCCGCCCTTTTGCTCTGCGCCCAAACCGGCGGATGGAAGGTCGAGGTCGTCGGCCAAAACTCCGACGAGTCGCCTTATGTGACCATGACCCTGGAATTGATCAAGGCTTTTCCCAGGAAAGGAGGGGAGTTCTCGATCGAAGCGGATGCCTCAAGCGGCAGTTATTTCATGGCCGCAAGCATGCTCCTGTCTTGGTTGGATCGGAAAGAGGTCGCGCCTCCATTCGGAGCGGGAGTTTCCGATCCCACACTGGATGCCATCTCGGTCGCCAATTGGCCGAATTCAAACTGGCAGATCGACCAACAATTCCCAAGCGTCATGGTAAGGGGCGGATGGCAACAGGGTTTGTTGTTTGCCGGGCAGGCGGAGAACCCCGCCAACGAAGAGCATAAGCGGTATTGGGATGCGCTTCAACCGCGTGTCGCCAACAACACGAGCATCTCGCGCCAACGAGATCTGGGGGACAGCATCATGACGGCCGTCGTACTGGCTCCTCTCGCCCTAGACCCCATCCGGTTCACCGACTTGGGACGCCTTCGGGTGCAGGAATGCGAGCGCGTGGCCGCCTTGCGAACGGAGTTGACCCGCTGCGGCGCGCAGGTGGCAGAAGACGGAGACACGCTCACCGTCTCCCCTTCCCCGCTGCACGGGGCGGAAATCGAAACCTACAACGACCACCGGATGGCGATGTGCTTCGCGATTCTAGGATTGAAAATTCCCGGCATCCGCATCAAGAATCCTGCCTGCGTTAAGAAGACTTTTCCGGACTTCTTCCAAAAGTTGGCGGCGGCGCCCCCGCGCGGATTGGGCGTGAGCATTCTGGATACGCGGGACGGACGGCCATTGGACGCAACTGAACTTATTGCTGAATGAAACCAGAACCCATCGTAGTCGCCATCGACGGCACCAGCGCCAGTGGCAAGAGCACTAACTCGAAGATCGTCGCCCAGGCGCTTGGCTTTGTCCACGTTGACACGGGCGCGATGTACCGGACGCTGGCGTGGTACTGCCTCAAACACCAAATTGATGTGCAAGACGCCAAAGCGGTGGGGGCGGCCTGCCGGCGCTGGAAAACCGATCTTCAATGCCTGGAGGGCCAGGTGCATCTGACGGCCGATGGTTACTACCCCCGGCAGGAGATTCGCTCCGCCGAGGTCAGCGCCGCGGTGGCCCATGTGGCCGCCGTCGCCAAGGTCCGGGATTGGATGAAAAAGAAGCAGCGCGAGTGCATTAAATTCGGCAGCCTGGTCATGGAGGGGCGCGATATCGGCACGAACGTGTTCCCCGAGACCGAATTCAAGTATTACCTGGATGCAGCCCTCGAGGAGCGGTCCCGGCGCCGGGCCGCCGATGGGGTCCAGGAAAACCTGGCGGCGCGCGACCAGCGCGACAGCCAGAGGGCCGTCGCCCCGCTCATGATCGCCCTCGGGGCGAAGGTCATCAACAACTCCCAGATGACCGCCGACCAGACCAGCCGCTTGATCCTCTCCGATATCCAGCAACGCCTCGGCGGCGGCGCCCCGGCCGGCAGCGGCGCGCCGCCCGCATGAACCTCCCC
>Ga0316217_10004882_pt1 | contig 14201 bp, 11 predicted proteins | sample 1anoAmetaG_FD_203633 | JGI IMG/M metagenome (GOLD analysis project Ga0316217, IMG submission 203633) | Freshwater microbial communities from Trout Bog Lake, Wisconsin, USA - 1anoA | ecosystem: Environmental > Aquatic > Freshwater > Lake > Hypolimnion/Profundal zone | place: USA: Wisconsin... | reverse complement strand
GCGTCCGCCCAGGCGCTGGCGCCCCCCGTGCTCACCTCGGCGGGGATCGGCGGGGCCGCGGACTTCCAGATGCTGAAGGCGATCATCGGCCAGTACGTCGCCGACGGCGCCCCGTCGGACGGGGTCGCCATTCACCCCTACGTGGGGGGGGCGAACTTCCAGTATCCGGAGGAGATCCTCACCTCGTACGACTACCTGAACGCCCTGCTCGCGGCGAACTTCGGCGGCGCGGCCCGGATCTGGTCGACGGAGTCCGGAGTCGCGACGAGCGACTTCGACGCCCACGGCAACTACGTCCGCTGCAACCTCTCGCTGCCCTACTCGACGAACCTCTCGACCGCCCTGACGAACGCGGCGACCTGCCTCGCGGCCGGGTCGGACGGGCTGTCGGCCGGTGGGCGAGAGACGCAGGCCATCTTCACCGCGAGGGGGATGCTCACCCACCTCACGTCCGGCATCGTCCACGACCTCATCTACGAGCTGAGCGACGGAGGGGCGCCCGCGAGCGGCACCGACCTGGTCGTCCCCGTCGCCAGCGACCCGAACGAGGCCATCACCAGGGTCAGCGACGAGAGCAACTTCGGCCTCCTCGAGGGGAACTTCAACTACTTCGCGCCGACCGGCGGGGTCCTCGGGAAGAAGCCCGCGTACTACGCGGTCAAGGGGGTGACGGCCTTCCTTTCGGGCAAGCAGCTCGACGGCGTCGTCCCGATGTCCCTGACCGGCCTCAACGCCCTGCGGCTCCGCGACGCTCTGCACAAGTACGTCGTCCTCTGGGCCGAGGACGCGGACGCGCAGTACCGCGTCTACCTCCCGGCGGCGCCGACCGCCGTCCTCGCCACATGCGGGCTCTCCTCGAACGGCGCCTACGACAACTGCAGCGGCGTGCAGCCGTACCCGACGCCCATCGGCAGCGACGCGGGCGGAGACTACGTGACCGTCGACCGGCACCCGCTCTACCTGACCTTCTAGCGGCGAACGCGCGGGGGATGCCTCCGGACAGGCCATGGCGTCGGGGGAGCAGCGTTCGCCTCGGGGGCTCGACGCCGGTCGCAGCTGACCGCGGAACGGACCGTGCTTACGTTCCCTCCATGGTCCGGTGTGTCGAGCTGTGGTGCCGTCACGCGCGGCTGGTGGCGGGGGTCGTGGCGCTCTCCGCGGCGACAGCGTGCGCCCCTTCCGTCGTGGGGGCCTCGCCCGTCGTGACGCCGATGGTGCCCCGCCCGGCGACCCTCCACGAGGACAGCACGTCCGAGATCGCGGCGGCCCCGAAGAGCTCGCGGCGCGACAAGCACCACTCGCACGAGCACGGGGGGCACGGGCGGCGGTAGGGCTCACGTTGACGACCCCTCGGCCGGGTCTTAACTTCCGCCACGATCGAAGGGCGGAGGTTCATCCATGCTCCCGAACGGCTCGTCGCGGCACGTCCCCGTGGTGGCGCTCACCTTCGCTCCTCTTGCGCTCGCGTGCAGCACGGGCAGCGGGACGGTCCACCCGGTCCCCGACGCGCAGGCGAGCCACGACGCCGTCGCGAGCGATGCGAGGGGGGACTCGGGGTGCCACGGCGACGCGGCGACGTGGGCGAGCCTCACGACCGGCCCGCTCCCCTGCACGAAGAACTCCGACTGCTGCGTCGTCGTCAACGGCTGCCTGAGCCAGAGCCAGATCGTCGCCGCGTCGAGCCAGGCCGAAGCCAAAGCGGCGTGGCCCTACTGCGACAGTGAGTGCAACCTCTGCATCCCCCCCCCGATCCGGGTTTTCTGTAGCGCCGGAGAGTGCGCGGGGGACGTCGTCGACCTCACCAACCCGGGCGACAGCGGCGTGAACTACCTGCAGGACCACTGCGGCACCGACCCCGTCGGCACCCCCTCCGGCAAGCTCCACTTCAGCTGCGGAGGGTGACCGGCAGGGGGTGACGCCCGGTGGACGACGCGTGGGTCGGCGCGCCTATCGGCCGTGGTCGTGCTTCGGCGGGTCGTGCGACGTCGGCTCATGCTTCGACGGGTCGTGGGACGTCGGATCATGCTTCGGCGGGTCGTGCCTGGGCGGGTCATGCTTCACGGGGGGCCGCTCCGGCTCGTTCGGGCGGCGTCGAGCTTCGTTCACCCGGTCGCGGACGTCGCGCTCGTGCTCCCTGGCGTACGCCTCGCGACCGCGGAAGTAGCCGGGGGGGCCCCAGAACTCGCCGTGGTGGTCCCACCCCTCGTGTCGGTGGTCCCATTCGGCGTCGTGTCGCTCGAACCCCCAACCCCTGGCTACCCAGCGCCCTCCGACGAGCTCGTAGACCGGGTGTGTGTAGACGAAGCCCTCGCGGTGGCGAGCCCAGCGCCCCGGCGCCCAGACGTACTCCGCGCCGTCCCAGCGCCAGAACCCATGGGCGTAGAAGAACGCGCTCCCCGGGGGGCGGCCGATCGCCTCGAAGCGCTCGGCGGGCGGGGCCTGGTGCGGGTTGCCGTCGCGATCGAGCCAGAAGCCGTCCTGCCAGAGGTACTTGCGGTCCGGGTAGTCGTAGTACCAGTAGCCCGGGTACCAGGAGTGGTGCGGGCTCGGGGCCGCCGAGACGACCTCGGCCTCGTCCGCGGGCGGATCCGGGACCACGACGGCCCCGGGTGAGGGCTCGCCGACCGGGAGGTCCTTCACCGCCGCCGCGACGGCCTTGTCCTCGGCCTCCTTGGACTGCCGGTCGGCGTTCTCGGCCGTCTGCTCGGCCCGGTCGGCCGTCTGTTCCGCGCTCTTGCTGGTCCGCTCGGCGCTCTCTGCGGCCGCCCTCGCTTCTCTCGCCTCCCGGGCGGCGCTCTCCGCCTGCTGGCTGATCTTCTCCCGGTCGGCGTCGTCGCGCGCGTCCCGCTGGCAGGCGGCGAGCGCGAGCAACGAGACGGCGAAGGCAAGTGGCGTACGATGGCTGCGGAGTCGAGTCTTCACGTGGGGATCTCCCGGTTCAAGGGTGGTGCCAGGCGGTCGGTCGCAAAGGTCGGGCCGCCCCCTGCCGGCGCACGGCTGCCCGCCTCGAATCGTCGCGGCAGAGCGCGGACGTAAGCTTCGACGTTACCGAGCGGTGTCGCGCGTTACCGACATCGAGGGGCCTCCACGCCGCGCTCACGGCCCCGCGCCGCAGCGGACCAGCGGCGTCAGGGGCGAGAACCTGTACGAGGAGAGCGCCAGCGCGTCGTAGTCGCCGAAGGCCTTCACGAGGCTCGACTGGATCGTGGCGTAGGTCTGATCGAGCTTGTCGCCGGCCGCCGCGCTCGGCCGCGACACGCAGGCGAATTTGGCGCCGCAGCAGGCGTCGATCGACTCGCAGGCGCTCGCCCCCGCAGGGACGGGCGCGACCGGCCGGAGCGCGGCGTCGCCGTAGAGCGGGACGCCGTCGACGAGCACGAGGCGGACCTCTCGCGGCGTGGCCGCCAGCAGGGCGTCGTAGGGCTGCGTCGTGTCCCCGCTGATGACCGCGATGTCGGCCCGGAGGCCGACGGCGAGTGAGCCGACGCTGCCCGACAGCCCGAGGGCCCGGGCGGGGTTCTTGGTGACCATGTCGAAGAGGGCCTGGGACGAGAGCGAGTGTCCCCACTCGGCCACGTCGACCTGGTGGGCGAAGCGCAGCTCGTCCAGCAGGTTCTGGCTCCCCCCGATCGACCAGTCCGGGGCGATGGAGACGTTGAGCCCGTGCGCGAGGGCGAGGGGGACGTTCGTCGTCCTGGTCAGGTCGACCCCGCCTCCGTACAGGAAGACGTTGGAGCGCGGCGACCAGGTCAGGCTCATGCCGTCGGTCGCCATGGCGGCAAAGTCGGCGTCGACCAGCGCCGTCCCATGGACGATCGTCGTCTGCGAGGTGAAGAGGCACGCCGGCGGGGTCGTGAGCGCCTGCAGCTTGGCGAACTCGCCGTGCGCTGTCGAGTCGACCCCCTCGGCGATGTGAACGAGGTAGGCGTCGGTCGAGCCGGACCCGAAGTTCGTGCAGACGCCGTCGGCAGAGGTCGCGCTCGGGAAGAGCGTCGCGACCTGGACGTGGTCGGTGCCGAGCCCGTTGGCCGACTGGTCGATCGTGCGCGCGAGCGAGCCGAAGCAGGCGCGGTTCGCGGGGTTCGCGGCGCCGACGATGGCGGTCGTGCCCGCGATGAGCCCCTTCAGCTCGCCGTACTTGTCCATCTCGCAGCCGAAGTCCCACGAGGAGCCGCTCTCCCCGTTGAGGTACTGCTTGGCGTTGACCATCGCGCTGTAGCCGGGCTCGGCGGTCCACTGGTTGTGGTTGGTGTAGACCTTCGACGGCGACCAGTCGGTCTCGTCGAACACGTCGAACAGGATGTGGTTGTGGGTGTCGATGAGCCCGGGGAGGACGATGCCGTGGGTGTCGATGACGGTGGCCGTGGAGGCCCCCGCGCTGCCGGCGCACGACGCGGCCACGCACTGGATGGTCGCGCCCACGACCAGCACCTCCCCCGCGAAGGCGCTGGTCGGGGCCAGGATCATCCCGCGGAGCAGGTAGGAGCCGGGGGTCCCTGTCGCGAGGACCTCGGGGCCGCCCGGCACCACGCAGCCGCCGTCGGCCGGGCTCGTCACGTCCGGAGCGGCGTCGGCCCTGGCCGGCCCGTCGGGGGGCGCGTCGCGGGTGGCGTCCGGGGTCGCGCCGGAGGGGGCGTCGGAGGGGGCGTCCGCCGAGGCCTCCCCGGAGGCCCCGCCGTCGACCGTTCCAGAAGCCGCTCCGACAGCGTCTCCGGCCGCCTGGTCCCGCGTGGCGTCGCCCCCCGTCCGCGCTTCGCGCGAGGCATCCCGCAGGCCGGCCGAGGCGTCCGGTCCCCCCCCTGTCGACGCGGCCTGCGACGAGCACGCGAGCACGAGGAGCGCCGGACCGACGGCGGGGGCGTGCCGTGCGACACGGCGCCAGAACTGCGTGTCACCCAAGCGAGCACCCTCCTGATTCTGTGGCCAGCGCGAGCACTGACGTCGCGGGCGTCCTCTTCAAGCAACATCCGAGCCCCGACTGGTCGTCGCTCTTCCTTGGCGGCACTAGCGGCTCGAAGGTCAGAGCGAGGCGGAACTCGTAACGCTCGTCACCAGGAGGTAACGTCTGCCGATGCTTCGCATTCTCGTCGTCGAAGACGACTCCGACATCCGGACCGCCGTCTGCGAGGGGCTGCGCGAGGCGGGGCACGCGGTCGTGGAGGTCGGCGACGGTCAGCAGGCGCTCGAGCACGTCCTGTCGACGACCTTCGACGTCGTCGTGACCGACGTTCGCCTCCCCAGGCTGAGCGGCACGGCGCTGTTCCGGAAGGTTCGCGAGCTTGCCCCGGGGACGGCCGTGATCATGATGACCTCGTTCGCGACGGCCAACGACGCCGTCGCCGCGCTGAAGCAGGGGGCCCACGACTACCTGACGAAGCCGTTCGACGTGGACGAGCTCGTCATCCGGGTGCGGGGGCTCGCCGAGCGGAAGGCGCTGGTGGACGAGCTGGCGCAGGCGCGCGCCCGGCTGGCCGGGGCTCCAGACACGGCGATTGTCGGCTCCTCCCCGGCGATCACCCGCCTTCTCGACCTCCTCTCGACGGTCGCCGACAGCGACGCCCCGGTCCTCATCACGGGCGAGAGCGGCACGGGGAAGGAGCTCGTCGCCCGCCGCCTCCACGCCCTCAGCGGCCGCAGCGGCAAGCCGTTCGTGGCGGTCAACTGCGCTGCGTTCCCCGAGACGCTCCTCGAGGCGGAGCTCTTTGGCCACGAGCGGGGCGCGTTCACGGGGGCCGCCAGGAAGCGCGAGGGGCGCTTCCGTACGGCCCACGGCGGGACGCTGCTGCTCGACGAGGTCGCCGAGATCCCGCTGCCGGCGCAGGCGAAGCTCCTCCGCGTCCTCCAGGAGGGGACCTTCGAGCCGCTCGGGTCCGACGTCCCCGTCCGCGCCGACGTCCGCATCCTGTCGGCCACTCACCGCGACCTGAAGGCGAGGATCGCCGAAGGGACCTTTCGCGAGGATCTCTACTACCGGCTCAACGGCATCACGCTGCAGGTCCCGCCGCTGCGAGACCGGAGCAGCGACCTCCCGCTGCTGGTGAACCACTTCCTGGCGCAGTTCGCACGCCCTGGGGCGCCGGCCGGGCCGGTCCCGGAGGTCTCGCTCGACGCGTGGCGGGCGCTGTCCACCTACCCTTTCCCGGGGAACGTGCGCGAGCTGGGGCACGCCATCCAGCACGCGGTGGTCCTATCGCGCGGCGGGAAGATCGAGCTGAGCCACCTCCCTCCCGACATCCGGACGGTCGCGACCGTCGGGGCGGCTCCTGGGTCGACGGAGGTGCGACCGCTCGTCGCGGTCCTCAAGCAGGCGGAGCGCGAGCACCTCCTCCGCGCCCTGGCCGTTGCTCAGGGGAAGCGCGCGAGGGCGGCCGAGCTCCTCGGGATCTCGCGGAAGAACCTCTGGGAGAAGCTCAACGCCCACGGGATCTCGGACTCCGATATCGACGACCCTGTCAGCTGACGTCGCCGGCCAGCAGCTCGCGCACGCTCGGGGGGGCCACCAGGGTGGACGCCGGGGCCTTCCGCAGGGTCACCTGGAAGACCGACCCCCGGCCGGTCACCGAGCGGACCACGACGCTCCCGTGGTAGGCCTCGCAGAAGCGCTTCACCGTCGCGAGGCCGAGCCCTAGCCCCGACTGGGTCACCCCCTCGCCCCTCACGTACGGCTGGAAGAGCGTCGCCTCGAGGCCCGGCGCGATTCCGGGTCCCGTGTCGCTAACCTGGAAGCGGACCTGGTCTCCGAGGTCGGTGACGCGGATGGTGGCGCGCCGCTCGACCGAGTCTCCCATGAACTTCACGGCGTTGCGGAGCAAGTTCCCGAGGATGCTCGCGAGCACGCCGCGGCTGCACCGGACGGCGCAGTCCGGGAGCGGCCCCACGAGGATCTCGACGCGCTCGCTCTCCGCCATCGGCCGCGCCTCGGCGACGACCTCCTCGACCGCCTCGCGGACGTCGATCCGGGCCGCGGGGTCGGGCGCGCCACCGGACCGGGCAAAGTCGAAGACGTTGTCGACGAGGCGCTGCGCGCGCACCACGCACTGGCGCGCGCGCTCCAGGGCGTGCTCGAGCTTGGGGTCCTGCTCGCTCGCCTTCTTGAACGCCTGGAGGCAGAAGGTGAGCGACGAGAGCGGGGAGAGGAGGTCGTGGGCCACGCGCTGGCCGAACAGCTCGAGCTCGGCCGTCCGCTTCTCCTCGAGGTCGAGGCGCCCTCCGAGCAGCGCGTCGTGCGCCCGGACCAGCCGGAACACCCAGGTCGCGGCGACGATCGTGAGCAGGATCGCGACGACGTTCAGCGCGGCGGAGACGGCGACGGTCGCGTGGCGAGTCGCGTCGATCCGCCTGGTGGCGTCGACGGCGTTCTCCGAGTTGAGCCGGACCAGCTGTCGCATCAGGTGCGTCATGCGGTTCGCGCGCGGGCGGACGACCACGTCGGCGTCGATCCTCGCGTGGTCCACGGCCCCCTTCTCGACCTCAAGAAGCGTCGCGCGGACGACGGCGTCGAAGTCGCGCAGCGCGACCGGCACCTCGGCGTACAGCTCGTCCTCGCCGGGGAATCTCGGGAGCGCCCGGTAGTGCGCGAGCAGCGCGTCGATCTCCCTCCACCGGTCGTCGACCTTCGCCTGGACGGTCGACAGCTTCTCGCCCCCCACGTCGGCCGATTCGTCCACGAAGGCCTCGATGTCGCGGACTGCGCCGTTCACGTCGCCGAGATACTCGATGCTCGGCAGCGCGTTCCCGAGCAGCGAATCGGTCTCCCGGTCGATGGCGAACGTGCGCCAGTCGGCGACGAAGGTCGCGGCTACGAACGCCGCCACGACCGCGCCGAACGCCAGGGCAAGGCCGCGCGACTGTCTCCGGTTTTCCCGCATGTTCCGCTCCCGACCCATGTCGACTCCGCCTGTTCCCACATCGTAACGCTCGCACCGCAAGCACGGCGTCGCGTGATGTCCCCCCCCCCGGGTATTGCGAATCCCGAGCCACTGGCCCGGGGCTTGCGAGTCCCCCGCCAGCCCACGCCGGGCAGGGGAGCTCGAGAGCCATGCTGGACGTACTGGTCGCCGACGATGACATGAACGTGCGCGAGACCGTGGCGGGCGCCCTGCGCGTCGCCGGGCACCGCGTCGTGGAGGCGTCGGACGGGCTGGACGCCGTCACCCAGCTGAGCGCGCACGCCTTCGACGTCGCCATCTGCGACGTCCGCATGCCGCGGCTCGACGGGCACGCGCTGCTCCGTCGGATCCGGCGCGAGTCGCCCCGGACGAGCGTGGTCATGATGACGACGTACGCGAGCGTCTCGGACGTCGTCGGATCGCTCCGAGGCGGGGCGGTCGACTACGTCTCCAAGCCGTTCGACGTCGACGAGCTCATCGCGAACATCATCCAGCCCCTCGCCGAGCGCCGGTCGATCGCCAGGCGGTTCGAGGAGGCCCGGGACGGGTTTGTGTCGCGCGCGACCGGCGCCGCCATCGTGGCGAAGTCGCCGGCGATGATCCACCTCTCGGGGCGCATCACGATGCTCGCTTCGAGCGACGCGCCGGTCCTCATCACCGGCGACAAGGGGACCGGCAAGGAGCTGGTGGCACGGACGATTCACGCCAAGGGCCCGCGGCGCGACGGGCCCTTCGTGGTGGTCGACGGCTCGGAGCTGCTCGACCTGATGGAGGCCGCCGCCGGGGAGGAGCTGTCGCGCGCGCGCCTCCCCCAGGACGCGTGGTTCCGCTCGGCCTCCGGGGGGACCCTCGTGATCGACGGCATCGAGCGTCTCCCGCTGCGCGCGCAGCGGCACCTGCTCCGGCTCGTCGACGAGCCGGCCCTGCACGCCCGTCGCGGCCCGGACTGGGAGCCGCTCGGGGTGCGCCTCCTCTCGCTGTCGCGGGAGAGCCTCGGCGACCGGGTCGCCTCCGGCGAGCTGATGGACTCGCTCCACTACCGCATCCACGCCGTTCACCTGCGCGTCCCGCCCCTCCGCGAGCGTTCCGACGACCTGTTCCCGCTCGTCGCAGAGCTGCTGCGGGAGCTCGCGCCCCCGAGCGCGACGTCGCCCGGGATCTCCCCGCGGGCGTGGGTCGCGCTGTCGCGCCACGAGTTCGCGGGCAACGTGCGCGAGCTGCGGTGGGCGCTCGAACGGGCGCTGCTCCAGTCGGAGGGGGGCGAGATCGACGAGGTCCACCTCCCGGCGCACATCGTCGCGACCGGCGCGTAGGCTGCCGCGGGCAACGTTCGCAGCGCGCCCCGAGAATCGGCGGGCCCCCCCGTTCCCCTCCCCCCCTGCTTGCTCTAAGGTCCGCGCCCATGCCGTGGATCGAAGCCGTCTTGCGCGGTCAGACCGTGCTCGCCTACGCCAACGCCTCGGGGCAGCTCCTCGCGCAGGGGGGGCGCGTCGAGATCCGGTACAAGCCGAGCGACGGCCGCGCGTACCACGCCGCCGTCGCCAACCTCGCGCCGAAGGTGGGCGGGAGGCTCTTCCCGGACGAGCACTGCGCCCCCGCGGAGGCGGCCGCCCCGAAGAAGGGGAGCGCCAAGGCCTCGGGCCCCGCCGCTGCCCCGACCGTGAAGGCGGAGTGGATCGCGTACACGGACGGCGCCTGCTCCGGCAACCCGGGCCCGGCAGGTTCGGGGATGGTGGTCATCGCGCCGGGCGGGGCGATCCACGAGGGCTTCGAGTACCTGGGCCACGCGACCAACAATGTCGCCGAGCTGACGGCCGTCCTGCGCGGCGCGGAGTGCATCCCGGCCGACGCGGCGAGCGCCGCGGTGATGACCGACAGCAAGTACGCCATCGGCGTGCTGACCAAGGGGTGGAAGGCCAAGGCGAACCAGGAGCTCATCCTCCATATCCGCAAGGTCCTGGCCGGCCGGCGACTCCACATCATCTACGTCCCCGGGCACTCGGGCGTCCCGATGAACGAGCGCGCCGACGAGCTCGCGCGCGAGGCGGTCCGCCTCGGCCGCTCGAAGCCCCTCCCGAAGCTCTCGGCCTAGTCGCCGCGCGACGGCGCGCGTGCTGGGCGGCGGGCGGCGAATTGCGCTAGAACGCTCGACGCGATGGCCAGCATCTTCCGCCCCGGGCTCTTCGACGGTCACGTCGCGATCATCACCGGCGGCGGGAGCGGCATCGGCCTCGCCGTCGCCGAGACGCTCGGCGAGCTGGGGGCGAAGGTCGCCATCCTCGGCCGGAAGCCCGAGCGGCTCGCCGCGGCGAAGGCGCGGCTCGAGAGCCTCGGCGTCACCACCTACTCGGCCCCTTGCGACATCCGCGAGCCGGAGCAGCTCGTCGCCTACCTCGCCGCGGTCGAGGGGGCGCTGGGGAAGGCGACCGTCCTCATCAACAACGCGGGGGGGCAGTTCCCGACGAGCGCCGACACGCTCTCGCTGAAGGGGTGGGACGCCGTCATCCGGAACAACCTCTCGGGGACCTTCTACGTGACGCAGGCGGTGGCGACGCGGCACTTCTTCCCGCAGAAGCGGGGGCGCGTGGTCAGCATCATCGCCAACATCGCGCGCGGCTTCCCGGGGATGGTCCACACGGGCGCGGCGCGGGCCGGCGTCGACAACATGACCAAGACCCTGGCGGTCGAGTGGGCCGAGCACAACGTCCAGGTCAACGCGGTCGCCCCGGGCGTCATCCGGTCGAGCGGCACCGATCAGTACCCGCCGGAGCTGCTCGAACACAGCCGGCAGCAGACGCCCATGAAGCGCCTCGGGACGCCGGCGGAGGTCGCCGAGCTGGTCGCCTATCTCGCCAGCGACGCCGCCTGGTTCGTGACGGGCGAGACCTGGTACATCGACGGCGGCGCGCACCTCTGGGGCAACCCGTGGCCCATCCCCGAGACCGCGGCCCACGCCAACGCGCCAGGCATCATCGAGAAGCTCCCTCGGCCGTGAACCTGAACGTGAAGCCGGACGAAGGCCCGGACGCGCTCCCCCTCTCGCTGCGCAAGTACACGAGCCTCCGCTACTGGCTCTACGACTACTTCCTCGGCGACGAGCCGACGTTCCTCACTCTCCTCGTCCCGCTCTGCTTCGTGTCGATCGCGCTCTACACGCGCAACCCGCTCCACACGAACTTCATCTTCGACGAGCAGGAGGCGCTCCTCGCCAACCCGTTCGTCCGCTCGGTCATCGACCCGGCCTCGAACCTGCACTGGATGGACGCCTTTCGCCGCGACTTCTGGGGGCTCCTCCCCGACCGGAGCATCGGCTCCTACCGCCCCATCCCCGATCTTCTGTGGCGCGCGCTCTGGCTGCTCGGCGCGCGCGATCAGTCGCCGTTCCTCGATCACTGGGTGAACGTGCTCCTGCACGGGACGAACGGCGCCCTGCTCGCGCTCATCGCCCTCCGCGTGACGCGGCAGCGAGGGACGGCGTGGCTTGCCGGGCTCCTCTTCGTCGGGTGCGCCGTCCTCACGGAGGCCGTGAGCGGCGTGGTCGGCATCGCCGACGTGCTCGGCGCGACCGGGGCGCTCCTCGGCCTGCTCGGGCTGGCGCTGCCGCTCGAGGCGATGCCGTTCGCGGTGTTCGGCGCGACGCTCTTCGGTCTCTTCAGCAAGGAGAGCGCCCTCGTCGCCGTGCCCCTCATCCCGTGCGCGGCGCTGATGACGGCCCACATCGTCCACCCGCGGCGACCGCTCCGCTGGGCTCGCGCCGGCGTGGCCGCGCTCGGCGCGACGGCGGCGTTTGTCGTCTACGTGGAGGCCAGGAGGCGCCTCTACCCGGCGCCGCTCCCCGCCGAGCTCGACCCGCGCGTCATCGCCGCCGAGCCCGGCCTCGCGCGCGTGTTCCACACGCTCCTTCGCTGGTACGCGCAGCCGGTGCTGCCGCACGATCCGCTCAACAACCCGCTCATCCTCGCCTCGTTCCCGGAGCGGGTCGCGGGGGCCCTGCGCGTCTATGTCCGCGGGCTCGGCCAGGTGCTGCTCCCCGGGCGGCTCTCGGGCGACTACTCGGCGCCGCAAGAGCCGATCCCGGCGCACCTCGTCTTCCCCGAGAGCGTGGCCGGGGCGCTCCTCGTCGTCGCGCCGCTCGTGGTCGGCGGGGTGCTCGCCGTCCGCGGGGCGCTCGCCTGGCGCGCGCGTTACCCCGAGGACCCGGTCCTCGTCTCGGCGGCGCCGTGGATCGAGGACGAGCCGGTCGACCTCCGGCCGGTCGTGGCGATCAGCCTCGTGTGGGTCGTCGTGTCGTACTTCCCCGTGTCGAACGTGCCGGTGCTCCTCCCTACCGTGCGCGCCGAGCGCTTCTGGTACTTCCCGGCGCTCGGGACCAGCCTGCTCCTGGGGATGGCGTTCCACGCCCTCTTCGCCCGCGCGTCCCGTCCCGCCGCGCCCCGCTGGGCCCCTCGCGCGGCAGCGGGGCTCTTCGTCGTCTTCTTCGGCGTCCAGGCGTTCGGGGCGCGCCGGCACGCGAACGACTACCACGACGACCTCGCCTTCTGGGACGCGACCCGGCGCGCGTGCCCGCGGAGCGCCAAGGCGCACCTCAACTACTCCGTCATGCAGGGGGCCCGCGGCAACCTCGAGATCCGGCTCGAGTCGAACCGGGTGGCGCTCGGCCTCGCCCCCGACTGGCCGATGGCGAGCATCTACCTCGGCGACACGCTCTGCCGGCTCCACCGCCCGTTCGAGGCGTGGCCCTACTTCGCGCACGGGTTCGGCCTGGCGTCGAACGACTCGAACCTCATCGCCCTCGGCCTGCAGTGCCTCTGGGACGAGAAGGCCCTCGCGGAGGACTCGTCGATCCGCCCCGAGCTCCGGGCGCTCGGGGACGAGCACCCGGGCTCATGGCTGGCCTACCTCGGGACCGACATCGTCAACAACGGGGAGGCCTATCACGGGGTCGACCCGAAGTACCGGCCCCGCGGCTACAACGAGGGGCCGAAGGGGGAGTGACCGGGGCTCAGGCCTCGGGGTTGATGTCGACCCCCTTCGCCACGAGCCAGTCGCGGAACGGGTCCTTGTCGACGGCCTTCTCGAGCGCGTCGTAGCCCTCGATGACGCCGTCCTCGACGAGGCGCTTCAGGCTGTCGTCCATGCCGACCATTCCCTCGGACTTCCCCCCCTCGATGATGCCGGGGATCTGGAACGTCTTCCCTTCGCGGATCATCGACGCGAGCGCGTGGTTGGAGAAGAGGATCTCGACCGCCGCGACCCGCCCCCCGATCTTCTTGCGGAGCAGCTGCTGGGCGACGACGGCCCTGAGGGTGCCCGACAGCGTGTTCCGGACCCCTGCTTGCTCCTCGGTCGGGAAGACGCCGATGAGGCGGTCGATGGTCTTGGCGGCGGAGTTGGTATGGAGCGTCCCGAAGACGAGGATGCCGGTCTCGGCGGCCTCCAGCGCGAGGCGGATGGTCTCGAGGTCGCGCATCTCGCCGACGAGGACGGCGTCCGGGTTCTCGCGGGCGGCCGACTTGAGCGCGGAGGCGAACGACTCGGTGTGCGCCGAGAGCTCGCGCTGCGAGATGAGCGACTTCTTGTTGGGGTGCACGAACTCGATGGGGTCTTCCACCGTGATGATGTGCATCGGGTAGGTCTGATTGATCTCCGAGATGATGGCGGCGAGCGTCGTCGACTTGCCCGAGCCCGTCGGCCCGGTCACGACCACGAGGCCGCTGCGCAGGTTGACGAGCTTCGACATCGACTCGGGGAGGTTCAGCTTGGCGAGCGAGACGAGGTTGCTGGCGAGGTTGCGGAAGACGCCCCCCATCCCTCGCTCCTGGCGGAAGAGGTTCACGCGGAAGCGCGAGACCCCGGGGAGCTCGTACGCGAAGTCGACGTCGCCGGTCGCCTCGTACTGCGCCCAGACGTGCGGCGGGGTGATCGGCTCCACGAGCGTGCGGAAGTCGCCGTCGGAGAGCGTGCGGTAGCGGATGGCGTCGATGCGGCCGGCGATGCGGAACATCGGCGGGCGCCCGACCGACAGGTGCATGTCGCTCGCCCCCCAGTCCTTCATCAGGCGGAAGAAGCGGGCGATTCGGTTCTCGTTCGGGTCCATGAGGGCGCTCTCTTCACTCGTCGCGGGGGATGCTGATGCGCTTGCGAGGCACGGCCGCGGCCGGCTGCGCCGGGGCGCCTGGCTGCGCGGCGGGGCGCGCCTGGGGCGATGGCTGCGGCTGGGGCTGCGCGGTCACGGGGCGGGCCTGGGGCGCGGGCTGGGGCTGCGCGGTCACGGGGCGGGCCTGGGGCGCGGGCTGGGGCTGCGCGGTCACG
>Ga0316217_10004881_pt1 | contig 14206 bp, 20 predicted proteins | sample 1anoAmetaG_FD_203633 | JGI IMG/M metagenome (GOLD analysis project Ga0316217, IMG submission 203633) | Freshwater microbial communities from Trout Bog Lake, Wisconsin, USA - 1anoA | ecosystem: Environmental > Aquatic > Freshwater > Lake > Hypolimnion/Profundal zone | place: USA: Wisconsin... | reverse complement strand
CCCCAACCCCAACCCCAACCCCAACCCCAACCCCAACCCCAACCCCAACCCCAACCCCAACCCCTAGTCCTCAACTCTTTACATTGTAATTCAATTACCACAAACACTATAAATTACTTTTTATCATTTTTCATGTTTCAATCTATTCTTAATATTTGGATCATAGTTATTCAAAGTTGTTTTACAGTTATTTGCATAAAGCAAGTGTTTAATCTGCCTCCAAAAAATTAGCCACTTCGTATTAGCCCAATCTTGACTTCCCCACTAGCCAACACACTAATTTCCTCTTTTTTAGCTTCTACAGCTGAGCTTTATACTTTTTGAGTAAATTCAAAACACATTCAGTGAGCTCTTCCTCCTACTCTAGTGATAGGATTTGAGTGAAGGATGAGACTATTTCCGAGAAGACAGGAATAATAGCCTGGTTTTGTAGATAAACCTAGAGTCTGCCTTGAAAGTATTAGAGATAAATGCTTCGAATCGTTTCAGACCTATGGATTTAGTTGACGATGAGGTTATTCAAAATGGTGAGGAAGTTTATTGCATCGTTACTTGTCTTCAACTGCTGGGAACTGGCTTTCAGAGTGCATCTGATTTGGTCATAAGTAATCCAATAGTTGTCATTGGTTTGCAGCTTCATGAGCCGCAGAACAGACCGGTAGGTGGTTTGGGTAGTCTGGGACAAGCTGAGGACTTCAAAGAGGAAATCCTGCTCTTACTAGGTCACTCCCCTCACGCACAAAGCCTCAATCACAAAGTCCACGGCTAGCTGTTTAGGATTGCAGCAGCTCTTAATCTATCTTTAGTAAATATTCTTGGCCAGCCCGTACAACCATATCTTTGTTTTGGTCGTCAGCAGCCTGCAAGGCGTCTTTTTCAGAGCTATTAGCACCACTTTGAGCCAGCTCTCACTCGCCAACTCACTCTTTCCCTCAACCCTGTCTTCCATCAGGTTGTATATTTACTATTCGAATGTGGCATACTATACTTTTGAGTGATTTGATGCAAACCTCTACATTTAAAGCGCTACCTCAAAGAGCCGCTCGTCGAGGAACCTCTACTGCAGCCAAAGATGAACTATTTCTCGAACGATGATCTACTCAAAAGGCCGCCATTGAATGTGCCTCTTGACATCTGGGCCGACATTGCTGTAAACCAGAATGAGGAGTTAGGATAGTTGTGGGAGTGAGGTGCATTTGCAAAAGGTGAGTTGATACTCAGTCAAGATGTAGGCACAAGCCTCACACAGGATGCTCAGGACGGATCCCTCACAATCGGACAGCCCTTGCTTCATGGAAGCGATGATGACGGAGGCTGGCTCATTCTGGCTGAGCAAGCGTAGGTGCTGCGTAATGAAGGCCTCAGAGCAGCCGCTCTCCAGGACTTTCTTGCGGATCGAGATGAACTTGGATTGCCACTGCTGCCTTCTGATCTCCACTCGGAACTAGTTCCTCCTCTTAGATAACTCGCACATTTATAATGAGCGGCTAGCCCAATCCACTCATATAACCATTTCACCCTGCCTCTGCCTACCCAGACAATACCGATAGATTGTGCAATGAAAATCAGAGTGAGAGGCAGGCTGATAGGGAGCGGTCACTTTCGGGCAGCACCACAAAGTAGTCATAATGGAGCAGCAGCTCCTGGCTCAGGTTTTAGGCCAGCTCTCTATCGCTCTAGCACACACCCACCTCCTTCTTCCACTTCTCCCCCCTTTCTTAGATCTTGAGGCTGGTCTCGCTGGCCTTGCTCCTCTGGATCTAGTTGCCACTGATGATCCTCTCCTAGCTCTCCTTCTGTCTATGCTGCAGCTCAGCCCTATACACTTAAATGGACTTTACTGTCGGGTACTTCTAGCTCACATTCTTTGTGACCGTCCTGTTAGTCGCCTCCTCTTGCTATGTGGCCGTTCTCGAGAGGGGAGCAGCCACTCTAGACTGTGAGGCAGTAACGTAGTTGGGCTCCAGCTGCAGGCTAGACTGCTGCTCTCTTGGTATTGCGGTCAGAGGGCTGGCGTTCGGATGGGTAGGAGAGGTCTCGTAGTTGAGGTAGTGGATGGGGGTGTGCTTGGGGTGGTCCTGCTTCACCTCGTTTTCGGAGGTGACGGGGTGGGAGTCAGACTGGCTGTCAACTTTGGACTGCTTGGAGGTGATGCCCAGCTTTTCTCGTGATTTGATTTGATTGATTTTGAGGAGTTGGTGCTTGGGGGGAGTGTTCTCGATGCTGGTGATGAGTTTGGGGACAGCCTTGTTTTTGACTATTTGGAGGATGGGCGGTTCGTCCTTGAGCTCCCTGCTGCTGAGAAGAGGGAAGCGTTATTATTTGTAGCGTTTGGTGCTAAATTTAGAACATTCAGCGCTCCTGTGCTTGCGCAGCCGGAGGGGGTTGGAGTAGGAGAAGGTGATGCTGAGCCTCTGGGAGCTGCGGGAGCGGCAGGAGTGGTAGCCGGGCTGCAGTTCGTCCTTGAGGGGGTTGAAGGTCATCAGCATGTGCTCATTGCTGCCCAAGTAGATGTTATTCGTGCTGCCGAAGCTGTGGTTGCTGGTGGTGTAGGTGCACCGGCAGAACGGACAGTTGTGCGGCCACTTTGACTGCGGACGGAACGAGTCACTTGAAGATTTGAAAATAGCTTGCATCCAGCCGCTCCTTTAAATTATATAACCACTCACCCCAACCCATCGTCCCACACAACCCACCAACTCTTCACCCTCAGCCACACCTTGCCACATCTTGCCGGACCTTGTTAAGGTTGAAAGCAGTCAGGGCAATAGATGTAACAAACGCAGTAACTGCAATCGTTGGGTTTTGGGTTGAAATGTATTCAGTCATTCAATTGATACAATCATTGAAATAGATACACTGGATGCAGTGGATGCAGTGGATGCAATGGATAGATTGGCAAAGATGAAAAGATTACAATCTTTTGATATCAGTTCACATATTTTCGTTTCTGAGGCTGCTGGTTGGTCTGCGGTAGCCCATCCTCAAGGACTGCCGCCTTGCCATCCTGAAAGAGTGCCTCCTCGCTGAGGTCAGCTCTTGCTTCTCTGCCAGCTCGATGTGTTCCCTCTCGCTGCAGTACAGTTGTTCGGCCATCCTCTTGACCCTCTGTTGGGCCGCTTCGCAGAGGTTGCGGTGGTGCCAGTCGCGTGTGGACCTGCCCAGCGGGCGCTGCTGCTCCTTGACCAGCTTGACCCTGGCTTCTGTCCTGGCTTGGGCGTCTTTGAGCTGCTGCTCCCTCTCCTGCATATGGGCGAAGGTACTCTGGTGTACTCCTGCTTTTCCAGCAGGCTCACGTGCTGCAGCTGCAAGATGTGCTCATATCTCATTCGAACTATGCCTACCTCAGCTTATTCTGCATCTGCAACTCCTTCTGCCGCAACCCCACACCCCTCCCCTTCCTCTCCCACTCCTCCCTACCTTCGCCCGTGCTCCGGCCCAGTGAACTGTCGAGCTTGACTGCAGACTCCAAAGGATCATGGCTGTGCGCTGAATGGCTGGATAACTACTTCGGTTCGGCAGATTATAGGTGCTCCTGCTGGGAAGATCCTTAAGATCCTTGAAGTGGATGGTTGGGGTGCATTTGGGAAAGGAGAGTTGCTCGGCTGAAAACATAATGCTTATTAATAGAGCACAATAAATTTTACAATAGTTACAACTCCTGAACTAGATTGCTGTTTGTACCAATCCTGAAGTGCAGCTGCAACAACCCAGACAGCATCTACTCAGCCTTGGGCAGAATATGGTTAAATCCACCCTGAACTGATATTGCTCAATACCTGAAGTGGGTGTGTCTCAAACTGATGATATGAGCAGGAGGGTAGTAGTAATCAACAATATCAATCAAACAACAATCTTGTCCCTTTTGGTCATGGTCAGCATCCTCTTGGGCTTGGCTGGGTTGTCCTAGAGGAACACAGTGGCGTGGCCTTTCTTCTTCTTGAGCGGCGGCAGGTCCTTGGTGCCGCGGCAGCTCAGATCTAGGTTACTGCTCTCCTTGACTTTGATCGTGACAAAGTTCTGGACGTTGGTGGCAGTGCTCTGAGAGTGCTCGCGGACCAGCTCCTGGTTGGTTTCGTTGTGGCTCTCCTGCAGCACTTCCTAGGGGTGGACGCACTGCTTCTAGGGCTGGAGTGCTATTTTGAGCAATAACCCATTCTTGTTGTTCTTGTTGCTGTTGTTGTTGCCCGCAGGCACAATCTTGTTGCTGTTCCTGGACTAGATGATCAGCTGGATGGTGGACTTCTTGGTGAGGATGAGGTAGCTGTGCAACACCACCAGGTACATCACCCACACCATCGGCACTCCTCCTATCCCCAGCACCACTCCCCCCAGTCCCAGCACCTTGGCCTGCTCCCCACCCATCTCCCACTCCCCCGCATCCCACGCCGCCACCTCCAGTATGCTGACTACATTCACAGCCACGCAGAAGGCGAGGAGGGCCAGGAGCAGTAGGAGGAGCAGGTAAAACTCAAAGTAGTTTTTGGCACCGATGCAGTTGTTGAGCCACTTGCAGTGGTGGTCGAACAGTTCCACGCATCTCATGCACCTCTTGCAGTGGTAGCTATTCTTGGCTAATTTAGAGCTGGAATACTTGTGTAGGTTTTGCAGGCCTGGCAGTAGTAGTCGAGGTCTTTGTCGTCGAAGGGGGTGCTGACTAGAGCCAAAGGTACCCTTGCTGCAGGGCAGTGCGGTGGAGCAGCTGCAGCGAATCCGTTGGTACGATTTTGCTGGTGAGGTACCACAGAAAGGCAGTGAGCACAAACAGGGCAGCCAGTGCAGCTTGCATAACTATTTTCAGGAGGCTGGACTCAACTGCAGTTCTGATTTGCACTGCACTTATGGCAGTCGTTGCGATTACGAGCAGAGGGGCCGCGAGTTGGGCGAGAGTGGGTGCTCGGGAAAAGCCGTTGTGGTTGATTTAGGTGTGGGGTGGCTGCGGGTGGGGTGCGGGGGGAGTGCCCTCCCCATTTGGCTTGTTTTCCATTATGCAAATTCTACATATAACTCACGCAATACCACAATTATTCAATCCAACCCCAATAATATGGCCAAAATGCCCGCTTGCTGATGCAGGCTAGATTCCACAAGGATAAGGCAGTAGCCGACCATGGCGTATTTGACCATATGACGCTATAGTTGCTGGCTATCTATGACCATGCTACATGCTGAGATGATGCTTGTCCATCTTGCAATCATTGCATGGTGATATGGCAAACTTGATGACGGCACAGTGATATGATGAGTGACATGATGTACAGTATATGATGCACAGTGATGTATGGTACAGTGATATGATGTAATACAAATGCTGCCACTCAGCCACAAGCCCGAAGTCCTCCGTCTCCACAACCTCTAGTCCGCAGAGAGGACCAAATTCTGCTCATCCTGGACCGTCACCCTCAACGAACTGCTCCCTCCCCCCCTCCTGCGCCGCCTCGCCTCATCCTCCCTCCTCTCCCAACTGGCTGCAACCCTTCCCGACCTCTACTACACCTTCGTGACCATCTGCCACTGCCGCCGGCGGCTCGGAGAATAGTACACCTACGTGGCCATGTACCACCCCCAACACTACTAGCAGTAGGGGGTGCTGCTGAATAAGAAAACCAGGACACTGCTGTTCGTCCTGGAGATAGCAGCCAGACACCTCTTGAAACCCATACTACTCAAAACACTGCAGAACAGCCCAACTACGCAGACCACTGCCAACCGCAACTGGCTACCCAAAGTGGCCGCAGCGTTTAAAAGACTACTGGGGCAGGGAGAGGAGTTGACGGCCAATTTGGAGTGGCTAGTGCTGATGCTGTACATGCTGGACTGGAACAAGCACTACAGTCTCATTGAAACCCTGCTGGGCATACAGTATGCCTACACCTACAAGAACGATAAGCCCACCGCCATCAGCTACCGAATCGAGGGTTACCTCATCCTCGCCACCCTAGCCCTCAAACTGGCCAGGCATCTGCTCACCCTCTACCACTAGACCACTGCCAAACAGCAGCCCACTAGTGCTACCACACGACCAGCCAACCGCAACCAGACGGGCAGCTTGGGTCAGCAGAGGGGGAGTTCGGGCCAGCAGAGAAGTGAGAAGGTGCTTTGCAGGATATGCTATGACGAGATGAAGGAGAGGAGTGCCACGCGGTGCGGACATGTGTTCTGCTGGGAGTGCATCGTCAAGACGCTAGAAATAGGGGAGGAGTGCCCAGTGTGCAGGACCAGCACCTCAGCCAGGTAGGTGGTGCAACTGCGAAACTACTGAGTGTAGCACTACTGAAGGTTAATCTAAGCTAAGAACTGATCTTGTGATAGTTTGATGGTCTTTCATAAGACTCTACCTCTATCTATTCAGGTTATATCTGCTGCAAAGTTTTACTATTGTTTCTAAGTACTAGTAGGGATTCTAACGTTTCTAACTGCTATTGGCTCTAACTACTAGCAGTGGTACTAGTACTAGTAAGTTTTGTAATAGTAGTTAGTAGTAGTACTAATAAGTAGTAGTAGTAGTACTAATAAGTAGTAGTGATAGTACTAATAAGTAGTAGTGGTAGTAGTGGCAGTGGTGGTAATCAGTAAAGCAGAGATCAGACCTTGTATATCTTCATGGCCTCCCTGATTTCCGAGCCGCAGGAGAGGCAGTGGCTCATCTCGTTGTTCTCGGTGCACTTGTAGCAGGCCACGTTGTGCTTGCAGGGCAGGAAGATGCAGTCGCGCTCGGACAGCTTGCAGACCTGGCACTTGTCGCTCTTCTCCTTCTCGGTCTTGCGGTTGTTCTGGTTCAGCTGGCACTCGTAGGTCAGGCTGCTGCCCAGCTTGAACTGCGTGCCGTTCTCCAGCGGGTGCCGCTCGCTCTTGACCCCCTCCGGGGACAGTCTGATCCAGGTCCTTGGTTAGTCCACAGTTACCCGTTGGTGGTGCCCAGGTCCTCGATGTACCACACCCCCTCGATGGCGAAGACGGTGGAGTGGATGTTGCTGAGGTGCTGGTCCTCAGGGAAACTTATTTCATTGGTGTTCTTGCGGCCCACGTTGGACTTGCCCTTGACTGCAGTCTGCACGAAGGTCTCGCCTAGGTTGGGCCCCTCCACGACCTTGAGGGCGATGGTCTTGGCGTTGGTGAGGTCGACCAGGAACTGGTTGGAGCCCATCTCGATGACCTGGTCCTAGGTAGGGAAGGGAGTACGTGCCTGAGTTCGGTCTTTTCGGCTATACGGATGAAGGTGCCAGAGCTGCTGCCGCAGTCCCTGATGAAGTACTTTGCGTCCTCGTAGTCGATCTGCGCGTGGAAGCGGGACACGTTCTCGTCCACCACATGGATCTCGTTCTTGGAGTTGCGCCCGATCATGCCTCCCTGCTCCTTCAGCGAGTAGCAGCTGTAGATCGACGACTCGCACTGCTTGATCACCAGCTCGTTGACCTCCCGCTTCTCGCCCTACAGCTCGGCCGTCTCCCGCTTGATCCGCCGCTACCCGCTCCCCTCCCGCATCTACCCAGCTCCCTACGTCTTCTAGACCTCGCGGAGTCGCTCGCTCTTCTCGGACAGGCCCTCCCGACTGCGCAGTTCGGGACGCTGCAGCATCTTCCTCGGCATGACTGTGTCCTTAAGCGCCCGTTCCCTGGACAGGAAGTACTCATCATAGCCCTGGATGCCCAGCTTGATCCCTACCTCGCCCACAACATACACGTCATAATCTTCTTGGTGATTATCTTGGAGGTTATCTTGAGCTAGCTGTGGATGTCCTCCTCCGTGAGGGCCGACAGGCAACTCCCGTCCACCGAAGCGCACCCTGGGTTAGCGCAAGAGTACGGAACTGGGGGGCGTAGGAGCTGAGTCCGATGAACTCCAGCCACACCTCGATGTCAGACACCGTCCAGGTCACTGACAGCTTCGGCAAAAGGCTATACAGCTGTTCGAAGTCCATTCCTTAAAATTATAAGCACAGGCACCCACAGCCATTCAAACTATCATCTACCACAACCCACCCCACACCCACAACCTACTGTCCAATCCCCAAAGCCAACAACTCAGCTCCCAACTGTCCGAGATAACATGACCTTTCAAATGAATGGCATAATGATTGGTTGATTAGTGATAGGTTAGCATTGTAGCGCCATATTTGTACCATCTAGGTTGCTCCTACAATGCAGTTCTCATGAATAATAAGGTTATGCCTACAGTCAGTTCTATTACTAAATCATTTCCATGACTAAATGCCTTTCTGACGATTAATGCAGCTATCAAGACTAACCAATCTGCGTCTGCGCCAAGGCCACTCCTTCACCAAATCAATCTGCGTCGCCTTGTCTCATTCAATCGTGCTGAGTTTGCTGCTCATGGTGGGGTGAGCTACTAAACCCATTGGTCGCCATGTTACAGCCGTTATTGTGGGCTCAAGTACATAAATCTTGGCAAGACTCCCCAATCTCGTACTCATAATCGTTTCTAGCTCCAAAAAGTCCTATCTTGTCATCCAGGGGACTGGCCTTAGGTAGAGAAGTGAGTTTTTGATAGGTGACTGTTCTATCCTTGACATGCATCTGAAACTGGTTGCTACCTCTTCCTGCAATGGTGAGTTCGCACCTCCCCTTTCTGCAACCCAGCGAACCGAACTAATCATAGAAGGAAAGCGTGTGTGCCTGGCAACTGTCAGCAGTTAATTCGTATCACCTGGATTTGCTTTTATAGCAAGGGAATTAAGTTACATTTTGCATGAGACTGCCACAGCCTAGAAATGTGCCAAAAATGCGGGGGAGTTGGGTGTGGTCTAGGAACCCGTTGGGCTAGAGGGATGGCTGATAGGTCACTGCTCCAGCTAAGAATATGATGATTTAAATTCTTAAATAAGAGTTATTTTCATTCAAAAAAATAAATCCCTGAATTCCCCTCCCACACCCATCACACCTGCCTCACTGTGCTGCTGTGAGCTGCCCCCATTCGGGAACTAACCCACTTTTTGGATATTTTCGAGATGCTGTTCCAGGACAGGTGTGGGACTGAGGGTGCTGTGGTTGGGCGGTTTGGTGTGGTGTGGTGCCTGCTGCCCAGCAATTTAAATGCAGGTACAGGTGATGAGGATTTGGGGGTGGGTGGGGCGTTGGTGTGCGCAAGTCGCAAAATATAACTATCGTGTGAGATATAATAAAAAAGGGAGGGGTGGGGACTCGAACTCCGGGTGAGTTGATATGATGGGAAAATAAAGTAACTGACATCTTAACATAAAGTGAACAATGAGAGAAGTTATTTCCATCCACGTTGGTCAAGGAGGTATCCAAGTCGGTAACGCTTGCTGGGAACTGTTCTGTCTCGAGCACGGCATCCAGCCCGACGGCCAAATGCCCTCAGACAAGACAATTGGTGGTGGCGATGATGCCTTCAACACCTTCTTCTCCGAAACCGGAGCAGGCAAGCACGTCCCCAGAGCCGTCTTCCTCGACCTCGAACCCACTGTCATCGATGAGGTCAGAACCGGCACCTACAGACAACTCTTCCACCCCGAACAACTCATCTCCGGAAAAGAAGATGCCGCCAACAACTTCGCCCGCGGTCACTACACTATCGGCAAGGAAATCGTCGACCTCTGCCTCGACAGAATCAGAAAGCTCGCTGACAACTGCACTGGTCTCCAGGGCTTCCTCATGTTCCACTCAGTCGGAGGTGGAACTGGATCCGGATTGGGCTCCCTCCTCCTCGAAAGACTCTCAGTGGACTACGGAAAGAAGTCCAAACTCGGCTTCACCATCTACCCCTCCCCCCAAGTCTCAACCGCCGTCGTTGAACCCTACAACTCCATCCTCTCCACCCACTCCCTCTTGGAGCACACCGACGTTGCCGTCATGCTCGACAACGAGGCCATCTACGACATCTGCAGAAGAAACCTCGACATCGAGAGACCCACCTACACCAACCTCAACAGACTCATCTCCCAGGTCATCTCCTCCCTCACCGCCTCCCTGAGGTTCGACGGTGCCCTCAACGTGGACGTCACTGAGTTCCAGACCAACCTCGTCCCCTACCCCCGTATCCACTTCATGTTGTCATCCTACTCCCCCATCATCTCCGCAGAGAAGGCCTACCACGAACAACTCTCAGTCGCTGAAATCACCAACAGCTGCTTCGAGCCCGCCAACATGATGGCCAAGTGCGACCCCAGGCACGGCAAATACATGGCCTGCTCGATGATGTACAGAGGTGACGTCGTCCCCAAGGACGTCAATGCCGCCATTGCCACCATCAAGACCAAGAGGACCATCCAGTTCGTCGACTGGTGCCCCACTGGCTTCAAGGTCGGAATCAACTATCAACCTCCCACAGTCGTCCCCGGAGGTGACCTCGCCAAAGTCATGAGAGCCTGCTGCATGATCTCCAACACCACCGCCATCGCTGAAGTCTTCTCCAGACTCGACCACAAGTTCGACTTGATGTACGCCAAGAGAGCCTTCGTCCACTGGTACGTCGGAGAGGGTATGGAAGAAGGAGAGTTCTCAGAAGCCAGAGAAGATTTGGCCGCCCTTGAGAAGGACTACGAAGAGGTCGGAATCGAAACCGCTGAAGGAGAAGGTGAAGAAGAAGGCTGATTTTTATCTCCCTTAATACCACCAATACACCCTATTATCTCCCTTAATACCACCAACCCACCCTAACATGACAAAACATGACTGGTTAAGCCTAGATACATCTGTCTACTCTCAATTCAACTCAACTCTCCTCAAGCCTCAACTCAACTCTCCTCAAGCCTCAACTCTGGGATCTCAACTAATAGGTGCCTAGCTAATGTTGAGGGAAAGTAGGGAATAATAGAATAAATATCACTTTTTAGAGATCACCCTTTATAGCAAATTTATGTGGGCACTCGAACGAAACTCCCCCAAATCCTTATTTTCCCTACTCTCCTGCATAGCCTGGTAACGAGCCTGGCTCTTCGTCCGTGCCGAATCACGACGTGAGGCCCGAGTGCGGTAGTTCTAGCTACCAGCCGTTGGAGGCATTGAGGGGGGATAAAGCCCTGGTTCCCTGAATGGAGATGGAGACACTCGGGAATAAGCTCCCATCCTTGAGTTGAAGTTGGGAGAATAGAACTGTTTGGGATATCGGGTGTTTCTCTATTAGTATTGGCCGGGATGATGCTCAGGAAAGCTGGGCCTCTCAAACCTGTCAAAGGCAGGGAAGGGTTGAGTAGTTTGGGTATGGACCCTGCTCATGCGAGGGTAGCCTATGCTCTAAATCTTATGCTGGATGTCCGAGATGATGAGCTGGTCGTTGCGCTTCTGCTCCCTGAGCATATCCAGCTCCAGCTCAAGCTCCTCGAGAAGATAGCCCGTCTCAACATCATTATACTTCTTGAGGATGCGGTTCTCCTCCTCCAGCCTGCGGAACACGCTGTTGTACTTCTACATCTCTGAGGCGAACTCTTCGTTCATTTTGAAGATTATCTTGCTCTTCTACTACACCTACTCACGCAACTTGCACACTTCTGCGTAGAGCTACTGGACCTCGGCTGGGTACTACTCGCTTTAGATAGTTTTTTAGGGGCCTAAGCGCACCTTGGAACTGGTGGCTGCTCTCCTCTACTCAGCTTTGTCCAGTTTGTAACCCCCTCTTTCCAGCCGATTCTCCAAGGTCTTGATATAATTCTCCTTCTATTTCATGCCTATTCTCAACAATTCGTTCTCCTTTTGTAAATCACTCATCAGGTTTGTATGTTCCCCCTTCAGCCATTCTTCACTCTCTTGCGCACTTTCACCGGATTCAAGGATAGAGATCTGCTTCTCGAGCTCATGCTCCAGACCTTTGGCTGAGGGTAGAGCTTGTAGCTGCTGGACGAAGAACTTAATGGAATCATTCAGGCGCTGAATGGTGGGATTGGAGATTCTATTTTGGGAGTACTATCTTTCGATAGACTTGTAGCCGGAAATGAGAGCTATGTTGGCCCTCAGTAGATTTCCCACCACAAACTGTTCTTCCCTCTCCAAAGACTTAAAGCATGAATCAATGGCGAGAGTCCCCGCCAGAACCGTATGCAAGCAAGTGTTCTTATCAACTTGAAGCAGCAGACTCTGTTCTTGCTGACTCAAGTCTCGATAAATTTCGATGTTCTGGCACTTGAGGAGGAGACTCTCGTGGAGATTGGCGATGAGATCAGCCACCTTTGTCATGACTTACTGATCGGGGCTGGCATTGGGCGTTTTGTATGCGAACTTGGAAGACAGAAAGAGTTGGCTGGGACTTTTGTCTTACTTTTTGATGTTGGGGCGTTAGGTTGAGCCGTGATTTCTAAAACTCATGGACGCTATTCTAATTTATAACTTCATTAAGCCAATCACCACCTTGGAAGGTCAGTAAATGTAATATTAATAGTCTTGGGTGACTTAAACTGACATATAAAGGATAAGTTTTGGACTAAGCATACAAAAGAGAAGAGGACGTCAGATAGAATCAAACAAACTAGAAGGTATATATTAATGGTTAAATATAGGTTTATATCATTGGAGCTATAGTCTAAACATTTTCATCTAGGTTCGAAACTAGAGAGATTACATTTATTTTGTAGGCTAAAAAGAGTTCTTTTTTGCTTGTAAAAAAGCCAAGGAAGGCCAGTGAGCTTTTGTGAAATAAATAAGACCGGAATAAGAAATCTGATTTTATGCTATATCGACTGCTATTTACATACATTAAGATTTAGAAGTTTCGGTAGATTACAATTTGCCAAATGCGCAGCACCCTTCTCATTAATTAGATTACTAGACAGATCCAAAGTTTGCAATTTTTGCAGATTGGTTTTGCTCAAATAAAAGCAGCCATCACTTGCAATTTTATTATTATCCTTTTTAGTGCTGAGTTACCTAGGTAGAGCATAAAGAGGGTGTTGAAGTAGGCGCCTCGAAAATATTTTAGATTATCGCAGATGATGTCGTTTTGACCTCATTACATGTACTTTTACTTAGAGCCAACACTCTCAGAGGTTTTGCTGCCTTCTAAAAGTTAATTTTAGTTATCTACTCGACTACCTCCCCAGCGACCATATCGTTTGCTGCATGGATGACGCTCTACCTAAATGAAGTTCAGTGATTTCCCATCTGTCATAGGTCTATCTCAAATAGCGGCATATTTCCCAAACATTGGGCTTGTGGGAGAGTTTAAGTCTTCCTTCAGATAGATTTTCAACAATCCTGGCTTACAGGTACTCGGGGGGATGCAGTCTCTCCTGCACAACCACAGTTTGCTAACTTCCCATTTAATATTAATAAACTAACCTCAAAAAAGGATGATCCTATTTGACCTAACACTTAGAATGTCACAGATCATGGGTTCTAGGAGTGCTACCAACAGAATATACAATAATCACTTGTTAGGGGCCATCACTTAGTTTAGTTTGTTCTTGAACTCTCGCAGATGCTGGCAAATCGAGTCCTGCTTTTTGCATTTCTAGTGGAGGGCCAGAATCCTTTGGAAGTAGTACTCAAAGGTGTTGTACTTCATCTCATTGCCGATATTCATGCTTCCCAAAGAGTTCGACATAATTTGGTAGGGGAATCGGATAAACGAGCAGATAACTCGATACTGCTATGGATTGCCCAACTTGACCAGATTGATGAGATCATAGAATTGCTGGCAAAGATGCTGCTCAGCAATGCCCAGCCTGCCAGCCCCATTGCAATGGTTCTTGGTCATATTGGTCTCATAAAGGTAGGAGTTCTGCATGCTGACGAAGAGCATGAGGTAGTTGCTTGCGCTGGTTTTATCGAAGGAGGTCTAGCAAGAGTTGGTGATCTTGGTGTCATTGCAGGACTACTCCTAGTTGAGTGACTTCTTGAGGAGTGAACCCTGCTCGAAGATGTACTTCCTGCTCTTGAAAGTCCCTCGCTTGCTGTGGTCTGCAGTCGACTCGCCAAAATCTGCGTCCGTTTCGAATATCTTTATCTTTATGAGGGAGTCTTTGAACTACTCTTCAGAGATCTTGATCAAGTAGCCTGAGTCTTTGAGGTAGCTGTAGATTTTGGACAGTCTCAGCAAATTGCCGTTAGAGCTGCTGTTGTTTTTTGACTATAGTTCGCTATCCATGTGTTAGGAGGTCTTTGAGGTAACAGAATCTTCGGCTTTGAGGGTTGTTCTGGGGACTCGCTTCAGTTCGCAGTGCTGTGACATCGAACTGAAGAACTGTTTTGGCCCATTTTTGAGGAAAATGCCTTACTTCACGGCAGTCTTCAAC
>Ga0316217_10004880_pt1 | contig 14211 bp, 11 predicted proteins | sample 1anoAmetaG_FD_203633 | JGI IMG/M metagenome (GOLD analysis project Ga0316217, IMG submission 203633) | Freshwater microbial communities from Trout Bog Lake, Wisconsin, USA - 1anoA | ecosystem: Environmental > Aquatic > Freshwater > Lake > Hypolimnion/Profundal zone | place: USA: Wisconsin... | reverse complement strand
CGGGTAGAGGCTGGCGGGCACGTTGGGCTCCAGATTGCGGCCGAGATTGCAGGCATACGCGAGGCCGGCGGTGAAGTGCCGGGTGAAGGCATAACTCACGCCCGCCGAGACCGTGTAGAGCGCATCATCGCGCAGGCTGGAATTATGGCTCAGCGCGGCCGAACCGGAGGTGTAGTCGTATTCCTGAAATTTTCCGCCCAAGTCCAGCGCCAGTTGTTTGGTGGCGTTCCAGTGGTAGGCCAGCGCATAGGTGCTGTCGAAATAAGGAACCCGGCCGACGCTCGAAACCCACTGCCACTGCTTGTAATTGAAGGTCAGCATCTGGCTGGGCGTGAGGGTGGCGGTCAGCACCGCTTCGCCGTAATAGGTGACGGGATGATCATCATTCACCGGCGCGCCGGGATTGTAATCACGGAAATCCGGGCCGCCGGCCAGCTTCACGTCCAGCCAGTTCCAGGGCTTGCCCTCCAATCCCAGCAGGAGGCGCTGGTAGTCGCTGGAGGACTGCATCAGGTGGTTGTTGACCGTGACGTTGTAAATGTCGGGAGTAAACGCCTGCTGGTATTGATGGCCGTAGCGGTATCCCAAGGTGACCGCCAGGGTGGAAGCCAGCTTGCAGCCCAAGTCGGCACCGCCGTTGACATCCGTGCGATCGGTAAAATTTTGATAGCCGGTATAGGGACCCGACGTGTTGGCGTGCCAGTCGGTCATGAAATCATAATACAACGAGGACGCCGTGGGCCGGACGAAAAACCTGTCCGTGTCGTATTGCAGCGTCACCGTGGCGCGCTCCTGAATTTGCTTCAACCGTTCCCGCACGATGGCCGGGGCGAAGGCGCTGCCGCATTTGTCGCCTAGATCCGCCGACGATCCCAGACCGTAAGTTGGGGCGGTGCTGCTGCCGTCATTGAACAAAAAATCACTGTCCACCGCGCCGGAAAAATTGCCCGCGTGGCCCTTGATTTTGTTGCCGATTTTTTGCGCGTTATAGTTTTCCGACGGCATGTCATGGATGAGCACGAAGTCCGGCGCATAAACCAGCGACAAGGTTTGAAATGTTTTTTGATCGCCCAGCAACGGCGCGAAATCGAAACCGAGCTTCGGTGAGACCGTTGAAATCCAGGAATCCTGCGGCTTCATGGCGACGGGATTTGCCGCCGTGCTTTTGCCGGCCACCAGCAGGAGGTTGTCGTCATAGGTTTCCTTGACGCCGAGGGACAAATCAGTCAGCCAGCCTGGCATTTTGGATTCAGACCCCGTTGTCGCAACCGGCGGCTGGGCGGCGGCGACGCCGAAGGTCCACGCAGCCATCGTTATAATCAGAACAAATTTGTGCAACTGGCGGGGTGCTGGCTTCATGGTGTCGTCTAATAGATTAAGTTTAATAAAAGTTAAAATACTTAATATTCACAACGGCATCTTTGCGGATTTTGCCGACACCGCACCATTTATGGTTTCAAGCGAAGAAAACCTGTCGGGTTTGGTTTGCTTCAGCTTTCAATTCCTCCCTCATTTCAACTGAAGATGAATTGAGATGGCTGGAAAGATGTTGAAATGGCCGGTTAAATGGAATCGTGTTGCCCGACGGCGTGGCGGACGGCACATTGCTCGCGTGAAAGTCCTGATTGACAGCCCGACACCGGTTTTGCTGGCGCATGGTGGCGCGCAGATTCAAATAGAGCAGACCAAGGCTGGCCTAGAAGCACTCGGCGTCGAGGTCGAGTTTCTCCGCTGGTGGGACAAGGATCAGCGCGGCGATCTTATTCATTACTTCGGCACGGCCAGTAATTCCTATCAGGCCCTCGCTCAGTCCGTCGGCCTGCCGGTGGTGATGACCAACCTGTTCGCGGAACCCTGCAATCGCTCCAAAAGCCGGCTGCGATGGCAGGGCAGGCTGATTGAGGTCGTCCTGGGAATCCCGGTGGGGCGGCAGGTGAAAAACCAGTTGATCTGGAGCACATATCGCAATGCCACCCACAACATCGTTGGGCTGGAATGCGAAAAATTTGTTTTGGAAAATGCGTTTCTTGTCCCTCCGGAACGCGTTTCCCTCGTGCCACTGGGTCTGTCCGAAAATTATTTGAAGGCCGGTTCCGGTCACCGCGACACGGGGCACCTCATTTGCACCGGCACCATCACGCGGCGAAAAAACAGCGTTGAGCTGGCGCGGCTTGCGCGGGCCGCCGGGGTTCCCATCCGGTTTGTTGGCCGCCCGTATCATCCGGCTGACGATTACTGGCGGCAGTTTCAGTCCTTGGTGGACGGGCAATTCGTCCAGCATGCGCCGCACACGGACAGCGAATTGGAGATGGTGCGGCATCTGCAATCCGCGCGCGGCTTTGTTCTGATGAGTCAGTTTGAAAACTGGTGCCTTTCCGCGCACGAGGCCGTGGCCTGCGGCTTGCCGGTGTTGGTGCAGGATCAAACCTGGTCGCGCGAACGCTTCGGCAATCAGGCACACTATTTTGAAACCATCGGCTTCAGCGAAGAAAATGTCCGCCGCTTGAAGCGATTTTATGCCGAGGCACCCGGCTTGGCCGCGCCGACCATCAAGCTGGATAGCTGGACTGAAGTGGCCGCGCAGATCAAAACTATCTATGAAAAAGTTTTGGCCGGCTGAATGATTTTCGTGCGCGTCCGCAAGATTCAGGGAATTTCCTTGAGGACGAGGTTTTTAAAAGGGTCGGCCAGTTTGCCACCAGCGGTGACCCGGTGTTTTTTTAAAAAACAATTCAGTCAGAATCGATTTTTCAAAATGGAGGTCAGTCTCACCGTCGCAAAATTTCGTGGTAGATTTCCAAATGCCGCCGGGCGATGACGAGGGGATGATAGCGTTCGCGCATGATGGCCGCTGATTCCGGCGGCGGCGGACCGCCTGCTTCCAGCCAGCGAGCGATGGTGTTCTCCAGCGCGGTGAAATCCTCCGGCGGGAACAATTCCGCACCGGCCACACCGGCTGCGATATCCACGACGCCACCGGTGGCCGCGCCGAAAAACTTCAAGTTTCGCGCCAGCGCCTCGGCCACGACGAGGCCAAAGGCCTCCTCGGTGGGGAAATGAATGAGTGCCCCGGCGGTATCCATCGTTGACACCAGCTGGGAAGTGGAGAGCTGTCCCAGATGGCGGGCGTAACCGGCCCGCTCGGCGGCGGCCAGCGCCCGCGAGAATTTTTCCCCGTAGTCCGTGTGCCTGGCGCGGTCGCCGGCGATGTGCAGCTCCAGCTTCAATCCGCGCTGATGGAGCCGGCGCGCCAGCTCAAGCAATTCCAATTGTTGTTTGCGCGGTTCGTTGACCCCGACGTTGAGCAGGATGGGCACGCCGGCGGGATTTTTTTTGGGCACCGGCGAGAAAAAATCCAGCCGCAGCGCATTGGGCACCCGCCAGGTTTTTTGCGTGCGTGGGGCCACCAGTTCTTCCGTATAGGCTGAATTGCAGAACACGCCGCCGGTTTTTTTCAGGGCCACGGTTTCCAGCCGGGCAGCCAGCCAGTGGAAGCTGCCTATCGGGGCGCGATAAATTTTCGCGATGGCTCTCATGTTGCCGTGGATGGTCAGCACGTTTGGAAAACCGCTGAACACGGCGCTCAAGGCGCAGTCCCGTTCCGTGCCCTGCCCGTGGACGATGTCCGGCTGGATTTCCTTCAGTATTTTGCGCACGGCGCGGATGCAGCCCTGATAGCCGGTGCGCATCCAGCCAATTTTTGGCACGATCAGGCTGTGATAAAAAATGGTGGGCGCGATTTTTTCCGGCGCGTTCACCGGCTGTTTTAGGCAGGCGACCAGATGCACTTCCACGTCCGGCAGGGCGGCCAGGCCTTGGAGCAAGGCTTCCGGCGCATGGCCCATGGTGGGATCCGGCCGCGCGTAGTCGCGGAGGCCTTCACGGTTGTCGGTGGTGAGGAAGGCAATGCGCATATGTTTCAGCGGACGTATAACAGGCGGCGTTCATCCACCAAATGATTCACCCGGCGCAGGCATTGCTTGACGAACCATTGGAGGGAGCCGCTGGGCAGATGGTTGCCGGTGGAGCCTAGGCGGGCGTAAAAGTCAGGCTGGTTTTTAAAAATCCTCATCTGACCTGGAGCAACTTGCTCCAGCTGGCGGAACAACACATACTCAATCCATTCGTTCTGCCGGTCGTCGCATTGCCGGTAAAGCTGGCGGATCCACTGCTGATAAAATGCGGTGGTGACGCAGAACAAATGGGTCCGGGCGAGCCGCTGTTTGGCCAGTTGATCGATCAGTAGCGCATATTTTCTTTCTCGCCGGCATTCGTTCAAGATGGAGCGGAGGTTTTTCAGCTGGTAGCGGCCGGTGATTTTCAGCCAGTGTGGCGGCGGCTGTGGCTCGGACGCCAGCCAGGCATCCAGCATCTCAAATTCCTGATAACCTTTGCCGCGTTCGGGGTTGGTTGAAGGTGGAAACTGCCGGATCTGGAGTCGCGGGGTCTCGGCAAAGGCGGCGTGCTGCTTCAAAGGGTAGCCGGAATTTTCTAAAAATATCACCGGTGCGAACTGCTGGCAAAACTGCAGCACCTGCTGGTATTCCGCCAGCCGGATTTTTGGATTCACCGAGGCCGCGCCGGGCACATTGGGGATAATGGTGCCAGTCAAAACCACGGGCAGCTCAGCAAAAGGGTGTTTCATTTTTCGATAACCGCCGCCAGCGGGCGCAACACCCGCTTCGCGCACAATGTTTTTGCGGGCACAGCATTAATTAAATTTTGCTTTTGGCATGGCGGGCAAGTAAAGAATAAATCGTTTTATTCTGATGGTGACCGTCAAATCCATCTGACCGGCTCCGGCAAGCTGGCAACGAAAGTTTGTCAGCCGCTCCATTTTTCGTATGCTTGTCTGGAATCAGCGAATGGTTATGAGCGAACCCATGGATAAATTTCTCAATTTCAAACGCTGGGTGCAGTCCCAGCTTTCGGCCGAGCATCGCGCCGTCCTGCGTCCTTATTTGGTCGAGCCGCTGGCGGTTTTATTCCGGCGTGATTTGATCAAACTGGCCACCCTTTCGGGCACGGACAAATGGGGGGAACATTGGTATGCCGCGAATTACGCGCGACATTTTCAGCATCTTCGCAAAAAGCGTGTCACCTTGCTGGAAATTGGCATTGGCGGTTACGAGAATCCGCAAGACGGCGGCGGTTCGTTGCGCATGTGGCGGCGGTATTTTCCGAATGGCCGGATCGTCGGGCTGGATTATTATGACAAAAGTCCGCACACGGAAAAACGCATTCGCATTTACCGTGGCGACCAGGCTGACGACCAGGTGCTCCGGCGGATTGTCACGGAAGTGGGGCGGCCCGACATCATCATTGACGACGGCAGTCACCTCAACCGGCACGTCCTCAAAAGCTTCGAGGTGTTGTTTCCGCTGCTGGCGGATGATGGCATTTATGTCGTGGAAGACACGCAGACCGCCTACTGGCCTGACGCCGGCGGCAGTAGTGATGATCTGCTGACCGCGCCGACCAGCATGAGTTTTTTCAAAAGACTGGTGGATGGGCTGAACCACGAGGAATTCATAAAACCCGGATATCTGCCCAGCTACTACGACCAGCATATCACCGCTCTGCATTTCTATCACAACATGGTATTCATCCAGAAAGGCCGGAACCAGGAAGGCAGCAATATAATTCGCAACAATAATCCTTTGTCCGCCACCCGGGGCTGAATTAAGCCAAGCAGCCCGGCGCCGGCATCAGCAAAAAAGCCGGCCCGAAGCTCATGGCCTCCGAGGGTTCAGGTGTTTCAGATAAACCTGCGCCGGCGGGCTCAACAACACGCCGCGCACGCGCCGCCAATCTTTGGGCGGACGGTGGCCTTTCCCCAAACCAGCCAGCCAGCCCAGCGCGCTGGCGGCGTTTTTACGATAGCGAAAGCCAAAGAATTTGAACCGATGCCGGGACAATAACAGCAACGGCGGGCAAAGTGTCAGCAGCAGCCGCCGCCGGAAATACGGCGCGTAAAGCCGCGCCTCCGCCGCGCCATGGCCGTAACCGTAAAGCATCTTAAAATAACCGACGGCATCTGCGCGGGCCGGCCATCTGACCAACGCATTTGGATTTGGAAAAAACTTTTTCCCAATCCAATGCAGTTGAAAATTGAACAGGGCGTCTTCCGCTGTCAACGTGAGCCATTCGGGATAGCCGCCTACATCTGCCCACGCCTGCCGTCGGAAGGCCGTGTTCCGAGACGAAGGATATAAATCCACCGGATCAACTGGCGTCGCCGGCTCCGGATCCAGAACCGACAGGAACCGGTGAAAATCATTTTCCACGAGCCGTTTGGAGCAACCCCCGACCACGTCCAGGGTGGCGTCGGCGAGCAATGGTGCGGTGATTTCAGCAAACCAGTTCCGCTCGGGAAAACTGCCGGCATCCGTGACGGCAATGATTTCCGCATCGGTTAGCTCAATGGCCCGGTTGCGGCCCCCCGCGATGTTGCAGCGGCGCTGCTCCAACCGCACCGGCACGCGGCTCTGGGCGGCGAGCGTCTGGAGTTTTTCCCAGGTGCCGTCCTGCGAACCGCCATCCACGACAAGGATTTCATCCGGCAAAACGGTTTGCGCCTGCAGGCACTCCCACCAGCGGACGACATTGTCCGCCTCGTTGAATAGGGTGGCAATGAGCGCGCGTTTCATGCTGGCAATTTGGATTTCAAATCGGTTTAACGGCCCATCCGCCGGAAAATCTTTTTGACCATTTCCGCCGGTTTCGTCAGGCAGTTGTAAAGCAGGCGGTGCTTTCGGGTATAGGGATAGGTCCGCAAAAAGGCCGGCAAAACCTGCAGGTCGGCCGCGCGCAGGGGAATGTTTTCATGCCACGGCAGCTGGCAGCAGCCGCTAAGAAAAATCTCGCCGTTGTAGCCGGTGAAAAAATAGGTCACGCAGTCGCGGTTGGTCCACAAGGCGGTGATCCGGTTATCCGCAACTTCAAATGCCGGGAAAAGTTCGCGGGCCGCAAAAAAAGCGTTCACGCCGACGACGGCCACAAGCTCATAACCTTTCTGTTTTCCGAGCTGGATCAGGGCCGCCAGGCTGTTTCCTACATTCAGCATCGGATCGGCCGGCTGGACAAAACAAACCTCCGGCGGAATGGTCGGATTGAATTCAATCATCACGACCTTGGGCCGGTATTTGATGATGGCATTCCAAACGTGATAGTCATTTCCATCAATATCCACCGTCAGAAAGTCGAAGTCTTGAGGAACCGGTGTCCCGGCCAGAAGCGGATCCAAACCGTCGTCCGCCGTGAAGCCGACAAACCGGTTCATCGGAATAACATTGGCCCAGCCGGCGTAGTTTTTCTGAAGGCCGACAAATCGCTCCCGGCTGCCTTCAATCAAAACCGCCGAATAGCCATGGTTCATGATTAAGCCCCGCGAAGTCGAGCCAAACAAACCGTCCCAAGCGCCGAATTCCACACACCAGCGGTCGCGGCTTGGAAGCTTGGCCAGAATTTTTTTAATGGCGGCGGCGGTGGCCGCGCAGCCGTCAAACTCCGAATAAAAGCCAATGTCTTGCAGCGGCAAATCAGAATGCTCTTTCATTTTCCAGGCGCGTTCAGTCCAGTCATCATCCAGTTTTTAAATTTCCGCGACAACTCAAATCGTTGGAACACGGAAAATCGCCGTGGCCGGCCTGGAATCGGGCGGCGCATCGTTTTGAGAAATTTTCGCTCGCCAGCCCTGCGGATGTGACACAAACTTTTCCACCGAATGGAACTCACGATTCTCATGCCCTGTCTGAACGAGGCGGAGACCCTCGCCCGATGCATTGAAAAAGCCCAGGTTGGCCTACAGCGCGCCGGCGTGACCGGCGAAATCCTCATTGCTGACAATGGCAGCACCGATGGCTCGCGGGCCATCGCCGAGCAACTTGGCGCCCGGGTGGTGGTGGTGAAAGAAAAAGGCTATGGCCATGCCCTGCGCGGCGGCGTGCGCGCCGCCCTGGGGAAGTGGATCCTGATGGGCGACGCGGATGACAGCTACGATTTTTCCGAGGCCGACCGGTTCGTAAAAAAATTCTTGGCTGGTGATGAGCTGGTCATGGGGTGTCGCCTGCCCGTTGGTGGCGGCACCATCCTGCCCGGCGCCATGCCGTGGAAAAACCGCCGGCTGGGCAATCCCGTGCTGACCTTTATCGGACGGCTGTTTTTCACCTGTCCGGCGCATGATTTTCACTGCGGCCTGCGCGGTTTCACACGCGCGGCATTTGAAAAAATGGAGCTGCAAACCACCGGCATGGAGTTCGCCTCGGAGATGGTCATCAAGGCCACGCTGAAGCAGATGAAAATTTCCGAGGTGCCGGTCACGCTGCACCGAGACGGACGCTCCCGCCCGCCGCACTTGAAACCGTGGCGCGACGGTTGGCGGCATCTGCGGTTCATGCTGCTCTATTCGCCGCGCTGGTTGTTTCTGGTGCCCGGCCTGCTGCTGTCGGCTTTCGGTGCGGCGCTCGCCGCCGTGCTGGCCGTGCAGAACCTCCAGATCGGCGGCGTGGTTTTGAACGTCGGCACGCTGATGATGGCGTGCATGGCGGTGGTCGTGGGCTTCCAACTGATGGCCTTCGCCTTTTACACCAAAATTTTTGCCATCGCCGAGGGGCTGCTGCCGGAAGATCCCAACCTGAACCGGCTTTTTCATTTTTTCACGCTGGAAAAAGGCATCGCCGCCGGCCTGCTGGTGCTGGCGGCGGGGCTGGCGCTGCTGCTGCGCGCGGTGTGGCTGTGGAAGGAGGCCAGTTTCGGGCCGCTGCCCTCGATGGAGGAAAACCTGCGCCGGCTCATCCCGGCGGGCGCGCTCATCCTGCTCGGGGTGCAAAGCATCTTCTCCTCCTTTTTCCTGAGCGTGCTGGGTTTGAAAACCACCAGGTTAAACCGATGAACTGGCTGGATCATTTTCTGCAACGCCGCCGCATCGCGCAGGCCCAGCCGTTTTTGTCCCCCGGCGCGCGGGTGCTGGACATCGGCAGCGCTGACGGCGCGTTGTTTCAGGCGGTGAATATTTTGGGTGCGGGCGGTCTGGGCATTGACCCGACGCTGCGTCAGCCGATGGCCGGGAAAAACTTCACGCTCGTCCCCGGTTTTTTCCCGCAGGACATGCCGGACGCAGAGCCGTTCGACGCGGTGACACTGCTGGCCGTGCTTGAACATTTTCCGGCCGCCGCCTACGCGCCGCTGGCAGAAGGCTGCCGCCGATTCCTCAAACCGGGCGGCAAGGTCATCATCACGGTGCCGTCGCCGCGCGTGGACCGGATTCTCGCCGTTTTGCAAAAACTGCGGCTCGTCCACGGCATGTCGCTGGAGGAGCACCATGGTTACGAAGTGCGGCGCACGGCGGAAATTTTTTGTCCGCCCCATTTTCGGCTGGTCTGTCATCGGACGTTCCAACTCGGATTGAACAACCTGTTTGTGTTTGAATGCAACGCGACAACTTGAAATGCAAACCAAACCAATCCCTCTGACCGTCAGCCTGGCTGGGTTGCGTGCCGGGGGAAATCACAACGCGGCCGGTCGGCGCAAGAAAAAAAGCAACCAATCCTACCGGGCATGAAACCCAAAGTCATTCTCGACCTTGCATTTCTGGGCCATGGCCACGACCATCAGTCCGTCCGGCGGGGTTCAGAACGCGTCGCCCGCCACACCTTCGATGGCCTGGTTGAAGCAGGCCAGTGCGAATTATCCTTCGCCGCCACCTCGCATCTGGCCGGGACGTTTGATTTCCTGGCCGCCAGGGGCATCCCGCCCGCGAACAATCTAAGGTTCAGTCCGGCGCAGCTTCGCGCCAGCCGGTTTGGCCGCCGGCTGTCCCAAATCGTCCATCGCAACCTCGAAAACCACAGCCTGCCCGCCCGCGCCGCGCGCCGGCTGCTGGCCGCCACTGCCCGGATCTGTATGATGGGCGAGCGGCGGCTGACGCCCGCCATGCTGCAACGCACCGACATTTATCATTCAATAAACACCCCTTTCCCGTCGGCGGTGGCGGCGCAGCCCGGCCTGAAAAAATTCATCACGCTGCACGACTTCATCCCGTTGAAAAATCCGGAGTATTTTTCCGCCGGGATCAAGCCGGTCATGAACCGGTTGCTCGCCTGCCTGACGCCTGAAAATTTTGCCTTCTGCATCTCGGAAACCACTCGGAATGACGCGCTCAATTTTTCCCGCCTCCGGCCCGATCACATCTTCGTGACCCCGCTGGCGGCGGATCAAAAAATATTTTATCAAGTCACCAGCCGTGAAGAAATCACCGCTGTCCGCACCCGCTGCGGCATTCCGGAAGGGCCGTATTTTTTGGCGCTATCTGCGCACGACAGGCATAAAAATTTTCCGCACCTCATTCACTGCTTCGGCGCGCTCATCGAGGCGGGCGAACTGCCGGACACCAGCCTGGTCATCGTCGGTCCTCATCCCGGAAGAAACCCCGAAGTGGCCGCGGCGCTCGCAAACTATCCCCGCGCCAGATCCCGCATCATCATTGGCGGCTTTGTGCCGGACGAAAATCTTGCCGCGCTTTACAGCGGGGCGACGGTGTTTTTGTTTCCGTCGCTGGCCGAGGGCTTTGGCCTCCCGCCGCTGGAGGCGATGCAGTGCGGCCTGCCGGTCATTGCCGCCAGCACCACGTCCATCCCCGAAGTGGTCGGTGACGCCGGCATGCTTTTGCCGCCCACGGATCCCGATGCCTGGTGCCAGGCGATGCTTCAAATTTCGCGGCAGGAAAATTTGCGTGCTGAACTCCGGCAAAAATCGTTGGCGCGCTGCCGGCTGTTTTCGTGGTCGCGTTTCATCGAGGAAACCCTGCGCGGCTATCGGCAAAGTCTTGAAATGAAATAGGGCGGCACAATGAAGATTCTTTTCGTCACCAATCTGTATCCGCCACATCACGTCGGCGGCTACGAGCTGGGCTGCCGGGACGTGGTGGAAAATCTCCGGTCACGTGGCCATGCAGTGCGAGTATTGACCAGTGCGTTTCGCCACGACGACAGGCCACTGGTGGAAACCGGCGTGGAGCGCAGTTTGCAATTTACCACCGCCAGCCCGTCGCACGACAAACGCGCCGAGTGCGGCAAGCTCGCCCGGGCGGTGGAAAACTTTTCGCCGGACGTGGTTTATTTCTGGAATCAGGCGGGTTTGTGCCAATGGCTGCCGGTGGCAGCGCGCTGGCGCGGCTGTCGCCCGGTGTTTTTTTTGTCGGACACCAATTTTGTCTCGTGGCGTGTGGGCGCGGTGCTGGCGCGGTTCGCGCGGGGTGGAGGCATGGTTTCAAAATTCGTCCGCGCTATTTTCGGCAAAACTTTTCTCGTGCGCGGCTGGCCGGTGATGCAAAACCAGCCCTGCCACTTCGCCAGTGAATTCCTCTGGAGTCTGGCGAAAAAAAGCGACATCCGCATTGCAAAAAAATCCAGCGTCGTGCATTGGGGCATCGAGCCGGCGCAATTCACCATTGCGCCGCGCGCCCGCTGGCCGGTGCGGCGGCTGCTTTATGCCGGGCAGATGATTCCGCAGAAAGGCGTCCACACGGCCATCGCGGCTTTCGCGGTGCTGGCGCAGGAACCCGGTTTGGAAACGCTCACGTTCACGCTGGCCGGCGGCGGGATGGACGCCGATTACGAAAAAAAACTGCGCGCCTTGCCGGCGGAACTCGGTGTCGCCGGCCGCGTTCAATTTCTCGGCCGGGTGCCGCGCGCGGACCTGGCGCGGGTTTACGCGGAGCATGACGTGCTGGTTTTTCCGTCGGAATGGGACGAGCCGTTTGCCATCACGCCGCTGGAAGCCATGGCGTCCGGCTTGGCGGTCGTCGGCACGGTCACCGGCGGCAGCGGCGAGCTGTTCCGCGACCGCGAGACGGCGATGACGTTCTGCGCCGGCGACGTGGCGGACTGCGCGCGGGCCGTTCGAGAAATTTGTGCCGACCGTGATTTGTTTGAAGCCATCCGCCACAACGCGCAGCGCGAGGTGCGCGAAAAGCACACGCTGGACGCCATGGTGGACAAGATTGAGGCCGGTCTGCAAAGCCTGAAAGCGGAAGGTGGAAATTATAGGAGTTAAACTCAACCTTGGCTCATGGGTTGATAGGGTGAAGCTGCTGACGAGTTGGCTTGCAGGGACGCTCGCTTCACCGTCTTTTCCAGCGTCGTGAGATGGCAAAAATGCCTTTTTTGATGATTTTCGAGCTAATTTTCTCATTTCCAGCCAGTTCCGTTAAAATTAGCGTTCCATCCCGGTGCGGCAGCTCCCAAAAACCCCGGGTTTTTGACGTATTTTGCAAAAAAACATTCTTCTAAACGCGTTTAGAAGCTTCTTTTTTGGTTTTAGAAGCTTCTAAATTCATTTCAGAAGATGATTGTTGGGTTTTAGAAGATGCCATTTTGATTTCAGAAACTACTAATTTCATTTTAGAAGTCGCTAAAATCGTTTCAGTAAACGCTGATTTCACTTTAGAAGACGCTTTTTTACATTTAGAAGACGTGAAAATCATTTCAGGAGTCGCGAAAATGCTTTTCACCACCGCTGTTTTACCTCCCCGGCGTGCAATGATGGCAGATCAATGTGTTCGGTTCGGACGGGAGTAATAATATCTCCAGTTTTGCATTTGATTATCCGGTTGCCTGTTGGTTATTTCAGGGTTTCGATCTGGACTTCCAGCGGTGCGCCGTATTTGCCAATCTGTTCGGCGCTGGCGGCGATGACCTGCTCAACGGTGATCATATCCATGCATTTGCGGTTGTGGTCGCAGGGATTGCGCAGCCAGCAGGGGGAACATTCCACCGGCGAATAAAGATTTTCATTGGCGACATAGCCAATTTGAGACGGTTTTATTCGGCCACCATAAATAATCACCGACCGGCAATTTACGGCTCGCGCAAGATGCATGAGAAAACCTTCAAGGCCGATAAACACCAGTGAATTTGCCATGATGGCGGCGGATTCGCGGATCGTGGTCTGGCCGCGCAAATCAATGGCGCCTGCCAGTTTGGGATCATTGGTGGAGCCAAGCTGGACGACGGTATTTTCGGAACCCAGGGCAGTGCAGACTTCCTGAAAGCGTGCCGGATACCATTCCTTGTTGCGCATGGGATACGGCGCGCTCAGGCCGGAGGACTGCATGACCACCTGTTTTTTGCCAATCCGACCGGCGGCAGTTTCGGCGTCCGTCAAAAACAGATAAGGGCGCAATGCCACCGGGCCGGCAAGGCCGGCGAGCCGGCATAATTTAATAAGCACATGTTCATCCGGCGGTTCGTCGCCATCCGTCAGAGGATTGTAGGCCGCATAGCCCAGCCGGAGTAACGGCAGGCCGGTTTGCAGCCAGCGGTTCAGGCGCGGGCGCGGATGCCAGAGCACTTTGTCCACGTCGGGATTGTTCTGAAAAATGCCGGGGCGTGGTGTGGCCATGACGATGCGGCCGGCCCCGCGCTTTTTCAATTCGCGGAAAACCGTCGTGCACATGAGGTCGTCGCCGAGGCCACCGGTGCCGTGGAAATAATACCTTGGAAATCCCAGTCGCGCCCGGTTGAACAGGCCGGCGGCGATTTTCAGAGGCGAAACCATGGATGACATTTTGCTTTTTTTTTCACCGGCTACAAGAATCAAAGTCGGCGCAGCTGGCCGGCATTCGGAACGGAATTTTCCGTGGTCAAGCCGGTCTGCCGGCGGCGGTTTTGGTTTCACTTGTTGACGATTCGCAGCCAGCCTGATAAACGAACGGCTTAACCGATGAGTCAGGCCAGCCAGAATCAGATTATTGCGCTCAAAGCCCTCCTGTTGAGCGGCAACCCCGCGTTTTGGGAGACCTTGAAGGCGGCCACGCACACCGCGCTTGATTTTGAGGAGTTGTTTCTGCTCTCTTCGCTCCGCAAAAAGGCCCACGCGCGGAAACTCGCCCAGACCGGCGTCGTCCATGAAAAAATCCGGCTCGCCCTGCTGGGCGGCTACAGCCTCTATCCGCTGCATGAGCTCATCGAACATCTCTGCGAAGTGGCGGGACTGCCGCTTGAGCTGTGGCAGGGCGACTACGACAATTACATTTCCGAAATCATGGACGACGGCAGCGGGCTCTATGCATTCGCGCCGCACGTCGTTTTTCTCCTGCCAGCGGAACGGCGCTGCACTTACACCGGCAAGCTGACCGACCCGCGCGCGATGCCGCAGGCCGAGGCGCAGCGGGTTGTGGATGCGCTGCTGGAACTCGCGCGCAAGGTGAAC
>Ga0316217_10004879_pt1 | contig 14212 bp, 7 predicted proteins | sample 1anoAmetaG_FD_203633 | JGI IMG/M metagenome (GOLD analysis project Ga0316217, IMG submission 203633) | Freshwater microbial communities from Trout Bog Lake, Wisconsin, USA - 1anoA | ecosystem: Environmental > Aquatic > Freshwater > Lake > Hypolimnion/Profundal zone | place: USA: Wisconsin... | reverse complement strand
CTTTGTCCTGAACGGCCAGATGCTGGCCGGTGCGGGCACGGTCAACGGCACGGTCACGGCAACCAACAATTCCAGCATCACGCCGGCGACCAATGGCACCTTTGGCACGCTGACCTTCAACAGCGACTTGGACATCTATGGCGGCACCGTCGTCGGAGCCACGCTGTTTATGGACGTGGCCACCACCAACCGAGACTTGGTGTCCATCACCGGCAACTTGAACTTGAGCGCCGCCAACGCCCTGACCATCAAGATTAACGCCCTGAACGTGCTGACCAACGGCACCTACAAGCTGCTCACTTGCAGCTCGGTGGTTGGTTCGCAGGCGAATCTCACATTGAATTATGTCCAAGCTGGCAAGACGCCGTCCCTGGTGATTACCAACGGCAATGAAATTGACTTGGTCATCAGCCCGGCCGGCAACTCCACCGTGGTGTGGGCGGGTGATGGAAGTGATAATTATTGGGATACAGTCACCGCCAACTGGATTTCGAACAGTGTGCCCAACTCGTATTACATTGACGGTGACAAGACGGTCTTCGACGACACTTCCGCGAATCCGACAGTCTATATTGTTAATGACTTCGCGCCCAGCGCGGTGGTGCTGAATGTCACCAACAACAATTATACTTTTGCCGACGGCTCTGGTAACGGGGCCGGCTTTATCACTGGTGCAGCGACGTCTGTTACCATCAACGGCGTCACCACCAATACGGTCATCTTCGCCACGGCCAACAACTACGGCGGCACCACCGCCATCAAGGGCAGCACCTTGCAACTCGGCACCGGCGGCACCATCGGCGATCTCGGGGCTGGCAATGTCACGAACAACGGCGCGATCATTTACAACCGTTCCGACATTCCGTCAGTTGCCGGCAGTATTAGCGGCAGCGGCAGCCTGACCATGGAGGGCGGCGGCACTTTGACCCTCAAAGCCAACAACACTTATAGTGGTGCCACCACGGTCATTAACGGTAGCACGCTGCAAGTCGGCAACGGCGGCACCACCGGCACGCTTGGCACTGGCGCCATCACCAATGACGGCACGTTGATTATCGACAGCAGCGCCGTTACCACCCTCGGCGGCATCAAGACCGGCACTGGCTACGGCACGCTATACTTTGACAGCGCCGGCACCGTCACCTTGAACGGCGGCAACACCTACATGAACAACACCTATGTCCTCGCCGGCACGGTCAAGCTCGGCGTGTCGGAAGCCGTGCCCAGTGGTGCCACCAGCCTTAATACCACGGGCTGGCTGATTCTCGATGGTAATAATTCAGCTCCCGCCGGCACGTTCGACTTGAATGGTTTCAACCAGACAGTCAATTATCTGTCAGCCCTTGGTGGCACCTATTTGGGTCTGGTTACCAACAGCGCGGCGTCACCGACTGCCACCAATACTCTGACCATTTTGAATGGAGGATATAACCCCTATTGTCTTATTGCTGACAATACCAACAGCGCAAAAGTGCAGCTTGTTTTGCTGGGCTCAACCGAAGTGCGGGTGGAAGCGAATAACACTTACAGTGGCGGCACGCTGGTCGGCGACACGGCCACCATCAGCGTCGGACCTAATTGTGCCATTGGAGTTGGCAGCATCACCTTGAGCAATGCCACCACCCTCAAGATTTACGCCAACGGCGGCACAGCTGCGTTCCCCGGCAACACGGTGAACATTCCCAACAATTCCGCCGGCATCATCAGTTCCAGTTCCACCGGCAACGGTTATGGTGGCTCGGTGGTGGGTGGTCTCACGGCCACGAACTCGATTGGCAACAGCGGCGGCGACGTTTCGTTCTCAGCCGCCAGCCTGATGCAGTATTCAAACTTCCTCGGCACGGTCTATGTCCCGTCCGGCAGCGCGCTGCGGTTCTCCGCCACGTCCCTGAACAACGGTGGTTCCAATGCGACCTTTGATGTGGAAGGCACTCTCTATACCCGGAATAACGGCACCGTCACGCTGGGAGCCTTGGAAGGTGCTGGCACGATTGCCAATCCCAGCACCGGGCCGGCGGGCAGCGCCTATTACTACATCGGAGCCAACAACCAGAACAGCGTGTTCAGTGGCACAATTGCTGGCAATAGCGGTCTGCCGACCACCAACAACGCCATCGTCAAGAACGGCATCGGCACGCTGACCCTTAGCGGCACCCTGGGATATTACGGCAGCACCACCGTGAACGCCGGCGTGCTGGCGCTCGCCGGTTCCACCGCCGAACCGGATTATTCCCCGACCATTACCATTGCCACCAATGCCGTCATTGATGCGACCGGCCTCACCACCGGCAGCACCGCCGGCACCTTGTATCTGGGCGGCCTTTCGTCTCAGACTTTGACCGGCTACGGTGTGGTGAATGGCAGTCTTAATGTCAATGGAACGAGCTATCCGAGCAGCGTTATTCCCGGCACCAGCGGCACGGCGGGGACGCTGACGGTCAACGGCAACCTCACCTTGAACGGCTGCACGAATGTGATGGACTTCGCCCTCGCCAACACGATTGGCAACGGCGTGAACGACTTGATCAAGGTGACCAATAACCTCACGTTGGGCAGTAGCGTGGTTGTGATTCGCCCGAACTTCCTGAATGGCGGCGTCACCTTGGGTCAGCCCTACACCATCATCACCTACGGCGGCACGCTGACCGGCGACACCAACAATCTGGCGCTGGATACCTCAGTTTACAGCCACATGACGTATGCCTTCAGCACCAACAAGCCCGGGGCCATCACCGTCACCTTCTTCGGTGGATCCAATCTGGTCTGGGTTGGCGGCTCCACCAACAGTTGGCAGGCGGGTGTGGTGACCAACTGGTTCGACGGCTCCTCCAGCAATTACTACGCCCAGTTCGACACGGTCAAGTTCGATAATACCGCCAGCAACTTCAACGCGGTGCTCGTCGGCACGCTCATGCCCAACGGCATTACTGTGAATTCGGACAGCAATTATGTGTTCAGCGGCAGCGGCTACCTTTCCGGCACCACCACGCTCATCAAGGCCGGCAACGGCTCCTTGGTTTTGAGCAATTCAACCGCCAACAACTTCTCTGGTGCCACCGTGGTGAGCAATGGCCTCCTTTACACCAAGAGCGCCAATGCGCTGTCGGCGTATTCCAGCCTGCAAATCAATTCTGCGGGAACGGTGAAGCTGAATGGTTACAACAACAGCATCGGCGGCCTGTCCGGCTCCGGCACGGTTGATGATAACGGCGCGGCAGCTTCCGTGTTGACGGTCGGCAGCCTCGGCACCGGTGTCTGGAGCGGCACTATCACCAACTCCTCCGGCACCAACGGCGTCAACCTGATTCTGAACGATACCAATAACTTTGTGGTGTCCGGCAGCAACTATCTCAACAGCGCCACCGCCAGCGAGATTCTTAATGGCAGCACCGCCTCGCTCTTCCTTACCAACTCCGGGGCCATACGCTTGGGCACCGGTGAATTCTGGGTCGGCTCCGAATCGGCGGCCACCGGTCAGGTAGTGGTCGCGGGCGGCTCGCTCGTGGTTTCCAACTGGCTTGTCATCGGCCGCGGCTTCACCAACGCCAACGGCACGATGATCGTCAACAGCGGCACGGTGCAAAAGACCGGCACGAATACGGTTCACCTCGTCGTCGGTTCCCTGGGTGCCAGCGGCATTCTGACGGTCAATGGCGGCCAGGTCTTGAACAACGGCAATTTGTGGATTGGTGAAGGCACCGGGGCCAGCGGCGTGGTGAACTTGAATGGCGGCTTGCTCCAGGCCACCCAGGTGCGCACGAACAACAACGGCGGCAACGCCACCACCTCCATCATCAACTTCAACGGCGGCACGTTGCAGGCCTCCGCCGCCAGCACCGACTTCATCCAAGCCGTCACTGCCAATGTGCAAAACGGCGGCCTTGTCCTCGACGACAACGGTTATGCGGTCACCATCAACCAGCCCTTGCAGGCGGCCGGCAGCGGCGGCCTGACCAAGCTCGGCTCCGGCGTAGTCACGCTGACCGGCACCAGCACCTACACCGGCAACACCGTCATCAGCAACGGCGTGCTGGCCGTCAAAGGCTCGCTCTCAACCGGGGCGGTGAAAATCAAGGGCGGCGCCATTCTGGCCGGCAACGGCGTCATCAACGGCCCGGTGACGGACAATGGCGACGGCGTTTATCCCGTTGACTTCACTGGCTCCAGCATGGCTGGAACCACGTTGACGATCAGCAACACCTTCACCATGAACGGCACCGTGACGATGACCATCAGCAAGATGGGCGGCACCTTGACGAGCGACCTGATCCAAGGCGTCACCACCGCGAACTACGGCGGCACGCTGGTCATCAGCAACGTTACCACGGACGCAAACGTGCTGGCAGTGGCCGACACGTTCAAGCTGTTCAGCGCCTTGGCCCACACCGGCACGTTTACCAACATCGTCGGCTCGCCGGGCGCGAATCTGGCTTACAGCTTCAACTACGCCAGCGGCGTGTTGAGCGTGGTGAGCACTGGTGCCACGCCCTTCACGCAGGCGCCCACCATCAGCAGCTTGTCGTTGTCCGGCGCAAATGTGGTGATCACCGGCACCGGCGCGCAGGCAGGTGACGCGTATTACCTGCTGGAAAGCACCAATGTCGCGCGGCCGATGGCCTCGTGGAAGACGGTGGCGACCAATGTGCTGGCCGGCGGCAGCTTCACGTTCACCGGCACGAATGCGGTGACGGCTGGCTCCGGTCAGCAGTTCTACCGCTTGGGCAACACCAACTATAATCCCTGACGGTTGAAATGGGGAACCGACCTAAGTCGGTGACGAATCATTGGGCGGCGGCAATAGTTTTTGCCGCCGTCTTTTTTTCGGCCTGAACTGAAACCGGCTGGCACCGGGAAACAATCCCGTGAGTGCCGGCACGGCTTAAACCTGAATTTCGCAATTGGAATGGCCGCAAAAAAACGCTAAAGGCACAAAATACCGGACGGGGATCAGGGGTTGTTGCCATATAACGCTGCACCTGCCTGGGGAAAGGAAACTTCCATGGTGAACCGCAATCACAATCAATGTTTCTGCGCATTTTGCGCATTTTTGCGGCAAATGAACGGCGGTTTTTAGGTTCAATTTGGCGGGCGATTTCCCCGCCGGAGGTTTCCGGCGAACGCGTCTCCGATATTATTAATTTGGCTTGGACATCATCATAACTGGCTATGGCGGCAAAGCCCAAATTATGGGATATTAAGAATCAAATCCTTGAACTCATTTTGCATTTTATGAAATCAAACTATGCTAGCCGTCGCGTCACCCGGCGCGGTTTCACATTGATCGAACTACTTGTCGTCATTGCCATCATCGCCATTCTCGCCGCCATGTTGTTGCCGGCATTGGCTTCGGCCAAGGACAGGGCCAAGCGGGCGCAGTGTGTCAACAATATGCGCCAGCTCGGTCTGGGCTACACCATGTATGCCGGTGACAACCAGGAAAAGTTTCCCATAACGCAAGCCGGCAGCAACCCGGTGAATGTCATCAATGGCGGCTATTACACCCGCTGGCTGACCTATGTGAATGGGGCGACCACGCAGGTGAAATTGACACCTGATTATCCGACCACGTGGACGGATTTTGGCGTTCTCTTTCAGAGCAAGTTTGCGGGCAATGGGGGGATTTTCTATTGCCCCGCATTAAACGACAAAGGTTCACCCTTGGGCAGCCTATATTATTCTCCATTGCTTTCCACCTCCAATGGGTCGGGGGACGCGGCCAATTGCCGTGGCAGTTACATCTGCAATCCTCATGTGGTCAATCCGGTCACCGGTGGCGATACGGGCAATCTGCGCAAATATACAAAATCCAGCATGGTGACCGGGCGCATTATGTTTGGCATGGATTTCATTGATTACACCCAATTTGACACTTCTGGAAATGTCCTGATTAACGGGGTCAACTTCGCCCATAGCCGCTCCAAGGGCTGGAATGTCTTGTTTAGCGATGACAGTGTGAGCTTCAGCAACAATCGGGCCGCAGCCAAGGCGGCCTATGTCGCCGGCGGGTTTCCCAGCCAGTATGACATCTTAGGCATCAATACCTTGGCCACGTCGTTTGAGCAATAATCCATAACCAAGAGCGCTAACCCGGCCGCGAAATAGCGGCCGGGTTTTTCATTTTGTCAAAACAAGCCGGTCGGCGGCGCTCACGCCGTTGGCGGCAGACGCAGCGTGGCGGCCAGCGGCTGGAGGTCCGCCAGTTCCTTTTCCGGTGCCGCGCCGCCGAGTTCCTGCAATTTTTCCCCGGCGGGACGGACGCGCGATTGATAACTGTTGGCGGCCTTGTTAAAAGCGTCATTTGCCTTCGCCAAGCCTTCGCCAAGTTTTTCAAAATGTTCCGTGAAAACACAGACGCGCTCAAAAAGCACACGCGCCGCCTCGGCGATTTTTTGCGCGTTCTCCGTCTGCTTGTGCTGTTGCCAGCTCACGCTCACGGAACGCAGCAGCGCGATCAGCGACGCCGGGGTGGCGAGCAAAATTCTTTTTTCCGCCGCCCAGACAATTAAATCGTGGTCGCCTTCCAGCGCCGCGCTGAACAGCGATTCCGCCGGCACGAACAGCACCACATAATCCAGCGCGTTCGGAAACTGGCGCGGATAATCGCGGTCGGCCAGCGCCTTGATGGTGCCCTTTAATTTCGCCGCGTGCGCCGCCAGCGCCTCGGCGCGCTTCACCGGTTCGGCGGATTCGAGCGCCGTGAGAAAATCGAAGTCGGGCACTTTGGCATCCACGATGATGAAACGGTCGCCCGGCAATTTCACCACCAAATCCGGCCGGTTCTCGCCGGTCGCCGTTTGCTCCGTGAAATCGCAGTGCGCGCTCATGCCCGCCGCCTCCACGACCCGCCGCAGCGTTTCCTCGCCCCATTTGCCGCGCGCCTGGTTGGAATGCAGCACCTGCCGGAACTGCTGGGTTTCCGCTGCGAGTGACTGATTGGATTGCGAAAGCATTTCCAACTGCTTCTTCACTTCGCCAAGCGTGGAGGACTGCGCCGCGCTGCTTGACTGCAAATTTTTCTGATACGTTTCGAGCTGCTGCTTGAGCGGTTCGACCAGTCCTTTGATAGCTTCCTGCCGCTGCGCGAGATCGCCTTTGGCTGTTTCCTGAAATTTGCCGAACGACTGCTCGGCCAGCCGCAAAAATTCCGGTGCGGATTGTTTCAGCGCGTCGGCGCTCAAGGCCTTGAACGTGTCGCGCAAATCCGCCAGCGCCTTTTCCTGCGCGGCCTTGGCGTCGCGCAAGGTCTGCTCGTGCATTTGTTTTTGCCCGGCGAGAATTTTCTCCGCCGCTGCCTGGTTAGCCAGCGCGGTGGCGAGCGAAGTTTCGGTTTGGGAAAGCCGCTCGCGGGTTTGCTCCATTTCCGTTTTGCGCTGATCGAGCTGCTGGCGTAATTCCGTTTCGAGCCGGGCGTCGGCGGGCGCGACAGTCCGTTTCCGCGAGCCGAGCACCCAGCCGACGAGCAAGCCCAGTCCGCCAGCCATGACGGTGGTGATGAGAATAGTGATGAGAATGGAAATTCCGAGCGGCATGGTTTCAATAGAATTTCACTAGTGGCACTGCGGCCGGTTGAACTTCAGCTTTCGCAATCCAACCGCCGGTTCGTTTCAATTCAACGTCGGCGGGCGCGGCGTGAAAACTTTCAGCGTCAGGCCGGCGTCATCCGCCCGGCCGCCAAAAACCGAGAGATAAAAGTATTTTTGCACCTGGCCGTAGTCGGGCAGCAGGGTGAAATCCAGCCAGTCGCGGAACGCGGGCGGAAACAGCTTCAGGGTGGCGTTGGCGGCGCTGGCATTTTTAAAGGCCTTGAACGTCACGCGCATCGTTTCCCGCTGGTTTTCAAAACCGAACAGGCCGCCGCCGGTGCCGCCCAACTGTTCGCTGGCGTCGGCAAGCCCGGCGTTTTCCCGGAGCGGCTTGGCCTGGCTTTCGGCGCTGCGGAGATATTCCTCGATCACGGCGGCGGTGCTGCTGATGGCCACATAACCGCCGCTGGCGGACAGGTAGAGCGGACTGGTCTGGGCGGTGCCGGTGGCGGGATTCACGCCGCTGCGCAGGGCGACGGTGTGAATTTTGCGGCCGAGAAATTCGCGCGGTTCCGTCTTGGCGTCCTGGGTCGCACTCATTGCCGCGAGCGTTTTGACGGCTTCGATGAACTGGTCGGGATTGGCGGCTCCGACGAGAAACAGCGTGGGCGGGCTGGAGAGCGCGGCCAGCGTGTCGCCGGTGACGGGCTTCTGATAGCTGATGAGGTCGTCGCCGAGGTTGCCAAACAGTTGGGTGCGCAGGTCAAAGCCGGGGTTTTTCGACTTCGCAAACGCGTTGGCGACATCAATCGCGGAGTTCAATCCCGTCATCCAATCGGGATTGATGACCGCCACCATTTTTTGCAGCTCGGCCCAGGTTTGCTGGCCATCCAGCCGGGCGCGCGAAAACTTGACCGCGTCGGCGGGAACGAACGCCGGGATGCCGGCGTCCTTCGGCGTCAGCGCGAGAATCTTGAGCAGGCCGGCGCGCTCGGCTTCCGGCGCGGTGAGGTGTAGCGTCACGGCGGAACCGGCGTGCGTTTCGCGCACGGCGAAACTGGCGGACTTGAGGTGGCTCAACCCGGTCGGGGCGAGGAATGCCTTGGCGTCAAATTTCGGAAACACCGACGGTGCGGCCGGTTCGCTGCTCTCGTCCGGCGCGGCCAGCAACTGGCTGATGAGCAGACGCGCGTTGAACCAGCCGTAATACAGCGGCGTGTCGCGGAACTGCGCGAGCCGGTCGGCGGCAAACGTGGCGTCGTCCGCGATGGCCGGGGTGCCGCCGCCCGTGAGATGCGCGGCCACGCTCTCGACGGCGAGCGGCGAATTGCCCGCGACCAGCAGCGATTCAAACTGCGTGAAATAAATTGCGCCCGGCTTGTCCGGCTTCGGCTCCTTGCCGAGTTCCTGCACCGGCGCGCGTTTTGGAAATATGCCGGCGAAATCATTGCTGTCCAGCGGCACGACGGTGAAGGCGAGGCCGTGGATTTTTTCCGTGCGGAGCGCGCGGCCGGCCGCCGCCCATTTTTTCGCGAGCCCCGCCAAATTGGTTTTTAGCAAATCGCTTTTGTCTTTGGCATCCACGAGCAGCAGCAGGCCCGGCGGCACGTCGTCGTGGCCGTTGGAGCCATTGGCCGTGACGGCGAGCGTGAACTGGCCCTGCGGCAGATCCAGAAAATCGGCGACCTTCGCGCCGAGATCCTGTTCCAGCGGCGCGATCATCCGTTCGTTGAACTTGGCCACCAGCTTGTCGTGAAACGGCTTCATTGCCGGGTCGTTCCAGAACATCATCTGCGGCGAAGTCTGGCTCGCGGCGCGCAGCGCGGCGCAGTCCGGCACGGTGAAAAATGCCAGTGTGTCGGCTGGCAGAAGATTTTCAGCGGGCGCGATCGCGGCATGCAGCAGACGGGCGCTGGTCAGAAAAAACGCGGCGGCAACGAGGCGCAGAAGTTTGGTGGTCATAATTGTTGTTTTCTTTCGTAGGTGATCAAAGCGTTGGTGGCAGTCGTTTTGCCGGAGAAGACGGTGGTTTGAACCATTGTTTGGTCTTTGACGATGCCTTCGTTGATTTCGAGATCGAGCGGACGGTTGCCGCCGTCGGTTTTTTTCAGGGTGCAGGCTTTTACATAATCGCCGTAAAAAGTTTTATGGGCGGCGCCTTTGCCCCGGATGTCCCGCTTGATTTCCGCACCGTTCTGGACATAAGTGCAGGTGCCGGTGAAGGTCGGCGCATCATCCGAAATCACGCCGCTCGACACGGTCACAACCAGTATTCTGTCCCGGGTTTTTGGCTCGTAAATTTTCTCGGCGGTGGTGCCGGCAAAATAAAACTGGCCGTTTTTCGCGCCGTATGGAATTAGGCTGCCCCAGCTAAAATTGGTTCCATCCAATGTCACGCCCAGGGAACCCTCCATCATCCCCACCACGGAAACATTCGGCCGGTAGCGCATTCCATTGATGATCCCTTCCGTTTCAAAATCGTTAGGCAACAGCCGAAGTCGGGCAAAGACATGCAGCTCGTTGGTTGGATAGTGAAGCAAGAACTGGGACATCTTCCGGGCAACCACATTGGGATAGGAATTTGTGCTGTTGGTCACGCCTTCCCAATTGAAGAGCGCCAAAATGGCGTTGGTATTTTTGGTTTGCAGCGCTGCTTCAAATTCACTCCGCAATTGTTCCACCGAAGTCGGCGGACTGGCAAAGACGGTTGATAAATGAAAAATCGCGGTCCCCGCCACGATTGCGGCCAGGAATTCTTTCATTTGAGTTCAATCGGCTTTTGTTTTGTCCGGCTCGGCGGCTCCAGATAACGGAACGGATTATTCGGATTGTCGGTGGAATAGGCAAACGCGTCGCGGTGGTCGAGAAAGCTTTTCACCAGCTCCACGGGAATCGCAAAGCCGAGGCCTTCACCGAAGGTGATTTTCATGTTCGTCACGCCCACGACTTCACCGGCGAGGTTGAACAGCGGGCCGCCGCTGTTGCCGGGATTGATCTGCGTGCTGGTCTGCAAATAAAGTTCGCCCTCCAGCTGGCGCGTCTTGGTGCTCAAAATGCCCTGCGTCACCGTGCGTTCCAAGCCGAGTGGACTGCCGATGGCGAATACGCCGTCGCCCACGTTTAGCGCGTCGGCGCTGCCGAGCGTGACCGGCTTGAACTTTGGCGCGCCCTTGTCCTCGATGTGCAGCAGCGCGAGGTCGTGAAATTTATTGATCGCGATAATTTTGACCTGCTTGTAAGTCTCGCGGTCGAGCTGGTTGTTTTTCTGCTGATACACTTCCACGGAAATTTCCGTCTCGCCCTCGATGACGTGGAAATTCGTGATGAGATAACCGTCCTCGTTCAGGAAAAAGCCGGAGCCGAGTCCGCCGGGTGTCTTGACCTGCACCACCGCCTCGCCGATCTGCTGCACCAGCGAACTCACGTCGCGCGCGGCGGAAACCTTGGTGGTGGCCGCATAAAACTGTCCGGCGGCGGCGGGCGCGGCGGCCACGGTCGGCGCGCTGCCTGCGCCAGATTTCGTGACGCCCGTGATGAAATTGCGCGGAATCACCAGCACGGTGAAACCCACGTCTACGACCAGCGCGTCGGCTTTCTCGGCGAGAATTTTGCCGGAGACGGCGGCGGTGTCCTTGAGTTGAATGGTGTCGGCCACCGCCAGTTGCGCGCCGCCAGCAAGGAGGGCGGCGACCGCGAGATTGTTCTTCAACGACATTTGCCGACAATAAACCAGCGCCATTGATTTGACAAGCGGACGGGCGCTCAATTTTCGACGGGAATCGCCCCACCGTTTGGGAACCAGACCAGTTACAGGAAATCTTTTCAAACGCGCCCGCTTCCGGCACAATGCCCCATCGTGATTGACACCCAAGAAAAGCTCGCTGCGTTCCTGCCCGTCATCCAGTCCGCCACGTGGCTTGCGCTCGACACCGAGGCCGACAGCCTCCACGCCTACCCGGAAAAAGTCTGCCTCATCCAGATCAGCACCGCCGCCGGCGACCGCTTGGTGGATCCGCTGGCGAAGCTGGACCTCAATCCTTTTCTCGACGCGCTCGGCGGGCGCGAATTGATTTTCCACGCCGCCGACTATGATTTGCGCCTACTGAAAAAACATCACGATTTCACGCCCACAGAAATTTTCGACACCATGCTCGCCGCGCGGCTGCTGGGCGAACGGCAGTTCGGCCTCGGCGCGCTGGTCGAAAAATTCCTCGGCATCAAGCTCGACAAAGGCCCGCAGAAAGCCGACTGGGCGCAGCGCCCGCTCACGGCGCGCATGGAAATTTACGCCCGCAACGACACGCGCCACCTCAAGCCCATCGAGGAAAAATTAAGGGCCGACCTCATCGCCAAAGGCCGCCTCGCGTGGCACGAGGAAAGTTGCGCGCGGCTCATTGCGGAAAGTTCCCTGCCGCCGGTGATTGATCCGGATGGCATCTGGCGCATCAAGGGCAGCACGTTTCTGGAACGGCCTGCGCTCGCCGTCCTGCGCGAACTGTGGCACTGGCGCGAACGCGAGGCTGTCGCCGCGAGCCGCCCGCCGTTTTTTGTGCTGGCGCACGAGACCATGATTGCGCTTTCTGTGGCCGTGGCCGAACACCAGCCGTTTGAACAATTGATCCCGCTGCGGATGCACCCGCGCCGCCGGGAAAACCTGCTCGCCGCCGTCCGCGCCGCGCAGGCGGTGCCGCCGGAACAATTTCCGCAAGTCATCCAGCACCGTTCGCAGCGGCCCAGCGAGGCGGAATTCCGCCGCTTCCGCGAACTGGAAAAACGCCGCGACCGCCACGCGCACGAATTGCAGCTCGACCCCACACTCATCGCGCCCAAATCCGTTCTCGGCGATCTGGCGCGCGACTGGGACAAGCACGCGGCTGAGTTGATGAACTGGCAAAGGGAGTTGTTGGAAAACAAACCGGCCTGAAATTATTCATGGGCTGGCTCCGGCTTGGGCGCGGTGGTCAGGCCGGCGGTTTGGGCGCCGCGCTGCCAAACGTCGTCACTGTTCCAGCGCACGTCTGCCGCGCCGAATTCCGTGCGGCGGGCGACGAGTGCATCCAAAATTTCCAGCGCCAGCACCGCCGCCCCGCGCGGATTTGGATGCAGTTGGTCGGGCTGAAGCAGCGCGCGGGTTTTCCCGGCGGGCACCGTCCGTCCGCGAATGGTGACGGCCTGATTGGCCATTGTGGCCGCCATGTATTTTTCCAGCGGCACGATGACGACGCCCGGATGCGCCACTGCCCACGCCAGCAACCGCCGGTTGGCGGCGTGTCGCGCCGTTTCGCTCGGCACCTGCGCGGGGCTGATGATGCCGGTGTTCGTCGCGAACGCGGCGTCGGGAATGTCGCCGACGATCAGCGGGCAGGGGACTTGTTCCAGCAATTTCAGTCCGGCTTCAAACCGCCGCGCGCGGGCGGCGTCTGTGCGGCCTTCGCCGTAGCAGAACCAGAACAGAAAATCCACGCCGACGACCAACGTGGGCCGGTCATTCGTGGCGGCCTCGATTTGCAGCGGCCCGAAGGCCTCGGGATTCAGGAACAACAGCGCCGTTGCCAGATTTTTCACCGGCGTGTGCGGCGCGGCGATGGCGGCGTCGAGATAGTAATCCAGTTTGCATTTCGTCGTGTTCGTGCCGCCGAACGGCTCGGACAAGACAAAGCCCGCCGACGCGCTCGCGCCGATGACCACCACGCGCTGCCACGGTGAATCAGCAGCGACCACCGCCAGTTGCCAGCTGGCGATGACAACGCAAAGCGAAATTCGTGTGACGCAATAAAACGGTTTGCGGCGCATGATAAATAGTTACGCGTTGGAGGCTGAACGGCGTGTGGGCAAAAATATTTTACTGGTAATTTTCAACCGACGACCAACATCACCGCACTTTTTCAAACGCGAAGCCTTTCAAATATTCCGTCTCAGGAATCATCGGGATGACGGGATGATCCGGCGATTGCGCGTAGGCCGCCACGCGGCGGAGGACGTGGCGTGTGTCAAACGCCGCCGAGAGCAGTGTGTCTTGAAACAGTTCCGGGTTGACGTGGTGCGAACAGCAGAAGGTCGCCAGCGTGCCGCCGGCTTTCAGCAGCTTCAACGCGCGTAGATGAATTTCCTTGTAGCCGCGCAGCGCGTCCGGCACCGAGGCGCGGTTGCGCGTGAATGACGGCGGGTCAAGAATGATCAAATCAAAACGCGGAATGACGCGCTCATGCGGCTTGACGGCGGTGTTCAGCTTGAGCCAGTCGAAGACGTTGATGGTCTCGAACGAGCATTTTTCCGCTAGGCCGTTTTCTTTGGCGTTGCGTTCGGAAGCGGCGATGGCATCCGCGCTCTGGTCGAGCAAATGGACGTGCGCCGCGCCGGCGCGGGCGGCGTGCAAGCCGAAGCCGCCGAGAAAACTGAAGCAATCGAGCACCTGTCCGCCTTTGGCAAACTGCGAGACGGCTTGATAATTCGCCTGTTGATCCAGATACATTCCGGTCTTGTGGCCGGCGACGAGATCGGTTTCAAATTTGATGCCGTTCAGGTTCACGGAAATCGGGCCGGTGACTTCGCCGAACAAAACGCCGTTGGATTCTGCCAGGCCTTCAAATTTGCGCGAGGCCACGTCGCTGCGTTCGGCGATGGCGCGCGGGGAAAAGACTTTTTGCAGCGCGGCGACAATGTGCGCCTTGCGCAGATCCATGCCGAGC
>Ga0316217_10004877_pt1 | contig 14218 bp, 7 predicted proteins | sample 1anoAmetaG_FD_203633 | JGI IMG/M metagenome (GOLD analysis project Ga0316217, IMG submission 203633) | Freshwater microbial communities from Trout Bog Lake, Wisconsin, USA - 1anoA | ecosystem: Environmental > Aquatic > Freshwater > Lake > Hypolimnion/Profundal zone | place: USA: Wisconsin... | reverse complement strand
TTTGCTCCGACCCCATGTTCATATCTATTCGAGTTTATCAAGCTTACAAAGAAACCAACGTCTGAAAAGTGGGTAACGACAACTAGCGAGCGTCAAACCAACGAGGGAAGACAATGGTACAAAATCAGCAGGGAGAGAATCCTTCTCATGGCTGTAAATATCTTCAAGTGATAAATGACACGTCCGGTTCCTTGTCAAAAGTATTTCGCTGGAGTGCCGGCATTATCGTCCTGCTTTTGCTCGTGCCGTTCATCGCCTCCTATTTCCTGGATGCGCCCCTGCGCAGATACATGGAAACCAAGATGAACGAAAAGCTGAAGGGTTACTCCGTTCGCCTGCCGAAAGCTCATATTCAACTGATCGGGTTTTCGATGACGCTTACAGGGCTTACCGTTTCGCAGAAGGCCCATCCTGATCCCCCCATTGCCTATTTTCCCGTTCTTGAAGCGGACATCAACTGGCATGCGATACTCCACGGCCGGCTTGTCGCGACATTAAGGCTGGAACGGCCCGAAATCAATGTCAACCAGCAACAGCTTAGTCACGAGGCAAGCAGCGCGGTGCCGATTAAAAAACAAGGGTGGCAGGATGCTGTTGAGGTCATTTATCCCTTGAAGATAAATGTCCTGACCATACAAGACGGCTCCGCGACCTATATCGATAAAGACCCTAAAAAACCTCTCAAGCTGAGCCATCTCAACCTGAACGCGGAGAACATCCGCAACGTCCGCCTGCCGGACAACGTCTATCCCTCCTCTTTTCACCTTGATACGGCCATCTTCCAAACAGGACGGGGCGCCATCGACGGCAAGGCCAATTTCCTCGCAGAGCCATACCCTGGCGTCAAAGCCCGGATCAGTTTGGAGAAGATCCCGCTCGACTATTTCAAGACGATTATCGCGCGCTCTAATCTCTCCATCCATGACGGGCTTTTCTCCACCTCCGGCGATGTCGAGTACGCGCCTAATGTAACAAAAGCCAACATTAAGGAGTTGGCGATAGAGGGAATGACCCTCGACTATATACATTCTCCGAGCACGGCAGCGGCCGAAACAAGACGCGCCCAGCAGGTCGGCACTGCGGCCAAGGAAGCAACCAAATCTAAAATGCAACTCAACCTCGACCAGCTTAGATTGACCCGTTGTACTGTCGGCATGGTGAATGATAGCCCCCCCCATCCGTTCCGGTTATTCATCTCCGATGTTAATCTCGTACTAAGTAATCTTTCTAACCAATCATCGCAAGGCACCGACTCCAAAGCGGAACTTTCGGGAAAATTCATGGGAAGCGGCAACACCAAGCTTACCGCCCATATGGGTGCGGACAAGAAAAGGCCGGATCTCGATATCTACATGAAGATAGAGGATACCCGCCTAACCGACATGGACGATCTTCTGAAATCTTACGGGAATTTCGCCGCGACAGCGGGAACCTTTTCCTTCTATTCGGAATTGCACATAAAGGATGAGATGATTTCCGGTTACGTCAAGCCGTTCTTCAAGGATATGAAGGTTGGCGAGAGACCCGAAGATAAGGACAAAACGTTTTCTCACAAGATGTACGAGAAGCTGGTCAGCGTTACCGCCAAAATTCTCAATAGAAGGCCGCAGAACTATGTCGCCACAAAGGTCGACATATCGGGTTCCCTTAAAAAACCCCATACCAGCACGTGGCAGGTCATTGGACGGCTCATTGAAAACGCATTTTTCAACGCTATTCGTCCAGGTTTTGAAAAAAAGGTTTCCAGCCCGAAGCGTGAATAGTTTGCCATGCTTGCCGGCCGCGATATCGTCGGTAGCTGCTGCGTTATGGACCTATTTTGAGCAATCCAGCTGTTAAATGTCGCCGGAACGACCCATCCAGAACCCTCCGGATCCCCCTCAGGGGGATAATGACCCATTCGGGACGGTTCTCCAGTTCATACTCCAGTTCCTGGAGCGCCCTGTCGAGCGCGAAGGCACTGAGCATCACCTCCAACTCCTCCTGCTCATTCGGCATGAAGGGGGCTCCGGCAACGGTTTGCAGGTATGAATGCATGTAGACGGCGATGCAGCAGTGGTACCACGCTGCCGCCCATGGTTCCAGGTAAGGGACGTCTTCTGCGCGCAGGGGCGCATGCTTTATGAGGACGGCGTGTGCGGCGTAGTGGAACGAACGGACCATTCCCGCCACGTCAAGCAAGGGGGAACGCTTTATCCTCCTCTCGCTCATCGCCTGAGCCTTTTTCCTATCGAATTCGATAAGGATGAAATCCTTTCCAGTGAACAGCATCTGGCCGAGATGGTAATCGCCATGGATTCGAATCTTCATTGCCGAAAACTTCTTGTCCAGGAATCTCCTTTGCTGTTGGAGGATCTCTGGCTCTGCGGCCAGCACCAATTCCGCCTCAGACCTTATCTCGGGAGTAAGCCGCTCCAGGTTCCGTCTCAGCCGGATGAGAGCCTTCCTGGCCTGGCCTCTCATGGAGTGATAGATTGAACGCTGGTCGAGGAGAGAAAACGGCTCAGGGCTGAACTCCGGCACCTCGGGCCGGGAAGCGAGGGCAAGGTGGAACTCACCGCTCCTCTGGCCCAGGATCCTGACCATTTCCAGAAAAAGGCTGCCGATCATGTCGTGCAGATGCTGGGGGATAGCGGCAGGATCTGCATCTATGGGAGGCAGCGGCATTTTTCCCTCGCCATCGTTTTTTTGCGAGAGAACCAGATCAAAATAGCGGCTGACCTCGTCCTGGGCAAATCTCCAGGCATCGCTGTGCCCCGGCAGGTACCACTGAACGAGGGCAATGGTTACCGGCTCGGCGCCGGGCCGCCTATATTCCAGGGAGCCAACGAAGGGGGCTATCCCTTCGAAATGAACGGTTTCGGTGAGAAATTTCATCATCTCCTCTTCGGGGCGTGTCCCCTCCTCTGCGCGGCGGAAAAGTTTACAGAGGTAACTATTATCGAAGAGGATCGAGGTGTCGCCCTGCTCAGCCCTGAGGATCTGGGATTCGGCCGGCGGCGGTGCTCCGATCAGAAGTCGCGAGAAGAGCCTTGTCCGGTGGCCGGCAAGCTCTTCCCCTCCCTTCACCCTGGTCCTTTTGCCCTTGGCAACCATCATGAAGAGGGCCTCACGAAGTCTGCTGCTATAAACGCCGTCATAGAGAATACCCTCTTCGTCATCCACGCGCAGTCGGGCAATTACTGCCTCTGGTGATTCTTTCAGCAGTTGGCTGGCGCTATCCCTAGCCGCGAAATGAAGCGGAAGAATTACGGTTTCCGTCACCCCCTCGGCATAGGCAATCTCTATCAAGAGGAGAACAAAGGTCTCGGCGGCGCATGCAAACTCTATACGCTCCGTCACCGTGAGGGTATTGATGACACGCCCCTTGCCCCCGAGCCAGCGGCACTTCGTCAGATATTCCGGCAGTACCGTCTCTGTTAAACGCTTCAACGGTCTCCCCTCCAGGACATTCATCCATCTGTTTCCGACCAGGATCTCCGGAACCACGACCTCCTCTTTCAGGGTGATTTTCTCAGCCTCCTTTGACAGCAGGAGGATTTGATAGTCATACCTCCCCAGGATGATCACATATGGCGACTCCTTGATGGTCGGGAACCTGTTCCGGCTGAACAGGTCCTCGGGGGTGAAACCGGCGAAGCGGGGGGTACTGATCTCGACTGACTGGGTAAAGCGGGACAGATTGATCAGGACCAGAATGGTTTCATCCCCGTAGCTGCGAACAAACGACAGCACCTTCGGATTCTCTGGCAGGATAAACTCGAAGCTACCCCTGCCGAACGCCGAGAACCGCTTGCGCAGGTCGATCATCCTGCGCATCCACCAGAGCAGCGACGCAGGGGTATAGGACTGGGTCTCCACGCATACGGCCTCATAATGATATTCAGGGTCGATGATGACCGGCAGGAAGAGCTTCTGCGGGTTGGACAGAGAAAAACCTGCATTCCGGTCCGGGCTCCACTGCATGGGGGTGCGTACCCCGTTCCGGTCGCCCAGATAGTAATTGTCTCCCATCCCGATCTCGTCTCCGTAGTAGATGATGGGTGCGCCTGGGAGGGTAAAGAGCAGCACGTTCATCAACTCGATCTTGCGCCGGTCATTTCCCATCAAGGGCGCCAGCCGCCGCCGGATTCCGAGGTTGATCCGGGAGAGAGGATCGCGTGCATAAACGCGGTACATGTAGTCCCGCTCCTCGTCGGTGACCATCTCCAGGGTCAGTTCGTCGTGGTTGCGCAGGAAAAGCCCCCACTGGCAATTATCGGGGATCTCCGGGGTCTGTTCGAGGATATCCACTATCGGAAAGCGGTCCTCCATCTGGAGCGCCATGAACATTCTGGTCATCAGGGGAAAATGGAAGACCATATTGCACATATCGCCTGCGCCGAAATAGGCAACGGCATCTTCCGGCCATTGGTTCGCCTCCGCAAGCAGCAGACGATTGGGGTATTTGGCGTCCATGTGGGCGCGCAGTTTCTTGAGGAAAGCATAGGTTTCGGGGAGGTTTTCGCAGTTGGTCCCTTCCCGCTCATACAGGTAAGGGATAGCGTCCAGACGCAGCCCGTCTACCCCCATGTCGAACCAGAAGTCCAGGGCTCTCAGGACGTCCTTGTGCACCCGCGGATTGTCGAAGTTCAGGTCCGGCTGGTGGGAGTAGAAGCGGTGCCAGTAGTACGCATTGGCCACCGGGTCCCATGTCCAGTTGGAGCGCTCGAAATCCCTGAAGATGATCCGCGCATCCCGAAATTTGTCAGGGCTGTCGCTCCACACGTAGTAATCCCGCAGCGGGGAGCCCGGCTTGGCGCGGCGCGCCCGCTGAAACCAGGCATGCTGGTCCGAAGTATGGTTCAGGACCAGTTCTGTTATTACCCTGATACCCCGGGCATGGGCCTCCCGCAGAAATTCCTGAAAATCGCGCAGGGTACCGTACTGGGGGTTTATTTTGAAATAATCCGCGATGTCGTAGCCGTCGTCGCGGAGCGGCGAGACATAGAAGGGGAGGATCCAGATTGCGGTGACACCCAGGTCGCGCAGGTAGGGGACTTTCTGCAACAGACCCTGAAAATCGCCGATGCCGTCGCCGTTGCTGTCATAAAAGCTCCTGACGTGGACCTCATAAATGATGGCGTCCTTGTACCAAAGCGGAATGTTTTCAGTCAATCCGGGCATTGCCGTACTCCTTGATTCCTGACAGGTGGATAGTCCTTTTCCCAATCCTCCGGAGAGGTGAACGGTCACAAGCCTGTGCCAGTCTCCAGTAAGGCGACCGGGGCATCCGCGAAGAGTTCGGCCAGACGGAGGGCCGGTCTTCCAGAGCGCTCGACGGCGGCCACCATCTCGCCGGTCAGGACATTTCTGTATTTCGTCCCGCTCCCATCCGGCAGCACCAGGAACGCCCCCCCCCACACCTCATCACCGCAGGGGATCTTGTCCGGCTCTGGGATGAGCGTTGCCATGAACCTCGGGACGACCGCCACCACCTCCTTGCCGCTCATCCTCCTGACAAAGGCGCATACATGACGGGCCTGTTCGCCAAGGACTTCAATGGGCAGGTACTCCCCCCGTTCAAACAGCTCCCTCTTCTCCCGCCGGCAGCCCAGGGCCTTGCTGATAAGGTAGAGCTTGATCCTCCCATCCTCCCATTGGAGCAGAAGCTCCTGTACGAGCTTTTTGGGGCCGACCTCAGCCTCGCGCCGAGCCAGTTCGGCAAGGCACTCGTTTCTCCATTTGAAGTCGACCGGCCTGCGGTTGTCGGGGTCTACAAGGTTCAGGTCCCAGAGCTCGGTTCCCTGGAAGAAGTCCGGCACGCCTGGGGAGGCTATCTTCAGCAGGGTCTGGGAAAGGGAGGTAAAGGCGCCCCAGCGGGCGATAAAACGTTGAAACTGCATAAACTCCGCCAGGAACGGATTGTCGGGACCATCGGCCAGAATCGCGTCGATAACGGTTGCCAGCGTCTCCTCATAGGTGATGTTGGGGTTGATCCAACTGCTGTTGACCTTGGCCTCCCTGACCGCCTTGAGCATGTAATCCCGCATCCTCGCCCTGAAAAAACCGAGGGAATCCTGGTTAATTGACCCGACAGGCCAGGCGCCCACCAGCGTCTGGTAGAAAAGATACTCCTCGTTTTTGTCCGGGACCGGCCGTCCGTCCACGGTCCCCTTCTTCATCCTGTTGAGCTGGCTCCAGAGGGCGAGGGCCTTGCGCCATCTGCCGGGTATCTCGGACAGGGCGTTTATTCTCGCGCGCACATCCTCGCCTCGCTTCGTGTCATGGGTGGAGGAACCGATGAGGGAGTGGGGGAAGGATTTGAGCCGTGCCAGATTCTGGCCGTGAAAGGCTTCCATGGTGGTTCCGAACCGATCCGGCGCTCCCCCGACCTCGTTCAGCGAGACGAGACGGTTATAGACATAGAAGGCGGTGTCCTCAACCCCCTTTGCCATAACAGGACCGGTAATCTGCTGGAATCTCATGACAAAATTGAGCCTCTCCATCCGATCTTCATCGGTGGCGTAGCTGGGGAAGCGCAGCAAGAGGACATCACGCAGGAAATCGAAAACCGAGGAGCTGATGGCGGGGTTTTTCCGCTTCGCTTTCGCAACAGCCGCCTCGATGTACCGGGCATCGCCTTCCCGGATGGTCCATGAATTCGTATATGACCGGTAGACAGGGAAGCAGGCAATCACCTCGGCAATAGCCCGGGTCAGGCTGTTGAGTGTGAAATCCATGGTCAGCCGGTCTTTTTCCGAGATGGTGTTCAGGTTATGGGCGAGGGTGTTGATCTCCCCGGACATTGCGACCTGCATTACCAGTTTCTTCTTCTCGTACACCGCTTCGGCGAAAACGACTGTTTCCTGGATAAAGCGGGCATAGATGCGGTCGAATGCCTTGGCGTTTTCCGTGTCGATAAAGACGCCGTTCAAGGCATTGAGAAAGTCGTAGCCGGTGGTGCCGAAAACCGGCCACTCCTTTGGGAGCTGTTCCCCTTTCAGAAGAATCTTTTCGCCTACGATGTAGAACGGCTTGTAATTAGGGTCGGCCTTGACAGCTTCATCGTAAACCTTTACGAGCTCAGGTTCGGCCTCTTCAGCCGCGGCGCCCTCCAGGGCTCCTTCGGCAACGCCGGCCTCGACGAAACAACCCTTCTGGAGCCGCCGGAGGTATGAGGAAGGATCATAGAGCCCGTCAACATGGTCAACCCTCACCCCGGTAACCTTTCCTTCTCTTATGAGCCGCATCAGGAGGGTATGGGTCTCCCTGAACACGGCAGGATCTTCCATCCTGATCGCTCCGAGGCCGTTGATATCGAAAAACCGCCGGTAATTGATTTCCTCCGTTGCCACACGCCAGTAGGAGAGCCTGTAGACCTGCCTCCCCAAGAGTCCGTCCAGCAGGTCAAAGCTCTTAGGCTCTCCTTTCGTGCCGTTGAAGGCTACCACATTATCCGCAATGAAACGGCTTATGGCTGGGCTTTCCCCGCAGAGTTTAGAAAGACGCCTCTTGACGATCTCCTTCTCGCGGTACCGCTCTTTCCGCTTGTCCGGGTCCTGTTCCGTGATCGGGGGGAGGTGCTGGAGGGCCGTTATGATGCTCAACAGCTCCTGGCGGGAAGGCGCATCGGCGGGTTGCAGCTCCTCCAGATGTTCCTGGCGGTATTCGAGGATCTTGAGGTAAGTTGTCGGCTCTACCGGAAACCAGACATCGAAATAATGAATGGCGAACGTCCCTTCATTGAAGACAAGGCGCAGTTCTCCCCGCTCCAGCACTCTTCCGAACTGGTCCCCCAGAAAGGGAAGGAGTACCTTGTTCCTGAGTTCCTGTTTGACCGGCTCCCAATCGATGTCGAAGAAATAGGCATGGGGGGAGCACGGCCCGTTTTCCAGCACATCCCGCCACCAGGCGTTATCACTATTGTCGATGCACATATGGTTCGGGACAAAGTCCAGCATCTGCCCCATGCCGTGTCGTTGCAGTTCCCCGCAAAATTCCTTGAATTCATCTTCCGTACCCAACTCCCGGTTCAGTGCGGTGTGATCGACGATGTCATAGCCGTGCAAGCTGCCCTTCTTAGCGTCAAAATAGGGGGAGGCGTAAAGATCGCTGATGCCCAGCCTATGCAGATAGGAGACCACATCCCTTGCGTCGCTGAACCTGAACGACGTATTGAATTGCAGCCGGTAGGTGGATATGGGAATCCTTAGATCCTTTTTGTTCATGGGTTTCCCTTTACAGCAGCCAGTACTGCGGGAACGTTGAAAAAGAGCCGTTGTCCCAGATTTACAATCGCTTCGCTCCACTCTTCGCCGTTTGCCGCTCCGGCAGCGGACTTAAGTGCGGAAGCTCGGGATTGCAGCATGTTCCAGTACATATTCTGAATCTGCCAGAGATTCACCCTAAGCGGTAGTAACGCCATGGATTCGACCAGCAGGATGAGTTCGTCCAGTCGCTGAGCATTTTCCGGTTCCTCAAGCATTGCCGCCATCGCCCCTTCAGTCCTGTGGCGGATGATGAATTCAAGGGCCACGGCATCCACGACGACATCCCAGCTCTTGATCTCGTTGACACTCTCCATGAGTCTGCCCGCGTCTATCGTTTCCGAGGTGAAGATCTTTTGCAGATTAAGATTGAGGGCGGTTTCGGCAGTGGTCATAAAGTAGTGCGGCACAGGCATGTGGCTTTCTCTTAAAAATCCCATCAGGCTTTTGCTGTTTTCATAGAGGGTTATGAACTTGTCTTCAAATTCCTTGAGCGTGTCGGCGATGATGAGGCGCAAAATGTGACGCTGTTCATCCTGGAAAAGATCTTTGAGGGAGTAGTCGTGCATGCCTAAACGGGTATCTATCAACCTGATTATTGCCGCGAAATCGCCCTCATTGAAGGCAGAGACGGCCTCCTGCTTCATGGCCTGGTACTCCTCCTCAACGGAAAAGAGGCCCACACCGCAGTTCAAGGTATGACCGCCGAAGTAAAGGTTGCAGAAACTTATCCGGCTAGCTTTTTGGGTGATGGAAGAGCGGATGAATATTTTCCCTACCGCAAGTCTCATCTGTCCGGCATGGTGTATCAGAAAATCCTCCCTGAAGGCTTTATAACTGAAGATTTCGGTTGTATCCCCGTAATCCTCGAAGATAAAACTGACAGCATAATGCGCACCGACCTTGATAAGATCGATTATGGCGGGACTGACGTATTTTTCATAGATTTCAGCCCCGTTTCCCTGTTCCGGTATATTGCTCACGGCCAGTGCCAGCCGTTCCAGAAAAAGTGCTTTGATGCCCTGAATACAGTAAATCTCCGCCAACTGCATTACCCGGCCGGCGTACTGAATGATCTGAACCGTTTCCATTCCTGACAGCTCGTCAAAAAACCATCCGCAACTTGTGAACATGAGCATGGCGTGTCGCTGCATCTCCAGCAGGCTGAGTACGGCGATGGTCGCCTCTTCATCCAATGGGCGCATGGAATGCTTGAGCAGGAAGGCTCTAACGTTTTCCTCGGAGCGGTCGAGCATGACATCTATATAATCATCCCGGGCCTCCCAGGGGTCTTTTATGAAATCTGCAATGGCCTTCTCATAACCTTGGGCCACCTCACCATTGAGCCAATCCATGGCGTCCCGCAAGGGCTTTCGCCATTGCTGATTCCAATCGCCTTTCCCGCCGGAATTGCAGCCGCAGTCGTTCCTCCAGCGCTCGATGCCGTGCATGCAGCTCCATGAGGTGTTTTCGATAATCTGCGCCTCATGGGTGGGGGGGTACAGTTCCAGGAATTCTCCATAGTTTGTCAGACGCGCAAGGTTGTTTACCTCTATGTTATTCAGTGCATGGCCCAGCGCCATCTCGCCGAAAGCATGATGATGCCCGTAGGTTTCTCCGTCAGTGGCGATATGCACCAGCTGCGGATGGGGACTCTGATCATTAAAACCCGACATCAGGCGGGAGGCGAACACATCTCCGCTGTTCAAAAGCTTCTCAAAGGCCACTGCTTGAGAAATCGGGCCGTCGTAAAAGAAGATGATGATTTTCCGCCCGGAGGGAAGCCGACAAAGGTAGGCCTGCGAAGGGTCGATACGCGAGCCCGAGACATCTTTCCACTTGCCGACTCCAATCCTCCGAACCCGCCCCGCCTGGTGAGGAGCGAGGATGGTAAAACGGATCTTCTCTTCGGCAAGCACCTCCAAGGTCTCCATATCCACGGCTGTTTCGGCCAGCCACATCCCCTCGGGAAAACGCTGAAAGCGATGTTCGAAATCCTTGATTCCCCACCTTACCTGGGTCCGTTTGTCGCGAAAACTGGCCAAGGGCATGATGATATGATTATAAACCTGGGCCAGGGCGGCCCCATGCCCGGAGCGCCAAAGGATGCTCTGCCGGTCAGCCGCTTGGATCGCACGGTAGGTTTCGGGCGAATACTTTTCCATCCAGGAGAGGAGAGTCGGGCCGAAATTGAAGCTGATACGCGCATAGTTGCTGGTGATCCCCATGATGCGGCCTTCGTCGTCCAGATTTCTCGAAGCTGTATTGGGTGCATAACACTCGGCGGTGATCCGTTCATTCCAGTCATGGTAGGGATAAGCCGAATCCTGAATCTCGACGGACTCCAACCACGGGTTTTCGCGGGGGGGCTGGTAGAAGTGAGCGTGGATGCAGATAAAGCGTTCCATCATTTTTCCTTTCTGAAGACCACGACGCCGAACGGGGCAACCTTTATGAATGTTTCCGGACGGGTAGTGTACACGGTTACAGTGCTGCCAGGCGGAAAGCTCCCCGTAGAATCAAGGAGAACATACATTGTGCCGCCGGCGAGCGGTGGGCTCAGCACGCGTGTTTGGTCACTGTAATTGAACAGGCAGAGCGCCAGGATATTATCGACGCTCCTGGAGACGATCAGCACCTTTTCCTCCTCGCACGAAACAACCTGCATATCCTCCCTGCTGAGCCTGGCAAGAGGGGCGCACTCCTTGCGCAATCGTATCAAGTGCAGGTAGAAGTCGAACAGGGCACGGTGTTCGCCCCGGTGGCGCTGTTCCTGGTCCAGTTTTGCGGATAGGAAGGTAGCCTCCGACTGTGGATCAGGGGGTAAGCCCTGGTGTGAAAACGCTGCGAATTCCTCGAGTCTTCCCCGCCTTACCGACTCCACCAGTTCCGCATCCCCGTGACTCACGAAAAATGGAAATGGCGCCGATTCCCCATATTCTTCCCCCATGAAGAGCAGCGGCACGTAAGGGGATAGCAGCACCGTTGCGGCTACGAGCTTGAGCTGCTGCACCGAAATATGCTCGCTCAGCCGCTCACCGCGCATCCGGTTGCCCACCTGGTCGTGGTTCTGGGAAAACACCACCAGTTTTCCGGGAGGGATGCCTGCCGAGGAACAGCCATGCCGCCTTCTTCTGTAAGCTGAATACTCACCGGACAGGACGAATCCTTCCTTGAAGCTCCTGACCAGCTGCGAGAACAGGCCGAAGTCGCTGTAGTATCCTGTCCGCTCGCCGGTCATGAGGGAACGCAGGGCATGATTAAAATCGTCGTTCCACTGGGCATCCAGACCATAGCCCCCCGAAGCCGGGGGATTTATCACCCGGACATCGTTAAGATCGCTTTCAGCGATGACGTGTATCCTGCGACCGAGTGCGTCACCCTGCCGATGGGCAGCCTCGCCCAGTTCCTGAAGGATATGCAGGGCGCTGAAATCATAGATGGCGTGGATGGCATCCAACCGCAGGGCATCGACGTGGTATTCGGTAATCCAGTAAAGTGCATTCGAGATGAAGTAGTGGCGGACCGGGTCACTGTGGGGGCCGTCGAAGTTGACGGCATCACCCCACGGCGTCCGGTAGCGGTCGGTAAAGTAGGGACCGAAACCGTGCAGATAGTTCCCTTCCGGCCCCAGATGGTTGTAGACCACGTCGAGGATGATCGCCATGCCCCGGGCATGACACGCATCTATGAGTCGCTTCAAGCCGTCTGGACCACCGTAGCTGTTGTGAGGGGCAAAGGGGCACACACCGTCATACCCCCAATTTCGATCCCCCGGGAACTGGGCAACGGGCATCAGCTCAACGGCAGTTATCCCGAGCTCTTTCAGGTAGCCGAGCAGAGGTATGACCGCCTCGAAGGTCCCATCATCGGTGAATGTCCCGACATGAAGCTCATAGATGACATATTCTTGAATGGGGATTCCGGTCCAACCCTGGTCGTGCCATTGGAAGAGCTTCGGATCAACAACCTGGGACACCCCATGCACCCCCTCCGGCTGATAGCGCGATGCAGGGTCCGGGCGTTCAGGCCCGCCATCCAGAAGGTAGAGGTACCGGTCGCAATCTCCGACATCCTCAATGATGCCTGAAAAAAAACCGTCGCCCTCCTCATCAAGGGGTATGGTGCCGGTCTTTTTCCCGGATATCATCCTGAGGGCAACTGTTCGGACCCTGGGAGCCCATACCCTGAATCGGGTGTTCCCCTGTCCCGTCACTTCGGCGCCGATATCGAGTTTCCAGGTATTCCCTGCCATGAACAACTCCCGCCAGGGCGCAATCCGGGCGCTCTTTTCCCAAAGTCTTGAATGAGCATCAGGGGTTCGAGGCCTTCACCGGAAGTTTGCCGAGAAATCCTTCAGATCCTTGATAAAACATACTTTAACTTCTGAAAGTGTCAATGGCGGCTCCCCAAAAGAAGTTGATCCATGAGGGGGACTAACTCGAGGGGCATGAAGAGGATTTCCAGAGGCTTTAAGCATTGGGTCGCATTTTTATATATACAATTTTTGCCTCGTTTATGGTATTTTGACTTTTTATGGTAATAATAAAAGACGATATCCAACGATGCGCAAAGGGGGAAATTATGAAGCAAATATTATTAATCCTGTTAACTGGGGGCTTGTTGATAATTTCGGGATGTGCCAGCACACCGGTCAAGACGGATAATAATGTAATTAAAAATGATGTTAATATAACTGGCAGGTATTTCAGCCCAATGTCACAAGCTATTTACATTGAATTAAAGGATGATGGGACATTTGAAGATAGATTCGGCAGTAGATCTGCAACTGGTAAATACGTATTAGAGGGTAATCGTGTTATACTCACTCCGAATTCGGGTAAACCATATGAATATGTATTGGATGGTAAAGCTTTAGTTTATAAAGATGGCAGTAGGCTTACAAAGCAATAAATTGCTGTTTTTAGTGCGACAAGGTTGGCAAAAGCCAAAAATGTTGTAAGTACTGTGGACCTGTACAATCGTTTGTGTAAATGCCAAATTTCGGTAAAACCAACCCACAGGAGGGATATGCCGATGGCTACCACAGACGAACTTCTCAACGTTTTGATGAAGAACTACAAGAAACCCGAAGATTTGATTGGTGAAAACGGGCTTCTGAAACAACTGACCCAAAAGCTGTTAGAGCGGGCAATGCAAGCCGAGTTAACTGAGCGCCTTGGTACGAGAAACATTCTCCCAAAGGTAATAATAGCGGCAACTCCCGAAACGGTGGCTACACTAAAACCATAACAGGAGAATTTGGAAACCTCGATGTAACCACCTCCCGTGATCGCAATTCAACTTTTGAACCGATCATCCTTCCTAAAGGCAAATCCCGCTTTACTGGTTTTGACGACAAGATCATCTCCATGTATGCCAGAGGCATGACCACTCGTGACATACAGGGGCACCTGGAAGAAATCTATGGGGCGGAACTACCAAGCCCCAACGGCCGATCTGGCAGAGAAAAAACTCGATGCCTTTGCCGCTAAATGGAATGCCAACCATCCGTCCATAGCAGAATCATGGAAAAACAACTGGGAACGGATTATCCCGCTATTCTCGTTTCCAGAGGATATTCGCAAAGCAATTTATACAACCAACGCCATGGAGTCCATGAACATGTCACTTCGCAAGGTCACGAAGAACCGGGGACACTTCCCAAGTGACGAAGCAATGTTCAAGCTGGTATATACGGCATTGAAAAATATTGAAAAAAAGTGGACTATGGCAATAAGAGACTGGAAGTCAGCATTGAATCAATTCAGCATAATTTTTGAAGGCAGGATGCCAATTGGTAGATAATTATTGTGCAGCATTCCACGGAAACTACGAATGTGATCAAAGCGCATAATGGCTGAAGGGGCCGCAACATGAAACCAGTTGATCAGTCAGATATAAGAAGTGTTGGAAAAGCTGCTGACAATCAGCTCAACAACATCGTTTTCCTGGCACTAAGTGTGGTT
>Ga0316217_10004876_pt1 | contig 14222 bp, 10 predicted proteins | sample 1anoAmetaG_FD_203633 | JGI IMG/M metagenome (GOLD analysis project Ga0316217, IMG submission 203633) | Freshwater microbial communities from Trout Bog Lake, Wisconsin, USA - 1anoA | ecosystem: Environmental > Aquatic > Freshwater > Lake > Hypolimnion/Profundal zone | place: USA: Wisconsin... | reverse complement strand
TTTCCAGGAATGCATTTCTTCAAATACTGAAAATAGTAATTATATCACATTTCTGAGTGGAAGCTATGACTTGTTTGCTTAATGAAGCCAATAACCCACAGATTCGATATAAAAGTTGATTACTATTTTGGATGTCTGAGCGACAGCAAATCACCCTGAATCATCCAAAGATGGTTGTGTGCGCTGTCTGACCTTTCTTTTGAGCCTTCAAACGATGAACAGATAGTTTGGAGTCATAACATTAAAAATATCAAATTCGTAGCTTATTTGTTTATGTTAATTTTTGCAAAGAAATCAAAAAGCTGGGTCAATTAAATTTGTTTGTTTGGTGCAGATCTTAATAAAATTATTGCTTTATTGATGAGTGCCTATCTTGAAACTCAAAATTCGCCACTCAATAATTCCAAGTTCAAGCAACTGTATTCTTTCCCCAAATCGCACCGATTTACAGAGTCCAATTACATTTCGCCAGCGCCTTACTACGATAATAAAGTGACTGCACTTGGAAAGAGATCGACTTCGTTGGGCTACGGCAGCAAATTTACACTATAAAGCAAGGAACATGTCCCTTCACCCAACAACTATAACAAGTAAGGACTATTCGAACTCAACCTCAAAAAGTCCAAGGGTTACAGTTTTACCCATGACGCCAAGAAAAGTTTGATCAACGAATATGAGGCCAAGATATTCCCTGGTCCAGGAAAATATGCAGTCCGCTCGGACAAAGGTGATTTCAAGCGTATAAGCTACAGCTTCAGGGGCAAATACTAGGATCCCCTCGAGACTAAGAGGAGTGTAATTGGACCATTATTCAGAGAATCGGACCCGGACAGTATTAAACCCCAGCGAATATAAACGGTAATGGAAGTTACTTCGTCTCCAAGTACACCAACTCAGGCTGCTCCAAGATCGGCAACTCCAAACGCTTCGGTACAATCGACACCATTTCTCCTGGCCCGGGAAAATGTAGATAAGAGTGTATATAGACCAAGACGTGAAGCTAACTGGCTTCAATAACACAGGAGTATACTTCAACTCCACCTACAGGACGAGCAAGGCTGCAGCTTTCAGCCATTCCGTAAGAAAGCATATCGCTGAGCCTTCGATTACACCGGGTCCTGGCGCTTACAACCGGTTTTCGGACTTTCCAGCAATTAGGAAATGAGCATAATGATTTATAACTCTAGATTGATCAAAGGGAAGCCTCGGAATACAGGATTTTTATGATTTGGTTGGTATGAGTGGTTTTTCAAATTAATAGAACTTAAGTTTGATAATGGAGAAGGTGTTTTTTTTGAGACCGACAATATAGTCTTTTGAAAGTTTTTGGCTTTTCAGTTGCCTTTGTATGCCAAAACACAAGACATTTCATCGAATCAGTACAGTAATCTAGTGAAAATTTGGTCACTCTAAGACATCGTTAGGAATTTGCAAACCAATATCACAAAAGACAGCATTCATGTAGATTCCAATTTACAAAAGCCCCTTGAAAATAATAGAGAGTCTATGGGAGATTTCAGTTGGCCCAAAGTTTGCTCAGAAATGGATGTACATTAATAATATAGATAAATTCATCAAAATTAAAAATATATTCTTTGATAAATGTAAACAAACAACCAAACTAAGCTGTCTAATGGTGAACGCATGAGAAAGAGAGAATTTATGGAAGAAAGGAGTTTCAAAAAAGTGAGCCAGCATGTTTACTACCAGAACTACTATGGCCGCCTTTCTTAGCACTACAAAGGAATATACTAAGCGAAGTATGGGTATGAATAAACTGCATAGATGCATCCAGTGCTCAAATAACTCAAAGATACTTTTGACTCCAAACTTGAGCTTTGCTATCCCAAGTAGTTTGCCAAAAAGCTGGGAAGAAAGGACAAATATGAGAGAGGGGTTGAGATATTCAAGCCCAAGAAGAATCCGGTCCTGAATTTGTTTTAGAAGCTAGATAGAAAATTAGTGAAACCGATCCTTAAAGATGCTTTTCTCAGCATCAGAGGTTCCTTAGATGACAAGAAAAAACAGAAGAAATGATTACATTCATATTTTTTCATCTTGTATGTTTCATCACTAACTGATACTAACTTATGTTGTAAAATGGTTTAGTCTTTCAATTTGTTTGGCACTGAAGCTAAGATTGAAAAATAACAGTTTACAATATTTTTGACAAATCACAGGCAAGGAAAGAAAAAATTGATAGAGGTTCAGTCAAATACAGCAGAACTGCACCATTTTTGAATAATTTTAGCATAATTCGCTTTAACATTGATGCATGAATTTTTTGATTTTTGGAGATGCAGCCTAATAGAAGAAAGAAGCCGATCGAAAACATTAAAATGATTGATTTGAAACGAAGGTAAAGGCTTTAGAATAGCAAATTGATCAAAAAAATGAGATTTTGTTAGCTGGTTGCATATTTCTGAGCATTTCAAATGTAATTATAAAATAATAATGGATGATATATTCTGATGATAAGTCTAGAGTCTAGAAGTTTATATTTCTTTGTCGATTATTCGTAATTTATTCTTTTACAACATATCTTATGAAATAGGAAGAAAAGCCTATTCCCTCAGATAAAGAGAAAAAGCAGATTGCAGCACGAGATTTCATAAAAATGAAGCGTATGAAAATGAAATAGGAAAAAACTAACGAATCTTCCTTTGTCAAAATAAGGCAACTCATTATCGATGGGGCAGATAAGGATTTCAGCATAGAGTTACAAAAACAAAAGCCGGAAATCATCATGAATTTCATCTTATCACAGAACTAATACAAAGAAATCCCCTTTTACGATGTAATCAGAGCCAAAAATCTCAATTTATTAAAAGTTCTAACTGAATGGTCGGCAAAGAATCGTGAATTTATAGTGAAATAGATATAGGGTGAGAGCAGTGAAATAAAAGAAAAAGACTGGGAAAACCGGTTTTTAGTAATCAATAAATTTGTTGCAGAATATTTCGCAACTCCTCAAAACGAAAGCTAACGAAACTCTTAGAAGTTGAATGTTCTAGGATCAAAATCTAGCCTTTTCTACATCTTGGCTCAGCGCTTTCTCACCTTTTAGAACGTTATAGCAACAACTAACAGCATAAAGCTACCCCTCTAATCACTTGTAAAAGTTTATTGCCACTTATACGAAGACTCTGACCTGAGTGACAATAAAAAGCTAGCCAGCAGCATCAAATTCTATTACTCTCTGCTCAAATCGGAGTCGATTTGGAAGAATCTCGATCGAATCAACGTTCTGAAATAGTTGAAGGAATCATAAATTGATTTGTTGAAATTGAATGAACTGGGCTACACATTTTGGCATGAGTTTGCAGTCAATAGCTCTAAACTGTTTCTCGAGTTTTGTCAGTTGATTGAGGAGTAAGCTGAGGAGACTGCTTTTTCCGGCAAATGGGAGGATTTGTTGTTACAATTTGATAACTCAGGGCAGTTGCCAATTGACAAATGTCTCCATTTTTGGAACTTCAAAGATATCTACGTCCTTATGAACAACTACAAAGACATCAAAAATATCATTTTGTCGACATCCTGCCTCAATCATCTGCTCACAAACAAAAAATTGAGCCAGCAAGAAAAAGAAACGCTGATGCAGGAGTGTTTGCAGGGTAAATTAGCTTAAAAAGGGTATGTGCAGGCTATAAGGTAGGTAAAGGTTGTAAACAAAGGGAAAATTGAGGTAGTGAATACAAATAGATATGAGTACGCAATAGTTTTTGATAAGACTTTGGTCAAAATGCAAAAAGATACTGCAGACAACTATCCTTTGCTCACTTATTTGAAAATATACAAATAAAAAAGCAGTCTTAGGTGCATAAACGAGCTGTGGTTTTCAGCATTGGACAAGAAAAATATCAAGAAGAAATATTTGCTCATCTTAAACACTTTGACTACCCCATAGCTTCAAATTGAGTTGGATACTGACTACCATAAACAGATTGAGGTTTTGTTCCAGTACTACCAGCCCTTGTGGAAGCAGTTTGTTTTCTTGCCTCAGGGGGAGATATTAGAACACTTTGTCAATAAGTGCTACCTCAACATTTTCTAGATGAAGTATTCTGTGAATAAGATCACATCCAAAGCCTCTGTCCACTTTTTCGGAGACCATTTTCTCGCCGTCTATATCCAAAAGAGTCAATGCCTTGATAAAAACAGCATAACTGAATCTGTGTTGGCTCAGATATTGGAGTGCAAAGAAAAATAGAAAAATATCAACTAATTCAAACTATTTGAACATTTGATAGTTTCTTTCAGCAATTTAGACATTAGTTAAACTTAGAAAACCTACACTGTCTAAACTTTACGCTCATACTTCAACAGCTATTTCGAGATTGGGATGAGCAGAGAAGATCTGTTTAAAAGGAGACCTATGCTGAATAACAATACTTTAGTTTATTACATTTGTAGATACTTGGTGGGTAGATACAAAAAAACCACCCCATTTTTTAAATTGTAGGTAGTGCTCAACAAGCTGAATGTGGATAAAATGAAGCAATTGATAAAAATTGACTAAGTGTATGATGAATAATTTGATGAGCTATCCGCCAAAGATATTTACAGATCTATTTTGACCTAAATAGGGTAGCCATACGAATAGAACGTTGCTCGTGATGAAGGTGAATACGGATAAAACGCAGGTTGGAACTCTGAAAGAAAAAGATTCATGAGCTCATACATCTTAGGTTTGCCCAAGTATGGCAATTTGCGAACCCAGTTCCAGGAACACTAGTTGATCTCTTTTGAAGAACTAGAAGCTCATCTCAAGACAGCAACTGAGCTACTCAAGTAACCCAAAAATAGATATGGGTATGTGCTCATCAAAGCCAAGAAGCAACTCTACCTCGAAGAGAAGATCAAGATGTGCTTTGTCAATGGGTTTGATGTCTATTTCAACAGGTACTCTAAACAAATTCCAGATCTGGAGAGTGTTCTTGATGATAGGACCAAAAAGATCGTTACTAAGATGCATAATCAGAAGTGCTCCTTTATTAATGCTTTTCTAACTAGTGCTGAACTAAGTATCCAATTTATAGAAGATATCGCTTCTAGCTCCAAATAGCAGCTCAAAAAGCTATTGTTCGACCGTATGCTGAGAAAGTTGGAGATAAACGAAAGAAAGGAATAAACCTTCAACAAACTATAAATTCGCTTTGTTTCATCGTCCAAAGATCTCTACAATCTCCAGCTCATCATAGATCTCATCCACTTCGCTAATAAGTACGAACAGAAGAGATCCAAGATCGAACATGAGGAGTATTTTTTGGTTGACACGGTTAAACTCTTTTTTGATGATAATGCCGATTCTTTGTTGAATGGGATTACGACTGCTGAGAGCTAGTTGAAGCTTAATCCCAAAAAGAAGGAAGAAATCGGTTTAGAAATTAAGAGGAGGCAGCAAATATTTGAAGACTATGTTTTAGAATGGCTCTCGAAGCTATCTAAATTAGGGAGAGATGAAATCTAAATAAAAAGTGTTTTCGATTACATAATTTTACCTTTTTTGAACCGCAAAAAAGTTCTGCTTCACTGCAACAAATTCATCGAAACCATCGAGTTGCGTCAATTCTTCACTCACTAGCTCAGCATCAAAAAGATTATCACTACACCCAACATAGAGCAAGAATTTATGAGAGTTTTTGATGACATCGATAGCTAAACTTTTAAGAAATGGGAAGACCTATACTTTTACACCCCACATAAAAACTAGTTGCTGAAAGCTTTGAGCAAATTTAGTTATCAAAGTCTACTGAAAATCAACGAGAGGCTTATCTACAATTACGAACAATACCATAAAAAGCCGTAGTAATAAAAGGTTTAACCCAAAATACATTTAATTATGAGCCTAAACCTCAAATTTATCCGAGATATCCACAAACTTGTCCCTATAGACCATCAGCTGTAAAGTTTTTTGATGATTCGAGAATCCGAATTACTGTGTAAATAGTTCTCAGCCTTCTTAAGAACCATGATTATGTCCACTCACCATTGGGGTAACACCACAGCTGCATTGATAATTCTGAATCCTGGCGAATAGTTCGTGTTTTACATGAAATAAAACGGCAAGGTTACAGGCTACACTACATACAACTTTTACAACAAAGCTTCGTAGGAACATTTTACAACTTATCTCGCGAATCTAGCTAAGTATAATAAATACTGTCCTAATTTGACAAAACATCTCTAAATCGTCAGCAATGCGCTGATTGAAACCGAAAATTGGAGCAGATTGCTCAAACTTATAGATATAGATTCAGTCCAAAGATAATTGGTTAGTTTACTTTTTGGCAAGCTGTATAATACTACAAATCTCTAGATGATCAAGGCAGAAGCCCAGTTTCAAAATATAGTACAAAAATTGTTTGACTTGTATGGTAAGTGTGGCATCTAATGGACTGAACATATTTTTGAGGCTGCGTTTTATTTCGACTACGAAAAAGCTATGAAGGTTTTGACCCCGGAGTTACTTAGTTTAAAAACAATCAGAAACTGCATACTGAAACATCCCTAAGCTTCGCGCATCTTTTTAAAGAGCAAACTAAAAGTAAATGACGCCAATAATCCTGAAGTGAATGTAATCAAACGATGGTTCCCATGCCTTCCCCATTACGTCCACAGCTTGAAATCCATCAGCTGGCTGGTCCAAGAGCTCAGGTTTTAAAATGTGGTACTGTCGAGCATTAGTCAGCAAAATTTGATGAAGAGGACTAATAAATGTTGGCTAGAGGATTTATCTGTGGTTCCGTACAGTAAGGAACTTTTCGAACAAAGCTAATATCCTTCCAATGTCTGCAAAGCCGTGTTTTCTAACAGATCGATTGTTTCCTTTCAGCCTTTTGTCCAAATGATTGCAGAGATCCAAAAGAGTTTAAAAGTATATCTGAAGGGAGGATCCTTTGGTCGTAAAAAGGCACTCAAATGCGTGAATTTGCAGAACACAAACCCGAAACTTATTTAGTAGCTTATCAGACTCAAATACTTCACCTTGGATGAGCCGATGTTTGAACAAAGCATATTTTTGAGACTGCTCTAGACATCAAATCTGCAGCTTCTCAAATTATTCCTCTCCTAATACAAAATAAGCCTGAACCAAACATTCCTGCAATAAATCGACAAATTGGGCTTCACATTCTGGGATCATCTTCTCTCGATTTCCAACTAAAAATTTATCATCCAAGTGATCTCCGAGTTCAACTTATTTGAGATGTTCCCCATTTAGATGTACTCTCCTATTTTGCTGACTAGTATATGCAGAAACAGGCTGAACCTGCTTTTCGAGTACGTCATCAAGTGGATTACCAATAAATTCAAGGTCAAGCCTGTCTTCGCGGCTGCCGTTTAGAATGATCCCCCGCATATACAATTTACGACTACTGGAGTCTTCTATATGCCTGTTTAGGTTGCGATGGATTTCAGCTATTATTAGTGCTACTTTTTGATTCGCAGCTGCCACAACGAATGCCCCAAATTTAGACTGTCTTCAAGGTTCATATCAAAGCAAGATCCGAACGACTGGAGCTTCATACCTGAAATGCGAAGGAGAGTGGAGATAAACAATAGTCTGATTGAGACTTTACGTTAGGCGCAAACTCAATAATTTCGATATAACATTCTTCTGCCCATGATATTTTAACTGGAAATCAAAGATTTTTAAGTGGCATCGACAAAATCGTATCTCAGTTCGCTGCTGAAGTTGCTGCAGCACGTGATTGACAGAAAAGGGTAGCTTTAGGAGGCTGGAGTGTTTCAAAAACTTACTCTCTTGCTGCTGAACAAGGCAAAGACTAAAATTCCTGATGAATAAATCGAGAGGAAGTATCCATCGGAAATGAATCTAATGAAGAAGCTGGAGAGATACGTGAAAGAAATACAAATAGACTGCTAGCTTCACTCTCTTATTGTCAAGTGTGAGGAGTTCAAACCTCTGCTTCTGATGTATAACCCTGAAGCTTTCTTCCAGCATCGAACATTCGTAGAAGAAATGATCGGCTTAAGTCCTTCTACAAATGACTACATTGAGTTTCTATTGGGAATCCAAGTCAATCTTGTCTTCATTGAGCAGAACCATCCCTAAGACCTAAACTCATATATGCTTCGCAACTTTTTCAAAACTGGTATGTCAATTTATTAACCTACAGCAAGTCTCCATCTCAAAAGATAAGTTTTCTTGCTCCTCTTGCTAGACATTTGGTACCATGATAGAAATTGGCACGAGTCGATGCTCTATAACACCATTTGTGACCAAAAAGTTGACTAACCTCTCTAGCATGAAGTTTTTCTGTATTTCATAGCCCAGCAGCTAAATACGAGAGGTGCAAGCAATAGTTTTGATTTGATGGTTTGGAACAAGATGCTGATTGAGTTGTAAAATATAGCTTAGATGCAGAAAAAGCTGAAAGTTCCATCATTTTATGAGCACAAGTTTAATTAAGTTAATCTGAATGAAATTATCACAAACTATGCGCTCATTCTTTATCGTAAGCTTTTGGAATAAGACATCCAAGTTGAGCCTAAGAAATTGGAGACCATATTCTCATAGTTATACAATAAGCAACTAAAATATCGAAATTAGGGGTTATTTGTCGAGTTCACCTTTTTGATGAATGTCTGCTATCTTTAGTATGAGCTCAAAGTCCTTAAAAGCAAAGTTCAATAGCTATTCGATCTCAAAAATTCAGATATTCTCAACAATCGACTCCAAGAACTAAAAATTTAAAATTCAAGGACAGTCAGCGATTTAGTAGTTTTACTATAATTTGACGGCAAGTCTTTTTTTGAGCAGATTCGGACAGAAATTTACTTCATTAGACTCTAGAAATAAAATAATGTGCCTAAATTGGATGACTTCTTCGAATCCAAGGATCGCCATTAGTTCTTCAAACATTACAAATCTGCTATTAACGTACATTCTTTCCGTAACATTCAAAATATTGATCTTTTGTAAAAGATTTTCGACTATGGCCCTTTCCAAACTTCTGGACTGATTTTCAAAGTGATCCAAGATGTCTAAAAGTTGTAGTAAAAGCTAGCAGGAAACCGCAACATCAAATTATACAACCTAAGCGATGTTTATGGTCCAATTAATTTTACTGAGGCAAATGCTGACAAAATTTTTGACTGTCTGGGATTCTATGAGTTGTTGTAGATGCCAAAAAGCAGGTCAATTTAAATCCTTTTCTGCGAAAAAGTGCCCTCTAAAGAGCATAATAACTAAAGGATGTTGCAGCATATTCAATAGTATCTCAAGTATTACATACAAAATGCAAAGGAGGACTAATAGGCTAAAGATCTGCCAATAGATAACCAGATATTGATTTACATCTAAGAAAATAAGAACAAGTAGGCCAAAATAGAAATCTCGTGGGTTGGATTTGCACCATGGAGCATCGCCCAGGTCTCAGGGTCTTTGCTGTCTTATTGCAGTTAGATCAGTCGAAAGATCTAAAAAGTTCTCGACGTTAGAATCAGCTATTCGAGCATAATTGATTACTACTCTTACGCAATGAAGTACGATCAGCAGAAATCCTTAAAATAGAGCATTTAGGAACTTGTTAACGCCAAAAATTTTGTAGGACTCATCGAAAGTTTGATGCTGATGATCACTGAGGATGTGAGAAATATCATGAAGTTGGTTAAGGGCATCATCATTAAATTTTAAATGAACAACAGCAAAAGCAAAACTAGAATCAGGCTGCTCTAAAATTGCTGTGCTGCAGAGGTAGACTACCAAGTTAAGTAAAATCTGCTCTATGTGGTGATTTAGCTGTAATTGGGCAAGAGCATTGAGAGTGAGAATGATGATTACATGAAACTGGTGTCAAGAAAGAAGTTTTTGGACAGTGTGTTCCAGTCGTCTCAGTTTCTGACTGACTACTTCTTGATCAGGAGGACTCTGGATAATCTTTGCCTTCAGCTATCAACAGAAATCACCAAAAAGTTGAATACGGTCATCCATTTCCATATTTAGTATTCTAATCTCTACATTTTCGTTGATGAGCTTAGAAGTCTAACCTCTATCAAATAGATTGAAGGATTTCTTTCCAGGTTGAAGCATTACTTACAAACCAACATCGATAAAGCTGTCAACCAGTATCTTGCTTCGCCGGAGTTGGCCAATAAGCATCAGATTTGCTTGATTGACAAGTGTGAAGCCATACATCGAGATCTCAGTTTGACGTAGGTTTCAGCTGCTAGATATTTGGTTTATGATAGTATCTAAACTGAAAACAAAAGTGGGTTGACGTAAATCCCTAAATTGATGGCTGATATCGGTCATGACTAAAGCATCAAGAATACTTTTTTGTTGCAAATCTACAAAAGTTACTACTCCAGCCTAGTGACAGAAGGTATGACTTTTGTGGTGGGTAATTTTTTGCTTATAAAGGATACCAGTCCTCAAAGAAAAAGTCCGAGGTGATCTCGATAAAAAAGGCCTAAAACGTCAACCAGATAAATGTAGTCTAACTCGATTTCATTTTAGTTGTCAGCAAATCGATCCCAACCAATGACTAGCTCAACAATTCGAAGATTATCCGCATCTTTGTAACTGACTCTAATTGGAACCTTTACAGGTACGATGTTTTATATGTAGGGTGAGCTAAAATATAAGGGCTTCGTTGTTGGCATTGCCCAGCGGTCATTAGCAGCGCAATATTGCGGAATTCGCGCCCATTATCCCACCTAATTTGAAACTTGTGTTTACTAGCGAACGATCTGTTGAAGAAGATACCAAAGATACCAAGATATTCTACCTCGATCTGGGCAAACCTTAGACTTTTGGAGAGGGGAAGTTCAAACTGAAGCCTGTTTAAGACAAGCCGCCCACTGCTACCCAGAATCTTAAGAAAAGTCCAGAATTCAAATAATCAATTAATAAGTTAAAAGCAGGTCTATGCGCCTTCACAAAGAGCAACATAAGCATCATAATTGACCCTCCCTCCGAGGTAAACTAGATAACAGTCAATACCCACTTCGACCATATTGTAAGTTTGGTGGTTAGTGACTTGCTTGAGATGTTGTCACGATTTGAGTACTAACCCATGCGTAATGAAGACCTGGATTGCAAGCTATCGGTGGAGAAGAAGATACCTATCAACCAAAATTCGATCGTTGAGTTGCGTAAGCGATTATTTGTCAAGCACTATAAAACCCTACGCATAAAGATAAGCTAGAAAGACTCAGCGGTCTTATTCGAAGGAAGCGAAATCGTGATAAACATCTGTTACTCCAAACTAAAGGTGCTGCCATCTTCGACTGAATACCTCTCAAGCATCCTCTAAAACCTGATCCACAGAGAAAGACTAAGTCTGCCCGCCAGTGTGCTGCTGTAGTCCAAGTTAGACAACTAGAGTTCGGATGTGCTGCTGAAACTGCTTGATCTGATCAACATCATTCACTACCAGGTTGAGGAGATTGAACTTGGCAAGGAATTGGCGCAGTTGCTCTACAATGTCAGGATTAGCAAATATGAGATCGTTTTTTATGATAGGAAGGCTGTGATTAGCTATGATTAGCTGCTGAGGCTGAGCTTTAATTTGCAGAGTGTGGAAAGGGAGTTTTATCCCGCCGAAGCGATTGTTCGACAGATCTCACTAAAGTTGTACCCAGGTGATGCCCAAAGTTAGAAGTTGTTCGCTTGGTATCTTCGCCAAACCAACCAAATAGAAGTCACCCAACCCACCGCAACTGGCTACAGGCTTATCGCCCTAACTAACAATAAGTGGGGGGAAGTGCCAGTCAACCCGATCAGACAGTAAAACAAGAGTTTAATCAAATTGTAGTTTGAGCACACTCCTTCTACTAAGTTCTTCTTGGTCGACTCCTAACACTCAATCGTTTGCAACTATTTCTTCGCAATATCTGAAGACAGCAGACCGATCAAAGTCAAAAATTACGAAGGGATTATAGGTAAGCCTAACGAGATTTACTTGGAATGCTCTAAAAAAATCAACTTTAATACCACCACTCTTTCGATAACCAAAAAAGACCCCTACAACAAAGAGGCTCTCAGCAATTTCAATGTCAGAAGACCATAGATAAGAAACGTCCTCGAAATATTCCTCATTTCCAGCAACATCTTCAAATTTATCATCCAATCCCAAGAAACTGCATACCTAACAGTTCATCACTCAGGACATCCCAACCTCTTCGCCAAAGAAATAGATTCTACCTCAATTACGATAACTTCTGATGGTGAGATGAACCTAGACAGCACCAAATTCTTGATGCTGGAGCCTTACAAGAAAAAAGCTGTCATTATCAAAGACAAGTAGAATTTGCTGGCGAACAGTGATTTTAGGTAGCCCAGCGAGCAGGCTTCCAAAGAACTGTTCTAAATCAACAAGTAAGACGCCAAAAACATCTAAAACCTAGTCTACGTCATAAACGATGAATGCAAACGGTTCCTAACGCGAGCTGGTGAGCCAAGGGTGGACTACATCCAATTTTGCGATGCCAGCGGCAACCCTATCAACTACTAAAAGCATTTTGAAGTCTTCTTCCTACATATCAACAAATTGGCTCTGATTTGGCCTGAGCCTATCAAAAGAGGGATGGAAGTGGGGCTGAGGTGGACGCCTACAGTCCGTGGGCATTACTATATCTACATCAACAATATCCGCATGAATCCTCCCTATGAAATCGGAGTATGCGCTTCCCAGGCTGATTGCGCGAATACCAATGTTGTGGCCCCGAAGATGAGCAAAATCTGCTTCTGCGAGGAGAGCTAAATTATGCTTGACCTGAGAGACTGCTACGGGAACATCTACAGCCAGCTGTAGTAGGAGATACTCGGCGACGAGCTGCTAATCTAGTTCGAGACAGACAAACTGGGCGCATTCTTGAAGGTGAACAAGTCGCAGATCAATAAGTATGGACTCAAGAAAGTGAAGTTCCATTTCAACCATACGTAAGGACATGAGAATACGGGGGTGGGCATGAAGGTTTTGCTGAATCGGGAGGTCATTCTCTATTTTAGATTGGATGTGGAGGGATACTCCTTGGAGCAGAGGAAGAAGTTGCTTGACAAAGATATCTCTAGCAAGGATAAGAAGTATTACAAGGAGTTGGTGGTCAATAGGAACAAGTTTTTGGAGGATTTGATCACTCACGCTGAAAAAAGTCTGCATGCCAGTTTGACCATTCGGTATGTCAATGAACCAGGCATCGATGCGGGTGGTGTGAAGAGAGAGTTCTATGACATGGTGGGGAATGAAATGAAAAATGAAAAGAATCCTTTCTTCAGAGAAGTCAACAAAAGCCGCATGGAGTATTTCTTCAACCCATAGATCCTCAAAAACAAGTAAGCATCTTATAACATAGAAAAAAGTTGTAGTACATGCAAGTATGGGGCAAATATCTGGCCAATTCCTTCTTGAATGGCTATTTGATCGGCATATCTTTTTCTCCTGTCTTCGTCCAGATGCTGTATGGGCAAACTCTGACCTATGAAGATCTTTTGGAGGTGGTTCCTTAAGATGAAAAGAGACAATACTTATACCTGCTATCTGCGTGGCCTGATGAATTTGAAGACCTTGGTTTGTTCTTTACGACTGTGTTTGACAAAAAGAGGGCGATTGAAGTATAGCTAAAGGAGGGAGGGAAGTCCATACCAGTGACTGCTGAAAACGTGAAAGAATACTTGCATCTCCTGACAACCGAATTGCTAAACAACCGCTACAAGTAGCTAATATAGGCATTCAAAGAGGGTTTCTAAACAGTTTTGTAGCTGACTATCATTTCGAAGTGGATTAGACCCTCATAATTCTGGTGTCTGACGGCTGGTACCAAAGAAATCACACCTGAGATTGTCATGGATTACATTCATTTCCAGGGGCCAGGAAATATTGAAAATATTAGTGGATGGTTTAGGAGGTATATCAATGAGGCTCCTCTTGACATTCTAACAGGTTTTCTTAAGTTTAGCAGTGGCTCTTCGAGTATAGATTTCAGTAGGTCCAGCAAAATCACGGTTTCGTTTTAGAACCAAGGATAAAACCCCAAAAAACTGCCCATTTCCCACACCTGCTGGAAGGAGATCGTAATCCCCAAGTACAAAAACTTCGACATCATGAAAAAACTGCTCAATGCTGCCTTCATCTACTGTAGTGAAGGGTTCGGCTTTGGTTGATTGATCCATGAATTGGACTATAAGTATTTAAAGTATATAAGAGATTGATTATAATTATCTAGTCGTTAATGATCGCAAGGTCGAAAAG
>Ga0316217_10004874_pt1 | contig 14231 bp, 10 predicted proteins | sample 1anoAmetaG_FD_203633 | JGI IMG/M metagenome (GOLD analysis project Ga0316217, IMG submission 203633) | Freshwater microbial communities from Trout Bog Lake, Wisconsin, USA - 1anoA | ecosystem: Environmental > Aquatic > Freshwater > Lake > Hypolimnion/Profundal zone | place: USA: Wisconsin... | reverse complement strand
AGGATAAGGATTTGCTCGCTTGGCTGAACTCCCTTTGATCCGGATAGATGTGGCCAGTCTGGGAAGTGCAGCGCGGGCCTGCCTTTTCGTCGCATCAACTCGCCACATAATCAGACTGGCCACAGAAGTGGCACAACGGCGCCCTCTACGTCGCCGATACCGGCAACCATGCGCTCCGCAGGGCGGATCCGCACCGGGGCTCCCTGGTCACGCTGGTGGGCGACCCCGCTGCCGACCTCACCCGCTGGGGCCTGCTCCGGGACGGGGCTCCCGGGACCCTGGGGCCCTGTCAGGCCGCCCTGGAGTCGCCCACGGCCCTGAGCGCGGGTCCGGCGGAGGGCGCCGCCATGATGGTCTGCGCGGGGCGCTGCCTCGCGGCCATCCGGGACGGGGGCGAGGTGCGGGACACGCCCCGGGTGACGGAGGTGGCCTGCCGGAACCTGGAGGGCGCCAACCGGGCGGTGACCTTCCGGGTCCTGACCCTCGACCCCCAGAAGCGCAGCACGGCCCGGGGGTTCCATTATTCCGTGGACTTCCTGGAGCCTGACGGCACCTTGTCCGACCGGCGTGAGGGCCACGCCCGGAGTTCGGATCTGGTCATGGCGCTGGGTGCCGGAACCGGGGGCGTCACCATCCGGTGCGTCACGGACGAAGGGGTTGCCGCGGGCGCCGTGGCCAACTGAAGGCAGGGGCTCCAAACGGTACGTTGTCCAGGTCTACGAGAAGCGGATCCTGCCGTTCCGCTGAACCCGGTCACAGGATGACGCAGGTCCTGGATGGTGCTGGCGGGCCCCCTTCCTTGCCTTCGGGGGCTGGCGCACCCGGGCTTCCTTCGGCGGGAGGCACGTGCTCGATCCTCAGATCCGCTTCGGAAAGCACCCGGAGCCTGAACGGGCCCTGCGCGGCCGGATTCTCCCTGGACTCCATGAAGGCCAGGACCAGCCGGGGCTCCGGCCCGAGGTTGTTCTGGAAGCAGGTGAAGGTGAAGCCCCCCGCCACGGTCCAGCCCTTTGGCTCGGGCAGGGCCAGCAGGCTGAGGGCAGGGTTCACGACCCCGTTGGCTTCCAGCGTGAACCGGCAGAGGGTGCGGGGCGGCACGACCAGGGTCTCGGGGATCCCGGCGCAGTGGCTCAGGAGGAAGGGCGTGCCCTTGCCCTCGGGTCCGTCGGGCGCGATCAGCTCCCCGATGAGGTTGACCTCCCGGTGCGCGGAGGCCTCCAGCATCAGATAGAACACGTCATCGCTCTGGTTCATGAGCGTTCCTTCCTTCGCCGCCCAGACCCCGAACCCGGGCAGGAGGAACAGGACCACCATGAATCGCGCCAGGTAGGGGTACATTCTCGATCTCCTTGTGGGGCTCACCCCCAAGGAAGTAATGGTGTATTTATTCTCCGGGTTTCCCAATTGCAATCCAAGGGGCAAACTGGAAGCTCCGGATCAGCCACCCTGCGGAATGTTGAACCGAACTGGATGGTTTGTCGGCGGACTCGTGAAGAAAAATGCGTCTCTGCGGCCTGTTGAGAAATTCTGGACCCCCACTTGCCAAAAATGATGATTGGCTTATTTTTTGAGCCATGAATCACGTCCGGCGATCCGGCCACTCAATAGGGAGAAATATGAAATTTTCACAGATTCCTGTGCTCGTCGCCGCGGTGACCGTCTGCCTGAGTATGGGTGCGCAGGCGGCCCGTTGCAGGATGACCATAATAAATGATTCAAAAATAGACTGGACAGTCAAGGCGCTCAAGTGGTGCTATAACGATAAACAAAATCCTGCTGTGACGGTGGATGGCGCGTCCGAATTCCTCCTGTCGAAGGAAACAACCAAAGGCTTTGACTTTATAATTTATTTCGGGGAAGACCGTAAAGGTATATTTGGATTCGAACTGATTGATAAATCAGCCAATAATTCAATTTGGGTGGTTTGGAGGGATGCTATCTATAGAAAAGGCAAAGACTGGGTAGTGATGGCCCCCATTAAAGAGCTTGGTAACTACAAATTTAAGGATATTGAATGGAAAGAGGGAGGTGATTTCGAAAAAACTCTTATTTTGAATGAAAATATAGGACGTAATTTTTTCAATTAGCTTGAGCCAGCCACGGCCACCCGTTCGCATTTGAAGTCGATGCCCTCCCGCCAAGGTGCCTGAGTGGGTATCCGGATTTCAGGCCCGGCGTGCTCCCTTCGGGGAGCCGCCGGGCCATGGGTGGCACGATCGACCTGGTCAAGTCTGGGCTCCACCGGACCCGAAGCATCGATGCCCCGGCGCCTCCCTGCACACACCCATCGGATCCCGTCCTGTTCCGCAGGGCGCTGCCCATGGGGCTCAAGCATGGCTTTTTCAAGCATTCTCCCGCCGCTCCTGTCTGCCTGCCTGACCCTGGCCCTGCCGCTCCCCGCCGGGGCCCAGGGGAGCGCCCCGGTGCCCCTGCGGGACCGGGAGCATTGGCTGCTGGAGCGCTTCGGCGAGGATTCTGACGGCACCTTCGGTCGCAGGGTGCTGGGGGAGGCCGCCCGGGAGCGGCTGGCCCGCCCGGAAGCGGCGCCGGTGGCGGGGGATCTCTGGCGATCCATCGGCCCGGACATCGCCACCTTCACGGACGCCAATTTCCAGCCCCAGTTCCTCAGCGGCCGGGTGCGGACCCTCCTGCAGGACCCCACCGAGGACACGACCCTCTACGTGCTTTCGGCCGCCGGCGGCCTGTGGAAGCTCACCGATGCCTTTTCGGACGGGCCCACCTGGACGGCCCTCACCGATGACCTCGGCAGCCTCGGCGGCGGCTCCGTGGCCGTGGGGCGGACCCGGACCGGGATGCCCACTACCCTCTACCTGGGCATGGGCGATCCCTTCTTCCCGAGGCCGCTCGCTCCCAACGGCTCCCTGTCCTATTCAACGAACGGCGGCACGACCTGGAACCCGTCTGCCGTCGCTGCCACCCCGGGCCCGGCCTTCACGCAGGTCTGGGACCTCAAGGTGGATGCCTCCGCCGCCCAGGACATCGTGCTGGTGGGCACCGACCAGGGTCTCCTGCGCTCGGTGGACGGCGGGGCCAGCTACCGCTTCGTCGCCGGTGGGCCCGGCCAGGTGTTTGGGGGCTGCAAGGTCCAGAGCCTGGTGCGGACCAGCGGTGGCTGGCTGGCCTGGGCGGTGAACCCGGCGACCGACCCCCGGGTGGGTGCGATCGGCCTGCTCTGCCGGAGCACCGACCAGGGGGCGACCTGGGCCCAGGTGCTCGGACCCAGCTCCCTCCTGGCCGGGGCCGCGGGCCGCGCCACCCTTGGCGTCGGGGTCCCCGGGGACGCGGTGGTGTATGCCTTCGCGGCCACGGCCGGCAACGGGCGGCAGCTGGACCTGTTCCGCTCCGCCGATGGCGGCGGGACCTGGACCGCCCTCGGCGTCACGGACCAGGCGCCCACCAACGCCTTCGACGGCCAGGCGACGATGGACCTCATGCAGGATCAGCCGTCCTACAACCAGATGCTCCTGGTGGATCCCACGGACGCCGCCCGCGACACGGTCTACCTGGGGGGGCAGGGCGCCTCGGCCGTGACCCGGGATGGCGGCGGAACCTGGAGGCTGCTCAGCGACTGGGTGCCCCGCAACGGTCTGCCCTACGTTCATGCCGACTTCCACGCCGCGGCCTACCTCCGGGGGACGGGGGACCGGCTGGGTCCCATCTGCGTCGGCACGGACGGGGGCATCGCCCAGCAGCTGGCCGGCTCCGGCCGGTGGGACTCCTCCCGGAACAAGGGCCTGGTGACGGGGCTGGTGAACTCCGTCTCCGGCAATCCGGCCCTTCCTTTCGGCGGCCTCTCGGGCCTTCAGGACTGCGGCACCCTCGTCCGGTACCCCGTCCCCAGGCCGAATGTCTGGCACGAGACGAAGGTCGGGGGCGACGGCGGCGGTGTGGGCTGGAGCCAGGCCAACCAGGCCGTCGCGTTGAGCTCGACCCAGTACAACGGCATCAGCCGGTCCGTCTCCGCCCCGCTGGACCTGCTCGCGCGCTGGGCTCCGGCCACCGCGGGCATCTTCGAGGGCCGGGACCCGCTGCGGGCCCAGTTCGGCACCCCCGTCGTCACGCCGGCGGCCTCCGCGGACCCCACGGGGCTGGTCTTTTTCACCTACACCCGGCTGCGGGTGTACCGCACCGACGACGGCGCCCTCACGTGGCGGGCGACCCCCTTCGCCATCCCAGCCTCGGCTGCCTTCCCGTTGCCCCTGCGGAGCGGCAACCAGGGCCTGGCCGTGAGCCCCGTGGACACCGCGCACCTGACGGCGGTGGGCTCGGACGGCACCCTCTGGATGACCGGCGACGGCGCCGCCACGGCCTGGAGCAACCTCGACCTCACGACCCGGCTGCCCGGCTGGCCTGGCACCACCGCCAGTGTCGCCTATGCGAACAACGCGAAGCTCTACGTCTGCTCCGAGTACCTGGGCACCGCCCCGGGCAACCGGGTGGCCCGCTCCCTGGACGGCGGGGGGACCTGGACCTTTGCGGGCATGGGCCTGCCGGACCTGCCCGTGACCCGGCTGGTGGTGGATCCCGCCGATCCCACCGGCGACACCGTCTACGCCGGCACCTGGCTGGGGGTCTACCGCACCCGGGACGGCGGGGCCGGCTGGACCCGGTTCGGCGCCGGGCTGCCCCAGGTCTGGGTGACGGACCTGTACCTGGCCCCGGACAGCTCCTTCCTGCGCGCGTCCACCTGGGGGCGCGGGGTCTGGGAAGTGGCCAGTTCCGTCCTGTCGGCGGCCATCACGGCGCCCGACAGCCTCGCCCCGGGCCAGCTCGCCCTGGCCTCGGTGCCCTTCGTGGACGGCGCCACCTACCGGTGGACGGTCACGGGGGGCCTGCCCGCGCCCTTGGCGTCATTCTGGGCGCGCATGCCCTTCACGGCCGGCCCGGTGGGGGATCTCACCCTCGCCGTCCAGGTGGACGGCGCCGACGGGACCCGGCTGACCGCCACCAGGCGCATCACCGTGGCGGAGCCGCCGGCGCCCGACGCCACCTTCACCCTTTCGGGTCCGGCCTTCCGCAGGAGCGACCTGCGCGCCACCGCCGTCGACCAGCCCGGCTGCATCTACCGCTGGACGGTAACGGGCGGCACCATCCGCAGCGGGGCAAGCGGCACCGTCCTGACGATCATCACCCCCGACCCCGCCCCGAACCTCGTCGTGACCCTCACCGTGACCCATGCCAACGGGGTGGCCGCCACCACCACCCAGACGGTGCCCTTCCACGATCCGCTCGAGGTGGTCATCGCCGGGCCCGCGTTCCTCCGCCCCGGCGCGGCGAGCTCGGCCCGGATCCGGGACCTGGCCGAGAGCGGCACCACCTATGCCTGGACGATCCTGGGCGGCACCTTGACCAGCTCCGCCAACGCCCCGGGCGTCACCTTCACCGCCGGCCCCGAGGGGGCCGTGGAGCTGGCGCTCACCGCCACCCTGGCGGGTTTCGCCCAGGGCTTGCCAGGGGCCTCGGTGGCCGCCGCGCGCCGGATCATCGTCAGCGCAGCGCCCCCGCCCGCGCCGAGCATCCAGTTCACCGTGCCCGTCGCCACGTTCAACAGTCTTTCCGGCGCCGGCGTGGCGGCGGTGGACGGCGCCTCCTACCTCTGGCGGGCCCGCTACGGGTGCCGGATCGAAGGCCCCGACAGCGGCCCCACGGTCCTCTACCAGACCACGACGAGCCAGGAACTGGGTCTGTACGTGCGGGTGACGGACGCGCTGGGCCAGTCCGGATATGCGTTGGCCGCTCAGCCCTGTGTGCCACCCTCACCCACCCTCGTCGCGGTCCCCGTGCCGGCCCAGGCCGAGCCCAGGATCACCGTGCCGGTGCCGCCCCGGCCGGGGGCCACCGGCCTCACCGCCTCGGTGCCGTCCCTCCCGGGCTTCGTCTACCGCTGGACCGTCACCAACGGGGTCATCACCAGCTATATATTTAACATCACAACGGGTGGCGTTTTTCCCGTGGTGAGGTTTCATGCCTTCGGTCCTTATCCCCTTCCTGCGTTGCGCCGCGATGGTGGGGGTAGGGGCCCGGCTGGGCACCAGCTGGATGCCTGTCTCAAGTAATATAAAGAATTATTCCCAAGACAAGATAAAGCATTTTTGTTTCCGCGGGAGCTCTTTCGAGGGAACCGGGCGGCATCGGTGGTGGCCGTCAGCGCCCCCGCCGGCTTTTTCCGGACACCCGGATCACCTCCCGTTCCGGGGGGTCCTCGCATGCGGGCGACTCCAAGACCCGGCGGTAGGTCCGCTCCTTGCCATTCTCGAGGGCGAAACGGAACGTGCAGTCCGCCCCGGCCACGTCGGAGCGAACCGTAAGGGTCTCCCCGGCCTCGACCCGGTAGGTGGTCGTGCTGTCAGGCACCAGGATCGTGCAGACATGCTCCTTGCCTGCCCGATTGGAACGCACCCCGATCAAGACTTCCCCTCCCCGTACCTCCGAGTGGCAGCGTACGGTCAGGGTGGCCCCATGCTCGCCCAGGTTTTGAAAACAGAGCGGGATCGTCACATCGAAGGGACTGGGCGCCTTGCCCTCGGGTGGGGGCACCGAGGGGGTGACCACTTGAACGACATAGGGACCCGGGGCCGGGGAGGTGCCGCGGCTGGGGTGGGTCGAGTGGGGTGGGGTTGGCGCTGGGCTGCCCGCGGGCGCCGGGGCTGCGGCCAAGGGCAGGGGCGGGAAGGCGTAAAGGTCGGGGGCCGCCGGTGGGGCGGGCGCAGGAGCGATGGGCACCGCCCGGCGCCGGCACTTGCAGCAGCCGGGCCACGCCTGGGCCGGTTGGGCGGCGAGCAGGGTCAGGGCGAGGTGGAGGGCATTCTTCAAGGGCACGGCGACTCCGGGTCGGGAGGGGCGGCTGATGGCCGTCATCCCAGAACATGCGGCCTTATTTAAAATAGTTCATTCATGGTTTTTACAGCGTCGTTCGGCTGTCAGCTCGCATTCCGCAGGGCCCTTCGATCCCGGCTTGGCGGCCAACCTGATCTTCCGCTCAGTCTGGACGACCCGTTGCTCCAGCCGGGTGCTTCCGAGCGGCTCAGACTGGAAATCCGCGCAGTTGAGCGCCTTCAGTGTCTTCAGGCCCGGCGGCAGAAGCGCGCCGGTCAAGCCCGGGCACGGGTTCAGGTGAAGGACCTCCAGGCCCTTGAAGGGGGCGAGGACGCCGTCCGCAAGAACCTGCACCCGGACGGTCAGATTCTCCCCGGCCCGGACCGTCTCCGGCAGGCCTGCCAGGGTGAGGGTGACCTCCGCCCGGAGCTGGACGGTGGCGGCTGCGAGCAGGACGGACAGGAAAGAGGCGACAGAGGTACGTGCCGCCGCAGGGGGGACTTGAGAGTTATGTAAATTACTTATATTTAATAAGGCACTGCCTTCCCTTGCTTCTGGGGGCTGAATCCTGGCGTTCCCAAACCTCCTCCCGCTCCTCCTGGCCGGCAACCTGGCTACGGCCCTGCCCTTCCCCGCCGGGGCCCAGGGGAGCGCCCATGCGCTCGGACGGGACCGGGAGCAGTGGCTGCTCGACCACCCCCCTCCCATCCCGGTCCACCCCTGGAGGCCGCCCATGATGCGCCTGGTCCTGCCCGCCCTGCTTCTCCTCGCCTGCGCCTGCACGGGGGGCTCCCGCTGGGCCCCCGCGCCGGCCACGGGCCTGGCCTATCAGAACCCTGGGGGCGCCGGCTGGCGCCTGGCGAGAAACCCGGCCAAGTCGACTCCGACCCATCTGGTGCTGGACCTGCTGGCCCCGCCGGGCACCGTCGGCCTGGGAGCGGGCTTCAACATGACCGCCGACGCCTCGCGCATCACCTGGGCCAAGGTGGAGTCCGGGGACCCGTACCCGGTGCACAACGAGGCCCTGGATCTGGGACCCGAGCCGCAGCTCCTGCTGGGCCTGGCCCAGGGCAACAGCCTGCGGGTGGGGGGCTTCCAGAAGGACTTGGCCAGCCCCGTCGCATACTCCGGCGCCATCCTGCAGGTGGCGGTGGACTTCCTGCCCGTGGCCGGGCTGCTGGCTGGTGAACCGGTGCCCATGGCCGTCACCACCGGGCTCCACCTGGAGGCGGACGGGACCCGGTCGCCCATCACGGTGGCGGTCGGGACCCTGGCGGGCCGCTGAAAGTCGAAGAGGGGGGGCCACCCTTCGGCTGGGTCAAGGATGAACCTGGCGAGCCTACGGCGCGGGCACCGGGGTGGCATCCTCCCCGGCGGAATCCGCCCCAAGCAGAGCCGGATCCCAGCTCGCGGTGTTCAGGATGACCTGGTCGGCTCGGAACGTCAGGGTCCGCGCGAAGGCCGCCTCGGTGCCGGGGCCGCCCCTGTGGAGCAGGGCCGGAGGGTTGCCCGGCCCGGCCGGGAAGACCAGCCTCGCCCCGAAGGGATTGGCAGCCTGGTCATGGTCCCAGAGCCGGAACTGCACCGGCGCCTCGCCGCTCCTGACCTGGATGTAGCGCCTGGAATGTTCCGGAACGGGAAAATATTCCCGCGGGTCCGCGGCTGGACCAAGGCCGGTCACATCGATCTTCGTCAACCCCGGCACGGCCTTGAGGAGGCCGGCCCTGGTTTTCCGCCAGACCCGAGGGTAGCCCGGGCCGGCCGTCGCCACGGTTTCCAGATACCAGGGGTCGTCGGAACGGTTGCTGATCTTCACCAACCGCGTGCCGTTCTCCGCTGCGGCTGCCCCCGGCGGAGCCGCCGCGGGGACGACCGGATGCGGGGCTGCGGGGCCCCCCGGAACGGCCTCCTCGGTACGCGGACGCAGGGCCGCAGGTGCGCCGGCGTCGTCGTTCGCCTTTCGTTTGCGGCCAGCCCCCGCTGCCCTTCCGGCTGGAGGTGCCGCTGGAGCGGCCGCTGGGGGCGGGGTCCCCGCCGCGGGCAGTTCCTGCCAGCCGGACCGCCTGATGGTCAAGGTTCTGCCCACCCGGGTGAAGGGAGGCACATACCCAGCGGGGGGCGCTGCGAGCGCTCCCACCCGGATCCCGAGACGCCCCTCCCTGCTGGTGAAAACCACCCGGTAGGAATAGGGGTTAAGGCTGCCACTCACCACCAGGGGCACCTTGGCAATGCCAGTCCGGTCCGGATCGCAGATCAGGTCGACCGTGGCCCTCGCTGGAATCGGGAAGTTGGAGTCGCTGGTCACGAGGGTCGGGTCGCCGACCCGATTGCGTACCGCCCGCAACCGGAGCAAAAAGGCCTCTGTATTGAACCTCGAATACCAGGTTCTACTTGATTCATTTATTATGTGAATCCGGTCGGGCCCCGGTGCCTCCGCCCCCAGGCGTCCCAGGCCCGGAGCCCAGAATAGACATATAACCAAGAAAAAAAAGGCACGTACGGAGCCCGTGGGGAAGAATCGGGACCAGCACATGCGGACCTCCGTGAATGTTGTTTGAATTATAAGTATTAATTTTTCATGCGTCAATTTTTCAATGTCCTACAGGCAAGCCAGGAACTCGCTGGAGCTTGAGTGCACCGCCTCCTCGGCACGGGCCACAGCCTTGGGCGATACCCTGGCTCCTTTTCGGGTTGGGGTTCCCGGTCACGGCCTGCAGGGTCTCCAGGCTGCTACGGTCATCCGAACGGTCGTTCAATATTAAAAGTTCTTATATTTAGTTATAATTTATTTTATGATAAAAAATTATATTTTTAACAACCTCATTTTTTTGGGTTGCACTACCCTTTGGACCTGCGCGGAGGCATGGGCATCCCGTCCATGCCGCAAGGGGTCCACGACCATCCGCGCCAGCCACTTCGGAGGGAAATCATGCTCATGCGAACCTATCTCGGCGCGTCCCTGGCGGTCCTGGCCGCCGCGCTGGTGCCACCCGGGGCCCGGCTGGAGGCGGCGCTGCCCGCGGTGCCGCCCAGCCACGTGGTGATCGTCATGGAGGAGAACCACACCTCCGGGGAGATCATCGGGTCCAGCGACGCGCCGTACATCAACAGCCTCGCGGCGAGCGGGGCCCTGATGACCCAGTCCTTCGCGATCACCCATCCCAGCGAGCCCAACTACCTGGCGCTGTTCTCGGGGTCCACCCAGGGCGTCACCGATGACGGCTGCCCCTACACCTACTCCGGCCCCAACCTGGGCGCGGCCCTGCTCGCCGCCGGCAAGACCTTCGTCGGGTATTCGGAGAGCATGCCCTCGGCCGGATACACCGGCTGCGATTCCGGAACCTATGCGCGCAAGCACAACCCCTGGGTCAACTTCACCAACGTGCCGGCCGCGTCGAACCAGATGTTTTCGGCCTTTCCCTCCGGGAATTTCGAGGCCCTGCCCACGGTCTCCTTCGTCATCCCCAACCTCAACGACGACATGCATGACGGCACCGTCCAGGAAGGGGACGCCTGGCTCAAGGCCAACCTGGACGCCTACGTCCAGTGGGCGAACGCCAACAACTCCCTGCTGATCGTCACCTGGGACGAGGACGATTCCGGAGGCGACAACCAGATCGCGACCATCATCTGCGGGCAGATGGTGCAGCCGGGGCTCTACCCGGAGACCATCAACCACTACAACACCCTGCGCACCGTGGAGGACCTCTACGGGTTGCCGCCCTCCGGCAGCGCGGCCCAGGCCGCTCCCATCACGGACATCTGGAAGGGGAGCTCGACCACCTCTTTCATCATTACGGCCAACGCCGGGCCCGGTGGTTCCATCGCGCCCTCCGGCGCCGTCCAGGTGGCCCAGGGCGCCAGCCAGACCTTCAACGTGACCCCGGCCGCCGGCAGCACCATCACGGGCGTGACGGTGGACGGCGCGGCCCAGGGTCCCCTACAGGCCTACACCTTCACCAACGTCCAGGCCGCGCACACCATCAGCGCCACCTTCGGCCCCCCGGCGACCTACGTGATCACGGCCAGCGCGGGCGCCGGCGGCGCCATCCAGCCGTCGGGCAGCGTCACCGTCACCCAGGGCGGGAACCAGGCCTTCACCATCACTCCCGCCGCCGGCTTCTCCATCGCGAACGTCGCTGTGGATGCCGTCGCCAAGGGCGCCCTGCCGGCCTACACCTTCAGCAACGTCCTGGCCGACCACACCATCGCCGCCACCTTCAAGCAGAACCCGCCGGCCACCTTCACCCTCACCGCCACCGCGGGCGCGGGCGGGGCCATCAGTCCGGCCGGGGCCGTCCAGGTGGCCCAGGGCGGCAGCCAGACCTTCACCATCACCGCCGCCAGCGGCTACAGTATCGCCGGGGTGACGGTGGACGGGACCGCCATGGGGGCCATTGGGACCTACACCTTCACCGGCGTGTCGGCGAACCACACCATCGCCGCCACCTTCAAGCAGAACCCGCCGGCCACCTTCACCCTTACCGCCACGGCGGGCGTGGGCGGGGCCATCAGTCCGGCCGGGGCCGTGCAGGTGGCCCAGGGCGGCAGCCAGACCTTCACCATCACCCCCGCCAGCGGCTACAGCATCGCCGGGGTGAGCGTGGACGGGGCCGCCAAGGGGGCCCTGGGCACCTACACCTTCACCAACGTGACGGCGAACCATACCATCGCCGCCACCTTCACGCAGAACTCGGCCACGACCTTCATCATCACCGCCACCGCCGGCGAGGGGGGCAGCATCACGCCTTCGGGCAACGTCACCGTGGCCAAGGGCGCGAGCGCCACGTTCACCATCAAGGCCCGGCACCACCACCGGATCAGGAAGGTGAAGGTGGACGGCGTCAGCATCGGGGCGCGGAGTTCGTACACGTTCCTGGATGTCCAGGCCCCCCACACCATCACGGCCAGCTTCTCGAGAAAGGACGATTGAGCTTCGGGCGCCTGTTCGAGGTCCCTGCCAGGCCCCGCCCCGGATCAGGAGCGGGGCGGGCCGGCCGGAGGCGCCGCGGGCTTCTGCGGCCGGATCCACCGGGTCGTGGCTCCTTCATTCGTTTCGAGTTGGCAGAAGGTCAGGGCAGGGTGGGCGTTCAGGAGCTCGGGAGCCGGCAAGGCGAGCGTCGACCTTCCGCTCAGGACCAGGCGACTGAGGCGGGGCAGGCATTCGAGCACGTAGAGAGCGTTCGCACAGGCGGTTTCCGCGCAATGGGATAGCTCCAGGACGCGCAGACTCTCCGGACACCCGAGGCCCGTGAACCTGGGGCAGTGGTCAACGAACAGCTGCTCCAGACGGGCGCTTCCGAGCGGCTCAGACTGGAAACCCGGGCAGTCGAGCGCCTTCAGTGTCTTCAGGCCCGGTGGCAGAAGCGCGCCGGTCAAGCCCGGGCACTGGTACAGGTGAAGGACCTGCAACCGCTTGAAGCGGGCGAGGACGCCGTCCGCAAGACCGGCCCCTCGATCAAGGAACAGGTCCGTCACGCCTTCCGGCAGCGCACCGATCAGCTCGGCATCGCAGCCTTCGCCCTGGAAGCTGGTGAGGGACCGCGCGTTTTTCACGGCCTGCAGCAGGAGGTCGCGGGTCACACCTGGGCAACCAACCAGGCTAAGGACCTTCAAATGGCGCAGGTGGATGGGGCACCGGAAGCCCGCCGCCCCGCCCACCACCAGGCGGGTCAGGTATTCCGGCAGGACCTCGGGGGCGAAGGCCGGGCAGTCCTTGGCATCCAGGACCCTGAGCCCGGGGGGGAGGCGGTCTCCCCTGAAGACGCGGCTTCCGGTGAGTCTCAAGGTCTGGAGGTGGGGGAAGCGAGCGACGGTTTCATCGCGCAGGGTCGAGGACCGGACCACCAGATGAATGATCCGATCCGGAAGCTGGGCCAGATCCTCATCCCGGATGTCCTCGGTGGGCGGAAAGTTCAAATTGACAAGGCTGGGGTGGGTCCTGGCCAGTTGCACAATATGGGTGGGCTTCAATTTCCGGCCGTTGTTGATCAGGGTCACCAGATGGGTGCAGGGCTCCAGGGCCTTGACGATCCCCTCCGCCGAAAGATCCGGAGTGTCCATGAACTTGATGGTCCTGATCCTGGAACACCGCGCCAGCAGCCTTTCGAGCCTGGCATCGTTGATGGCTCCGGAGATCGTCAGGATGTCGGTGGCCTCGCCTGCCGCGCGGCTCCAGGCCTGGTCGACCGCGGCGAGGTCCTGCTTCGGGTGAACAAAGCCGGCCACACGGGCCTTCAAGGCCTGGGGCAGGTTGGCCAACGGCGCGGAGGCCGCGGGTGCGGCGGCGGCCGAAGGCGAGACCCGGGCGCGCTTGGCGCCGGGGGCGTCCCCGTCCCCGGCCAGGATCCGGAGGAAGGAGGGCTCGGAGGGTTGGCCCGTGCACCGGGCCTGCACGGCGAGACTGGAGCCCGCCGCGTCCGGAGGTACCGGCAGGACGTAGGTGAGGGCGGCCGATCCCGGGAGCACCTTCTGCAGCTCGAAGATCTTCCGGCCCTTGACCCAGGCAAGGAGGTCCACCGGGCTGCCCGGGTCGGCGCCCATGACCTGCACCCGGACGGTCAGATTCTCCCCGGCCCGGACCGTCTCCGGCAGGCCTGCCAGGGTGAGGGTGAGTTCCGCCCGGAGCTGGACGGTGGCGGCTGCGAGCAGGACGGCCACGGCGGCCGGGAAAGGAAGGAATCGGGTGGGGCGCGGGTTCAAGGGTCCTCCGGAACGCTAATCGTCCCCGTAGCTTCCGGGGAGTCGGAGCATTATTATATTATTTGTTAATATATATTCAAGCAGAAAATACCCGCCCATCTCCGGCCACTCACAGTGGGGACGGTTGAATGGTGTCTATCGCGATCCGCACCAAGGTGCCGACGACGATGAACTCCACATCAAGTTAAATAAATAATTATTAAATGACTCGAACTCGGAACGAATCCGGTCGGGCGTCCCGGATGGCCCTGCCCCGGATCAGGGGCGGGCCGGGCCGGCCGGAGGCGCCGCGGGCTTCTGCGGCCGGATCCACCGGGTCCTGGCTCCTTCGTGCGTGGTGATTTGGCAGAAGGTCAGGGCAGGGTGGGCGTTCAGGAGCTCGGGGGGCGGCAAGGCGAGCGTCGGACCTCCGCTCAGGACCAGGCGACTGAGGCGGGGCAGGCGTTCGAGGCCGTGGAGAGCGTTCGCACAGGCGGTTTCCGCGCAATGGGAAAGCTCCAGGACGCCCAGGCTCTCCGGACACCCGAGGCCCGTGAACCTGGGGCAGTGGTCAACGAACAGCTGCTCCAGACGGGCGCTTCCGAGCGGCTCAGACTGGAAACCCGGGCAGTCGAGCGCCTTCAGTGTCTTCAGGCCCGGTGGCAGAAGCGCGCCGGTCAAGCCCGGGCACTGGTACAGGTGAAGGACCTGCA
>Ga0316217_10004873_pt1 | contig 14232 bp, 12 predicted proteins | sample 1anoAmetaG_FD_203633 | JGI IMG/M metagenome (GOLD analysis project Ga0316217, IMG submission 203633) | Freshwater microbial communities from Trout Bog Lake, Wisconsin, USA - 1anoA | ecosystem: Environmental > Aquatic > Freshwater > Lake > Hypolimnion/Profundal zone | place: USA: Wisconsin... | reverse complement strand
ACTACTTAGAGACTTGTAGGAACAAGTTTTAGTACTAAAGTCAATCTAGATAAAGAAAAAGTCTTCAATTTCAGCGTAACTACAGTAGATAAATCAAAAGAATTCATTAAGTGCCCTAGGGTATAAACAACTTTTGGACGAAGCTGAGAAAAAAGGAAGATAGTACTAAAGGTTGCTTAAGTAAAAAGCTGAGATTATAAGAACACATGAAGCTTCGATCATATAAATAACTTACAATCTACAAAAAACCCAACAGAAACTAGAAGAGGTATTAAAAAGAATTGAAAACTAAGAAAAAGACAAAGGACAGCTTTAGAAAAGAGCTTTATTTTTATAAAAATAAGTAAAATTGCTTAATAATTCATTGAGTTAGTCCAAAAGCTTATACTAAAGCGAAAATATCAAATGCAAATAACTTTAAAGTCAACATTCAGAGCTTTACAAGAATATAACTGCGTTGGAGCTTCAGATTTAGAGGCAAAGGTCAGAAATATAGGTCATAAAAAGTGAGAAATAAGATTCATAATTCAAATCTAAAGAAAAAGAAGAAAAGCTAAAGGTTTTGCTTTAAAAGTAACTCTTTGAAGGGTCTAAATACAAATAAAACTTAATAAAAATGACTTCTCTTCACTAATTAAGCTAATTTAAATTGCAGCAGCAAGAGAAATAGCTGATAAACTTGAAAGAATAGCTAAAAATAGCCAAAGAAGAGCTAAGCAAACGCAAACAAGATTATATAAAGATCAGCGAAGAAGCTAACCTACTTAAAAATGAACAAATAAACCATCTACAGACCATTGAGAATCTTAAAATAGAAGCTGACGTCCTCCAGAGTTAAATTCAAAGGTCAAAACAGGCAAAACTTGCACTTGAAGAAGAACTACTTCTTCTCCAAAACTAGATCGAAGTATATGCAGATATAAACAACAAAGTATAGACCCAAAACCAATAAATAGAAAGCCTAAAGATAGAACTTATGAAATAAAAAGGACTGCAAGCAACTCAAACTGTCGCAAACTTTAGTGAAAGCCGAATTACACGTACTAATAACACTGAAGAGCGAAGGAAAATTCGTGAGCTTTAGCTTTTGTTGGAAAGAAAGCATCATGAACTTGCAAGTGAAAAGAAGAAGCTTCTATCAGATTGGTAAACTGAAAGGAATGAGCTGATAGAGGAGAACCACAGATTGAAAGAGCGAGTGACACACATGAGCTAAGAGTTTGAATTTCAGCGTTAGCAGTTTGTGGTCGAAATAAAATCGCTTTAAGAAGATTGCCTCAAATTACAAGAAGAAATAAAAGCTCAAACGGATTGATAGTCCTAGATTATTATTTCTTCAAATCCCTTTTGTTGGGCGATTATTTATTAAATTGATAAAGATTTTGTTAGTGGACGTTAATAAATTGATTCAAATTCAAAGAATGTTCTCTATCAATTTCAATCGAAAATTGCACATGTCTCCAGCGAAGAGTGTAGCGAAGCTAAGCACAACGCGAAGTAGCAATTTGCTTCTCACTGATAAGACTCGCCTATACAATTTGCCTAAAATCCCATCCTATTATAAGATCGATAGACCTTCACTCAGCCCTACAATGAAGAGGAATATTGAAGAAAAGTTAGCCTTGGATAAAAGTGCAGAAATAGCGTTGAAAAAAAGATAAAAAAGCAAAGATTTTTTTTTGAATTACAAAAAAAATCCTTTTATGAATACGACTCAACTTGCAAACTTTGAAATAACTAGGTAAAATAGATAAAATAGGGTAGAAAGCTCCAAGTCTCACTCCATATTTCATCCTAACCGAGACAGAATGAATTAAACGATTGTTTAAGCAATTAATAGCTTAAGAGGCAAAAGTCCAGTTTAAAAGGATTTAAGCTTGAAGAATATCAAAAAGTAAGCCTCAAATAGATCGACTAATATGATAAAGCAGATAAAAACCATGGGATATACTAAAAAGCATTAGCCAAAAGATTACAGCTAAAACTTTTTCAAGTTCAAAAGTTAAGCTATGGACTTTGAGAAAATCATTGTTATCGAAGAAGACAACTTTTACCTTAAACACCAAGCATCAATAAACATTTTCGCTTGTGTCAAATCTCTCCCTAACATCTTGAATAATAATATCCTCTCTAAGCATTACTTCAGCTTCACTTCAGTCATCTAAAAGGCCGAGCAGAACATCCGCTTTCCTATTTACCGAGACATTTCAAGAAAATCAAGAAAAACTTCATTGAAAAATAAATTTAGCAAGTTATAACTTATGGAGTTTATTTCTTCTTCCGATATTAACACCAACTCCAAGAGGATAAGATTTGAGGATATGCTTGGAATTGCGAGTGGCAGATGCACTTCTGAGTTAATTAGTGACTGGATTTATAGTAAAGATAAAAATTTCAAATACGACAGTATGGGAAAAGATGAGGCTATCTTTTTTAAGGAGAATACCTAAAATCATAATGCTAATGTCTATGCAGATTAGGAAAATTTGATGGAAGTGACACAATGGAAGAACAATAAGAGTCCTGAGTAGATGAACCATTCCTAAAAATGTGATAAATTCAAAAACAATATCGTTAGAAAAATGGATGAAAAAGTGAAATTAAGTAAAAAGACCATACAGGATACAAATGCTCACAAGTTTTTGACCTAATAGATAAAAAGGGATATTCTTTACTTCCTAAAGATGAACTAGACTTCTAAAACCTCAGTTAAGCTGAAGAAACAGTTTGGAGAGCCCAGTCCCAAACTAACAGAGACCAAAGCTCGGACTATCAAAAACAATTAACTTGTTCAGACGATGAAGATCATCAAGAAAAAGTTTGACAATATGGAATAATTAGGCAGTAAAACAATGAGAATATGACATAGTTTCTTATGAAATGAAACATTGATGATATGCTCAATTTTGCCAATCATATGTAGTTAAGGTAATCGAAGATCACAGATTTTCATCTTGGTCGTCGTATTTGACTTTTATTTGCTCAATCAACTTACCTTTTAGCTAAAACAGGTGTTGATTTTCAAGCTAAAGCTAAAGATTTGTCCTTTTCAATTGGCTTTGCCGCTACATCATATCAGAAAGTGTTCGATTGATGTCGCTTAAGGACTAAAGACTCTTCTTTCCTTCTTGAATTTTCAGCTGATATTGATAGCTCATCTACATATTACGGTTTAGTTTCTGCTAAGATTCTTAAACTTTTTACTTTAACTCAATTAGAATTTTCTTTTAAATCTAGATTTCGCCTTAGATGCTGACTAAAGTGTTCTTTTTGCTGATTTCTATTTCGTTGAGATTTTTCAATTTGTCTTCGTAAAGTTCAAAAGTAGCTTTATGTCTTTCAATTTTCTTTTAGTATTCCTTGTTTTCTTCAAGAAGTTTTGAGAATTGCTATTGAATACGCACAAACTAGTAGCTTTTGGAGTTTATTTACTAAGATACTTTTTTTAGCTTCTCATTCAAAGTTTTAAGTTTTTGTTCATAATGTGCAGTTTCTTCTGACTTTTCAAAGGCTTTCCTCTCATAATGAGCTGATCTTTACTGCAAATTTTCTTCTTTTAAAGTCATCTCTTTAATGTTTTAATCAATCTGTATCAGAATCTGCTGCTTATTTTGGATTTGACTTTGGGTCTATTCCAGTTCATGCTTTAGTCCTTCAGCTATTTCCTTGTCACTCTTGAATTCTTCGAAAAATTTCTAAAATTCTTCTAATTCCTTATATTTTCTTTAGAATTCTAATTGTAAAGATTCCAAACTTTTTTTCAGCTGATCTACCTTGCCTTAATAGTGCTCTTTTTCTTTTTTTAGCTGCATTATTTTTTCTCTTTCCTCAAGCTACAATCTTTCAAATTTATCTTCTAGAAATGTTTTATTTGCCTAGGAGTCTTATTTTTGCCTTGACCTTTTCAAATTTCTTTTTTCCCTTTATATCTGCTTCCATTCATCACAAAGCTACAACGCTTCGGTTTAAAGTCTTTACACAATTTTCGCTTTTTATTTCTACAGTTTTTTCATTTACTTTTTGTAATTTAATCCCATTTCTTTTAAATTGTTTATGATTTCTATTAAAGACCTATTTTCTAAGAACTATTTCAGCTTCTAAATTCTTTCATAGTCTGCAGCTTCCCCAAATACAATCAGATTCAGCATTTTGATTATTTGTATAATGCCTTTGGGATAAAATAAATACTTTTTAATGTCTTTATAGTTAACTTAGAAGGTCTGTTCTCCAAACAGTATTTGCGAAATGAGGATTTTGTGGGGTTCTTGAGAAAAGTTTTACTGTATTTTACCCTGCAATGACCTTAGAATATTGGCTTTTTCCCTTAATTTACCATACTAGGTTTCCTTTGCTTTGATGGCTTGAAGCATTTTCCGAGATTATTCGCGTTTTTCATGCTCTAATATTTCAGCTGTTTTTAGTTATTTTTACATTTTTTCCAGTTTTTGTTTCTTTTAAGAAGAAAGCCTTCCTCTCCTCAAACTTTAATGATAGTTACTCACTTTTTAGCACAAGAATTGATAACGATCTTCGAATTCACTCTTTGAGGTCGAGTTAAGCCTTTTAGAAAATGCATCAGAAATCTATCCTATTTCCATTTTTTTGACCTATATTTTAGCCCTGTTTGACTCAATCCATTCTTCTAAAACCTCCAAAAGCTTTTCTTTCTAATTCTAAGCCAAAGAAAGCGTTTTTCCAAAGCTGTGCTTATGTTGCCTCTAATGCGAATCTTCATGAGCTGGGTGTTGAGGCTATTTTGGTTTTATAGGACTTGGTTCATCCTAAACATTAGCTTACTGCATAGAATTTCTTTAGTCTATAAGTTTATTAAGTGCATCTCTGAGAATGAAAATTTATTAATGAGGATAAACGTTTGTATTAATAATGGACTGATTTGCGTCTCTTGAGTCTAATATTAAAAGTGAGGGTATGAGCATCTTTATGAAGGCTACATAATTGAGAGCATTGAGAAACGGATTTCCTGCTAATGAAAGTATTGACAAACTTGGAAGATTGCCTAAGTACTTGATATCTTCAATAGATTTGATTTCATTATAGGCTACGTGAAGCACTTTAAGTCTTTGGTTCAATTTGATTTCCTATGGGATAGTCGCTATTCGGTTGTAGGAAATCGACAATTCTTCAAGTAGGGTCAACTACTTTATTTCTTCGATTGTAGTGATTTGATTGAAGTCAAGCTTAAGTACACGAAGTTGTGCTAAACTTGAGAGATTTTAAATTTTAGTTATCATGTTGTTAGAGAGGCTCAAAGACCTCAGATTTCTGAAGCGAGAGAGACCTTAAATTTTGGGGATTTTGTCGGAGTGAGTTGAGCTTAACTCAAGAAACTGGATGTCCGAGTGTTCTTTCTTAGTGAGTTGCTATATTTTAACCATTTGATTATCAAATATAACAGTAATGACTCAGATATTCTTGAAAATTAAGAAGAGTCAAAAAAGACCAATCTGTCAAGAACAGCATCTTTCATTAAGTTTCCTCTCATCCAAAATAATAAGATCTAATAATTTTAGTTGAGCAGTCAGAAAAAAAATGGATACAACTGTCAAATCAACAGTTGACTCTTAGCTTAATGAGTGCCAAGAACCAAATATTATGATTTTAGCCTTCAATAAACGAAAATAACTTTTTTTCGAAGGAAGTTTGTTTCTTTCTAAAAATAATTACATAGTTTAAAGCAGCATCTACAAACTTCTAAAACAGCGGTTTCATAATTTTTTTCTTGCATCTAACAAAAAAGACTAACAAAGTTAATCTTTTGAATCTCCATTTTCGGTACACAAAAAAACATTAAGATACTCAAGAAAAAGGTTCAATTTCAACATTTGCAATGAATAAGGTTATAGGTTATCCTTAGATTTCAGAGTACAGTCTTTGAAAAAATTGAAGTTCTAATCTTAATAATATATATCAATTGATAAGCCCTAATCCCCAAAATGATTAATACCTAACTTTTATACCAACTGACTGGCTAGATCAGTCAGAAGTCTGACTATCCTAAGCTCTTGGAGGAATTGAAAAAAAAATACAACACCAGTCTTCGCAACTAAACTCCTCGAGAAATTTAGGAATACGCTAACAAACTGAATCAAAGATATGAGGAGTTGCTGTAAAATACAAGGAAACACAAAAAGTCAATCAAGCTCTAAGGTTGGGGGTTTGGGGAGCTAAAAATCTTTGAGTGGGCTTGCCTTTTTATTTCATAATTTAAACAAAGATAATCATCGGACTCCATGAATCAGTAATAAATAAAAAAACACGAAATTGTAGATAAAATAAAAAATATCTTTCTTAGGAAGTCCAAAGAGTTCATTAAATATCAGTACACTTCTTTTCTAAAATCTAAAAGCAGTAACAAAAAGGAGTGGAAATAGGCTTAGGAGTAAATGTTGTTCAATATAATAGAGTAGGAAGCAGGCCTAAAGGCTACTAAGTTTAAAAGTTCACAGTGGAAATATTACTCATTCTTACTTTTTACCCGTTCCAAGGGCAAATTCTTCAAGACTCAAAAACAGTGCAGAGAAAAATGGGCTAATTATTTGAATCCCATCGTCAAACACTAAGTTTGGACAATTGAAGAAGACATCAGGTTGTTTGAATGCATCAATTAGCATGGGTTCAAATGGTCTTACATATCTTTCCTTTTTGGCCATGAGAGAACAGAGCATATGGTTAAAAATCGTTTTCATTCTGTGATCAAATCATGGAACTATTGTGATCGCAAAGGCGTCTTCAACAAATCATAAGTAATCAGAGTTTTGAAAGAACTTTGCAAATAGCTAAAGAAGAAATAGGCGGCCGATTAGGTCAAATCGAAAATGCCTGATGAGAAAGAAACAGAACCCAAGGAAAAAAAGTCGAAGTAACAAGGCAGAGTTTAATAAAATGAGGGTATTTAATGGCATAAAAACTAATAAATTTTTGATGATTATGATAATGATTATCAAGAAATCTAACAGAAAGCATAAACAATCTATAGGAAATAAGCTATCTTTCTTTGCGAAAAACACAACTGTTTTGAAGAAAAGTTCGACTAATCACAAAAGAGGACTCAAGATGATGATGAAGAGCACTAGTGTGTTCAGGAAGAGTCAAAGAAGTCGCTTAAAGTTTCAAGAGAAGAAATGTATGCTTAGCTGAGAGGTTTCGACGCTTTTGTTTTTGGGCCTTGGGGAAGTGGGGGAGAGTTCGTAAATTAAGATAAATATAAAAATGAAAGAAACCGAACAAACCTCTTGAAGTAAGTTACTGACCTCTTGGAAAGAGACCTTCCTTTAAAAATAATTTCTTAAGATGAATTTTTCGACCAAATCTAAGAAAAATCACATCTTGATTGGCTTAAATGATCAGCTATTTAGCATTTAAAATATTTTTCAAAATAAAACAAAAGTTTAAAACGTTTTTTGGTCATAAAGGATAATTAATAATTTACAAAAAAGTCAATAAAATCAACTTTTTTGAACGTATTTTGCCAAGAGTACCTTTTCTTCGAATCTCGCTTCCTCCATTTTGCGGATGTGCTTCAAAAAATCTTATAAACTGATTGACTCATCATTGAACTTGGACTCAAGCATTTGAATGGTGTCTTATCTGGCCTTGATGCTGCTGTTCAGTTACAGAATGTGCTCAGACACTTCATCTTTAGGTTTCACCACCTCAGAAAGTACTCTAATCTAGCTTGATGAGCTTTGGTTAACAAATTAGGTCATACTTTGGTTTTGCGAAAAAAGAAGCTATGATTCGGATTCTAATGATTTCTTTGTGACATCCAAGAACTGCAAAGTTGGAAGCACTGAAGTATGCTTATTTTTGATGCTGTTTAGTTTTTCCTTTTGCGTTGATACTAGCTTTTGCGATTTTGAGAGGATTTCTAGATTAATAGTGGCTTACAGTTTAAATTTGAGGTTGTCTTGAAAGGAATGGGGGGCTGCTTGGCCTGGTTGGGCCAGTTGGTGTTAGATGATGGGTAGTTCTTTTGCTGAGGTTGCTGAGGGTAGTTCTGTTGCCCATAATTCTGAGGGTAGTTCGGGTTGACGTAGCCTTGGTTATTCCACTAGATGGGTTTAGAATTACTGCTTGGTTTTGAGGGTATTGGTTGGACATTTGGTTGAAGGGCTGAAAGGGATAGTTTGTTCGAACGAGGTCATTGGCTTCGATTATGATGCTTGCCTTGGTTAGGGATGTGTTACAACTGAATTAGCAGTTTTCCAGCCTTTGACTTCTTGCAGGATGTCATTAAGTATGAAACTTTTGGGGTCGGTTTTGGAGATAATCTTTACAAAGTATTGGGAAGGGGTGAGAAGCTGAGGGTTGGGGTTGACGATGCGGACGAAAGGTGGGGCTTTGGGGAAAGTGGCGGGATACATAATAAACAAAGGTATTTTGCCCTTATGCTAGACTATGATTTCACCTTTGAGTTCGATGAACTTCTTCTGCTGGTGGTTTTCCACTAAATCAAACAGTTGATACCGAACTCGATTTTGTCGACCTTGTACTGAGGGTAGACGTGCATGATTTGCCGCACTGACTTTTCGATGGTGTATTTGACTCAGCATAATGGGAATGTTACTCCTCGGCGTAGGTGCATTGGCGGATGAGATCGGTGATGTGGTCTGCGTTGGAGTTGAAGCTGCTCTGGTTGAGGTAGGTGCCCAATGCGTTTATTTGGTTGACTGCGCTATTGATCGACTTGAAAAGGTTCATTGTGTTGTGATATTATAAAAATGTAAAAATACAGGAGATGGACTGATGAAAAGGTTGGGATCAACCCTTTCGTGGTGGCCAATACCCGCTCGACTCCCTTGGTCGGGAGAATAACGCAGTTTGTAAGTAGATTTGTACGCAGCCGATACAATTAATCAAGTTGTTCATCTTCTTGAGCTACTTGCCTATCTTCATAGCCATTTATCTTATACCTGTCAACTTTCTCAGAAAGAACGCAGCGAGATTACTCCTTTTTTTGTTTGGAGTGTACCAGATTGAAGACTATTCACTTGAGAAAGCGTATAAACAGAACACTGCTTTTGGCATTCTATCCAACCATTGCTGCTTCTTGGACATAGTTTACTATCTCTATAGGTGCCAAATTGCTTATGTAGGTTTCCAGGCTGCCATTTCTTGGGGTTCGCCTAAAACGCGCAGAATACAACCAAGTACCGCATAATTTCACCTTTGAAAGCATTTCTGTTAGGTCTAGTCAACTTGCAGCCTTTCTATGTTCACAACTCAGACAGCGGATATACTACAGTTGGCTAAGCTATCAAAGTGGGTTTGAAAGATGCAAAAACGACTAAGTTGGTCATCTTCTACGAAAAAATACGGACGAACGGACGAGGAACCATCAAAATAGACAAATCTCTTTGTGACAATCTCTATGAGTTGGGCCAAGACTTCCTGATCGCCCAAATGAACTACTCCGCTAAAAAAGATGAGCTATACAGCCTAACAACAAGTGGAATATCCGTAGTTTGGGCCAGCTTAGGATTCCTGATCCAAGGAAACAATCTGAAGATAAGAGGCACAAGACAAAGTAGTTTTGGTGATATCAAGATTCAGGTAACACCCATTCAAGCAATGAGTTGAAGGAGGCAGTTTACACCATGTCGAGTGGGCCACTGGTAACTATTGACGTATTCAGCTGTAAACTAGTCCGGCTAGTTACTTTTAGTTTCTGGAGTTCTTCAAAAAGACGCAGAAGGAGGGCTATAAACTGTAATGATTGCGCATCTTGTTAATAGATTGACTAATAGAGAGATGCTATTAGTATCATAACTTACTATTAGCATTTACCGGAAGCATGACAATTATAAAACCTACCTTGATTCGATTTTAGAGGTTGCAGCAGTAATAGCTCAATTTGGCATTTTGATAATTAATCTATTGATTTATGAGTCAGAAGATTATCTTATCTTTGCTTTTGGCTGCCGCCTCAGCGTTTCTTCTCTTCAATTATACACAACAGAAGGTCGATCGCTTCTAATCATGGAAATCATAGTTTGGAGTCGAATTCTAAAATGGAAATGACGAACTTTATCGAAGAGCCATCTTTGAAAGAAATCTAAAACAAATAGAAGCACACAAAGCCAACCCCGAAAATACTTACAAAATGGGAATCAACCAATTCACCTCTTATACTGAGGAGTAATTTGTGCATAGATTTTTGAACCCAATAAATCCAGAAATACCCGCACTGCAGATTTAGGAAGTCGGGCAAAAGGTCGAAGCCGTTATAATTGATTGGGTAGCAAAAGGAGCAGTTGGTCCTGTCAGAAACCAGGGAAACTGCGGTTCAGCTGTACTTTACTCCACTTTGGGAGGAGTTTAAGGGCTGAGCAAGATACAAAGTGGCACTTTGTCAATCTTCTCTTCTCAGCAACTGCTAGACTGTGTGTTGGGATGCACTGGAGCTCAAGCAACAGCCGGATACGAATACTATAAAGCTCATAGTAATACTTAAATAATCTAGGTGTTTGCACTTAAGCTTAATACCCCACGAAAGGGGCTGTAGGAACCTGTCAGCAAAAGCAATGCAGCTTCAAGATAACAGGTTACACAACTGAGAACACTTGCGACAGTTTGGTCAATGCTATCCAGAAGCAGCCTGTTTCTGTAGCTGTGGATGCTTCGAAATGGGCTACTTACAGTAGTGGCGTTTTTGGTAACTGTGGAACTGCTGTCAACCATATGGCACTTTTGACTGGTTTGGCTGATGAGTACTGGAAATGCAAGAACTCTTGGGGCACTGCTTGGGGAGAAAGTGGATACATACGATTGGCAAGAGGCAATACTTGTGGAATATGCTCTTATTCTCTTTATCCATATTGATCTGCAAACAATTTGAGAATATTTTCAGTGGGAAGATCATTTTTTTGATTTAGAACACTCAAACATTGTTATTGATGAGCTATTTTAGTCACATTTTTATAATATTTGACTCTTAGCACTATTAATAATTCTTAAAGCTTAGAGTTTAGCAGGCATACAGCTTTCAGTGACTAAAACTGGTGAGCAAAGAACAAACAAAAGGGGCTGTGAAATCTTAAGCCAACAACTGCTAATAAACAACTTGAATGTAGAAATGATAATCTATTGACATCACATTCTGTCAACGTAATCGGCAACTTTGGGAATCTCAGGCTTAAGTCCTTTTCTCTTTCTGATAGCAAGAACCAACTCTCCGGCCTTGACGTCAGTGAGGGGGAGGCCCTTGATGACTTACCAATGGTCGAAGACGCATTGGGGGAAGGCCTTTCCTTGGGTGTTTCCTCTGAGCATGCCAGTGAAACCGAAAGATTCAGAGACAGGAAGGAATGCTTTGACCTAAATAAACGAAATGGTACCAAGTTAAGAGGAGTTCCTGTGATTTGAATTTCTTCAACGACCATACCTCTCCTTTGATTGAGGGATTGATAGACACCGCCCATGCAGTCACTGGGAGCGGTGATTTCGCAACTGAAGATAGGCTCAACGAGAGTGGGCTCGGAAAGGAGTTGAAGAGCATAGAAGAGTCTTCTGGCGGAAGGCATGATTTGTCCTCCTCCTCTGTGAATAGCGTCAGTGTGAAGTTAGCAATCGAAAATGTTGAATCTCATTCCTCTCATGTTTTCCTCGCAGAGGACTCCTTGTTTGGCAGCCCACTGGAAAGATGAGACCACTGATTCTTTGATTTCATTCATGTATTGTACTCCCTTGGTGACATCCACGACCACGTTGGGTCCAGCGTTGTCAGGTCCGAAGCACCAGATCTTGGTTGTATCATCCTTCTCCCATCCGAACTCATCAGTAAGTCTCTTTCCTCTGGTTTTGATGTCCTGAGTGGGTGTGATTTCATTGTTTTCGATAAGAAGAGGCAGATCTTCATGGAGAGGAGCACTGGTTCCGTGGAGTCTGTTGTGTTTGTTTTGGGATTTGGTCATGGCTGGTTCACTTGACTCAGAAGTCATGGTTTCCTTGTAGGTGACCACGGGGTCAGCTCTGATAATCTAGCATTGAGCGAAATCTTTTTCAAGATCGTTGAGACAAATTTCAACATGGAGTTCACCGCAGCCGGCAATGACGTTTTCTCCACTTTCGTCGTACTCGCAAAGGACCAAAGGATCAGATTTGGCGAGCTTCTTGAGACCTTCAACCAATTTGGGGAGATCTGCAGGGTTTTTAGGCTTAACGGCAACTCTCACAACAGGCGAGACAGAGTATTTCATGGATCTGATGGGGTGTGATTCGGGGTGTTCAATGCTTGCGATGGTTCCGGTTTTAATGAGATATTGATCGATTCCTGACAAGGCGACAGTGTTTCCGCAAGGAACATCGGGGATAGATTCAACGTTTCTTCCCATCATGAGCACAGTTCTGGTGATATTCTTTTCATAGAGGTCGTCTTTCTTTCCAGGCTTGTAGTTGGCTCCCATGATTCTCACTTTTTGGCCGGAGGCAACAGTTCCGGAGAAGACTCTACCGAAAGCGTAGAAACGTCCTTTATCAGTTGAAGGCACCATCTTTGAAATGTAGACCATGATTGGACCCTTGGGATCGCAGTTTCTCATGGCTTCAGCAATGATATCTTCTTGAGGTCCTTCGTAAAGATATGAAGTTCTGTATTTTTGGGCTTGTCTAGGAGAAGGGAGATGGAGGACCATCATCTAGAGGAGACAGTCAGCAGCGGGCAACCATTTGCTCATAACTGCCTTGAGGAGTTGCTTTCCTGCGAGAAGTTTGTCTTCTTGAGAAAGTTAGAGGCCAAGTTGTTTTAACATCTTGACGTATTGCTCTTCTTTACCGTCAATGATGGCTTGGCAGAGCTTACAGATGGGGTCCATAATGAACTGAGCGAAAGCTCTTCTGAGGGGTTTTCCTTCTTCAGTTTCACCGTCAGTCTTCCATTTCTTGCTTTCTCCGTCAAAGAAGTTGTCACCCCAAAGTTTTTTCATCATTTTATCGATAGCAATACCGAACTTGTTGGAATAGAGCCTAGAGAACTTGGCAAGTGTGAAGGCCCATTGATCTTTTCCTGACCCAAAGGCAACATTTCCGATGGAGGGGTCAACCTGGATGTCACCCATATCTTCAGAAACGTAAGTGCTGATAACGACGTTAGCCATATCAATGACTCTCAAGAAAGATTGATACATAGCCTCACCGTCAAGTTTAAGTTCGAGGATGGATCTGTCAATCTTGTTGACCATCAAAACTGGTCTGATTTTTTCTTGCATGGCCTGACGAAGCACTGTTTCGGTCTGGACTGAAACACCTTCGACAGTATCAACGACGACCAAGGCACCGTCAGTGACTCTGAGGGCAGCTGTGACTTCTGAGCTGAAGTCGACGTGTCCCGGGGAGTCAATAAGGTTGATCAAGTATTCCTTTTCGTTGGCAATGTCTCCAGAATAGGAGATGTCATACTTGTAATACATGGACACACCGGTAGACTTGATGGTGATACCTCTTTCCTTTTAGTCTTCTCTGGTATCAGTGTAGCGGGCATCTCCTGCAACTTTGGTGGAGATGATTCCGGCCTTGCAGACGAGGGCGTCGGAAAGGGTGCTCTTTCCGTGGTCCACGTGAGCAATGACAGACATGTTTCTGATGTTGTCCTGGTTATCCATGATCTTTCTGATCTCCTAAATGGTGAAGTTGACCATTTTGCTACTTCAACAAAGATTTTAATTATATCAACAAAAAATAATTCTTTTATAAATAGTCCCTCCAACTATCCTACTTTCTTAAACTTCCCCACTTTCCACGCCTATTTTCTTACCAGCTCAGATGGGGTGATTAGCAGCTGCCTAAAAACTGCGTGCCTGGGGTCTTAGGCTGAGGGAGTCTATGATTTGTCCTTTCTGGGATTTTAAGTTTAGAAAAAATATATATAAGTAAAACATATCTTGGGCAAGTTTAAGTCGAACCCAAGCCGATTAATCCTACTCCTCTTTTGTATTTATCTGTTTTCGTTTGATTTTTCTCTCAGCTAGGGCAAAAGCTTATTTTTTTTAAGATGGGCATCTCGGATTTAAGAGAAGTTTCTTCCTTTGAGAAAGTTATCCTGCTCAAAGCTAAAACTATGTGTTAGTATGGCAGCTGTTTTCCTTCCTGTTATGCACTAATTTGAAAATGGAAGGATGGGTTGGCCAGGGTTGGTGTTTTTTGAATTTGGCATAACTGCTGCATGCGCCACCAAGGCTTAAAACACTTATTTTTAGCATATTTTGATTTAACCTT
>Ga0316217_10004872_pt1 | contig 14233 bp, 12 predicted proteins | sample 1anoAmetaG_FD_203633 | JGI IMG/M metagenome (GOLD analysis project Ga0316217, IMG submission 203633) | Freshwater microbial communities from Trout Bog Lake, Wisconsin, USA - 1anoA | ecosystem: Environmental > Aquatic > Freshwater > Lake > Hypolimnion/Profundal zone | place: USA: Wisconsin... | reverse complement strand
AATATTGGAATTGCTGTACCTGTAGCAATTGAAGATAAAAGACCCACAAAGATGAGAATATAGTCAGTTTTGGTAGCGAAGCGAAACAGTTCTGAGAATTTCACTGAAACTTATTATTCAATTTACTTTGGGCTTTTATTCATTCAAATAATTATTTTAATTTGAAACCATCATCAAACTTGATAAAACTGTTTGATCAGTCCAAAACTGATAAGTTTTCATGCCTTTCTTTATCAAAAGAAGCCTTCAAAGTTTATGAGGAATTCCATAATGAAACTCTCGACTTTTTAAACAATTACTGGTAACTTTAAAAATTAGGCGTTTTTACAGAAAAAATATAATATAAAAAAAAAGATTCTGGCGGCAGGTTATTTAGGCTTTTGTGGGTAAGTTTCAATTCAACCCACTTTTCCTTTAACTTTGATTATAAGCAGATAAAACTTTATACTAAAAAATCAACAAAAGTTTTAGATATATATATTTACTATGAAAAGAGCATATTAGATTTCATTCAGGCAACTTTGAGAAATCAATTTAAAGAATTCATTTTACCTCAAAAAATCCTAAAAATTTGAAATTTTGAGGTTTTCACACAAAAATATAAAATTTATAGTTTTTGCCTACAGGATTTAGCTCTTTACTGCTAGTTCCTTCAAAAGAAAAGATTTTTCGATTAGAGGGCATTAAAGTGGCAAGATGCTATTTATAACCTATGAGTTTGATAATAATAAATGCATTAAACATATTTATTAGGATGATGCCTCAATAAAAAGAGAAGCAACCCTCTGAAAGCCAGCTTCAAAAGATCGAAAGCGTCCTTTCGTACTAACTTCGTAGGCTTGTATAGCTGTGGCTGAGCAATTCAGTCAATGATAACTACCAAACCATCGTAATGAACTACTTGGACCAGTTTTAAAGCAAGGACCTTCAGCTCAGGTAAATCAAAAAATAAATTGAACTCACACTAAAAAAACAGTCACCTTATTTCATGATTCGTCACCTTCTCTAATAGAAACAGCAGCTGTTAAACTCTCTTGAAAAAGAAATCCAAGATTTAGATCATTACTGTAGCCTCAACAATGAAGAGGAACCCGAGCTGGAATCTGTCTCCAAAGTTTTGAATGACCTAAGACAATCCCACATGCTTATTGTGTAATCAATAATGTAATTGCTGCAAAGATACAAAATAAAGCAAAAAACAAACATTTAAATCAGGACAGATTACGTTGAAATCATAGCTAATTTTTCAGAAGAATCGTCCTTTATTAAAAACTCAGTGCTAAAGTACTACATACCTTTTAGTGCTTAGTTCGATCCTTTGCTGGTTGAGTAAGCAAGGGTTCTGAAAAAGAAATACAAATAAAACTCCATAGTTTACAACAAAAACATCTAAAAGCTTCTTACACTTCCCCCTAGCTATATGTATCGGCTGCTACGAGCCAAAAAGAATATGGAAGACCTAATATCAACAAGGAATAGTAAGGTAGTTGAGTAAATGAATGAAAGGCAGTTCGATGAAAACTCAGTTAAAAGCTAAGACCAAATTAGTGAAGAATAGGAAAAAGTGTAAGATAAGCAGCAACCATCAAAATAGCACAAGAAGAAAGCAACTTTTCAAGAAAAGGAAAAGCAACAGTAGAGGCAGAGGTAGGAAGAAAAGTAATCATAAAAAGCGCCTTAGCGTAAAAAAATAGTATTGAATTTCACATTGGATAATTCTGCCTATGTATCAGAGAGGAAAAAGGTCAAAAGCAGAGCAAACACTCGCAGTGAAACTATCAATTTCTACGAACAAAAATACAATATGGTTAACCAGGAACCCAAATAGTCTTAGCGAAACAAAACATTATAGAGTTATTAGCATTTAAAAAGAGAAGAAAGATCCAGAAATAGAGCTTAGATAGAAATAAACAAGTTTTAGTTAGCTAACCAAAAGGAAAAGTAGCTAAAGAGGTTAAAAATTAGTCCTCCTGTCTTAAAAATAGATATCAAGAGCTAAATAAGACATAGGAAAGAGAGCATTCACACCAAAAGATCTAACTTACCTCTAAAAAAATAGCTTTAGGGCTCCTTTTCTCCCAAAGATGTTCGAATTTTTAAAGATGAGGCTACTCAACACTAACAAATGGAGGCTTTCATTCAGAATAAGAGATTTTACTTGTTATAACTTTAAAAAGATTCAAAGATTCTTTTGGAGAGTTCTTATCCTGCAATAAATAACAAAAAAAGGTCCAATAAAATCAACTAAACACCCCTCAAATAGAAAGTGTAGCAGAGGAATCATTTTGAATTCAGTAACAGCTGCAGGAGGCAACCATAGTTAAAAGCTGCTTCGAAAAAACACAAAAACTATAATAGTGGAGAGCTAGAGTTCTCAGGCATTTAATAGCATGAACTAAACGAATTGTAATACAAGGCTACACACAAAAACTTTATTCCAAGAGGCCTAAAGAACAAAAACTATCTGAACTCGAACCAAAGATTAGACTAGGGTGAGTTTGAAGAAAAAAGATGGGAAAGGGAAAAGGAATAACTTGAATAGTAGTCTCTAAGAGAGAGACAGAAATAGATAGTAGCAAAGATTAACAGAAAGTATAAACTTTTGGCACTCAAATAGAAGCAGTATTAGCTTAGTAAACTGGGCCATGTTATTTATCACAGAATGAGAGAGAAATAGGAAAATAGCAGTCGTTACAAACTTCATCGAAAAAAGAAGTAATTTATATCTTGATTTTTTCCAGCTAAAAAGCTGATACTTATGAAACTTGAGTCATTTCTGTCCAATTCATTAGTTTAATCATAGATTAATAAACTTTTCCTGCTCTACTATGAAAATTTGTGTTCTTGCAATCAGTCTGATATTCTTGAAACTTAGCAGCCAATATTACTTAACAATAATTAGAAAACATCTGAACCTTTAGATGTATTTGATCATGAGGTGATTGAATATTCTTTTTTAATCAACCTTTTAGCTTTGCGCATATTTGTTTCCATTTTCCTTTCAACATTTGAACACCTTGAGGATATAAGTAAAACCAAAATTTTATCATTTTTCTTTTATTTTCGCAGTGGAAATTGTGAGGAAATGCAAAACAGCCTTATTTCTAATCAGCTTAATGCCTTCCAACACAAAGATTAGGCCTAGGACTGTTTTTAAAACTAGTTTTTAATAGCAAAAACAGTTTCTGTTGAGATTTGAACTCAATCTTAGTATGTTGTATTAGTACTCAAGATCGATATTATAATAAACATAAAATGATTTAAAAAAAAAAGTAAAGTCATGAAAGAAAGTAAGAAGTGTTGATTGGGACTACGAAGTTGGATCTTACTTACAGTTTTGATCCCTAATAGTTCGAAAATCCCAACGAATTCAGCTTCACAAAAGGTGAAACCTTAATCAAGCAAAAAGTTGGCTAACAGCTGAAAAACGTCTAGACAGATTCCAATTTTCTGGAGAGCATCATGGAAATCTGTTGGCAGAAATACGGGCTTCAAAAAAACCAAAACCAGGCTACTGACTAAGAATGTTAGCGCATTCATGAAGGAGCAATGCTCTACAGCTAAAAAAAGACTATAAAAAAAATGAAGTATTGCTGTGAAGACCTCTTAGACATTCAGTATCTAACCTATGACTTTGTCTTTTTCTTCTTTTTCCTAAAGCTTCTGCTAGTCAACGGCATCGTAATAACCCTTGTGTTCTCTGTTCCTGCGATGTACTGGTACGGCCAAGGTGACAGATATCTCAATCAACCACTTTTTGGCTGTGCTAGTGGCTACTGCCAGTTCGTTGACCGATATTCCATGTATAATGAGGCCATTCCTGACGTTGACTTCGTAAAGTTGTAATGGATTGCGTTAGGAATCATCATGGCAGTCCAGTTTGTTTTTGCTTTTGCCTGGAAGTTCAATAAGTAAATAAGAGATCACCTGAAGTTTTAGGAAAGAATTTCCGAAAATGCACTCATTCTAAGGGCACTGCCTTAAGGCATATACAACGAGACAGATGTACTGAAGTTTTGCCAAAAAAAGTATGAAGCCTAACTCAAAAAATAATTCAATACCAACAACAACAACAACAGCGAATAACGCATCTTCCGAGAATTAAACTTTCTAACCAAATAAAAGTATCGTTAATCACTCAAAGTTTCATAGATTAACAACAGCAGAGAATAGGTTTAGCAAGAAGAGGAATAGATAGATAACCACAAAAATCACTTCAAAATCCGTTCTATTCAGGTAATCTATGACTTCAGGTAGCCGAGGTAGATGGTGAAAAATATCTCAACTTTTGCCAAAGAAATATGGGATTTCCTTTAATGGCGCACCCACAATGGCCAAAGTGTTTGCTTAGTAACCAAGCCCGAAGAGTACAAAAACAGAAAAAAGAAGATTCTTGATCTTTTTTAAGCATTAACTGCGTGGAGGACCAAGTTTCTGGAAGATGCAGCTTTCCGAAAGACGAAAGCCCTTGGATCGACTATCTTACACTTCAAGAACAGATAGGATCGAGATTTCTGCCTTAACTTCTTAAAGAAGCATTATTAAACTGGTTGGATTATATCCTGGGGGTCCTTTTAGCCTTCCGAAAAAGTGGAGAATGCACCCATTGAAGCAGTCAACTTTGAAGACTAGGCCATCTTGAATGATTACAAAATCAAAGTAGGCCTTGCTCCTGAGCCTGAAAACATACAATGGTTGAAAGTAGAGCATACTTATGATGAGTGGAAGGGACAGTTCGTTGGTTGCCGCTTTGTGATGGTGATTGTGCCGATAATTTACGCAGCCTGCCAGGTTGGGCTATAAATTCTGAAAACTTACTTGCTTCAATCGACTTCTCCTTCAGCCATTATACTTTCCTACTTAGTCTCTGTAGCGAAAATCGTGGTCAATTCACTTCTCTGGGTGTTTTTAGATATGGCTGTGTCAGGCCAAGAGCAGAAACTAATCACTTCCAGTGATGTTTACAAGAACTATGCAGGATTTGCAAGTATAACACTCAGCCTAATTCTTGCAACTTTGATGGTTAACTATTGGTTCAAGGGAGTATATTTTGGAAGCAAAGCTGTGGTTGGCAGCGTATTTGACTATCACCTAACAAGTGCACTCACTGTACCTGTGCTCAACATTGTAGGATTTGACTAGATAGGCAAAAATTTGTTTCTGAAGGTCCAATGCCTTCGTAATTTTTGGATGAGAAGACAATTGAATAAGAAAGAAGGAGACAGGCTAAAAAGCATCTACTAGTTTTACAGCTCTCCTTAGTTTGAAATTTCAAGCGCCTACTCTCAGCTGATGACAAGTTTTTTGCATGCTGCCTTTTTCTTTATGTTGGTTCCAATCATAGTCCCTTTCTACATTTTGCAGGTGCTGCTGTTGTATTGGGCGAGTAAGTTAAGATTGCTGAAATTTTGTCGATTTCCTAAACTTATTAGAAGGTGGCTGATAGGAATCATTTTTGCTAACTTATTGGTCTCTACTGTTTTCATGGCTGGAGGTTCCCTGCTTAGCTTCTATGCCTTTGATAAAAACGTTCTTGGTCTAAATCACACTCCTGTGGGCCTCTATCTGCTATTCGCCTGGACTGCTATCTTTGGGATGATTGCCTTGTTCATAGACAAGATGATTGAAAACAAAAAACTTTTTGAGCGCTTCTATCCTGAAGACAAGTTTGAAAATTTGTAGGGTTGGGACAAATTGAGAGGCAAACCTTATCCTTCTACAAGCATTAGCTACTTCGCAGGAAACAACGCTTTGGTAGGTTTAGGCTTCGAAAAGGCCATTCTTGGGACAGTTCACAACAGAAAGGCATAAGAGTTGCTTGAGCTATTCTGTAAGCAGTAAGTTAGTCGCCCGAGTAAACGAATTCGTTAAAGAATGGCAGAGTTGGTAAATAAGGGGCAAAGTTGATTCCCAACAAACTTATTTCTAATAATTGTTAGCTAGTTGCAGTTTGGTAGCAATAAAAAATATATTATCACTTAAGGAGGCAGACTTTGATTATCATTGCAGCCACTTCAATAGGTTTGTCAAATATGAGATGGTGTCCAGCTTTTTAGATAATCTCCACTGTCACATTTGCGAAGCGCTCAGACAATTTTACGGAAGCATTGGTTCTGATCCAGTCTTCAGTTCCGAAAATGAAGGTAAAAGGGATACTGGGTTTGAGTTAGTTAATTATCATTTAGATGTTTCTATCGGCATTGGCTGGCCACTTGACAAGAGTATAAAAGCCCTGCTCACTCACCACCTACTGATCAGAGACCAGCTTAATGTACTTTTTCCAGACTTATTGCTCGTTTTAGGACAGTTTCAGCTTGTCATTCAGCAGTCCTTTTAACGCGATGCTTCCAAAGCAACACAGGTTTACAACTTTGGAGGGTCTGATATGCATATTGAAGCCAAGGCGACCGAAGCAAGTGAAGTAGCTTCTTCCTTGGTCTGCTTTTTCTCGGATTTACTCCTAAGTCCACTGGGTAGTTCCAGCAGGGGACAGAAAGATAATCTGCTCGATTTGACCATTCTTCCAGTATTTTTCGTAATAGTAGGCTGCTATAAGTCCTCCGAAGCTGTGACCCACTAGAATGAAGCGTGCCAACCTAGTCTGCTTTCTCCACTCCTAAATGGCCTCAACGTAGTAGCTGATGACTTCTTCGCTTTTCATGTCATCATTCCAGTTCCCACGAGAGGACAAACCCATGCCGTAGAGGTCAAGTGCATGGATCTGAAAGTGGTTTCTTAAGGGCTGAAACAATCTTTGGAAGGCTAATGCAGTTGCCCCAAACCCATGCAGACAAACCATGTGGGGTTTATTGCGGTTGTTGTCAGTGTAGAGTTCGTGAATGTACTCATTTCCGTAAATGATCACATTTCTGAATCTGAGCTCTGAACCGATGTTGCTGAGTGATATCATTTCTCTGTAGACTTCCATGAACTACTCTGTCATCACTGGGTGGTCCTTCAAAGTGGCAATCTATGGCTCTTTGAGTTGCTTGACTAACATCCTTTACTCTGAGTCCAGCTTCATGGGCTGAATAAACTTAAAATAGTAATAGTGAGAGAATTATGTTTTGGATCAACATTTCTACGAAAATGGTCAGCTGATAAGTTTTCATAATGTCACTTTTTTCATAATTTGGCTTTGTTCAAAAATTCGAAAAGCAAACCTTTCAATCAAAATCCAAAATAAACTAAAATAGTTGTTCAGATATGTCAATCCTCTTTTCAAGACTTAAAACAATTGAGCTTTGATTCTATAATAAACAATAATTGAGGCGGTAATATGGTAATGAAACTATCACTGAAGCCTCACTCCCGAGAGCATCATAGCTGCGTTCATAAACTCCTTCTACTTGTTTGTCCGAACTGCACTGTTTTGATTAGGATTGGGTCTGGATGCTTTGATGAACTACCTGAGTTCGTGGTTTTCGTCTTCAAGAAGCCTATTCTTATGCAGTTCCTCCTGAAGTCTTCTGTTAAGTGATGTGATGTTTTGGATGCTGGAAGTGAGTTCTTCTATTTGCGCAGTGTGCTCAGTCTTAATCTTTTAAAGACGTTCATTATAAGCTCTCTTCATGTCTGTGTCGAAGACATTTTTGTCTTTTTGCAAACTCTAAATGATGCTTTTAAAGCGAAAAGTCTCTGCTTTGAATGAATCATTGCTCAATTGGAGCTGCGTTTTCAGCTGCCCAACTTAATAGTTCGACTTGTTGAATAGCTACTTGTAGTAATTGATGTCTCCCACGACGTTGTTCAAGTATGTCTAGTGAGATTTCTGGGCCATTTCCAGCTGGAACTGCCCTTATTTTTTAGTCTTCTCGATCTCAAACTCTAGTTTACTGATTTGTAATAGCTGATTCCTGCTCTAATCCTCTACTTTTTCTCTCTCTGACCTAGTCTCTTTGAGCTCTTTGTTCAGATACTCTATTTCGGCTTCAAGCTTATGAATCTTGCTATTAAGATAGGCTGTTGTAGCAGATTGGTCAGAGGGTTGGACTGTAGGTTTGGGCAGTTTGACTATTTTGTTGACTTCTTTGTTCTCCATCTTGGTTGTTCTGAGCTACTCCTTTAGTATTTATACTTCCTCTTGCAAACTTTTCTAAGCTACTGAAGCGGACTTATATTTGTTTCTTAAATTGTCATTTTACAGCCTGAGCTTATTGTTTTCCTCAGTCTGCTCTCGGTAGCTACTTTCAAGATTGCCGATTCGTGTTATATACTATCGTATTTTCTAAGTATTGTATGACTTACGTCTTTGAGTGTCTAGATTTCGTAGAAAAGTTCTTAAACTTGATTATCTTTGCTATTTTCTTTGATGATGGTTTCAAAAAGCTAAAGGTTCTTCTAGGGCTTTGGTTTGGTCTAAAGTTCAGTTAGTCTTTGGAGTATGCTTCCAATGGTTTCTTGCATGACCTTGTTTGGATTCTATTGGGGCACTGTTTTCGAGAGCAACTCAGTCACAATCTTGGCTTCTTGGTCCTTTTCCTCTTTGGTTTTCTCTTTCTTGAAATTCTCAAACTGCTGCAAGAGCAAAGTATACCTCTTTTCTTTGACCTTTACCTACTACTGTAAGCTAGTTACCATCGCCTTTAATTCTTTTTCGGAAGCAGCTTCCTTCACATCTTTGAGCTTAAGCAAGTGGTTGATTTATGCTTCTTTGTCCTTTTGTATGATTTAATGTTCTCTCTTTTCCCTCCTGAACTATATCTCCAGATTAAGGAATTTATCCTTCTCCATTCTGATGATTTATTAGTAGTTCCGTTTTTCTTCCAACATCTTTCTCAGTTCCTGCTCAGAGTTCAGCAAATTGCTCTAGAGATACTTGATTTTGTCTTTGAGAGTGCTTACTGTTGATAGTAGATTCTACCTTTACAGCTCAAAAGATCTTACTTGCTCAGCAAAGTCCTTCTCTTTCTTTTTCATGGCTTTGTTGAGAGTTGAGCTATCAGAATCCAGGCTGTTTTTGGTGTCCTGGTTGATCCTGAGCTCATGGATGGTTCTTTTGTACTCCATTTCATTGTGAAGAAGTTCCTAAATCTTTTTCATGCTGTTTTCAATCATGATCTAAAGTTGCTTCTTCTAAAGCTAAAGTATCTGTGCCTCACGGCCTGGGAAGCCATATTCGTTGATTTTGTTTTTGCTGTTCTGGGCAGAAATGAGCTGAGGTTAGTTCATTTGCCTGCTTGACCTCAGGGACGAGTGTTCAACGATCCTGGGTCCCTCGTAGTCAGTTGTGATTTTTCTGATCTCCTCGTACTACGATTTCAAGTTTTTCAATTTCTCCATTTGCTCATTTTTGATTCTGCGGAACCCTTGCTCCATGTTGGCCAATTCTGTAGCTTATGACTGAAAGAAGGGAGTATTTCTCAGCGACTCATTTTGATTGTAGTCCTCTTTGCCTGCGGCATATTTTAAGTAGTGCTGCTGCTGGGCTAGGGGCGAGTTGATGGGTGACTCTTCACCCCAGCTGTTGACTTTGATGGATTCATCGATTTTGATATTGTTGCGATGTTGCATTCTTATGACTAATTGCTAATAATAAAACAAATAAAGATGACCCTAAAATTATTCAAAAAAGATTTAAACAAACAAAGAGCACAAACATTTAGGGTCCATTCCTCGGAAGTTAATGTTTGGAGAGCTGCACAAGGGGGAAATGCGATTGTTTTTGCTCTTACTAAAACATAAAAGTTTAGCGAAGTTAGTTAATAGGGTGAATGAGGTGCAGACGAAGGCACAAATCAAAGTTTAAGGTTGAAAGTGTTATTTTCCTTCTACTGGGGTATTTTCATGATTTCGGAGACTATTTGTGCGACGTGTTCAGGTTTGGCTCCATACTCAATGAGTTCTATCATGATGAGCAATGTGTTTTTGTCGATTCCGCATTTGAGGAAGTTGCTGATTTGGAAGACTTGGTCCAAGGCATCTCTGATCTCTTGCTGCTCATTTTACCTCAAACCTCCTGGCAAGCTGTTCATCTAATTTAGTTTGAATAATTAATTGAATTCATAGTATCAATTTTGAAGCTTATTAGCCATTAAAAAAGGAAACAAAAGTGAATGGAAATAAAAGAGAGGAGTCTGGAGGGAAATCAAAGTTGATTAAAAAATGATTGGAGTTTAGATTATTTTTATCAATAAAAATCGAGCGCAGTATGGATTGATTATAGAAATCTGTGTGAAAGTTGAGTTAGTAGCAACGAAATAGCAAAGCATGAAAGAAAAGGAAGATGAGAGGAAAGTGAGAAGTGAGAAATACATAGATAGATAATTCTCAAAGACATCTTGAATGATAAATGAGAAACAATTGAAGGAAATGAAGAACAAATAAATTTTATCATTGATTGGAGCTCTAGAAATGAGAAAAACATATAAATATGAGAAAAAATTTTGATTTTTGGGGTCATAGGAGAAGAATAATGCTATCTATATGCTCATTTTTTGTGATGCTTAATAATTTTACTGTTAAAAATGTCAGCAAAGCAGGTCTATCTATTCAGCATGGACTTAAGATTCTACAACTAAATCATAAGACTTACCATATACGAAGAAGATATACTTTCCGACGTGATAAACCGTTTGTCCTCATCGATAGCTGTGAAGCATAATCCCCACTAGCAGCACTTGCATTCAAAGTAACGGCTGAGGACAAAACTGGAAGAGCAGTTCAAAAAAATAGTCCAGAAAAACGATGTTTCAGAAACAGTCAAAGCTAAGCTTGACTCTCTCCTTGACTAGAGCAAAATCATCATTGTGGCCATTGACACCCACAAAAAAGATTCCTTTTTGGCCTAAACTCCATTTAAGAACCTGCAGGATAGCACTCTGGCTGGCAGAAAGGTGGGCTCTTAAAAGCTTAAAAAAAGTATGCACACTTTCTAAGGAGAAAAGCCAAACATCAGTAGAAACTATTAGTCTCAGCAACTGGCATCCTTACTGGTACCTATCCCTTACGATGATAGCCAATTCGCAAACGTGATAGTCCGAACAAGAAACAACCTGAGTCTAACTCCCAATAAACTTGACTACCTTGAGGCAAAACAGTCCAAGGTTGACTACTTTGAGACAAAACAGCCCAAAGTCGAATCTTCAACCTAGATTTTCCAGAAGAAGTATGAAGCGATTGACAGGAAGTGCCAAAACTTTATCAGCAAAAACATGCCTCACGCCCAAATTGCTGAGAACAACCAGACTGTTCTTAACTATCAACCTTACAAACCTTACGAGGAGAGAAGTCTGTAAAAACTTGCAAGCAGGAAGATGCTCCTTGAAACCGATTTGAGAGTAAAAGAAACAACTTAAAAGCAGCGACCCTTGAGAGCAATTAGTGATAATGATTATGAAAAGCTGAGGGAGCCAATAAAAGCTAACTAGACCTTCCATAATTACAAAATAAACCGCTACAAAACCAGCACACTACCCATCAATTAGCTCCCCACCTAAAAAGGGTATCAAGCTAAGTACAATCGTTAGAACCTGCCAACTTCAAAAAGCTACTCAAAGCTCATAACTTGTAATAGTGAGCTCAACTCAGGGCAAACTATAAAAAACTATGATAATACAACCCCTACTATACGATGTTATGATAAACTTTTGGATACTAAACCCTTGTCAACGAGTGTGACGACTGTGAGCTCCAAAAGGTTCAAAGGAAGGTTTAATTACTTAGGCGCTTGATTGATACATATTCTTCTTTTCTCAAACCCTCTATCGCCAGTGGTTAGGTAAAGCATCAACCTTTAATATCATTTACTAGTTTCCTGAGCCTGCTGCTCTTTGTGGGCGAAGAGGTCGTAGAGTTTTGGTGGTTGCTGATATTCTTCATCAAAAATATTTTGCGTTAGACACTGAGTTGTCTTTGCACTGAAGGTAATGTAGTTTATTTGGTTGTGCTTTGCTTGCTCTAGCTTTTTCTGAGCGCAGGTGAATTCATGTCAAGTTTGCTCCTTATCTTGGTAGCGTAAATGCTTTTTTTGATTGAATTGAACTCCCCTACGTCTAAAACTGGCAACTTCTTAGACTCCCGATTTGGTTGAGCTTTTTCCAAGGAATTCCATTGTTTGGTCAAGTTGAGGGAACTCTGTCTCTTGATTTTGGGACTACTGGTCTTTTTCTGGAGTTTGGGTTTGACATTGATGAAGGGGTTTGTTTCTGTGTTTTCTTCCCAAGGTTCTATAGTTTATGTTTGCTAGAAATACTTTTTTTTCGGGCTTTGGTACGCTTCCTAAATATGATAGGGATTCTAGTTTTCTTGAAATACGTCTGGAGTGTCTTTAAACAATTTTATTTATTACATAAGATTATTAACTTGAGCTTAAAATGAGATTATTAACTTACGTTGACATCAGATTATGAACTTGCTTCATACAAAAACTTCATTCTATCATATATCAATTGACTATCATTAGCCATAGACTTTTGGGGGTGACCCTTTCCAAACCATTTTCACCCATTCCTTCTTGGTTGGACTGACGCTCTTCCCCTTCCACTAAATCTTGGTTTAGTAGGCAGAAGGGGCAGGCCTCACTTCAATGATCTACTTTTTGTTGGGTCGCAAATACGGGAATCTCGCGTCACTACCAAATCCGTTCTTTCTTCTCTTTTACTTGGCATCTTTTTTGTCGATTGAGTCAAAAGATGTGTAAGATTGATATACAGGAGTGTATGTTCCTGGAGCGGGGATTTTGGACTCCCTTTTGGAAAGTATTCTGTCCCATTTGTTGTGCTTTTTGGTCCAGTATTTCCAATCGTTTTTGCTGGTGTGCAGCTTTTAGACTGAGTCATGAGGGTTGTAGTTGCCAGCCCCGGGCACTTTGTTCCCTAGGAAGCTAGAGTCTTCATGGAAGTATCTTTTTTCTCCATGGCTTAATTGCTTGCTTTTGCCTTTTTGCAGCAAAGATTGGGTTTATTCCAAGGATTTTTACAACTTGTAAGTGCTCACTGAAGGCACTGGATGCGCTTTCTGGCTCATCTAAATCCTCTCCAAGTAGGTATACTTAATGGACTCACGGGCAGTTTTAAGTGCCTCGCCTTAAATCACAACTTTTGTGTCGTCCCAAGGTTTTTGGTCGATATGCACAACTCTATATCAATAGTGTGTACCTGAAGAGGGGACTGCCTTGGCTACTTTAAGTTCGTAGTCCATGTAGAACCCACGCTTAGTGACGTAGTAGTCGTTGACTTTGACTCCCTTCTTCTGGGAAGCATACATACGCTACCTGATGATGCTCTTTTGGTCGAAGTGTTGAACGGGGACGTGGTATTGAGTGATATTCCAAGGGATGTTCTGGTGATTATCGTAATCGAAGATGGTTCTAGGAGACAGCTGCACAGAATGGCTCTCGGGGTTATCCATGAAGTAATAAATTTAATATCAAAGATAGAGAGTGGCAGATTTTGGACATTGCTGTATATGAATGTTTCGGAGTTCTGCTATCAAACCAGAGGTAATTAGTTGTTTCGTTTAGCAAGAATTGTCTTTCTACCCTAAATAAACTATTAGTAAAAGTTTCTAAAATAACACACAGTTTAGTGTATTCTTATATAGATACTTTATGAGAATGCTGTTAGAAAGCTGTGGTTTTGGTACTTTGGGTATAATAAATTTGATGGATATTGATTCCTTATTTTAAAGCTGCTCAGTGGACCATTTTCATTTGGACCCACATTACTCTTTGCTGTGTTCTGAACTAAGCTTCAGTCCGGAGCGCCCCCTCAATGACTTCTAGCGCGCTGATAGCCAACTGATGCCACCAAAACATCAAAAATTGGTGTACTCCGGTTCCAAGGAAAACTAGAATGAAAAAGGGAAGCCTTGTGACTCAGGAGGCGGGGGAAGACGTGCTAACAATACTATTTTCAAGACTGGCTTAAGCTAGTTCAGAAAAGTAACAGTTTGACCATCACTTAGAGCATTTTGGACGTCGTAAAAATGTCCCCCGCCTTAGGGCTTCTCATTGGAGAAATAAAACAAGTGTGTAGGGCTAAAAATTTAGGCGTCTTTCTGAGGTTGCTCGCAATGGTGAGAGCACTTCGCTTAGAAGACGAAGTGTTGAAGAATTGGAATGAGAGGAAGTAGTCTCTCATAAAAAGGAAACGTGCTGAGTCGGAGCAGGGCAAATTTGCCTAGAAGAGGCTGGCGGAACTAATCCAAAACATTGCGATAATGGATTAGAGCCTGTCTGAGAAGAGCTTGTAATCTAGCTTGGATGTTTACTGGGGCCATAACCATAGGCAGC
>Ga0316217_10004871_pt1 | contig 14233 bp, 3 predicted proteins | sample 1anoAmetaG_FD_203633 | JGI IMG/M metagenome (GOLD analysis project Ga0316217, IMG submission 203633) | Freshwater microbial communities from Trout Bog Lake, Wisconsin, USA - 1anoA | ecosystem: Environmental > Aquatic > Freshwater > Lake > Hypolimnion/Profundal zone | place: USA: Wisconsin... | reverse complement strand
ATTTATTAACATTTGGGCATATCCTTTTTGCTTTAGCGTTTGAAAAAGCAGGAATTTAATAACTGATGCCTTTCATTTGGAAATAGGTTTATTGCAATGGTCATGTATAAGATTATGAGTAGGGTAAATTTTGCTAACAATTACTACCATGAGTAAGTTTACTCATTAAGTCCAAATTTTAGAGCATTTCAACTAACCCTTACAACTGAAAGACTCTTAAAATGAATTGAGTTCACACTACAGCAACAGTGGAAGCCAACAAAACATTGCTTCCCAATAGCACGAAGCTATTCAATAAGCAGAAGCACCTAATATCGCGGAACCTGAATAGGCAGCCGGAAATAACAGCGGAATTTATTATCAATAAAGGATCAAAAGAAGTAATTTGCGGGTTAGAAATCTCTTTGAAAAATGTCACAAAACAAGTATTGATGCGTAACAAAATATGGAGACCTAGAATTTGCAGTTTTAATGCCTAAGGAATATGTTTGACATGACATAAGTTTTGATTGAGGCATTAGAAGTCATACTTTACGGTACTTCACGAAATTTTTTCGTCCTGCTGGATTTCAAGAAAAACATGATAAAGCACAAAAATGGTGCTTGGAAGTTCGATAGTCTCAATTCTGTTCTAGGGCTGGATCTTTCAGACTACTAATAGGAATATATCCAGCAGATGATAGGATAAAAGATTTTCTAGAGATTGTTTGAGGGGAGAGACCTAAAAAAAGACATCACCCTGAGCTAGACTAATTCTTAGAAGGCTTTATCAATTTGATGAAAAAAATGGGCGAAGTATAATCTATTTAAATGAGGTAGATGCTTGCTTAACAGCCTTACCACTTTCTAAGAAAATATAACAGCTACCGTTTGGTTGGAATAATAATAGATTTTATGCGAAAATAAATTTTTGGCTATTAACCGATCAACTTATTAGACTTTATTGAGTTCCATGAATAAACTTAGGTCATAATTAATGAAATTAAAGATAAAATATCATAACTGTTGAAAGAGCAATAAAAGAAGCTCTCATAAAACATAGTTATTTCTGAGACGCTTTACATAGAATTCAAAGACAAATTTTTAGGAATCAAGCATAGCTATTTCAGTTTGATCACGGAATAAGAGACTCAAAGGAGGCTGTAGATCAGCAGAAAGTCGAAAAATGATGTGGATATAAAATTCTGGATACAGAAATACAAACAAACCCAGCAGAAGGGTAAGCCCGAATAGTTTGACATAAACAATGAGGAGTAATTTGCAAAACTACTCAATTTACCTGCGACTGTAAATAAAATAAGCCTCAATTTTCATTTTTGCCCATAGAACCTCAAACAAACGGAGTTGTACCACAAGAAAGTCTAAAAAATAGTCCTAAGCTGTCCGTAAATGTTAACTACAGCCAAAATAGAATAAATTTTAGAGTTGGAGCTAAGCTACCTTTAAACATTTATAGTGAATTGTTTCGAAAATAAATTCGAGCTGTTTCATTTGCAGTCATTGATGGACTCTTACAAAAAAAGAATTAAGTTTAACCACGCTTCTTATATGTTGGCTAAAAACAAGTATAACTTTTCGCAGGAATGGTTTCAAACTCGCCCTAAAAACTACACTCTCTACCTTTTGAATGAAAAAATTTATAACCTAAGCTTAATTTAATAGATAAAAAATAAGAGAAGATTATTATATCTCGAGATACTGAATAGCTCTGCACATGTTCTTTAAGCGTTTGCGAACGAAAGAAATAATAGGCCAAAAGGCGACAACAAAAAGATAAAGCTAGTGCTGGGCAACTGGAAAAAATAGCATTAGATACCCTTCCATTGCTTGTTTGCCTTTTTTGAGCAATAGAATCAAAAAGAAATCGTTAGTTTGACAATTATAAGTAATATTCTGACTATTAAGACTCTCGGATCAATTAAGATGGTTTCAATAGCTTTTTGACTGTGGCCAAAGGTACGCTGAAGGAACTTAATGTCTGTAATTTTATTGTAATTTAGACGATTGCAAAAATTTCAGAGCCTCAAAAATCTTGGACTCGCTCTAGAATTGTTTCCATCTGAAGGAGCTAAGACTGGAAAGAAATGCTATGGAAACTGAATAAAAGCAATGCTCTAGATTTAATAGGGCAATATAAAAATTGGAAAACCTTTAATATTTTTCAATTTAGCGTTTCGCCTAGTCACAACTTTATTCTTTAAGGTTTAAAAATTTGCGTAAGTTAAAAGTGGTCTAAATCAAAAAAGAGCCGATATTGCTAGATGAAGGGTTGAAAGATATAATTCATTTAAATCCGAAGCTTGAGGCTGTGAATTTGAGTGAATGTATAAATATCCAAGATATATCTTGCCTTTAGAAGCTAAAACAATTAAAAAAGCTCAATCTCTCCGACTTAAGATACTTCAGCAAAGACTTTGGCAAAGTTATTCGATTGTTCGGAAAAATTACTACGTTGGAATAATTGGCAGTTTTCGGTTATGGCGATCACGAGTGTAGGATATAGATCTACCACTAATTAAAGGAGTTAAAATCTTTAGGGATTGACTATCTAGGTAAATTTGATATAATTAAGGTGAGGGAAAACTGCAAGAACTTTTGACAAATCTTCCTAGACTGACTAAGCTAACAATTTAAGAGAATTTTAGTTCAATAAAAGCTCAGTACAACGAAATAGCGGAACCAGAAGAATAGATCTGAGCTATAATTGGCAAACATGAGTTTGTTCACTTGATCTGTGCCGTTCTGTTAAACAAGTTTAACTGGTAAACGAGTTATCTTTGATCTCGTGATAAAACTTTATAATTTGTTGGATTCTACGCAACAATCATTTACTTCATGTGGTCTTCTTTCTATTTGCTATTATAATTGCAGCTAGTTCTCCTAACTAATTCTTGGGGTAGTTGACAGTCAGCCAGTTAATGTACCCTGGATTGTTTTGCTCAACCCATTTCCAAGTTTTGTCGGCATGCTGACCTTTTTTATTTCTAGCTTCAGAAAAGTTAGATTTTTCTTCATTTTTTCATAGTCTTTATCTATTTCTTCTTTTGATTTCCGCTTGGAGATTATCGTTTGAGCAATAAGGTGGTTCACATCATCGGATGGAAAGTTCTAAACAATCCAGTTCATATATTGGGGGTTGTACTTTTCGACGTGTCTCCAGTTTTGGTCTCTGTGGCTTCCAAAACCCAGCTTTTATTCCATAAACTTCTCACTTTTCTTCAACTAAACTTTCTTTTTTATTATTTTGACGGTTCGGAACAGTTTACAGTCAACTTAGTTTTTAAAATAGCGTAAAACTCGGCACTGCTGACTGGAGAATTAGCTGCAAGGAACATCGAAGCTTTTATAAGAGTGGTCTTTAAGCAGGTGCAAATAAAAATCGATTCTTTTTTTATCCTCCAAATACTTCTCTCTGCTATTTTGGGAGCTATGAGGTAGAGTGAAACGAGTATCATCAGGGTATTTGTTGTAAAACTCATCAACTAAGTAGACCAGTCTGGCGAATTGGCATCGATGATGGTATTCTTCCTCTGCTAAGGTTTTTACATGCCGGAGATGGCAGCGCTATCCTCTGAGGTTGCATTTAGCCGCGCTTAAAGCACAGGTATTCTAGTTCGGCCGTAGGGTCTTCTCGATCCAGGCTGAGTAGTCAAGGAATGGGGGATAGATCATTTCCGATTAACAAAAAATTTCAAGAGTCTTAACATCGAGATTTACAATTTAATATCAAAAATGTGAAAGAGATTCGACTGAGTAAAAGGACAGATCCAGGCCTTTGGATTTTTTATTGCTGCAAGCTTAAGAGTCTACCAAATTACAGAACTCTCTACAAGCGAAGCGCACTATAGACCCCATTTTCTTTTTATAGCTCATAACCTATCGTAGTACTGAAGTCACGCTATATTGCTAAGGTCTAAAAAATTTGTTTATTAGATAAAATCTTGTCATATAGGCACTAGACTTCAAATGGAACGTACATCTAAGCTTAGCCTCAGAATTGAATCTGCATTACACACGAAACTTCTTTCGCCGGTAGAAGAAACTAAATATCATATTAACTATCAATAGCAATCGTTTATTTGGTAGAGTGTTTTATAAAATTGTGGAAATTAAGGAATTCTATAAAAAAAGGTCCCACCGAGATTCGAACTCGGATTTTCGGATTCAGAGCCCAACGTGATCGCCATTACACTATAGGACCTATCATAAACATATTTTGTCGGTTATTCTATTGTTTTAGCCAATCTATATACCTTTTACCCCGACCAAATTCACATTCTGCCTCGGAAATGCAACCCGCTCATTCAGTTCAGCAAAAGCAACACATCAAAGAATACCATCCAAATCATTAATTCCATTTGACGTAAGATTTCTGAGGATGTTGAATTCTGTAGCTTAGGCCACATCTAGAGTATTTTTAACTACAGCAAGCATCCCTTCCCGATTAATCTATGCTCGTAATTAGCTGTTTTAGTATATTGAGCATGGCTCAGTCGATATTTCAACATTAGAGATTCCAAATGGGATATTCTGGTTAGTTGTGCATATTCCTTAGTTAAGCTCTATCCTAAATGGCTGTTACTTAAAGTTAAATTCAAACACTGCCCATTTAAGGTTCATTCATGGGATGCTCATTTATTTCTGTTCTAGTCACAACCAAATGGAACAATTTTATTTATTTAATTATCAATCAATGATTCCATAATAAATCTTCCATATATACGATGACACAGATCAAAGTATTTTTGCTCCTACAATTGCTGGCAGTTCCTTTGCTCCTTCAGCGGATAATGCTAGAGGGGAAAGCTGCTGAACACCTGGTCTGGTTCAACTACTCATCAGCTTAACTATTGAATCTGAGGGGCGGCTATCTTGACTACCCGTAGAATGGTTTCGCTTCCTATTTTGAGTCTCAGTCGCACTTACCGAAAAGCCAGGAGCCGGTGCTAAGGAAATACTTCAATTTATACTAAACGAGTTCTTAGCTTTTAAGGACAATCACTATTGTTTGTGAACAAAGCTTACATTTCAACTTCTGCCAGACTATGAACCACAGTGATTAATATTCCAGCAATAGGGTCACTAGAAGGACCACTACTATCAATAGTTTGGTGGATGGCCATTTATACAAATACCTAACACTAGAGGATGGCACTGAATTGAGATTTTACCAAAGGAATGAAACAAAGGAAATACTTTAGTATACATTTGTGGTTATAGTATGCCTCATTATTCTTGGCTTTCAGGTATGGCTAAAATAACTCAACAAAATCGATTCTGTGTTCTTCCTGCAGCTGGTTTTGGCGATTTCGACCTATCTGTTCTACTGCTGTGCGTATATCAAGGAAGCCATTGAAAATTGGAATGGTAAGCAGCATCAATTTTGGCTGTTCATACCTCTTGCTCTCATTTCTTACAAGTTGGTTGAATCTATTGCTGAAAGATGCTTGCTGAAACCCATTCCTCTAGCAATATGGCTGTTAAGTTTGGGGCTTAATTTCTGTTGCATTTACTTGGCAGAAGGTCTGGCACTTTTTGAGCTGCTAAACTACTGTTTAGTTTTACGCTGCAGGATATCTGAATAAAATCCCAACTAATAACAGCAATTGGGAAGTAAGCTAAGCTCAGGGCAGTAGAGAAAGGTAAGTTATTTATACATGATTGCTAATATTGGAATTGTGCTCAAAAAGCTATGGTTGTATTGCATTACTACCAGTTTTTAGTACTTTTTGCTACGAATGGTTGTAATAGGTTTGTTTTATAGTGCCTACCTTTACAAAAATAGGATAAGGTAAAAATAGTAAGAAATGGTGCGAAATCAATACAAAGCCAAATTAATTCTGAAGAGGAAATAACTAAATTTGTAGCTGCCCACATTAGATATGGATGGTAACATCGTACAAGAGTGTCCCATATGCTATTAAAGAATTGTTTCTAGGTGGTTAAAGACTCCTTGTGGTCACCTTTTTCATGATGAATGTCTTTAAAAATGGCTGCAAAAAAGTGAAACTTGCCCAATCGATCGCAAAAAGGTCATTTACGAGAAGCCCTCAATCAGCAAACCCAGAAGAGTAGCTTGGATTCTCAATTTTTGATATGATATCATTTTTTTATGAGATCGGAGTGTTAAGATCACTCGGTTATTTAAGAATTTCATCAGTATTGATAAGAGCATCAAATTTGAAAGGTATGAAATCGAAAGATTTATATAATACATATGGCTGATCATTAATTCGATCTTTCTGAATCACACTAGCCACATTTCATTCTACCGGACATCCTCCCTCGCCAAAAATCCAATGATTCGATTTTTGCCGAGCTGATTCGAGCTCCAACCTACGGCGAACGCCCTCTCATTTTCCCCTTCAACCCCACTGACCAGCTCCAGAACGACTGCTCCAAACTGTTCAAGCCGAAGGAAAAGAAGGAGAAACCGAAAAAAGCGTGCGACTACAGAAAAAATATCTGTGGTTACATCACTAAGAAGATTATAAGATAATATTTGAGTGAGGCCTACCGAGGGAGGGTTGAGTAGCTTTGCCATAAGTATAACTGTGAGTACAACAAATCCAAATCCTATTTTTTGAGCAAAATTGAACGAATCACCGGTCCGAGCCACGTCCCGGGACTTTTTATTGCAAGTGAGGAGTGGGAGAAACCCATAAAGAGAGCTTTCAAGTAATTTTTCAATTGGTTTACCAAGGAGCGATACTTGCGCTACCTCATCCTATAAGGCAAGATGTAACAGAAGGAAGCATATATTCAATACAAAAACACAGTTTTGATGAGTTTGGTTAACCGAAGCTCAGAGCTGGAATCAAACATGGAGAGCAGCTGCTCTGTCCTTTCATCGAATTCGTTGTGAAGCAGACCTTAAATCTGATTATTTATAGGCTAAGCTTGTTGAATTTATTCTTTAAATCTTCATCTTTAATGACGAGTTTACTTACTCATTACAAATATTCTGATTTCCAACGTAAATCAGTAAGTATCAAATAAAATGCGTAATTCGAAAATAAGCGGATCTGAATTCTGAGCCATCCCTATCTCCTTAGTCCACTACTCGATGAAGATAAATATCTGAACTGAATGTTAAGGAGAGAAGGTTAATTGTATTTGAAATGGGTGGACTTCCAGACCTTAATAATTATTATATATGAGTAACAAACCTGAATAAGTGGTCTATCTAAACAGCTGCGAACTTATCCTGGAATCGTTTACTTTCAAAGCGAAGGGGACTTATTACTTCGTGTGGAAGAAAGGCAAGAAAAGCACACAGTCGAATAAATATCAAATCACCAACGATTAGCCGGTTTCTCCCAAGGACATGCTCTCACTCAGTCTCAAGGTTTACTACCAAGGCAATGCAGCACTGTAAAGACATGTACCTTTTTAAATTACTTAGACTCATCTGATACTTTTCAATGGAGCCGGCGAGTAGCTCGACAGAGTTAAGCTCATGATAAATTAGTGGACATTAGATTTTAGATAAATACAGATTTCAATCGGGGGAGGCAGTGTTAAGCTCAAAGGAAAGAGGAAGGGTGTAATGAAGTTGTAAAAATTTCACAGATTGAGATCCTAAGTATAAGAGACTTCCGACGATGAAGGTGGTAGATTTTTGAAGAAGGGATCAAATAAATTGACTAACGAAAGAGACTAATATCTAAGATTAACAAAATAGGTTGAAGATTTGAACTACTTGGTACCAAAGTTGAAAGATTAGCGAAACAGTGCACTGGAAAAGATCAAAAGATTGGAGGATTAGTTGTCAAAGATAACTGATAGGATGGCTAAGGATCTGGCTAAGCTCAAGGATTACTACGACATGAAAATTTAGATGAGAGAATCAGTGTACAAAGAGTAGATCCAGCAACTAGTCACCTCCTTCAACAAAAACTACGATCTGAACATTGGAATCATGCAATCGCTAATCCGCTAAAAATTCGAATATGAAGACGAGTTGAATAGCTTAAAAGAATCCAACAATAACTACATTCAGTAGCAATCATAAAACTTTGAAACGCTGATCACTGATATGTAGAAACACAAGCAGATAGTTGACCAAGAGCTGAAGGATTCCAACGAAAAACTGAACTAGAGGGAGGAAACCATTTCTCAGCTGAATGAGGAAATCAACAGACTTAATGATTAATTGTAGCAGATGAGAAATGCACATCATGATATATAGAAAGCCAAAAATATCCAAGAAGACAACTATTAGCAACACATCAATGAATTGAACATGAAGCTAACAGAGCAGTAGAACCTCATCAACCAGCAATCAGTAGTTATTGAAAGACTTACTTCAGAAGGGCAGCTCAAAGAAACTCAAATAAACTCGCTTACAGCTTTGATCACAGAACATCAAAATGATAAGACCCAGCTGCATAGGTAGAATATGGACTTGTTCGAAAAGAAAGAGGAATTGCTTCGTGAAAACTAAATTCTGAAGATGTCGGTTAAAAACTTGGAACTTAATCTTAATGAAATGCATGAATAGGTCTAGAAGCTAAGAACTCAATATCAGGAAGATAATTAAAAGCTTTCAAAGGATCTGGGGTAGAGGATCGAAAATGCCAACAAGTAAACTTTGATTTAGAGAGAATAAAATCAAAGGCTAAAGATTAGTTATGAGTAGGTATTAAAGGAGAAGATGTTGGTGGAAACTTAAAAGTACAACTTGGGTCTGTTAATAGACCAAAAAGATGAATAAATCAAAATGTTGCACTATGAGATAGAGCAGGATAAAAAGATGAATGAATAAATCACCAGGGAGATGTCGTCAAATATGGAACAATTCAAGCAGAACCAAACCTAGCTCTCGGATAGGGTGGGATAGTTCATTCAGAAGAATAATGAGCTGGAGCTACAGAATCTTCAGCTGCATACTGAGATCAAAGAATTGAGCTTGAGAAATCAGGAAGAGATCGACAAAATAAAAAATTAATACGAAATTCTGACTGAAAGCAACAAAAACCTGTTTTAAGATTAGATGGAGATGATGAAGAAGAACAAAGAGTAAAATGAAATATACTATGGAGCTATGAGGGACGAGTACGAGGAGTAAATTGCGAAAATGGTGGAGCGTACCAAGAATTAGCTTGAGGAGCAAGAAAAATTATATCGGTAAGAGCAGGAAAAAAAAGAAAAGTAAATATATGACCTCATAAAAGAGAAGTCTTTGCTTAGAGAGGAGTTGGAATCATTGAGAATGAAAGTTCACTTGGACGAAATTAGCAGAGAATAGAATATGCCTAAAAATAAGAAGCTAATGAGGAAGGATATGACGATCTAGCTAATCTAGTAAAACCCTGATGAGGAGCAAAGTTAGGAGTAGTCCGAAGATTTTATTATTCCTAAGAAAAAACTTAGGAATAAAAACACGAATCCTATGTAGATAGAATCTGTGGAGTAAAAATCATCGAAAAATTTGAATTTTGAGGAAGTTTAAAGTTCAGTCATGAACTCTTCTGGGCAGTAGGAAGGATAGTCCATTTTCGAACTTTTGAAAAAGAAGAAGGCAGAAAACACTTCTAAAAAAGGTAAGCTAAGGCTCAAAAAAAGACCAGTCCAAAATCAAGTTTTATAATCTTTGACATTATCAGACTAGTACCAAATACAGAACTCATAACCATAATTGCTGAAAGCTGAATCAAAGAAGAAAAAAATCAATGAATAAGAGGAAATCAGCTAACAGGAAGAATAGGAAGGCACTGATAAAATCATTGAGGTGAAGAAGAAGCCGAAGAAAAAGCTAAAAATACAAATTCAATAACCTTCATAATCAAAGGAGTAATAGAGCAAGGATTAACCCTAACCAGATCAAAAGAAGAAGCCTAAGAAGAAGCAAGCTCGTTTTGAAGACAACTCTCAATCGAGGTAAGAGCTACTTGAAAAAATAGCCTAACTCTAGTAGATTAACAGCTAGCTGTAAAACAAATAAAAAAGAAGTAAAGCTAAATATTAAAAACAAGAGATTAAGCTAAAGAAGAAAATAGAGTAGCTGGAAAAACAAATTAATGATTTAGAAATTTAGATTTAGGATTTGAAGTCCTCGCTTAATATAAAGGGCTAGAATCCCAAAGAAAAATCTAGGACTCTGCAGAAGCCTCTATCGAGTAAATTTGATACATATTCATAAAATTTTTAAAAGCCCAAAAATGAGGAATTGGTCGATCAGGAAATAAAATCTCCAACTTTCAAAAATCAAGAAAGAAAAGAATCCCTCTCTCCTAAATCTGTTAAATTACCAAGTGCTAAATCTCCCAGTCCTAAGTCCTCAAGCCCTAAAAAATAAAGAAAGCAGAGTAGATAATTTACGGAAGAGAAAGAAATTAAAAAATACAGCAGCAATTAGGCCTAGAAATAAGCTTACCTAAAAAAGATAGATAGTTTAGAAAAGATGTTGCTTCAGAAACAAATAAAGATAGAGTATTTGTAGAACGAAGTGAATAGTTTGAATAAATAAACAAATAAGCTGAGATTCCAGCTGGGCGAAAAAAGCAATATTATGTAAAGTAACGTTATCTAGAGGCGGAATTAGAGAAATGAGGGCTATCAAGTATCATTTGTAGGCTAGAAAAATTTAAAGTAAAGCCTCGCCATGCTCTAAGATAGGTTCGGCAACTAAAGATAAAAGTATCAGGAGCTTAAGCTCAGATACGAGCAGAGGCTCAAATAAAATGAATAACTATCTAATTAAGTTAAGAAAATTAGAAAACTATATTAGTAATTGGAGGAGAAAGATAGGAGAAGACATGTGCCTCGGTCGATTCAAGAGCTTCAGGGGTAACTTTAGTAGTCTAACCGTAAGGTTTTGGAGGTTTCAAAGACGCTCAACCAAGTGAGGCTATAAAGAGACTCATTTGAGTAAGAAATTAGGCTGATAAAGAGAAAATTAACTGAAACAACCAAAGCCAATCACTAGCTTGAATCCAAGGTTTCAGAAAGCGAAAGATAAGCTGATTAGTTGAGAAGAAAAGAACAAAGATACAAGAGAGAGGTTTAAGAGTGGCAATAAGAGGGTAAGAGGCTGAAGTAAGTAAACAAAAGGACCAATTAAGAATTGAATGAAGTAAGAAAGAGCCAAAATGGCTTTTTTGTGGAAAGGAAGAAAATTTTAGATCAAGTGGTAAAGTTATAGGAAGTAATCGCCAATAAATAGACTTAAATGCTAAAATTAAATAAAGAATTATAGAAAATCAGATCGAAAATTAATGATTCCGCTGAAATCAAGCAGGGTCGTGAAAGGTAGTACCGAGGAGAAATGTAAAGGCTATAAATTTAAAGAAGCAAACTATAAAGAAAAAATAGATAAAATGAGGAAATAATCAAATAGCTTCGTCAAAAGCTATAGACTGCAGATAAGTAGGCCAAGAAGAGCGTTGAAGAACGCAAACAGACATACGGATAAAAACTGAAAAAATACATTTAGTAGATAATAGCTGTAAAATAAATCGTAGAGGAGTACCAGGAGTAAAATGAAAGGATCAAAATACATAATTCATAGTTTTTCTAACAAAACTAGCTGTTAAAAGTGAGTTACGAGAAGCTTTAAGCAAATTACCAAGATCTCTCTGTTCATAGCTAGAAGCAAGCTTAATTAATTAATGAGAATGACAAAAAAATATCAGAACTATAGAGTTCTCTCAAAAATTATATGGCTTAGGATGAAAAGCAGAAGTCTGTGATTAGCAGCTTGAAGAAGGAGATTGATAACTAACGAATAGTCAGTCGTAAAAAGAGCTAAAAAATACAAACTTTATAATAGCAAAACGAGAGATTTTTGTATGATATCAAAAACTTGAAGCTGAAGTTGGGAGATTTTTAGATGAATTTTGACGATAAGCAGAAGCTAGAACAGGAAGTTTCAAGGAGTCACTAAACAATCGATTCTTTAGAAGAGAAGGTAAACAAAATATCTGAAGAGTATCATTTCCATTTGTAGAAGTTTGTTTATACGAGAGAAGATGTTTAGCAAGCATTGAGAGAGCTGAAATAGCACTACGAGAGAGAAAAGTAAAGTGAGTTTTCAAAAATAATACAAGAGTTGGATGAGTCTAGCGCTGCAAAGCGTCAAAAAATGTAGACCTAGCTCCTAAAACTCTTCAGCGAAAATTAGCAACTAAGGGTCAGTCTTCACAAAGCTAACTAGAATTATCTTGAGGCTCAACTCGAGATGGCCTAGCAATAAAAACTTAAGTAAAGGAGTAAGAGAAATGAAAAAGATAAAATGATGCTCGAAAAGAGAGTACTTTAGCTGACAGATGAGCTAAAAACCTTGAGAGAGTAGTGTAGGAGAACTTAGATTAAGTTTAATGAGAGTTTGAGAAACCAGGAGGGAAAAAGCACTGAGAATGTTATCTTATTGCAGAGATATTAGTAGGTCAGCAAAAAGTACCATTAGTTAAATGAAACGCATAGCTAATAAAAAACTTAGAATAAAAGGATGCTCGATAAATACAAATCATTAATAGAATAAAAAGATGAGAACATCTAAAGATTATGCACTGAGCTGCAAACTTTGAATAACAAGCTCCTCTCAAATTAGCTATAAATAAACCGTCTAAAATAGTTGGAGGTGTTTAGCAGTCAGGATAACACTAAGAAAATTAAAAAACTGTAGAGCAAGATCTAAGAGGCCAGCTAAAGTTATCGGCAAAAAGAGAGGGAAATGGAATTGAATTACAAGTCCCAAATAAAGGATTTGAAGTCTAAAAATACTAGATTGGAAGAAGAGCTGATGGAGAAGCTTAGGAGATTGTAAGAACTCAACTAAGGAGTTATCATGCTACAAAGGGAGGTTTAGTAGGTCACTGATGAACTCACTAACGCAAGGTCTCAAATAGCGGAGGATGGAGAGCATTACACCATGGAAATAAACAAGTTGCGCAACTAAATGAGATAGATGGAACTGACTTATGATAAAAATATGCACAATCTGTAATAGGAGTTAAGTGCGATGAGCAAAGAGCTGACCTCTTTGAAATATGCAAGATAGAATGCAGGTAATAGCCGGCTAAGGGGTTCACGGCAGTCAGAAATAGGAGATGATAGAAGTGGGCGAAGGTATGAGGAGAAGATGCGGCTAAAATAAAAGAGGATATAGGAATTGAAGGAAACTATTCTAGCTTACGAGGAAAAGATTGTGGAACTAACAAGGAGTGAGAATAAACGATAAGAAATTGAATACTATCAATCAAAAGTAGCAACAATGTAGAAATAGTACGAAGAGGCAATCTTTAAAAAGACTCAATAAATAGCTAGGTTAACTGAGTCCACGAAAGGTTTGAAAAGAGATATGGAGAACATAAAAAATAGGGAGTAATAGCTTCTCTTAAAAATTTAGGAAAAAGACCTCGAAATCCAGACTATAAAATCTTAGCTTTCGACCACCAGTAAACTTTATGCAGATTTACAAAAAGAAATAGATAAGCGAAAGTAATCTTTAAGCAGGCAGATCTAGAGTGAGTTTAATTACAGAGTGTAATTAGAGCGTTGCCAAAGATAGCTATCCTAAAAAAGTTAGAAACTAACTTACATTACCCATAGAAGTTAGGAATTATAGGCCATTCTAAAGAAAAAATAACAATAGATAGCCTACAACAAAGAAAGCATAGCCAAGCTATAAAAAGAAAAGGCATCACTACTTGACCAATAACGCAAAAAACTAGAAGGAGAATCATTTGCAAAGGTCAAGATCAAAGAAATGTAGCAGTAAATAGATAGTGTTAAGAATTAGAGCAGAAAACTAAGAAATGAGATTAGCGTTAATATCAAGTAAATCAATAGTTTGAAGACAGAACTCAACCAGAAAAATAACACAGTCAACGAGCTAGTTAAATAGCTGCAGAATAATGACAAGATCATAGCCAATAACCAAACTCTGCTGTCTAAATACATCCGATTGAATGAGTAATGCCTGGATATATGGGGCACTAATTTAGATGGGTTGATCACCACAGCAGTAGATTACAAAGATCTGATCAAAGCAAAGGAGGATTAGATACAGAAACTTAACGAAGAAATTGAAGAACTTAAATTTTTGCTTGAGAATAAGCTGATAGATTACGATATCGTCAAGAAGGAAAACTATGATCTAAATTTGAAGGATCAGGAGAAAGAGCAGATATAAATGGAGCTGTTATAATTGAGATAAAAGTATGAAAGAATAGAGAGGGAGAAGTTGGGATTGCAGTTTAGAGAATAGACTATAAAAATGACGCTGGAA
>Ga0316217_10004870_pt1 | contig 14233 bp, 8 predicted proteins | sample 1anoAmetaG_FD_203633 | JGI IMG/M metagenome (GOLD analysis project Ga0316217, IMG submission 203633) | Freshwater microbial communities from Trout Bog Lake, Wisconsin, USA - 1anoA | ecosystem: Environmental > Aquatic > Freshwater > Lake > Hypolimnion/Profundal zone | place: USA: Wisconsin... | reverse complement strand
GCCAATGGCGTGCCCAGCCCTGCGTTCAGCGGCAGTCTGGCGTATTTCGATGCCTACCGGCGTCCGCGGCTGCCGGCCAACCTGATCCAGGCCCAGCGCGACTTCTTCGGGGCCCATACCTACGAGCGTACCGACAAGCCGGGCGTGTTCCATACGGAATGGAACAAGTAGTTTGGGCTGGATGCCGCCCGACCTGACGCATTGAGGTGGACACCACGCCGCGAATTGGAGCAGGCTTGGACCAACACACAGCCGAACCCGCCAACTCCAATACAAGTGCGCCGGCGCCGGGATCGTTGGGCGCCAACGAAGCCATCTGGCGCTACCTGTTCATGCACATGAACGAAGGGTGCGTGCTCAGCGAAGCCATCAGCGATGAAACGGGGCGCCTGTGCGATTTGCGGTATCTGCAGGTCAACGAGGCCTTCGAGCGTCACACGGGCGTAAAGGGGGCGGATGTCATCGGGTGCCGGGCCAATGAGGTGTTTCCCGATGTGGAGGCGATCTGGCCGGAGCGTTACGGGCAGGCGCTGGCTACGGGCCAGCCGCAACATTTCGAAGCGAAGATAGCGTCGATCGGGCGCTGGTTGGAGGTAAGCATCTACCGGATGCAGCCAGGCCATTTTGCCACGATCTTCCACGACATCAGCGATCGCAAGCGGGCCGAGGAGGCGTTGAAGGAAAGCGAGGCGTGGCTGCGGGCGGTGCTGGATAATTCGCGGGACTGCATTCACGTACTGGACCCGGGGACGCAGCAGTACCTGTTTGTCAGCCCCAGCGTGGCGGAGACGACGGGATTCACCGCGGAAGAAATAATGAAGATGGGGTTTAACGGCGTCAGCGAACACATCGACCCGGAAGACCGCGCGGCGGTGATGGCGCAGCAGAGGCGCGTGGCCGCAGGGGAGGATGCGGGCGAGCCGGTGGAATATCGCTGGAAGGCCAGGAATGGCCAATGGCGCTGGTTGAGCACCAGCCGCGGACTGGTTCGCGACAGGCAGGGGCGCTCCGCAGCTCTGGTGGGAGTAACCCGCGACATCACGGAACAGAGGTTGGTGGAGGAGAAACTGCGGGAAAACAAGGTGCAGCGCTCGCTGGCCAATCAGATCATGGTAGTGGAAGAGCGGGAGCGGCGACGGCTGGCGGTGGATATGCATGACGGGCTGGGGCAGATTCTGAGCCTGGCACGCATGAAACTGGGGGCGATGGCCCAGCAGCCACAGCGCGAGGCGAGGAAACAGCAGTTTTGCGAACTGGCGGGTCTGATAGACAAGGCTCTGCATCAGGCACGGACACTGACGTTCGAATTGAGTCCGCCGGTGCTTCATGAACTGGGTCTGGGACCGGCCTGTGAATGGCTGGCCGAGGAGATGGCCCAGCGTTACGGTCTGAAAGTCAACGTGCAGTGCCAGGGGCCGATCGGGGCGTTGCAGGAACAAATCGCCATAGTGGTATTCCGCGCGGTCAGGGAATTGGTGATCAACGTGGCCAAGCACGCCAGGGTTGGCCAGGTGCGGGTGCGACTGTGGCAGCAGGAGGGGACGCTGCAGGTCGAGGTGAAGGATAACGGAGCAGGTTTCGATCTCAACAACGCAGACGAGGGCCGATCAGGCAAGCCCGGCGGCGGAGGTTTTGGCCTGTTCAGCATCCGCGAGCGTCTGCAGCACGTGAGCGGCGTTATGGATATCCGTTCGCAACCGGGGCGGGGAACGACAGTGATACTCACGGTGCCATGTGCCGTGCCGAGAACTGACAGCAATTGCTCCAATAGCGATGGGCCAGATTTTAGCGGAGGCCAAATATGAAAACCAAAGCCCGCGCCGAAACGCCGGTTTCCGTAAGGAGCCAGGAAATAACAACTCCCTAGAAAGCCAACTCACCCCTGTCCCCTGGCCGGCGTACCGGGGCGAGGGGGAAAATGCGGAAGTATTCTTGCACACGCCGTAAGGAGCGCCACAGCGCATGCGGCAGCCACAAGGCACGCACAAGTTTTTGTCGGTGGTATCGGATGCCACGCCGGCAGCGGCGCGCGGCAACTTGCGATGGGTTATCTGCGCGTTGCTATTGCTGGCCACGACCGTAAACTACATTGATCGACAGGTCATCGCCGTCCTGGCGACAACGCTCAAAGGCACCTTCAGTTGGAGCGAGACCGACTACGCAAACATTGTCTTCTCGTTTTCGGCCGCCTATGCCCTGGGCTTCATGGGCGCGGGGTATGTACTGGATCGGATTGGAGAACGAGTAGGCCTGGGATTGGCGGTGGGGCTGTGGAGCCTGGCGGCCATGTCCCACGGCCTGATCGGAAGGCTTACGGTCGACAATCCCTTGTACCATAGCCGTCTGGTGCTGGCGATGGGTGGGATGTCGGTGGCGGCGTTTTCGCTAGCGCGCTTTGTGCTGGGTTTGGCGGAATCGGCGAATTTTCCCGCCTCTATCCGCACGGTCGCCGAATGGTTCCCGCGCAGTCAGCGGGCTTTGGCTACGGGAGTTTTCAACGCCGGCAGCAATGTAGGACCAATCGTCACCCCGTTGGTGGTGCCGTGGATAACTCTGCGCTGGGGCTGGCCGGCGGCATTTTATGCGACCGGCAGCCTGGGGCTGCTGTGGATAACCGCCTGGATAATTCTGTACCGGCGGCCGGAACAACATCGGGGAATTACCGCAGGAGAATTGGCCCTGATCCGCGCTGACGGATGGGAAGAAACGCAAAGTAAAGTGCCGTGGCGCAGTCTGTTGGACAAGCGTCAGGTATGGAGTTTTGCCATAGCCAAGTTGTTGACCGACCCCATTTGGTGGTTCTACCTTTTTTGGGTTCCGAGTTTCCTTAAAAAGAGTCACGGCGTGGACTTATCGCAACTGGGGCCTCCGCTGATCGCCATCTATCTAATGGCCGATATCGGAAGCGTGGGGGGCGGATGGTTCTCCTCCCGGTTGATCAGGGCCGGCTGGAGCGTGAACGCCGCCCGCAAGACGGCCATGCTGGTCTGTGCTTTGTGCGTCTTGCCGGTATTCTGGGCGTCAGGGGCCGCGAGTCTGTGGCTGGCGACGGGACTGATCGCCCTGGCCGCCGCCGCCCACCAGGGTTTTTCGGCCAATCTTTTCACCCTGGTCTCCGACACCGTGCCGCGGCGGGCCATCAGTTCGGTGGTCGGCATAGGCGGCATGGCCGGCGCCATCGGAGGAATGATCTTCCAAAAGATCACCGGGTGGCACCTGGATCGCTCCGGCAGCAACTACCTCATGTTGTTCGGCATCGCGTCAATTGCATATCTGGTGGCCTTGGGGGTCATCCACCTGCTCAATCCCCGGCTGAAAGCGATGGAGGAAAAGGTGCAAGGTGAAAAAGAGCGAGAGGAAAGACCAGTGTAACCATTGGAGACTCTTCACTTCCTGGAGCCCTCTTAGGGTCTAATTATTCCTTTTTCCCATTTTGACCTTGCAATTCGGGAATAGGAACCGAAAATAACAAACTTGAGTGTCGGACGTGAAACACGTCATGATAGACTGATCGTCGGTCAATGGACTGGCCGATAGACCCCAATGCACCCGGCGGTTTTTTAGAGACCGCCCGCGCGCATCGCAAAGCGATGGCGATGCAATTCGGGCCTGATCGACGGCTCAACGCCATTGAGGCAAAGTATAGTTGCCTCGGCGTGGAATCGTCGGCGGCTCAAGGACGGGCTGAAATGGATTCATTTCTTATTCACGGCGGTAATCGCCTCAAGGGAAAAGTCGAAATCAGCGGCAGCAAGAACTCCTCGCTGCCCATTCTGGCGGCTTGCCTGATGGCGGAAGGGACGACCACAATAAAGGGCGTTCCGCGGTTGAGCGATATAGACTCGATGACCAAGCTTCTGGTGGAACTGGGTTGCAATACTCACCGCCACGATCCCTTGTTGACCGACGAGGAAGGCCCGGTCCTCAACGGGCCACTGGATCTGACAGTCACCGATGAGAGCAAGAGCGAAGCCCGCTACGACATCGTAAAGACAATGCGCGCAAGTATTTGCGTGCTGGGGCCATTGCTCGCTAAGCGCGGACGGGCGGTGGTTTCCATACCCGGCGGCTGCGCCATCGGGGATCGGCCGGTGGACCTGCACGTACGCGGGCTGCAGAAGTTGGGGGCTGATTTTCATTATGAAAACGGCAATATTGTCGGACGTGTCAAGGGTAATGGCGGTCGGCTCAAAGGCTGCCGTATGTATCTGGGCGGCCCCCAGGGGCCAACGGTGCTTGGGACAATTAATGTAATGTGTGCGGCGGCCATGGCCGAAGGGGATACGGTTCTGGTGGGCGCCGCCTGTGAGCCGGAGGTCGGTGACTGCGCTGAACTGTTGATCAAGATGGGCGCCCATATCAGTGGGCACGGAACTCCCGAAATCCGCATTGAGGGCGTCGATAAGCTCAAGGGTACGGAACACCGCGTAATCCCCGACCGCATCGAGTGCGGCACTTTCATGATCGCCGCAGCCATCACCAACGGCGAACTGGAACTTAAACACTGCAATCTCGACCACTTAGTGGCGGTCGTCGATCGCCTGGAAGAAATTGGCGTGCATATCGAGAGGAAAGACGGCACAATTTTCGTCAATTCCGCCCGGCGTTTGAATCCGGTGGAAATGACCACGCAGCCCTATCCCGGTTTTCCGACGGACGTCCAGGCCCAGCTCATGGCCCTGTTGTGTCTGGCCGACGGGATGAGCGTGGTCACGGAGCGGATTTTCCCTGATCGGTTCTTGCATGTGGGCGAATTGAACCGCATGGGCGCCCGCATTCGTAAAGACGGATCTACGGCGATCATCCAGGGAGTGAAGGAATTGCAGGGGGCGGCGGTCATGGCCAGCGACCTGCGGGCGTCGGCGGCACTGGTGCTGGCGGGATTGGTTGCCAAGGGCACAACGCGAATCGATCGAATATATCACATGGATCGCGGTTACGAAAAAATAGAACAGAAGCTGCGCGCCGTCGGCGCAGATATGGAGCGGGTCAAAGAGGGATGAATTTTTTCCCCGAGTCCGATAATCCAGAATAACGGCAAGGCCACCACGGGCAGACGAGTTAAGTGTTTGTCCGTTGTTCTGCGGACCATGCCATTGCGACGCTGATGCCGCCAATTTTATCCTGCACAGTCTACACGATCTACATGCAATTTCATTTGCAAGTCGCAGCGAGTTCGTTTAGACTGCCGCCGCTCTCGGCTCCCGATTTACCTCGCGGAGGTGGTCTCCGGGTGCCGTCGACAGGTTGCGGTGTGCGCCGCGGCCAAGCCCCCGCAAGCCCTGCGGCTTGGCGGTAGAAAAGGTTTCATGGGTGGCGTTGCCGCCAAATGCCCTAAGTTATTGCACTAACCTAGGACAGGTTGTCAGCGTCAGTTAAACGGATGAGCCTGCAAACGCCTCCAATGCAACCCTCGCACGGACCCTCGGTCGTTTGTCTTCTACAGCAGGAATTGTCACCAGACCGCCTTCCCACCCAGAATAGGCTTTGAACTACAGGAGGAACATCGTGTTCTTCAATCGCCTCGCTCGTCAAATTGTGTCGGCCTCTGCGACGTCCAGAATATGCAACGCGCACACACGGCGACCCCGCGGGGCAAGCCGCTGGGCGATCCTCAGTCTGGCCATCGCCTTCTGCCTGCCATTGGGATTAGGTTTTTTGGCCGGCGATCTGCGGGCCCAACCCGTCGCCGCCGCTGACCAAAGCGCCAGCGCTGCCGCCCTCCTGGCCAAGGGCCAGACCCTCTACAAGGAGGGCCAGTTCGAAGAAGCGGCCTCCACGCTAGTCCAGGTTAAGAGCGATTCTCTGAACCAAGCCGACCAGGTCACCCTGGGCGATTTGCTCAAGAGGGCGGAATCTGCGGCCACCGAGCGCCGCGCCGCGCGCGCCGCTTACGTGAAAGGCCAGGACGCCCTCGCCCAGAAGGACTACCAGGAGGCGATCAAGAATTTTCAGGCCGCCGCCCAGAACGCATTTGTGGATAGCGCCACTAAAGATAAGTCTGAAACCCAGCTCAAGCTAGCTCAAGCCGAGATGGTTAACACCGGGCAGACCCCCGACGATCTGTACAAACAGGCGGTGGCGGATTTCAAGGCCAGCAGGCTTGCCGAAGCCAAGGCCGAATTCGAGAGTCTGAAGGCCAGCGGGTATCGCGTGGGCCTTTTCAAGAGGACGGTGACGCAGTACCTGTCAGACATTGACAAGCAGATGACGGCGACGGCAGTGGCGCCAGCCCCGGTTCCTGCCTCCACGCCGGTTGCCCCAACTCCTGCTCCGGTCGTTCCCAGCGCCCAGCCGGTGGTTCCAGTGGAAACCCCGGAAGCGGTTGTGAACGCGCCTACGGCCAAGGATGCTTATCGAATGGGCAAAGCTCAGTACCAAAAGGGCGATCTGCAAGCGGCCCGCGCCAATTTTGAGATCGCCCGCGACGGAGGCTACAAGCCCGGACTTTTCGAAGGCGATAGCCCGGCGACCTACCTCGCCCGGATGGATGCCAAGGTTCGCGCCGACGCCGATAAGGTTGCCAAGGAAGCCCAAGCCAAGCTCGACGCCGAGAAGGCTGCCCAGGAAGCCCAAGCCAAGCTCGATGCCGATAAGGCTGCCAAGGAGGCCCAAGCCAAGCTTGACGCCGAAAAGGCCGCTCAGGAAGCCCAGGCTAAACTCGATGCTGAGAAGGCTGCTAAAGAGGCCCAAGCCAAGCTCGACGCCGAGAAGGCCGCTCAGGAAGCCCAGGCTAAACTCGATGCTGAGAAGGCTGCTAAAGAGGCCCAAGCCAAGCTCGACGCCGAGAAGGCCGCTCAGGAAGCCCAGGCTAAACTCGATGCTGAGAAGGCTGCTAAAGAGGCTCAGGCCAAGCTCGACGCCGAGAAGGCCGCCAAGGAAGCCCAGGCCAAGCTCGATGCCGAGAAGGCCGCCAAGGAAGCCCAGGCTAAGCTCGATGCTGAGAAGGCCGCCAAGGAAGCCCAGGCCAAGCTCGATGCTGAGAAGGCTGCCAAGGAAGCCCAGGCCAAGGCTGATGCCGAGAAGGCCGCCGTGGCTCAAGCCACAACGCCGGTTCCGGTGACGCCGGTCCTCAGCACTATGCCGGTCGTCCCACTGGAAACTCCCGAAGCAGTGGTGAACGCGCCAAGCCCCAAGGACGCCTATCGAATGGGCAAGGCCCAGTATCAGCGAGGCGACTTGGACGCGGCCCGTACGAATTTTGAGATTGCCCGCGATGGCGGTTACAAACCAGGACTTTTCGAGGGCGACAGCCCGGCGACCTACCTCGCCCGGATGGATGCCAAAGTTCGCGCCGATGCCGAGAAGACCGCCCGAGAAATTGCTGAACAGCAGCGGCAGGCGGACATCAAGGCCGCCCAGGCAGCCGCTGAGCAGCAGCGTCTGGCCGATGCCAAGGCCGCCGAGGAAGCTGCGGCCAAGGCCCGTGCTGATGCGGCTCTGGCTGCGGCCAATACGCCGGCTCCGGCGCCAGTTGTTCCGGCGCCAGTCGCTCCAGCACCAGTCGCTCCAGCACCAGTCGCTCCAGCACCAGTCGCTCCAGCACCAGTCGCTCCAGCTCCGACTCCAGAGGTTCCAACTCCCGCACCAACAGCCACCCAGACGCCGACGGCCAATGAAGCCAACGCCGCCCAGCAGACGTTGCTGGAAACCGCCCGCCTGGAGAAGATCAAGCATGACAAGGCCGTCTACGAGGCCGAGCAACTGGTCCTGCAGGCCCACCAGGCCCAGCTCGATCAGCGCATCGATGATGCCCTGGCTCTTTATTCCAAGGCCCTGGCGATAGATTCCGCCAATCAGGCGGCGGTCGCCGGACGCAATGAGGTACTCAACCAGAAAGGGCTGGCCCCCGCCCAGGGCGGCGAGGTCATGAGTAAGACCGTCATCGACATCAAGATTCAACGCCAGATCATCCAGTATCAATTCGATGATGACATCGCCCGGGCGAAGATGACCATGGGGGCCAATCCGCCGGATTTCAAGGCCTCCGAGCAATACATCAACGCCGCCGAGATCGCCTCCACGGCCCACCCGGAGGTTTTCAATAATGCTGAAATCAGCGCCTTCAAGGCCACCATCGAAAACAGCAAGCAACAGTTGGCCAAAACCCAAGCGTCTTTCCAGGACGAAGTGAATCGCACGGCCGTCAAGGACGTCGCCGAGAAACAGGCGCAGAAGCTGGCCATCGAGGAACGCGAGCGCGCCGCCACCGTCAGCAACTACATTAAGCAGGCCCACACTCTCATCCACGACACTAAGTACGAAGAAGCCCTGGGCGTCATCGAAAGCATTCTCAAACTCGATCCGCGCAATGAGTATGCCATCGGCGTCCGTCCGCTGGTATATGACAAGATGATTTTGCGACAGCAGCGCGAGTACAGGGAAAAATTCGATCGCGAATTGGAGAAGGCCCTCAACGCCGCCGAGGAAAAACGCATCCCCTACGACGACATCCTGCGCTATCCGGCCAACTGGCCCGATATCAGCGAAATCCGCAATGCCAGCGTCCGTGCCGAGCGCGGCGTGAAGGAAGTCGACCAGGTCGTGCAGGCCCAGCTCGACCGGCATCTTCCCGAGATCAAATTCGAAGGCAACGCCCTGGGCGACGTCATCGATTTCCTCCGCGACGTCACCGGCGCCAATATTTTCGTCAACTGGAAGGCCCTGGAAGGCCAGCAGATCAATAAGGACAGCCCGGTCAGCGCCAAACTCAAGGACGTCAAGTTCTCCAAGGCCCTGAAGCTGATTCTCGACGAGGTCGGCGGCGGCACGGTGAAACTTGGTTACACCATAGACGAAGGCGTGATCAAGATCTCGACTTCCGACGAGCTGGCTAAGGATACCAGCACTCGTACTTACGATATCCGCGACCTGCTGGTGGTAGTGCCCGATTTCGACAAGCCGCCTAATATGGATCTGTCGGCTTCATCGACCGGTGGTTCATCCGGCAGCGGCTCGGCGGGCGGCGCGGCGGGCGGCGCGGCGGGCGGCGCGGCCGGTGGCGGTGGTGGCCTATTTGGCAACGGCGGCGGCGGGGCCAGCGACGAGAAGGTCAAGACCCACGATGAACGCGTTGAGGACATCAAAAAGCTCATTCAGAACACTGTGGCCCCCGATTCCTGGAAGGATAATGGCGGCACCGTGGGCGCCATGAGCGAGCTTTCTGGCCAGCTCATCGTAACCCAGACCGCTGAAAACCAGCGGTTGCTGGTCAATCTGCTGGAACAACTCCGCGAACAGCGGGCCATCCAAGTCACCATCGAATGTCGGTTCGTGACGGTCGGACGGCACTATCTGGAAGACGTCGGGCTCAACTTGGATGGTTTCTTCAATATCAGCAGCCCCAACAGGTGGAGCAGTTTCAACATATCCAATACCTCCTCTTCTTTTACCGCTAATCCATCCACCGGCGTTCCCGGTGGAATCTCCATGACCTCGCCGTCGACCAGCATAGGCGGCACCTTTCTGGATAATTTCCAGGTCAATTTCCTGCTCAATGCCACTGAGGCCTCGGAACAGACTTCCGTGGTCACCGCCCCGCGCATCACCCTGTTCAATGGCCAGCGCGCCTGGATGCTGGTCGCCACCCAGCAGGCCTACGTAAGCAGTCTGCAGCCGGTAACCACTACCGGCGCCGCGGCTTATGCCCCGACGGTGGACACGGTCATGAGCGGCGTGCTTCTGGACGTGCAGGCGACCGTCTCGGCCGACCGCAAGTACGTCACCCTCACGCTGCGGCCGCAGATGTCGCAATTGCTGAGTATGGCGCAGTTCTCCTACGGCGGCAACTCCTCCACCGGCGCCAGCGGCAGCAGTGGCAGCAGTGGCAGCACCAGCAGCGGTGGCACGGTGATCAGCACTGGCAATAACACTGCTTCGGCCGGCACGGGAACCATCCAGCAACCGGAAATCGCCATCACCGAGGTGAAGACAACCGTGAGCGTGCCCGATGGTGGCACGCTGTTGCTTGGCGGCCAGACCCTGGCTGGTGAGATCGAAAAAGAGGCCGGCGTGCCCGTCCTGTCCAAGATTCCGTTCCTCAAACGGGCGTTCACCAATCATTCCACGGCCAAGGATGAAAGCATCCTGCTGATTCTGGTCAAGCCCACGATCATCATCGAGCGCGAGGCCGAACAGAAGCAGTTCCCGACCCTCGGCACCAAGATTGCCGGGTAGGTTTCAGGTTATCCAGAACCCCGGGCGACTGAGCCCGGGGTTCTTTTTTTCTTTACAACACTTGCAATCGAACCGGTATTGCCTAAACTACGTCGCTCTTTACTTTTGCAATGAACGAGGTTGTACATGCCACGCGTTTGTAAATTCACCGGAAAAAAGACCACCTTCGGCAACCAACTTACCCATCGCGGCAAGCCGAAATATCTCGGCGGTGTGGGCACCAAAATCACGGGCATAACCGCCCGCACCTTCCGCCCCAATATTCAGAAGGTCCGCGCTATCATCGACGGCAGCCCTGTCCGCATCAAGGTCAGTGCCAAGGCCATCCGTTGCGGCATGGTCGTCAAGCCCATGCGTCGCAAGTACGTCAAGCCCGAGGCCAAGGCCGAAGGATGACGGCGGCAGGATTGGCAAATAGCGGAAGCCGGGGGAGAGGCTTTCCGTTAATGGTTTAGCGTTTTGCGTTCGCTTCGAGCCCATGTCTTTCCAACGCATCACAGTTGACGAGGTTCGCAAAATCGCGTTATTGGCCAGGCTTACGGCCGACGATGAGACCCTCGTCCGGTTTGCCGATGAGTTGGAACCGATCCTCCAATACGTTGCGGGAATCCAGGAATTGGACGTCGAGGGGGTCGAACCGTTGGCCCACGCCGTCCCTCTGGTAAACGTGCTGCGTGAGGATATTGTCGAGCCATCCCTTCCTCTGGAGCAGGTTTTGGGCAATGCCCCGGAAACGGACGGCCCATTTTTCAAGGTGCCCAAGATTATTGGCGGCGACGAAGATTCAGCCGGGTGAAATTGGCATAGGAGGTAGGAGGTAAGCAAACCCCCACCCCTGCCCTCCTGCGGCGTACCGGGGAGGGGGGGACAGTGGCGACCACCTGCCAATCCTACAGCGTCGTGTTCATCGTGTAGCGTTATCCTCATGATTGCCCCTGACACATTGATCGCCGCCCGGAACGCCATCGCCGCGGGCAAGGTTTCGGCGGTCGAACTTACCCGGGCGGCCCTGTCGCGCATCGAGGAAGTGGAAGGGAAACTCGGCGCGTTTAACAGCGTTTTTGCGCGTTCGGCTCTGGAAAGAGCCGGGGCGGTGGATTCGGGCCGGCTAGAGGGAGTTCTGGCCGGCGTTCCCATCGCCATCAAAGACGTACTTTGCACCAGCGAGGGGGCCACCACTTGTTCTTCGAAAATGCTCGCGGAGTTCCACGCTCCCTATGACGCCACTGTGGTCCGCCGGCTCCAGGCCGCCGGGGCCATCATCATCGGTAAGACCAACCTCGATGAATTCGCCATGGGTTCGTCCACCGAAAACAGCGCCTTCAAAGTGACCCGCAATCCCTGGGATATGTCGCGTGTTCCCGGTGGCAGCAGCGGGGGTTCCGCCGCCGCCGTGGCCGCGGGAATGTGCTGCGCCGCCCTGGGTTCCGACACTGGGGGCTCCATCCGCCAGCCGGCGGCGTTCTGCTCTCTGGTCGGCCTTAAACCCACCTACGGTCGCGTTTCCCGCTATGGCCTTGTCGCCTTCGCCTCCAGTCTCGATCAGATCGGGCCGCTGGCCTGGAATGTCGCCGATGCCGCCCTGTTGCTCAATGTCATCGCCGGCCATGATCCCAAGGACTCCACCAGCATGCCTGGCCCGGTTCCGGATTATCTTGCCGACCTCGAACGGCCGGTCGAAGAATTGCGCATCGGGATCGCCTTGGAACATCGCCAGGCCGGAGCCATTGATGTCGAGGTTCAGGCCGCTATCGATGCCGCCGTCAAACAATACCAGGCCTTGGGGGCCAAAATCGTTGAGGTGACACTGCCCAACACCCGTTACGGCATTGCCGCCTATTACATCATCGCCCCCTGCGAGGCTTCGAGCAATCTCGCCCGATACGACGGGGTGCATTTCGGCCACCGCACTAAAGAGCCGGTGAAGGACATCATCGAGTTGTTTTCCCGAAGCCGGGCGGAGGGATTTGGGCCGGAAGTGCGCAGGCGCATCATGATCGGCGCTTACGCGCTATCCAGCGGCTACTACGAGGCTTACTACGTGCGGGCCCTGAAGGTGAGGACCCTCATCAAGCGCGATTTCGACCGGGCGTTCGAGAAATGCGACGTCGTCCTGTCTCCCACGACCCCGACGCCGGCCTTCAAGCTGGGCCAGAACACCGGCGACCCCCTGCAGATGTACCTGAGCGATGTGTTCACGGTCACCTGCAATATCGCGGCTTTGCCGGGGATCAGCATACCCTGCGGTTTCACTGGCGGGGTTGGCACGCCGGCCTTGCCGATCGGCCTGCAGTTAATCGGCCCGGCGTTCGGGGAACAAAAGCTTTTGCGAATCGCCCGCATGTACGAGGCGGCGACAGCGTGGCATGAGCGGCGACCTTGTTTGTGATGGTTGTGCCACGGGAGCATTTCTGGGCGGCCAATGGCTGACGCACGGGGAGCCGCGGTTTGACTACTGGCTTCCCGCGTATAAACTACCGACCCCAATGGCTGTGGATCGTGCCCAGCCATTACAGTTTTACAGGTACTTCGTCCGATAACCAGAAAAGGACCGCGTGTTTGGCCGCTGCGCCTTTGGCGTGCGATGGCGGCAGCGCGGAAAGGATCATGAGCGCTAATATCGAATTCATCCAGGCCCGGCAGATTCTCGATTCCCGCGGCAATCCCACCATTGAGGTGGATGTCATCCTTGAAGATGGCACGTTGGGCCGTGCCGCCGTTCCTTCGGGGGCCAGCACCGGCGAGCACGAGGCCGTCGAACTACGCGATGGCGACAAAAATATCTACCTCGGCAAGGGCGTTCTCAAGGCCGTCGACAACGTCAACAGCAAGATCGCTCCTGAACTCATCGGCCTGGATCCCCGAGCCCAGGAGGTCATCGACCAACTCATGATCGACCTGGACGGCACTCCCAACAAGAGCAAACTCGGCGCCAACGCCATCCTGGGCGTTTCCATGGCCGTCGCCAAGGCCGCGGCGGAAACCGCGCATCAGCCCCTGTACCGCTACCTGGGAGGCACGGCGGCCAAGACCCTGCCCGTGCCGATGATGAACATCCTCAACGGCGGCAAGCATGCCGATAACAACGTCGATTTTCAGGAGTTCATGATCCAGCCCTGGGGATTCGACAATTTCGCCGACGCCCTGCGGGCCGGGGTTGAGATATATCACGCCCTCAAGAAGGTTCTGCACAAGAACAAGATGAGCACCGCCGTTGGCGACGAGGGAGGATTCGCCCCTGATTTGCAGGACAACGAGGACGCCCTGAAGGTGATCGGCGAGGCGGTGACGGCGGCGGGGTACGAGTTCGGCAAGCAGGTGTTCGTGGCCCTGGATCCGGCGGCCAGCGAGTTGTGGGACAACGAGAAGAAGGGGTACAAATTCTTCAAGAGCAACCCGGGCAAGATTGTGCGCCCAGCCGAGATGGTTGAATACTGGGCCAAGTGGGTGGAGAAGTACCCCATCCGCTCGCTGGAAGACGGCCTGGCCGAGAACGACTGGGAGGGTTGGAAGCTGCTGACGGACCGGCTGGGCAAGAAGATACAGCTCGTGGGCGACGATCTGTTTGTCACCAACGTCAAGTTCCTGGAGAAGGGGATCAAGGCGGGCGTGGCCAACTCGATCCTGGTGAAGGTGAACCAGATCGGCACGCTCAGCGAGACATTCGCGGCGGTGAATCTGGCCAAGCGGAACGGCTACACGGCGGTGCTGAGCCATCGCAGCGGCGAGACCGAAGACAGCACCATCGCCGACATTGCCGTGGCCACCAATTGCGGCCAGATCAAGACCGGCGCCCCGGCGCGGAGCGACCGGGTGGCTAAATACAACCAGCTTTTGCGCATCGAGGAACAACTTCACGAGTACGCCGAGTTCGGCGGCAAGATGTGGAACAAATAGCGCACGGCGCGAGGATTCGGCGACGGGAGCCGGCGGACCATGATCGCCGGCTCGGGCCGCCGACAAGCTCCCCGGTCGTGCGGGAATCGACGCAGTCATGACCCACGGCCAGGACAATGAAAGCATGGCGCGCGGCGCGCGCCTCTTGCCCACCGATAAC
>Ga0316217_10004869_pt1 | contig 14235 bp, 6 predicted proteins | sample 1anoAmetaG_FD_203633 | JGI IMG/M metagenome (GOLD analysis project Ga0316217, IMG submission 203633) | Freshwater microbial communities from Trout Bog Lake, Wisconsin, USA - 1anoA | ecosystem: Environmental > Aquatic > Freshwater > Lake > Hypolimnion/Profundal zone | place: USA: Wisconsin... | reverse complement strand
CAATTTGGCTTCACCATCAGTTGGGCCAGCGGTCAGACGGTGGTGGTGGACACCTGCACAAATCTTTTCAACCCGGATTGGCAGCCGGTGCAAACGAATACGCTCAGCACGGGCGCGGCCGCTTTCAGCGATCCACAGTGGACGAATTATCCGCATCGCTTCTACCGCCTGCGCTCGCCATAATATATCTGCCCGCACGTTCTGACCACATTATCACATGCCCTGGGCCAATGGGAATCCAATCGAAAATTCAACGCTGAGGAATTTCGGCTTGTCCCGGCAGCCGGCGGATTCAGTTTCGCAAACCAGCTCCAATTGCCGACAACTATACCCAAACGCCTACTCGGAGACGAGCCGGCAACGAATGGACAGGCCATTTCACTGTGCAGTGATTCGTCGAATTCACAACTCCTGCCGCCGGGCGTTTTAGCGCCTTAACGCGAGACGCTTTGAGCTTCGCTGGGCCGGGCGAGATGGAGGCGCACACGCGTTCCCACCCCCAATTGCGAGGCGAGCCAGAACCGGCCGCCGAATTGCTTGGTCACCAGAAAGGCTTTGGTCAGGCCAAAGCCGCCGCCCATGGTGCGCACTTCCTCGACGTTGCTGGCCCGCTGGCCAAAGTGCACCACCTTTTCCAGTTCGCCTTCGGGAATGCCGCGACCGCTGTCTTCCACTACAAAGCGCAAGGTTTCGGCATCTTCATACAACGCCGCTGTGATGTGCCCACCCGGGTTGGTATATTTGCGGGCGTTGGCAATGAGATCACGCATCACGTCCTGAAACACAGCTGGCATGGTAAGGTGGTCGCCGCCGCTGCTCTCCAATTTGAAATCAACGTAGTAGTCGCGCGCCGCCTGCACGGCCGCGTTGTAGATGATGCGATAGCGCCCGTGGCTGTGCTTCTCAATGGCCGAAAACACGTCCAGGAAATTCCGACGCAGGTCGGCAACCGAAAATGACTCCCAGCGGTCCGGATGGCGAGCCCGGGCGAGTAATTCGCGCGCACGCACCTGCAAGATGTCGAAAACCGCCTGTAGATTGGCCACCGATTCGGCCACCCCGGCGTCCGCGCTCATATCTGGATGCGCGGCGATTGCCGCGTCAATTTCCGCAAAAAAGGTCCGGGAATGCTCCGCCACCCGCCGCGCGCCTTCCAGGCGGGCTATCGGATCACACAGGCTGGCAATCCACTCGTCGCATAAGGCCAATCCACGAACGAGCAGTTCATCGTTGCCGGCCAGCGAAAGCCCGATCATGACCAGTTCGCCCCGCAGCACGTTGAACACGTTCAGCAGCGAGTGCATGGCCAGCAGGGACTGCTCGTCCGGGCGCAGCGGCGGAATGTCAGTAATTTCAATCTCCGTCATAATTTTGGGGTTCGAACAAAATCTCATCACGGATATCGGCCAAGCCAGAAACGACTTGAGGCCATCTTGCTTGCTTCGCCTTCCATCGCGCACAACGCGTTTGATTCTTCGTATGGTCTCGGCCTCCCCGCTTGGCGTCGCGGCAGCGACCCTGCCAAAGCACCGGTTATTTTGGGAATTGGGATACAACCACTTTCAGCGGCAAACCGGCAGGGCAACCGATGGCGGATTGGAAATAGACCTTGCAAACCTATTGAGCTGGGGGAAAATTTCAGAATAGCTCACGCTGGTTGTTGCCAAGAAATCAAATGGAAAATTTCAGCCAAAATCGCCGTCGTCGTTTCAGCTTCTTCCAACTCGCGATCGGTGCTGCTGTTTTTCTTTGGCCGGCAATGCTCCTTGCTGCGGGAGAAAGGCAAGTGCTGCACGGTCATGTGCCGGCGGCGGCGACGCAATCGGCAACGCTCCACCGGCTGGAGGCGACCAACCGGTTGCATCTTGCCATCGTTCTGCCATTGCGCAATCAGGTGGCGCTCGATTCACTGTTGCAGGAACTTTACGACCCGGCGAACACGAATTATCACCACTTTCTAACGGTGGCTGATTTCACCCGGCGTTTCGGTCCGGCGACGGAGGATTATCAAGCCGTGGAAACTTTTTTCCGCACCAACGGATTTGCGGTTAAGACAAAATATGCCAACCGCGTGGTGCTGGATGTGGAAGGCGCGGTGCCGGATATCGAGCGGACGTTCCATGTCAAAATGCAAGTGTTCCGCCATCCCACCGAGGTGCGCGATTTTTATTCGCCGGACACGGAGCCGGCAATCGATCTGCCAGTGTCGGTGCTCCGCGTCGGCGGACTGGAAAATTACGCCTTGCCGCGATCACAACTTCACCAGCGTCCGCTGGCCGGGCCAAACGCGGAAGCCTTGCCGCAAGGCACTGGTTCCGGGCCGTCGAGCACTTATGTCGGGCCGAATTTCCGCGCGGCCTACGCGCCGGGCGTGACACAAATTGGCGCCGGCCAATTCATCGGCCTGGTGGAATTTCAAGGTTATTATGCCGCCGACATCCAGAATTATTACACCAACTATCTCAAGTCCGCGTTCAATCTGCCCTACCTCGCGCCGACGTATGTTTTGCTGGATGGTGTCAGCAGCATTACCGCCAACGCCGGCGGCGCGGAATGTCCGCTGGACATCGAGATGGCCATGTCCATGGCACCGGGTGCGCAAGTGATCGTGTATTACGGTTCGAGCGACTACGACATCCTGAACTCGATAGCGACGGCGAATGTGGCGAAGCAAATCGGTGCGTCGTGGACCTGGAGCGATGTCGGCGGCGACGACGGGCTTTTTCAGGAAATGGCGGCGCAGGGGCAATCTTACTTCAACGCCTCCGGCGATGGTGATGCGCGTCAGCCCGGCTTCCCGGACGTCAACGGCAATGTCAGCGCGCCGGTGGACAGCCCTTACATCACCAGCGTGGGTGGAACGACATTGACCACCGCCGGCGGTGCGACCGGGGCCTGGTCTGCGGAAAGCGTGTGGAACTGGGGTGGCGGCACCGGCAGTTCTGGCGGCGTCAGCACGCTTTACACGATTCCGTGGTGGCAGCAGGGCATCAACATGCGCGCGAACGGCGGCTCGACGACCATGCGGAATTATCCTGACGTGGCGCTGACGGCCGACAGCATCTGGGTGCTTTACAACAACGGCAGTTCCGGTTCCTATGGCGGCACCAGTTGCGCCACGCCGCTGTGGGCGGGTTTTCTCGCGCTGGCCAATCAACTCGCCGTCAGCAACGGCCTGTCCACCGTCGGCTTCATCAACCCGACAATTTACGCCATCGGCAAGGGAATCAATGCCAACAGCTACGCGGCAACGCTGCACGACACCACCAGCGGCAACAACACCAGCACTGCCAGTCCGAACCGCTATTACGCCGTGACCGGCTATGACCTCGCCACCGGCTGGGGTTCGCCCAACGGCTCAAACCTGCTGAACGCGCTGGTCTTTTCCGAATTTGAACCGCTCGTGGTCAATCAAACGAATGGCTTCACGACCGCGGGTCCGGTCGGCGGTCCATTTATCCCGACGAATTTGGTTTTCTCGCTCAACAATTACGGAGCCAGCACACTGAACTGGTCCGTCATCAACACGTCAGCTTGGTTCGGCGTCTCATCCGGCAGCGGCAGCTTGGCGTCCGGCGCGTCCGTCAATGTGACCGTGAGCGTGGGAACTTCCGCGAACAGTTTGTCCGCCGGTTATTATTCCGCGAGCCTGTTGTTCAGCAACCAAAGCACACACGTCGTCCAAAGCCGTCTGCTCGCGCTGAATGTCGGCTCGTCAGGACTGGTGTGGAATAGCGCCGGCACCAACGCGGCTGGCGCGCAAGACGGTAGTGGCACCTGGGCCGATCAAAGCAATGTCAACGCGAACACAAACTGGTGGAACGGCGCGGCGAATATTGTTTGGAACAACGGTGGCCCGGACATTGCGACCTTTGGCGCGAACAATGGCGCGGCTGGCACAGTCACGCTTTCGGGTGGCGTCACCGCCGGAGGAATCATTTTCAATCCGCCGGGCAGCAGCAATTACACCGTGGCTAGCGGTGGCGACGTTTTGACTTTGGACGGATACATCGCCGCCAACACATCCGCAACCATCAGCGCGCCGCTGATGATGGGACTTCCCGGCACGTTCACGGTGGCCGGCGGGCAGACGCTCACCGTCAGCAGCGTCATCGCCGGCGGCGCTTCAAACAATCTCGCCATTGCCGGACCCGGCACGGTGAGCCTCACCGGACAGAACAATTCCGGCGCAGCCGCCGGCATGGCTGGAGCCGTCACGGTCAATGCCGGCACGCTGGCGCTGAACAGTTCCAGCAGCTACGGCGCTTTGGGCAATGTGTCGGGCGTTACCGTGGGCGCCGGCGGAGTTTTATCCTTGCAAGGCGTCAACGCCATTTCCGGTTCGAGCGGTGCCGCGCGAAATCTCACCGTGAATTTGGGCGGTGCCGTCACCAACGCGGGCGCCGGCAACCATGCCCTCGGCACGGTGACGCTGAACGGCGGAACATTGACTGGTGTTGGCAGTCCGACCGCTGGCAGTTTCAACGTGGCGGGCGACATTTTTGTGAATTCCAATTCCACCGTCAGTGCCCAAAATTTGACGACCGCCGCGACGACAAGTTTAAGCGTGGCGAATGGCCAGACGTTCACGCTGATGGGAACAATGATCGGCAGTGGGACACTCACTTTCAGCGGCTCCGGCACGGCGATTTTTGCGACGAACAACACATACTCTGGCGGCACCACCATCAATTATGGCACGGTGCAACTTGGCAATGGCGGCGCAGGCGGTTCCCTGGGAAGCGGCCCGGTGGTCAACGACGCCCAGCTTCAATTCAATCGCAATGACAATTTCATCTGGACGACGCCCGTCGCTGATCCGGGCGTGGCCGGCAAATTTGTGAAGGCGAACACGAACACCATGACCGTGCTCTCCACCAATATTTTTTCCGCGACCAGCGGCGGCGTGGTGCAGGTCAACGGCGGCACGCTGCAAATCAATTCGCCCGGCGTGATGCAATCCGGCGCGGAATTTTGGATTGCGCAAAACGCCACGACGGGCGCGTGCGTCGTGGCCGGCGGCACGCTGACGGCCACTAGTTGGCTGGCCGTCGGCAGAAATAATTCCGCGGCGAACGGCACGCTCACGGTGAATTCCGGTTTGGTGCAGGAACTCGGCAACGGCGGCAACCTCATGGTCGGTGCGCTCGGTTCCACCGGCACGCTGACCGTCAACGGCGGCGCGGTTTCCAACGCGGCCGCGCTCTGGCTCGGCGAAAGTTCCGGCGGCAAGGGAACATTGAATTTGAACGGCGGGCTCGTGCAGGCCAGCCAGGTCACGCCGTCGCTTAATAATTCCGGCGGAACGGCGACCGTAAATTTCAACGGCGGCACGTTGCAGGCCACGACCAATCAGGCAAATTTTCTTTCCGTGAATCAGGCGCTCGTGCAGGCCGGCGGTGCGGTCATTGATGATGGCGGTTATTCCGTCGGCATCATCCAGCCGCTGCTCAACAGCGGCGGCGGCGGACTCACCAAAAATGGATTCGGCATGCTGAATCTATCGGCCACGAACACGTATGCCGGCACGACCACCGTCAATGCCGGCACGCTGCGGCTGGCGGATCCGGTCCTGCATTTTTCCTTCGACAACGTCAGCGGCAGCACGGTGGTCAACGACGGCGCGGGCGGCGCGGCCTTGAACGGCACGCTCATCGGCACCAATTTGTCCATCGTTGCTGGCGGCCGCTTCGGCAACGCGCTGAAAATCGGCGCGGGTGCGGTCAACGCCAGCTACGTCGCGGTGAGCAACGCGGTGGTTCCGCTGAATGGCAGCGGCACCTGGACGGTGGCGATGTGGGTCAAGACCACCGTTGCCGGCAGCGCCTTTCTTTACCAAGGCGACGCCGGTTGGGTCAGCGGCAACACGACTTTTTATCTCAACCAAAACAGTTCCAGCAGTGGTGGCACCAAAGCTGGCGGCGTCCGCTGGGGCGCAAATTGGGAGGAAGGCACCACAACTTTGAACGACGGCAACTGGCACTTCGTCGCGCTCGTGGACAACGTCGGCACGAAGTCGCTTTTCGTGGACGGCCACACCGACACGCTGGCGGCGAACGGCTGGGGAAGCGCGACGGGCGTCGGCGGCCAGATTTGGATTGGCGGCTCGGCGGATACCGGCGACGGGATCGTGACGGCGACGAATGGTTTGATCGACGAGGTTTACATTTATAACCGCGCCTTGAGCCTGACCGATGTTCAGTCGCTGACGAACAGCAACGCGGTGTTGAATCATCAGGTGCTGCCGCCGGCCACGGCGGTCACCGTGAACGCCGGAGCAACGCTTGACCTCGGCGGATTGAACCAGACCATCGGCTCGCTTGCCGGCGCCAGCGGCAGCTCTGTGCAACTCGCAACGGGCACCAACACCGACACGTTGACGGTGGGAAATTCCAGCAACACGACATTCGCCGGTGCGCTCAGCGGCAATGGTTCGCTGGCCAAAACCGCCGCTGGCACGCTCACGCTGGCGGGCGCAAACAATTATTCGGGCAGCACCACTGTCAGCGCCGGCACGCTGACCTTCGGCACCGAAACGTTGCAGCCGGTTCTGCATTTCACATTCGACCAGGTCGGCGGCAGCGTGGTCACCAACATTGGCACCGGCGGCGCGGCGATGAACGGCACGCTCACTGGTTCGGCTTCCGTGGTTTCCGGCGGGCGCTACGGCAAAGCGTTGAGCATTCCGTCCGGCGCGGCGACCGCGGCTTACGTGCTCGTCAATAATTCAGTTGTCCCGTTGAATGGCACGGCAGGCAGTTCCTGGACGGTCGGAATGTGGCTGAAGACTTCCACAGTGGGCGCGGTTTATCTGTATCAGGGCGCCGGCAGTTGGGCGAGCGGCAACACGGAATTTTATCTGGGAAACGGCACGCAAGCCGACGGTGCCGGAACCCACGCCGGCGGCGTGCGCTGGGGACAAGGCTGGCAGTCGGGAACCGCCACGATCAGCGATGGTAACTGGCATTTTGTGGTGATGGCCTGCAACAACGGCGTAAAGGCGATGTTCGTGGACGGCGCTGTGGACGCCCTTCTTTCCGGCGGCCAAAGTTCCTGGACGGGTTCTGGCACCGGCTCGCAGGTGCGGATTGGCGGCACGGCCACCGGTGCGGACAGCCAAATCGGATTCAACGGTTTGATTGACGAAGTTTACATGTTCAACCGCGCGTTGAGTCAGGGGGAAATTCAAAACCTCATGAACAACACGATCAATTTTGCCGGCAATCTCCCGCCAGTTTCCGTTGTCAGCGTGGCCGCTGGGGCGACGCTGGACCTTGCCGGCTCGGCACAAACCGTCGCGGCGCTTTCCGGCGCGGGGGTCGTGACCAACAGTGCCGCAACGGTCGCCGCGCTTACGATCAACAATTTCTCCAACACGACTTTTAGCGGCCAAATCAACGATGCCGCCAGCGGCAACGCCATCAGCCTGATCAAATCCGGTGCGGCGGTGCAGATTCTTGCTGGCGCGAATACTTACTCCGGCTTGACGACTATTTCCAATGGCATGCTCCTCGTAAACGGTTCGCTGGGCACCAACGCCGTGACGATCAACAGTGGCACGCTTGGCGGCAACGGCGTCATCGGCGGGCTGGTGACGGTTCGGCCCGGCGGCACGCTTAGCGCAGGCGCGGCCACCAACACAATCGGGACGCTGGTCATCAGCAACAATTTGAATCTGGCCGGCACGACGTATCTGAAGCTGAACGCGTCAGCCAGCACAAATGATTCAATCACCGGTCTAGCCACCGTGACTTACGGCGGCACTTTGACGGTGACGAATTTGTCCGGCACGCTCGCCGCTGGCAATAGTTTCCAATTATTCAAAGCTGCCGCTTATTCCGGTTTCTTCACCGCGAGCAATCTGCCGCCGCTACCGGCTGGCTTGCTCTGGAACACGGCCAGCCTGACGAACGGCACACTAACCATCGTGGCCCCCGATTTCGGAATCGCCGTCGCGCCGGTTTCCGGCGGAGTGCCCGTCGGCAGCAATGCCGTTTACAACGTCACCATCACGGCGAGCAACCTATTCGGGGGCAACGTGGCTTTGAGCGTGAGCGGCTTGCCGGCAGGAGCCGGGGCAATGTTTAATCCGGCAATTATCGCCGGTTCCGGCACGTCCACGCTGGCGATAGTCACGTCGAACAACATTGCGGTGGGCAATTATCCGCTGACCATCACTGGCACGAATGCGGATTTCAATCTGACGCACAGTGCCGTCGCGACGTTGAGCGTGACTGATTTCACGCTGGCCGTGACGCCCGTGTTGCAAAGCGTATTCGCCGGCTCCGGCACCAATTTCACGGTGAACCTTGGAGCTTCAAACAGCTTCACCGGAACGTTGACGTTGAGCGTGAGCGGATTGCCGGCTGGTGCCGGATATACGTTGAGCCAGACAAATGTGAGCGCCCCGGCCGCCGTGACGCTGAACGTGATCACCTCGGAGTTGGTGGTGACCAATAGCTACGGCCTGACCATCAGCGGCGCGAGCGGAAACCTGACGCACACAACCCAGGTAAGTCTGGTGGTTCAGCATCTGCCGGCAAGTCTGGCGTGGAATTCGGTTGGCGACGGCAATTGGGACATCGCCACCTCGGCCAACTGGCTGGATGTGAACACGCTTTCTGGCGCGTTCTTTTATCCGGGCGACGCAGTGCTGTTCGGTGATGTGCCCGGTGTCGTCACCAACATCATTCTCGCCGCCGGCGTGGCGGTGCAACCAGCAAACATGACAGTGGACGCGGACACGAACAATTACACATTCAGCGGCGCGGGCAAAATCAGCGGCGCGACGGGTTTGCTGAAACTGGGCGGCAGCGTTCTCACGCTGGCCACGACGAATGATTTCACCGGCAACGCGGTAATTCAAGCCGGGACGCTGGCCCTGGCCGGCGGCGGCTCGGTGGATGGCAGCGCGACCATTCAAATTATGGCTGGTGCGTTGCTGGATGTTAGCAGCCAGATGAACGGCACGTTGACGCTGAACGCCGGCCAGTCGTTGGAAGGCAACGGCGCGATCAACGGCAGCGTCGTGGTGAATGCCGGTGCGACGTTGTGGCCAGGCACAAATTCCATCGGCACACTTACAGTCAGCAACAGCCTGACGCTGGCGGCCAGCAGCACGACTGTGATGGCAATCACCCCGGCACAGCCAACGAACGCTGCGGTGTTGGTTGGCGGCACGCTGGCTTACGGCGGCACGCTCACGGTGACGAACGTGGGTGGCGCGCTGACCGCCGGCAGCAGTTTCCAGCTTTTCAACGCGACCAATTGCAGCGGCACTTTTGCGGCGCTGAACCTGCCGGCGCTGGCCGCCGGCCTCGCGTGGAACACCATTGAACTCACAAACGGATTTCTTGGCGTCATCACGGCATTCCCGCCGCAATTCGCGTCAATCGCGCAAACAGCCGATGGAAATTTCCAACTTGGCGGCACCGGCTCGGCGAATGTGACTTACGAGCTGGACTCGACGACAAACCTCACGCCGCCGATTATCTGGAATTTTGTGACCAACACCGTGGCCGACCAGAACGGTTTGTTCCAATTCTCCGATTTGCAGGCGACCAATTATTCGCAGCGGTTTTACCGCGTTAAGAGCGGCCAGTAACGACGAATTGAAATCCACTTGTCGGCATCGAGCTTTACTCACGCGGTTCAGTTACGGTCAGAAACATTTGCATCTCCTCGTCTTTACGGTGGAAAAAGTGGCCGGCGCTGCGGGCGATCACCTTTGCCGGCGGTAATCGCTTGGAGCCAGGCCGGTTTCCCGGCGGAAGAGTTGCGCGAAATGGCTGGGATTGGCGTAGCCCACGTCCAGCGCGATTTCCACTACGCTCCGCTTCGTCTCGCGCAGCAGGCGTTTTGCTTCATCCATGCGCAGATGTATTTGATACTGCGACGGCGACAGGCCCATGGCGGTCTTGAACAGGCGGTTGAAGTAAAACTTGCTCAAGCCGGCCTGCGCCGCCAGCCGGTCCAAGTTGAATTCCTCGGCGACGTGTTCCGCCATCCAGTCCGTAATCTGCCGCAGCTTGTAGCCGGGCAGCGATGGACTGCCGAGCCGTGATTCGCCGTCCGTGCCGGCATAGTTCCGCGCCAGATGGATGGCGATGGCCTGCGCGATGCCTTGCAGAAACAAAGCGCTGGCGTGACGGCGCAATAGTTCCTCATGCACGCGCTCCATCAGGGAATTCAACGCGGGGTCATGGAACGCGGAAAGGTCGCGCAACCGGGCGCGCGGCGCGGCGGCGCCGAAAACTTCTTCCAGCGCGCGCTGCAGCAGCGGCAGCGCAATGAACACGGCCATGGATTGAAACTGTTCCTTGCCCACCGCCTGCCAGCGGCAATCGTAGGGCGCGCCGCCGGACGTGAGGAAGAATGAGCCTTTTGTGATGCGATGCTTGATCCACGGATGATTACCTTCGCGCTCCTGAAACTCGGCCTCGCCCGAAACGCTCCACGCCAGGAACGGTTCGCTGACAGCGGGTAGCGAAACCATTTCGACGCTGCGCGGCGGCGCGATGATCCACGCCTTGATGTCGCGCCACGCCTCGCCGCGACAGGCGACCACACACTTTCCGCCCACGTAACGCTCGAAGGCTTCGGCCGAGGTGGTTTCAGGAACTGGCATGGTGCCCCGATTATTTGGTGGGCGACCCGCCGCGTCAACACTTCGGCAGCCAGGCAATGAGATATTTTCGCTAGTGGGCTTGGTATTGGTCGTCGCTGACTTTTTCCAGCCAGTCCACCGCCTTGCCGTCGAGCTGCTCCTGAATGGCGATGTGGGTTAGAGCCGTGGTGGGCGAAGCGCCGTGCCAATGCTTTTCGCCCGGCGGAAAACAGACAATGTCGCCGGGATGAATCTCCTCAATTGGGCCGCCTTCGCGCTGCACGCGTCCGCAGCCAGCGGTCACGATGAGCGTCTGTCCCAGCGGATGCGTGTGCCACGCGGTGCGGGCACCGGGTTCAAACGTGACGATCGCGCCGCTGACCCGCGCGGGATCGCAGCCCTTGAACGGCGAATCAATGCGCACCGTGCCGGTGAACCAGTCGGCCGGGCCTTTGCCGGACGGTTGTGAACCATTACGTTTGATTTCCATATGATGAACTTTTTTAGTGGTGGTGCCATGCGGTTGGCCTTTGACCCGCTTCAGGTCAGCGACGCCATGTCGATCACGAAACGATATTTCACATCGCTCTTGAGCATGCGCTCGTAGGCCGTGTTAATCTCGTCCATGCGGATCATTTCGATGTCGCAAGTGATGTTGTGCTGGCCGCAGAAATCCAACATCTCCTGCGTCTCGGGCAGGCCGCCGATGAGCGAGCCGGAGAACGAACGGCGACGGAAAATCAGCGGAAACGCCGCCACCGGCAGCGGTTTCTCCGGCGCGCCGACGAGCGTGAGATTGCCATCGCGTCTCAACAGGTTGAAGTAGGCGTTGATGTCATGCGTAGCGGAGACGGCATCGAGGATGAAATCAAAACTGTTGGCGTGCGCGGCCATCTGCGCCTCGTCCTTGGAAATCACCACCTCGTGCGCGCCGAGGCGTTTGCCGTCCGCCACCTTGCTGGGCGACGTGGTGAACAGCACGACGTGCGCACCGAAGGCTTTGGCGAACTTCACGCCCATATGACCAAGCCCGCCGAGTCCGACGATGCCGACCTTTTGGCCGGGGCCGACCTTCCAGTGCTTCAGGGGTGAATACGTGGTGATGCCCGCGCACAGCAGCGGTGCGGCGGCGGCGAGGTTGAGATTGGCCGGCATGCGCAGCACGAAATCTTCCGTCACGACGATGCTCTGAGAATAGCCGCCGAACGTCGGGACGTTGAGATGCTTGTCCATGCTGCCGTAAGTCATCACCATGTTGGTGCAGAATTGTTCCAGGCCCGAGCGGCAATCCGGGCAGGTGCGGCAGGAGTCCACGAGGCAGCCCACGCCAACGGTGTCGCCGACTTTGAATTTCTTCACGCCGCTGCCGACGGCCGTCACCCGGCCCACGATTTCGTGGCCCGGCACCGCCGGATACTGCGTGAAGCCCCATTCGTTACGGGCGAAGTGAAGGTCGGAATGGCAGACGCCGCAGTATCGGATTTGGATCTGCACATCCGTCGGACTAGGTTCGCGCCGGACGATACCGTGCGGAGCGAGAGCGGCGGTGGCGGCTTGGGCGGCGTAGGCTTTTACATTGGTTATTTTCATAATCGTTTTGGAATCTAGCACAAAGTTGCTCAACGACCAGTGAGTTGTTCCAACGTTTCCGGATACCGCGCGCCTTCCACTTTGATTTTGGCCGCCGCACTTTCGATGTCGCCCAAATCATCCGGCGTCAGTTGCACATTCACCGCGCCGAGATTTTCGTCCAGCCGATGCAGCTTAGTGGTGCCGGGAATCGGAACAATCCACGGCTTTTGCGCCAGCAACCACGCCAGCGCGATCTGCGCCGGCGTCGCGTTCTTCTTTTTGGCGATCCGGCCGAGCAGGTCAATCAGCGCCTGATTCGCCTGGAGCGCCTCCGGCGTGAACCGCGGCAACCGGCTGCGGAAGTCCGAACTGACGAAAGTTGTTTTCGCGTCCATTTTGCCGGTGAGAAACCCCTTGCCCAGCGGACTGTAAGGCACGAGGCCGATGCCCAATTCCTCGCAGGTCTGGAGAATGCCGTTGGTCTCCACCCCGCGCGTCCACAGCGAGTATTCGTTTTGGAGCGCCGTAACCGGCTGGACCTTGTGCGCACGCCGGAGCGTTTCCGCGTTCGGCTCGGACATGCCGAAATGCTTCACCTTGCCGGCTGAGATCAATTCCTTCACCGCGCCCGCCACGTCTTCAATCGGCACGGCGAGGTCCACGCGATGCTGATAAAACAGATCAATGGCGTCCACCTTCAGACGCTTGAGCGAGGCGTCGGCCACGCGCTTGATGTTTTCCGGCCGGCTGTCCAAGCCTGGCAATCCGGTCATCCCGTGCGGATCTTTGTTCGGGCTAAGGTCGAAACCGAATTTGGTGGCGATGACTACTTTGCCTTTGAACGGCGCGAGCGCCGCGCCCACGAGTTCCTCATTGACGAACGGGCCGTAAACTTCGGCGGTATCGAAGAACGTCACGCCATGCTCCACGGCGGCGTGGAGCAGCGTGGTCATCTCCGCTTTATCCTTGGGCGGCCCGTAGGAAAAACTCATGCCCATGCAGCCCAGTCCGATGGCCGAGACGGTTAGATTACTTTTACCGAGTGTGCGCTTTTGCATAATTGATTTCATAATTGTTTCCTTAGATTGCGTTAAGGTTTGTTCACCGTCCGGTCATCTTCAACATAGGTTCAGGCAGGCGCGCGCCTTGCAGCGGGATTTTGGAAGCCGCAACATTGATCTTTGCGATATCCTCGGTCGTAAGTTCAACCGCGACCGCACCAAGGTTTTCCTCCAGCCGAGGCAGCTTCGTCGTGCCGGGGATTGGCACGATCCACGGCTTCTGCGCCAACAACCAAGCGAGCGCGATTTGGGCCGGAGTGCCCTTCTTCCGCTGCGCCACCTCCTTGATTAAGTCAACGAGCGCTATGTTCGCTTTGAGTGCTTCCGGCGCAAAACGCGGAACGTTTGCCCGGAAATCGGAACTGTCAAACTTGGTGTTCGCGTCCATTTTGCCGGTGAGAAAACCCGCGCCGAGCGGGCTGAAGGGAACAAAGCCAATCCCCAGTTCCTCCACCGTCGGCAGAATATCCGTTTCCGGGCCGCGATAAAAAAGAGAGTATTCGCTTTGCACCGCCGTCAGCGGATGAACCGCGTGCGCCCGGCGGATGGTCTCCGCGCCCGGCTCGGAAAGTCCAAAGTGACGAACCTTTCCCTGCTGGATCAAATCCTTCACCGCGCCCGCGACGTCCTCGATGGGCACGCTAGGATCGACGCGATGCTGATAGAACAGATCAATCGCGTCGGTCTTCAGCCGCTTGAGCGAGGCTTCGGCAACCGCCTGGATATGCTCGGGACGACTGTTCAGGCCGCCGGTCCGCTTGGTCGTCTTGGGATCGAGATCAAAGCCGAATTTGGTGGCGATCACCACTTGTGAGCGAACCGGAGCGAGCGCTTCCCCGACGAGTTCTTCGTTGGTGAACGGGCCATAGACCTCGGCGGTATCGAACAAGGTGACTCCCCGTTCGACCGCTGACCGGAGCAGGGAAATCATCTGCTGCCTGTCGCCTGTCGGGCCGTAGTAAGTGGTCGTCATGGTCATGCAGCCCAGCCCGAGGG
>Ga0316217_10004866_pt1 | contig 14238 bp, 10 predicted proteins | sample 1anoAmetaG_FD_203633 | JGI IMG/M metagenome (GOLD analysis project Ga0316217, IMG submission 203633) | Freshwater microbial communities from Trout Bog Lake, Wisconsin, USA - 1anoA | ecosystem: Environmental > Aquatic > Freshwater > Lake > Hypolimnion/Profundal zone | place: USA: Wisconsin... | reverse complement strand
AATGTGAAGATGCTGGCCCATACAAAGGATCTTTACTTCGGACAGGGTGAGGCACAGGTGATGACACAAAAAGACCTGATGGTGCAAATGAACCTGCCGCGCTTTGTGCGACGATCGGACAAACTGGTATTGAGTGCCAATGTCATTAACCTGACGGATAAAGCGCAAACGGCCACAGTGCAGTTTGAAATGATAGATACTGCAACTCAAAAGGGTATTCCGTTGAAAGATGCCACTCCTAAAACGGTAACGTTAGCAGCCAATGAAACAAAGGCGGTAGAGTGGGAGGTAACTGAATTTTCACCCTATGAACTGGTGATCTGCAAGGTGACTGCACGTGCCGGAGACTTCAGCGACGGGGAACAAAAGTACCTGCCTGTGTTGCCGGATAAAATACTGGTCACCGAAAGTATGCCGTTAACCATTCGTGGGAAACAGACCCGCACCTTCAACTTCGAAAACCTGTTAAAGAACGGGTCGGCAGTGGATACCAAAAGCCTGACCGTAGAATTTGCTTCCAATCCAACCTGGTATGCCGTGCAAGCCTTGCCAACACTGGCTGTCCCGGAAAGTGACAATGCGATCGATGACTTTTCAGCCTATTATGTGAACACCCTGGCTGGTTATCTTGCCAATTCAAATCCTAAAATTGCCGCTACATTTGATCGCTGGAAGAAAGAGGGTGGCAGTCGCGAAGCGTTGTTGTCGAACCTGGAAAAAAACACTGAGCTGAAGAATATGTTGCTGGAGGAAACACCCTGGGTGATGGCTGCCAAAGACGAAACGGAACAAAAAAGACAGATTGCCTTGCTGTTCGACCTGAACATGCAAAACAACCAGGCCCAACAATATCTCGACAAGCTCATCAGCCTACAGATGCCATCCGGCGGTTTCTCCTGGTTTAAGGATATGCCCGAAAGCCGCTATATCACCCAGGAAATCATGCAGAACCTCGCAAGGTTGAGAAGGATGGTAGGAGAAAAAGTACTTACCCCTTACCTCTTACCTCTTACTTCTAAGGCTCTTACCTATCTCGATCTTGAAATTGCCCGTGACTTCGACAACCTGAAGAAGTACAACAAGAACTACGAAAAGGAAATGTCCATCGATAATATACAACTGTTCTATCTGCATATGCGGTCGGAATATCCCGAGATCCCGGTCAATGTTTCAGCACAGGAAGCCGTGAAGTTCTACACTTCGCAGTCTGAAAAATACTGGACCAACCTGACGCTTTATGGGAAGGCCATGATGGCAGTGGTAGCCCACCGGAATGGTAAGGTACAGGTTGCCTCTGAGATCCTGAAATCATTGAAAGAAAATGCCCTGAAGACGGATGAATTTGGTATGTACTGGGCAAAGAACACACCCGGATACTTCTGGAATGAACGGCCTGTTGCCGTTCAGGCAGCTATCGTAGAAGCCTTTGCCGAAGTTTCAACCTATCAGGGAGACCTGGATGAACTAAAACTCTGGTTGCTCAAGCAAAAACAAACACAACGCTGGGATTCGCCACTGGCAACTGTGGATGCCATCTATGCCTTGCTTCATTACGGATCGGATTGGCTTTCAAACGATGGAAATGTAAAGATAACCCTCGGAAATAAATCAGTACAACCAGAAAGTGTAGAAGCCGGAACGGGTTACTTTAAACAGACCATTCCTTCAGCAGAGGTTAGTCCTGAGATGGGAAAAGTGACCATAACCAATAGTGATAGCTTCACTTCAAATGAAACTATCACTAAAAGTGGCATTGGCTGGGGAGCCATATATTGGCAATACTACCAGGACCTGGATAAAGTATCGGGACAAAGCGGTCCCTTGAAGATTACCAAGAAGTTGTTTGTTGAAAAAATGACTCCTACAGGTAAGACGATGATTCCGATAGAACAAACCGAATTGAAGAAAGGCGATAAAGTAATAACCAGGTTAGTCATTACTACGGATCGCAACCTGGAATTTGTATCCTTGAAGGATTTGCGGGCAGCCTGCTTTGAACCTGTGAATCAGCTTTCAGGTTCCCAGTGGAAAGAAGGGGTTTGTTACTATCAGACCACCAAGGATGCCTCCACCCAATACTTCTTTTCGAACTTGCCGAAAGGAACGTATGTATTCGAATATGAACTGTGGACGAACTCAACTGGCGATTATACCAGTGGCATTGCCTCCCTTCAATGCTTGTATGCTCCAGAGTTTGTGAGCCATACCGGTGGTGAAAGAATCAGGGTTGATTGATGATTTTTATGATTTGTCAGTCTGGACTTGTTTCACAGGTACTGTTATTTGATAATAAACACCTTCAGATGGTTTGCTAAACATTTTAATTTCTCCACCAATTGTTTGAATACGGTTTTGCAGATTAAATAAACCTAACCCTTTTCCTCCAGAAAGAGTTTTTTCAATATCGAAACCCTCGCCATCATCTTTGTATTGTAAATTAATACGGTTTTTTGCATAGTCCAATTTAATGTTGATGTGTTGAGCTTGGGCGTACTTGATTGTATTGTTAATACATTCGATTATTGCACGATATAGAGCTGCTTCAACTTCCATTTCCATTCTTTCTGGAATATTGCTCTGGAAATCAATTTTTAGGTTGTTCATGCCTTCCAGCTTGTGTATAAAACTTTGTACAGCTGAAGTTAAACCATGATATGAAAGAAGATGCGGGCTCAACTTATACGATATTTCTTTTACGGTCATGATTGCTTCTTCCAGGATGTCTTCGGCTTTTGTTAGTATGTCTTTACGGGAATCATCGCTTAAAGGTCTAATAGACCATTGCAAATATAATTTAATGATTACCAGCAATGGACCTAAGCCGTCATGCAACTCTTTTGAAAAATTGACTCTTTCTTTTTCTTCGGTTTGGATAATCGCTTTGACAATATTTCTCTCCTGAATTTGTTTTTTCTCAGTGATATCATGGACTACACCATAAATCACTCCCTCATTAGCCACATATTTTAAGTAAAATTCAACATAGAAGGCAGTATGATCCTTTTTTATACATTCTATTTCAATGTTATTTACTTTATCAGAGGTTGAATCTATTGATATAAAGGTTTCAAAATCTCCCTGAAGTTCGGGAGTTATTAGTTGTGTTAATTTAAATCCCTCCAGGTCAACTTCATCATAACCGAAAATGTGACTCATTGCTTTATTGGCATATTCTAAATTGCCTTTTCTGGAAATAAACACTCCATCGGTTATGTTCTCAGAAAGAAGTTTGTATTTTTGTTCACTATTCTTTAGTCTTTGTTCCGTTTTCTTCCTTTCAGTGATATCTCTATTGCTTCCCCTAAACCCAATGCAATTTCCAGATTCATTATATACCGGTTGGCAAACATGACCTATCCATATTATCACTCCATCCAGACGGACGATTCGGAACTGCAACTCGTCGTTATTCGGATGAACAAACCGTTCTTGTTTATGGATTTGAAAGATTTTTTGATCAGCAGGATAAATGATGTTGAATAGCAATTCCGGATTTTGAATAAACGCAGTTGCCTTATATCCTGTTATTCTTTTACACGACGGAGAACAATAGAGAAAATTATCCTGTAGATCGATCCAGTATTCCCAATCATCGGTATAGTCTGCTACGGTGCGATATTTTACTTCGCTCTCCTTTAAAGCATCTTCAGCCAGCTTGCGGTCCGTGATGTCATTCGAAACACCTATCACACCTATCACCTGGCCTCCCGGTTCACGCAACGGAACCTTGCTTGTGTCAAACCAAGACACTTTACCATCTGCCTGATGTTGCGTTTCAATGATGTGTAGTTTTATTTTACCTTTTTCCATGACATTTAAGTCATCAGTACGATAATTTACGGCTTCTATTTCACCCCAGGGTAAATCAAAATCAGTCTTTCCGACAATCTCTGTTGGACTATTTAATCCGGCTCCTTTTGCAAATGCTTCATTACAACCTAAATAAACCGACTGTTTATCTTTCCAGAATACAACCCCCGGAAAATGATCCAGGACTGTCAGAAGCATTTGTTCATTTTTGCGAAGTGCATTCTCTGCTTGTTTTAGGTCGGTGATATCATTGACAGAGGATTGATAACCAATAATCTCGCCGTTTTTATCATGCAAGGCAGCTGCCAGGGCATGTGCTATGAAAGTTGATTTATCTCTTCTTTTCGCAGTATAATTTCCAACCCATTGACCTGTATTCTTCAGGGCTTTTTCAATTGCCTGGGCTTCGTTTCTATCATTCATAAAATACGACATTGGTCTTCCGATGACCTCATCTTTTTTCTGGAATCCCATGTTATGTAAGAAAGCTTCGTTGACTTCTGTCACAATCCCATCAATCCCTGTGATACTGTTCGCAGCTATAGAGGTATCAAAAATGATATTTTTAAGCCATAAAGCCTCTTCCGCTTTTTTACGTACAGTGATGTCGGTAGAAACGTTACCAGTGCAGGATAAATTCCCTTCCGAGTCAAAAATCGGATATTTTCTGGTTAAAATAGTTGTCATGTTGCCATCAGGTAATCTCAAAGGTTCTTCCCTTAAAATAAATTCTCCCGGCTTTAGTTTTTGTGCCCTCTTTTCATCTTCCATATAAGTGGAAACAGCATCTGATATGCCAAACACTTCTGCATCAGTCTTCCCAATGATGCTTTTAGTTGAAGTATGTCCGCTGGCGTTCAAAAAAGCCTGATTAACGGCAACAATGCGAAGATCTAAATCCTTCACTGTGACGATATTGTCAGTGTATTCCACTGCTGCAAGTAGACCATCATCTTGCTTCCGTTCAGTGATGTCATAAATGGTGCCAATCATATAAATTGGTTGGTGGTGGTCATCAAATTTGAGATCCCCCAATCCGTGAATCCATCGTTCTTCATGATCATTTTGCCGAATGATTTTATATTCTTTGTCAAATCTGGTCTTATTTCCCAGGACTTCATTTGTAAAATAATCGGTCATCCTTTTTCTCCAATCTGGATGGACAATAGAGATCCAACTTTCAAAGGTCTTATTATAATCCGAATCTATTCCAAAAATGTGATCCAGCATTTCAGAACTAACCCAAATACCGGATAAAATATCCAGTTTGTATGTTCCAAGCGGGGTAATCTGTTGTGATTGCTTTAAAAGTAGTTGACTTTCCTGTAGTGATTCTTTCAGTATCTCATTAAATCCGGCTAACTCATCTTTTGTTTGAACTGAAATATCTTGTGTTATGTGTCTTAGTGAATCTTCTTCTCTATGGCTCGGATTGTCGGTTTTTGTATTGTTGGTTGTTTTTTTCATAACTCCCTTCTCAATTAGACTTTAACTTTATATAGTTAAGTCGGGTGAATTGATTAAAAAAACAATACGAACCAATACTTAGTTCGACTCTTTAAACATTTATATACTATACAAACAAACCCATTGAACGAAGAATCATTCAATGGGTTTGTTTATTTATGAATAAAAAAAAGCTATTCTTCATTATAGATTGCCTGCGTCACCAATCCTGCAATGGTCAGGCCGAACATGGCAGGCATATGGGAGGTCGTACCGTTTATTTTGGCTTTGAGGCTGCACCATTCATGATCGACCAATTCCGGATCACCGGGACCGGACTTTGCTTTGGGACATAAGCATTTCTCAGTACCACAGGAGGCATTTTCGCCTAAGTTCTGTAAAACTTCATCACTGTAAACACACAAGAATTTCTTGCTGACCACAACACCGCTTTGTCTGATCTTTTTACGCAAGGCAGAACCCAAGGGGCAACCATCCACATTCCAGAACTCGGCAACCTTAATTCGTGTGGGATCCATCTTGAGCGCGGCCCCTAATGATGAAAAGAAAACTGCATTTGTGAGGGTAGCCATTTGAATGAGATGGATCTTGTTCTTCATGCTATCAATGGCATCGATAATGAAATCGTAGGTATCCAGTTCAAAGAATTCGTGGTTCTCTTCGCTATAAATCATTTGCAATGCGTTGATTTCAGCCTTGGGGTTGATATCGAGCAGGCGCTCTTTCAGGATAACGGTTTTAACTTCGCCAACTGTTTTTGTGGTTGCCATCAATTGACGGTTAATATTGGTGACACAAACCCGATCCGAATCGACTATTGTCAGATACCGGATTCCCGAACGGATCAGACTTTCAGCACACCAACTTCCAACACCCCCAATTCCGAAAATTATAACACGCTTATCGCGCAACCTATCCATTTTGCTCTTACCGATGAGCAGTTCTGTTCGCTGAAATATCCCTTTTTCAATACCCATTACCAAAATTATCCTAATGTATCAATGCTGTAAAAATAATGTGCAAAGATAATACGATAAAAGGACAAACGAATGATTTAATCGAAGTTAACACAAAAGGGCTTTAATATAGAGAATTAAGGTACGTTATCCCTAAAAGGAATAAGATACAAGTGACGAAGATTTGTATTTTCATCTTTTAATCTCTTTAAAGATGACAGAAATTTGTTCATCTTCTTTTTGAATCATTTCAAATTGTCCTTTGTAACTAATGCTCATTTTATTCAGGCCAGCCGATTTATTCAGAGAATTGAGAATGGAAATCCTGTCTGCTTCTACACAATCCTGATTGAACCAACAGAAGAAAGAATCGGGACTTTGACCATTGAACTGAAAAATAAATATCCCATGTTCGGAGAAAACCAAATCCTCATAGGCATAGGCAATATCCAGGCCACTACCATCCTTTATAATGAAACGGACTTTTTCCAATTCGTAAAATACAATGCCATTCTCAGTTGTTACGGGTGGCAAATTGCTGTTTATTTTGTTCATACTCAATTACTATATCAGTTGAATTTTTATTGCTTTAATCGAAATAGGAATTTACAATAAACATACCAGTTTTATATATGGTTGTTAATCAGGATGATAATTTGATATTGAAGCATGCAAATCAGAATAAAACTACATAAATGTAATTTTATTCATTGTGTTTGTACGCAAATGTATGTAGGTAAGAGAAGAATATTGAAGCGAAGATGAATTCATGATGCACACGAAGCACCTAATGAACTATTTTTATAGAGTGAATTTAGTTGATAAAAGATAAATGGAAAGTGTTTATTTTGAATTTATCTGTTATAAACATTGTTATTCAAGGCAACTATAGAATCCTGAGGAAGTGCGAATTTCCAGCTTGGTAATGACTCAATTGTTGTGATCTCAACAGAAGCAATTCCTTGGCGAATCATATCCAATTGTCTTGCTGCGGAATATGATAAATCTATCAGGACATTTCGTCTGTGAGGTCCACGGTCGGTGACTCTGACAATCACTTCTTTATTATTTGCCGGGTTCCGTACTCTTAACAGGGTGCCAAAAGGTAAAGTGCGATGAGCACATGTCAGGCTGTCGGGTTGATATTTTCCGCCATCAGTTGTGTGATGTCCTTTCATTCTGTGGCTGTAGAAAGTAGCTTTTCCTATTTGTCCGGCAAAGGAAAACAGGGTGGAAAAGAATAAGAAAAATAACGAAATGAGCATATTTTTTTTCATATATCCGTGCTTTGAATTACAAATATAGCAAATAAATTCGGTAGATCTACCATCGATGCTCCAGTGTTTAACTTTTTTATAGTCAAAAAAACGAATTAGAACCATGTTTTTTAAGTTTCTTTTCACTTATTTTACGTGCTAATTGGAAGATATTCATTGAAAAATCTTACATTTTGCAATTACTTAAATTGCTCATTTCAACAAAAAATTGTAACTTTGCCAATCCAAAAAAAACAGCTTATTATTATGAGCCATACCGACCAGCAATTCGATCAGGTAGCAGCCATTTGCCGTGACATTTTCACAAAAAAAATGAAAGATTACGGTTCTTCGTGGCGTATATTACGCCCTGCATCTGTTACCGACCAGATATTCATCAAAGCAAACCGAATCAGAAGCATTGAAACTAAAGGAGTTTCGAAAATTGATGAAGGAATCCGTTCAGAACTTATTGCCATAGTCAATTATGGCGTCATTGGATTGATTCAACTTGAACTTGGTTGTTCGGATACTGATGATTTAAATTACGAGAAAGGGGTAGACCTTTATAATAAGTTTTTGTTGGAAGCCAAGAAATTGATGATGGATAAAAATCATGACTATGATGAAGCCTGGCGTGCTATGCGCATGGAATCGTACACTGATTTAATTCTTATGAAAATTTACCGCACTAAACAGATTGAAGATAACCTGGGAAAAACATTAATTTCTGAAGGTATTGATGCCAATTATTTCGATATGATTAACTATGCCGTATTTGGATTGATAAAAATGGAAGAGATAAACAAGTAAAAGTAAAACAATTCAACGATTCAACTTCTCATGACAACTGAACAGGAAAATAATAACAAAAATAAAACCAGTGAAATCGTAGGTGACATTTCCTTGCAAATTGGTCGCCTACTCTTTGGTGCAGTCTTTATTTTTTCGGGGTTCGTAAAAGCGATTGATCCGTTAGGTTCTACTTATAAAATAGAAGATTATCTTAGAACATTTGGTGGCTTTTTTGAATCAATGGCTGATTATGCCTTTCCACTAGCCATTGCCTTATCCACAGTTGAATTGTTTATCGGGCTAACCATGGTTCTTAAAGTTCATTTTAGCTTCTCAAGGTTACTTGCATTGTTATTCATGTTGGTAATGACTCCATTAACATTATATATAGCTATAAAAAATCCAGTAACCGACTGTGGTTGTTTCGGTGATGCACTGGTAATTAGCAATTGGGCTACTTTCTTTAAAAATATAGTATTGATGGCAATAGTGATACTCATGTTTGTTTATCACACTAAATTTCGTCCGTTTCTGTCATCGAAAATTCAAAATATAGCAGTCATAGTATTTGTTGCATTTGGAGTTTTACTTTCTGTAATAAGTTACCAGCATTTGCCGATGATTGATTTTCTACCCTATAAAGTGGGGGTAAACATTCCACAAGCGATGATAGTTCCTGAAAATGCACCTTCCGATCAGTTCACAACCACTTTTATTTATCAAAAAGATGGAGTGCAGAAGGAATTTACCCTGGAGAATTATCCTAAAGGTGATTCCAGCTGGGTGTTTGTTGATCAAAAGACTGAATTGGTTTCAAAGGGCTTTAAAGCAGCTATTCATGATTTCTCTATTATGAATGGGCAATTTGACGATATTACCGAACAAGTGTTGTATTATCCGGGTCAAACTTATCTGTTGATTATGTACGACGTGAGCGAGTCTTCAGTCGAAGGGGCAAAAAAAGCTGAAAAGATCTATCAAAAGGCCTTGAAAGAAGGAATTAAATTTTATGCCTTGACGGGATCATCAGACGAGGAAGTTCAAGCATTTAAAGATAAGGCAGATGTTACTTTTCCTTTCTGGAAAACTGATCCTACTGTTCTTAAGACGATGATCAGGGCAAATCCTGGTTTGATATTATTAAAAAAAGGTACTATCGTAGGAAAGTGGAACTGGCGGGATTTTTTAGAATAGCCCGAAATGGATAATCTGAAGTGAAAAGAAGAAAATAGAATTTATAAACTATATATTTAAAGATAAAAAAGATGAGAAAAAACATTGTTGCAGGAAACTGGAAAATGAACAAGACCCTTCAGGAAGGGTTGGAATTAGCTGCGGAATTAAATGTTGCTTTGGCAAATTCAAAACCAAATTGTGATGTGGTAATCGGAACTCCATTTATCCACCTTGCAAGTGTGGCTGCTGCTATTGATACAAACAAGATTGGTGTGGCCGCACAAAACTGTGCTGACCATGAATCCGGTGCTTATACCGGTGAAATCAGTGCCTCTATGGTAAAATCTACCGGAGCCGAATATGTGATTTTAGGTCACTCTGAACGTCGTGCCTATTACGGTGAAACTGCGTCTAAGTTGAAAGTTAAAACTCAAATTGCATTAAAAAACGGACTGACTCCTATTTTCTGCATTGGAGAAGTATTGGAAGAACGTGAATCAGGTGTATTCTTTGACGTTGTTAAATCACAAATAGAAGATTCATTGTTTGATTTTTCAGCCGATGATTTCTCAAAAATTGTATTGGCATACGAACCGGTTTGGGCCATTGGAACAGGAAAAACTGCTTCTGCTGAGCAGGCTCAGGAAATTCACGCTTTTATCCGCAAAACATTAACTGATAAATTTGGAAAAGAAGTGGCTGATAATACTTCAATTCTTTATGGTGGTAGCTGTAATGCTGCAAATGCAAAAGAATTATTCTCTAATCCTGATGTTGACGGTGGATTGATTGGTGGAGCTTCATTGAAAGTTGCCGATTTCAAAGCTATTATTGACGCTTTTTGAGAATAGGGAATTGATAAACCTTTTGGAGTGCGAAGCACCCAAAAGAGTTTTAAGAATCTAATCTTGACATTCAAATTAAGTCTCAATAGCGCTTTGTGCTTTGATGAATATACACAAAAAATCCTGTGAAGTTTCTTTACGGGATTTTTTATGTACATTTGCATGTTTACATTACCCTATTTTAGTCCTATTATTTTCTATTTTTATTTTGTCAAAGTAAAACATATACATTGATTTTAATGTTAAACTAATTAACTGAACGACTTTTTCAACCAACAACCAACTACCATGCTGCTAAAAATTTATGATACTAATCCTAATCCTATTGAGATACGTCGTGTAGTCGAAGTCTTACGTAAAGGAGGAATCATCATATTTCCTACGGATGGCGTCTATTCTTTTGGCTGTAATATCTTTAATGCGGCTGGAGTGGAGTTTATTTCAAGATTGAAAAATAAGGACCTGAGGAAATCGGAACTGTCATTTATTTGTTACGAAATGAGCCAGATCAGTGAATATGCCAAAATGGATGATGTGTCTTTTAAATTAATGAAGAAAAACCTCCCTGGCCCCTTTACTTTTATCCTCAATGGAAGTAATAAGCTTCCTAAACTCTTTAAAAACAAAAAGACAGTTGGTATCCGAATGCCCAATAATGCTATTCCCCTTGAAATAGTCCGTGAATTGGGCAATCCGATGATGACAAGCTCCATTTTTACTGACGAAAAGACTACTGAATACATTACTGATCCTGAACTGATTGAAGAAAAATACGGTAATCAGGTTGATCTGGTCATTGATGGTGGTTTTGGAGGATTGAAACACTCCACTATTGTCGATTGTACAGAAGATGAACCGGTTATTGCCCGAGTTGGTGGTGGTGAACTGGTGTATTGATTTTCAAAATATACCTGATATTTTATTTTAAGTAAGCATTCCTGTTTATCCCATTCCTTATTCAAGAATCAAAATATCCAAACTGGATTTGATAATTACTTTTCTTTTTCCAAATAAAGTGTTTGGGTTGGATAAGCAAATTGAAGTTCAGAAGCATTAAAAGCACGTAGAATTTCAGAATTCACATTGGAGGGTGTTGCCATAACATCAGCATTCTTACGAATAAAATAGATAAAAGTAATCACAAGTGCATAATCTGTGAAGTCAGTAAAAGCCACCACCACATCTTTTGACTCTACATTTTCTACCCTGTTTGGCATATCTCTCAGGATAGCCATAGCTTCATTCATCTTCTCAGGTGTAGTATTGTAAGTCAACCCAAGTTTCATAAGAACACGGCGTAACGGCTCCTCTGAAATGTTCTCAACTGATGTCTCCACCAGTTTATAATTCGGAATGGTTATCATCCGCTTTTCCATGGTGCGGATACGTGTGCTGCGGATGCCAATGTCTTCCACAACGCCATCGAAACTGTCGACTTTTATCCGATCTCCAATACGGAAGGGGCGGTCTGTAAATATAGTGAACCCACCGAAAATGTTTTTAATGGTATCTTGTGCAGCTAAAGCAAAAGCCAAACCTCCAATACCAAGTCCTGCTATAAGTGTCCCTACATTGACTCCCACATTATTCAGGGCCATGACTATACCAAAGGACCATATGATCGCAAGTACAGTCCGTCGAAGGATAGACATCAGATGAATGTCCAAATGCTTGTATGTGTTCTGATCGGCGGCTTTTGGAGCCAGGTATTCCTCGAGTAAGGCATTTACCAACCGTGAGATAAACCAGGTGACATTGATGACGGTAAGTACCTTGTACGATTTAAGAATCACATTCTCTACCGTTTCCCCTAAATCTAATCGACGTGATGCAAACCAAATAGCAGCAAGTGCTATTCCTAACAACACCGGAGACTCCAGCATTCGAAACAGGATGTCATCAAGCTTGTTTTTAGTCTTACTGGTAAATTTTTGAATAACATATTTATTCAACAATATGATTATTTTGTTGAGTATCATGGCACCCACAATGATGGACAGGGATATAATCCAGTCATGAATGGTGTTTTTATAGAAAGTCTGTTCAAGCATAAGATATTTCCCGCTGATTACGCTGATTTACGCAGATAAGTTCATGATAAATCAGCAGAATATTTATAATCCGTTTACTTTTCTGAAAATTGAATGCTCAATATCTGAGCAATTAAAATTAATAAGTAGTCCAAGCTTTTTCCCTGATAATTTTAAATATGTAATAACTTGTTTATGATGCACTTCTGTGATGTTCTCAACCGATTTTAGTTCTATTATAACTTTGTTTTCAACTAACAAATCCAATCTATATCCGACATCCAGTTTTATTTCATTATATATTAGTGGCAAAGGAAGTTGAGTTTTTACCTCTAAACCCATTTGTGTTAGCTCATAAGCAAGTACAGCTTCATATGCAGATTCAAACAAGCCAGGACCTAATGCATTGTAAACTTTAAAAACAGCTCCTCTTATTTTGTAAGAAATTTCGTTTTCTGTCATAATAGGAATGTTGAAATTGATTGTAGTACTGCGGATTATCTCATTCTTTCTTTTCTGCGTTCATCAGCGACATCTGCGGGAAACTCTCTTTCTTTTCTGCATTCAATCGCGTAATCTGCGAGAAACTTTTTTATACTAAAACTCAAACGAGGTAGCATCACTTGGCATACGCCAGTCTCCGCGTGGTGAAAGGTTGATAGATCCTACTTTTGGACCATCAGGGATACAGGAACGTTTGAATTGCTGGGCAAAGAATCGATGAATAAAGATTCTGAGCCATTTCACAATAACTTCTTCCGGATAGCTATCTGCAAATGCGTTTTTAGCCAGGAAAAGTATTTTAGCCGGACTATATCCATAACGGACCATGTAATACAGGAAGAAATCGTGTAACTCATAAGGTCCTACAATCTCCTCTGTCTTTTGGGCGATATCCCCGTTACCATCCGCTGGAAGTAACTCGGGGCTGACAGGTGTATTCAGGATATCCTTCAATATCTCTTCCGAGGTTGGATCAAGTTGATGTGCTGCCCAATCCACCAGGTAACGAACCAGGGTTTTGGGTACACCGCTGTTCACGGCATACATGGACATGTGGTCTCCGTTGTAGGTGGACCAGCCCAGTGCCATTTCCGATAGATCCCCGGTTCCAATCACTATTCCCCGGTGCTTATTGGCAATATCCATCAGAATCTGCGTCCGTTCGCGGGCCTGTGTGTTCTCATAGACTACATCGTGCTGCTTGGGATCATGATTGATGTCTTTAAAGTGTTGCAGGCAGGTTTCCTTGATTGAAATCTCAAGCATTGTAATTCCCAATGATTTCATCAGGTTGATAGCATTTGTGTAGGTGCGGTCGGTAGTTCCAAATCCAGGCATGGTGATTCCAATGATTCTCTTGCGGTCAATGCCGAGTTTATCAGCTGTCTTCACGCTCACTAACAATGCCAGGGTGGAATCAAGGCCGCCCGAAATCCCGATAACAACTGTTTCCGACTGTGTATGTTGCCAACGTTTGGCCAATCCTCCAATCTGTATGGAAAATATCTCGTGGCAACTTTCATCACGTGTAGTAACAGGCGGAACAAAAGGAAATTTATCAAACATTCTTTTTAACTCAAAATGCGTAAAATGAGCTTCTTCCAGTTGAATTGTCCTGTATGATTTGTCAGATTTATCATTGGCAAAATTGGTGTTCTTTAAGCGATCAGCCTGCAGCCTGTCAATGTCTATATCCGTAACAACCAGTTGCGGTTCGAAGGAAAAACGCTCGGAAGAAGTGAGCAGCTTGCCATTTTCTGAAATCAATCCGTTTCCTGCATATACAACGTCGGTGGTTGATTCCCCGGCTCCAGCCGAAGCATAAACATATCCGGCATTGCATCTGGCTGACTGTTGCTCTATAAGTTGACGCAGGTATTGATGTTTCCCGATTAATTCG
>Ga0316217_10004865_pt1 | contig 14239 bp, 13 predicted proteins | sample 1anoAmetaG_FD_203633 | JGI IMG/M metagenome (GOLD analysis project Ga0316217, IMG submission 203633) | Freshwater microbial communities from Trout Bog Lake, Wisconsin, USA - 1anoA | ecosystem: Environmental > Aquatic > Freshwater > Lake > Hypolimnion/Profundal zone | place: USA: Wisconsin... | reverse complement strand
CGAAGGGGTCGACGCGGCTCGTGAGCGCGCGCAGGCTCGTGAAAGCGAACCGCGCGCCATCGTAGCCGAGCGCCAGGCCCACGGCGGCCGGGATGGGGGAGAGAATGAGCTCGCGGAGGGCCACCGCACGGCTCCAGGCGCCGGGGCGGCCGTCGAGCTGCAGCTGGCGGAACGCGTCGACCTCGCCGAAGCAGCCGAACGCGAGGGGGGCGTAGCGGTCCTCGACCGCGTGGACGAGGTGCCGGTAGTCGCGGCGCCAGTCGCCCGACAGGACCCCCATCGCGGCGCGCAGCTCGTCCGGGCCGGCGACGACGTCGAACGCGCCGCCGCGTCGCCTGCCGACGAACGAAGTCCAGAGCTCGCCGTCCTTGAACATGCCGAGCACGATGGCCCGGCCGCTGACGCAGACGGCGTCGAGGGCGCGCTGCACCATCCCCTCCGTCGGCAGCGGAACGCCGTGCAGGCGCTTCGGCCAGCGGTCGATAGCCCCTTCGGCCATCATCTCACGCACGATCGTGACCAGCGACAGGGCCTGCGTGATGAGGTCGTCGGAGCGCCGCGCCCGCGCGCCGAAGCGCTCCATGATCTCGTCGAGCGCCCCGAGGTGCGCCGAGACGGCCCAGCTGGCGTCGTGCGACTCGGCGAGGAGCGCGAGCGGCGAGGGCCAGTCGACCCCGGGCGGCTGCCGCCCCTTGTTGGTGTGCAGGAGCTTGCGCACGCGGACGCCGTCGTGGATGACGATCAGCCCCCCGCTCGGGGCGTCCGGGTCGGCCCCGGCCGCCGGGCGCGGCCGCCAGAGCGACAGGAACCGCTGCCAGTCCTCCGTCGTCCACCCTTCGAAGCGCGCGTCGGCGGTGAGCACGGCCCGCACGATAGCCGGGCGGAGGCGCTCGCGGCGAGTCTCGTGCTACGCACGGTCGCGATGCCCCTCGTCACAGCCGAGTCCCTGTTCGAGCGCTTCCTCTGGCCGCTCTACCCGCCCCACGCCCGGGAGGACCTCGCCCGGGCCCGCTCCGTGGACGCGAACCCGGCCGGGAACCCCGGCATTCTCGCGCACCTCGGCGACGCCGCGCGCATCTTCGAGGCGATGGCCCCCGCGCTCTTCGGCACCGACGACCCCCGCCTCGACCGGACCGACGCCAGCGTCCACCGCCTGAGCCGCGCCATGACCGGAGCGCGCCGGGACGCGTGGGCGAGCCGGGGCGCGGCGGGGACCCCGGACAGCGAGCTCTTCAACGTCCTCGTCCACAGCGCCGCCTACGTGGGCGAGTGCGTCGTCGCCCAGCACGGGGGGCGCTGGAGCGTCCGCCAGCCGCTCTGGGAGAGCGTCGTGTCGCTCGAGTCGCGCGCCGGCGTCGCCAGCCTGGCCGTCCTGCAGTGGGTCGTGAAGTCGCTCGCCGACCCGGGGGAGGGGCTGCCGCCAATCACGCTGGCCGACCGCTACCGCACCCACGTCGAGACCCCGTGTGTCGACCCGGACGCCCTCCCCCGCCTCGTCGCGGACGCCGGGCGTCGAATCCCGCGCCTCGCGAAGGTGCGCCACGCCTCGCTGAACCACCACCTGCGCGCCCACATCCCGGAGATCCGCGACGTCGGGCCCGACTTCCCGACCAAGGAGCGGCTCGAAGCGCTGCGCCTCGCCTGGCTCGACTTCGCCCTCGTCGGAGACGGCCGCATGCTCCTCCTGTTCGGGCCAGGCGAAGGGGGCGCTCACCTCTTCTGGCTGACGGCTGCGGGCTTCGAGAAGAGCATGCACGTCCCGGCGGACGTGACCCCCCCCCCGGAGCTCGAGGTCGTGGGGGACCGGCTGCGAGTCCGCCACTACCTCCTCGGCAAGCCAGCGGAGCAGGAGATGCTCTGGTGGGGCCCGTGAGCGGCTAAGCTGACGCCTCGTGGCGATGTTCTCCGGCAAGATCGAGCGCCGCCTTGTCCTCGCGCTGCTCCTGACTTCGCTCGTCCCGCTCGTCGCGGCCGTCTTCCTCGCCAACTCGCTGCTCACGCAGTCCGCGTCGATCTGGTTCAACCCGGAGGTCGGAGCGCAGCTCGACCACGGCCTCGACGTCTACAGGGACTACGTGAAGGTCATCAAGGACGACATGCGGCACCAGACCGACGCGATCAGCGCCGACGAGGGCCTGCGCGCAGCCGTCCGCGGGGCCGACCCGGAAGCCATCGGCGCCGCGCTCACCGACTACCTCGCGGGGCACCCGGAGCTCGTCCGCCTGAAGGTCGAGGAGGGGCCTGGCAAGCCGACGGTGACCCGCGACCGGGGCAAGCCGGTGGATGAGCGGACCGAACGGAGCCTCGAGGTCGAGCGGCCGCTCGCCGCCGGTCCTGACGCTCCCACCCTCGTCGCCACGTTCGCCATCGCGCGAGCGAAGGTCGACCAGCTCGAGACCACGGGCAACGTCGTCGCCAACTACCACCACCTCGAGGCCTCGCGCGCCGACCTCTACCGGAGCTACCTCCTCGCCTTCGCCATCTTGCTCGGCACCACGATGTTCATCACGCTCGTCTCGGGCACCCTCCTTGCGCGCAGCGTGACGCGCCGGATGAGCCGCCTCGCCGCCGCGATCAACCTCGTCGCCGAGGGGGACCTCTCCATTCGCGTCCCGGTCACGGGCTCCGACGAGCTGACCGAGCTCGGCGCGACCTTCAACCGGATGCTCGGAGAGATGGCGGCTTCGCGCGCCCGCATCGAGTTCCTCCAGCGCATCGGCGCGTGGCAGGAGATGGCGCAGCGCCTCGCGCACGAGATCAAGAACCCGCTCACGCCCATCCAGCTCGCCGTGCAGGAGTGCCACAGGAAGTACGCCGGGGACGACCCACGCTTCCGGGCCCTCATCGACACCACCCTCGAGATCGTCGAGGAGGAGGTGGGGACGCTTCGCCGGCTCGTCGGCGACTTCTCGAGCTTCGCGCGACTCCCCCAGGCCGAGCTCGTCCGCGCGGACCTCGGCGAGTTCCTGCGCGAGTGCTCGGAGCAGCTCGGGCACCTCGAGCTCGACCTCGAGGGGGGCGAGGTGGGGACCGACGCGGAGCAGCTCGCGACGCCCGATGTCGCCGTGACGTGGGTCGTACCCGAGGCCGAGCTCCCCGCGTCGATCGACCGCCAGATGCTCCGTCGCGTCCTCATCAACCTCGTACGAAACGCCGTGCAAGCGGTGCGCGGCGAGGGAGCCGCGAAGGGGGACCCGGGGAAGCTCCGCGGACACGTGCAGGTCAACGCGCGCGCGGAGGGGGAGGGCGCGGTGATCACCGTCGAGGACGACGGGCCGGGGATCCCCGTGGAGCGACGCGGTCGGGTGTTCGACCCCTACTTCACGACCAAGTCCGACGGCACCGGGCTCGGCCTCGCCATCGTCAAGAAGGTCGTCGTCGAGCATGGCGGGACCATCGACGTGGACGCGAGCGAGCGACTGGGAGGCGCGCGCTTCAGCATTCACCTGCCGGGTCCGAAGTCGCGCGAGCTCGCCGCCGCCCGCGAGGCCCGGGACCGAGCCAGCCTCGGCGACCTCTCCATCTCGGGCTGACGGGGGCGGCGCGGGGCCGCCCGTGCTATTCGCAACCCATGGTGGAACGCTCGCGACCGGCCCCGGAGTCCCGCGACAGCGTCGTCACGGCGGTCATCGTGGTGGGGCTCGTCCTCGGCACGGCCGTCCTGCCGCGCCTGTTCGCCGGCGGGGCGCTGGCAGCCACGCAGGCCCCCCTCGTCGGGAAGCCAGCCCCGGCCTTCTCTCTCCCGATCGTCGCGAACGGCCTTGACGGCAAGGGGGCGGTTGCGCTGGCAGATCTCAAGGGGAGCGCGGTCATCCTCGACTTCTGGGCGACCTGGTGCGGCCCGTGCCGCGCCGAGGCCCCCATCGTCAACTCGGTGGCCAATCATTTCCGCGACAAGGGGCTCACGGTCATCGGCATCAACACCAACGATCGTGCGGGGCTGGCCGGCCCGTGGGCGCGCGCCCATCACATCGACTACCCGATAGCGTTCGACAGCGGCGGGGAGGCCGCCTCGGACTACGGCGTCACGGCGATGCCGACGCTCGTGGTCATCTCGCGCACGGGCGAGGTCATCGCCGTCCGCGAAGGGATCACGGATGCCGACGAGCTCGAGTCGCTGGTTCGAAAGGCGCTGTAGACAGGGCCCCGCTCCGGGAGCGGCGCGCCGTTCGCCGCCCTACGAGCCGGAGCCGGAGCCAGCGGTCGTGGTCGTTCCCGAGCCGGAGCCAGCGGTCGTCGTCGTTCCCGAGCCGGAGCCAGTGGTCGTCGTCGTTCCCGAGCCGGAGCCAGTGGTCGTCGTCGTGCCGGAGCCGGAGCCAGCGGTCGTGACGGCCGCATCGGCGGTCGTCATCGCGGTGCAGCAGACGTAGCCCGTCTCGCAGAGAGAGCCGCTCAGCTGCTCCGCGCAGCCGGCCAGGTTCCCCGCGGGGAAGCAGGCGCCGCCCGCCGAGACACAGACTTCGTCGGCCGACGTGGTCGCCGAGCACGCCGCAGCCGAGAGGAGAGCAAAGCCGACGAGGAGGAGGCCGCCAATTCGCATGGTTTCCGCGTATACGCCCGCAGCGGGGGCGGCGTCAATTAAGGCTTCTGCGAGCCCCTTCATCCGCTGGATCCTCGACCTGTCGGCGAGGCACGAAGACGCGGGCGTCCCCCCCCTCGAGCCGCCCGGTGTCGATCGGCCAGTCGAACGTCTCTGCGAGGCGCGCGGGCGTCATCACCTCCTCGACCCTCCCGACGGCGACCACGCGACCCGCCTTCATCAGCACCACCCTCGACGCATGGGCCGCCGCGAGCTGCAGGTCGTGCGTGACCACAACGCACGCCTTCCGCTCGTTGATTGATGCCTCGCGGAGCTGCTCGAACAGCGCGACCTGGTGGCGGACGTCGAGGAACGCCGTGGGCTCGTCGAGCAGGAGGGCTCGGGCCCCCTGGGCGAAGGCGCGGGCGATCGCGACACGCTTCCTCTCCCCGCCGGAGAGCTGGCCGGTCGGTCGGTCGGCCAGATGCTCGAGGTCGCACCGTGCAAGGACGAGGTCGACGATCCGGGCGTCCTGGGCTCCCGGGCGCATCCACCCGTCCTGGTGCGGCGCGCGCCCCATGAGCACGACCTCGCGCACGGAGAACGCGAAGCGCACGTCCTCGCTCTGGGTTACGAACGCGACGTCTCGCGCCACCTCCCGTCGGTCGCGGCCCGTCAGGGGGGCGCCGAACAGGCGGACCTCCCCCTCGTCCGGGCGGAGCGTCCCCGCGAGGACCCGCAGCAAGGTCGACTTCCCCGCCCCGTTAGGGCCCACCACGACCACGATCTCGCCGGGGGCTACCGTCAGGCTCACTCCAACGAGCGCCGCGTCGCGCGAGCCGCCAGGGCCAGTACGCCGGGCGGCGTACCGCGCCGACGCGCCGAGGACCTCGAACGCAGCGGCGGTGGCAGGGGGGACGGTCACCCCGACAGACTACACAGGCGGCCGCTTGGCCGCTCCCGGTTGCGGCAACACCCCCCGGGACGCGCGTCGCGCCGACCGCGGTGACGGTCGCAGCGAAAGCTCACCGGACTCCCCGAAAGAATGTATCCTTGACAGCACGAAGCAGCCGGTTTGTGCGCACCCGCACGCGAGGAGCACCCGTGGATACCCCTCCCCAAGCGACACCCGTGGGCGAACGTCCGCGACGAGTCATCAAGCGCTACTCGAACCGCAAGCTCTACGACACCCAGGACAGCCGGTATGTCACGCTGCTGCAGATCGCCGAGATGGTGCGCAGCGGCGAAGAGGTGCAGATCATCGACAACAACTCGAAGGAGGACCTGACCGAGGTGACCCTCGCGCAGATCATCTACGAGGAGCAGAAGGCGCACAGCCGCAACGTCCCGATACAGACGCTGAAGGCGCTCATTCACCAGCGCACCGAGCAGGTGCTGACCGAGCTGCGCGAGGGGCCCATCGGCCGCCTCATTCCGGGTCGTAGCGGTGAGCCCGTGCCGGGCGAGAAGGCCGACAAGCCCGAGGCCGCCGCGGCCCCGGTGACGGCATCCGACGCCTCCCGCGCCGCCAGCCTGGTCGATCAGGCGAAGGAGAAGTTCGAGGACTGGCAGCACCAGATCGACGATCGGGTGAAGGCCGTGCTCCCCAGCATCCTCCCGTGGCAGCAGCTCGAACTCGAGGTGAAGCGGCTGTCCGAGCGGGTGGCGCAGCTCGAGGCTGACGCGGAGCGTCGAGGTGACCGCGTCAAGAAGTAGTGCCGCGCCGGGACGCCGTGCATCCCCGGGAATAGGCGTTACTCTCCGGGGGTTGCGAAGCCGAAAGGCAAACGCCTCCCATGTCCATGCTACGGTCGCCCCAGCCCGATAACCCGAAGGATTCCGACGGCTTCGCCGAGGAGTGCGTCTCTCATCTCGACGCGCTCTACGGTGTGGCGTGCCGCCTGACGAGGAACCCGACGGAGGCCGAGGACCTGGTCCAGGACGCCCTCGTCAAGGCGATGCGGGCCCGGCACCAGTTCCTGGTCGGGACCAACCTGAAGGCCTGGCTGTTCCGCATCCTGACCAACACGTTCATCAACAAGTACCGACGTGGTGGGCTCGAGCGTACCGTGTTCGAGGGGCCCGACGCCGATCCGCTCGCGGACGGGTGGGTGAGCGCGTCGACGATGCGACAGCTCCGCGACCCGGAGCAGGTCGCGCTCCTGCCGATGGTCGAGGGGGAGGTCGGCCGGGCGCTCGACGCGCTGCCGGCCGAGTTCAAGCTGGCGGTCATCCTGTGCGACGTCGAGGAGTTCTCCTACGAGGAGATCGCCGAGATCATGGGCTGCCCGATCGGTACGGTGATGAGCCGCCTGCACCGCGGCCGCAAGCTCTTACAGCGGTCGCTCTACGAGCACGCGCTGGCGCTGGGGATCGTGAAGGGGGAGGAGCGTGTCGGAGGCGCCGCCGCCCCGGCCGATCTCACTGCCTATCGCGCGCGGAAGCGAGGTGCCGTATGACTCGCGGCGTGGCGCAGGATCCGATGTGCAGGGACTCGCGGCTGCTCGAGGCCTACCTCGACGGGGAGCTCGACGCGGCGGGCGTCATCGACGTCGAGGCGCACGTCCGCGGCGACGCGGCGAGCGGGCGCGGCTGCGACGTCTGCCGCGAGCGGGTCGAGCTCGGCAGGGCGACGCGGCAGAGCCTGAAGCGGGTGGTCAGGGCGGCCTCGGTCGAGGCGTCCGGGAGCGGTCGCGACGCGCTGCGCGCGCGAGCGCTCACCGCGATGATGGCCGAGCAGGAGCGTCAGGCGTCGGTGAACGTCCGGCCCCTCCCGTCGTCGGACGGCCGGTTCCACTGGCGGACGCTGGTGCCTATCGCGAGCGCGGCGGCGCTGGCGCTGTTCTGGGGCGCGGCGTCCCGGGGCCCGCTGTCGTCGCTCGGCGCGAGGTCTGACTCTCGCTGGTCCGACGCGCACGGGTCCGCTGGCGTCCGCGCCGGGATGGGCGACGACCTCCTCGCCGACCTCCTCCATGAGCACTCCAACCCGATGCCGCCTCAGTGGACGGACCCGCGCGACGTCAGCGCCCTCGACCAGTACATCGGCGTCCCGGTGCGGCCCGCGCGCTTCGAGCGGAGCGGCGCGTCGCTCGTGGGCGCGCGGGTGCTCCCCCTGCATCAACAGCGGGCGGCGATGCTCCAGTACGTGATCGGCCACGGCGCCTCGCAGCGGCGGCTCTCGGTCTTCGTCTACGACCCGAGCAAGATCCAGATCTCCGGCCCTGGCCTCTCGCCGCGCGCCGTAGGGACCTCCCAGGTCCGCGTCGGACAGGAGAGCGGCTACTCGGTCGCGGTGACACAGAACGGCGGCGTCGGCTACGCCATCGCGAGCGACCTCGGGACTGACCAGAGCGCGGAGGTCGCGGCGCTGGCGGAGGGCGGAGAGTAGGCGGACCGGACGCCGAAGCACGCAGCGGACGACGGTGGGCTGTACTAGCCTACGCGGCCATGCGGCTCGTCTACGTGATGGATCCGATCGAGGGGCTTCTTCCGGACAAGGATACGACCTTCGCCTTCCAGCGGGCCGCCTCAGCCCGCGGGCACCAGAATCTCCACGCGCTGCTGCGCGACGTCTTCGCTCGCGACGGGGAGGTCTTCGCCCGCGTGAGGCCCGTCCACGTCGGGCCGCCAGGGAGCGACGCCCCCTGCTCGCTCGGCGACCCTTTCGACGTTCACCTCGCCGACGTGGCGGCAATATTCATCCGCAAGGACCCGCCGTTCGACTCGGACTACCTCTACACGACACTCCTCCTCGAGCGGCTCCGCGGGAGGACGCTCCTCGTGAACGACCCGCGCGGACTGCGTGACGCGAACGAGAAGCTCTATACGCTCCATTTCGCCGGCCTCACGCCGCGCACGCTCGTGACGGCCGACCGCGCCCGCATCCTGGCGTTCCTGGAGGAGGTCGGCGGCGCCGCGGTCATCAAGCCGCTCGACGGCGCCGGCGGGATGGGGGTGCTGATGCTGGCGACGGGGGACAAGAACAACCGCGCCATGCTCGACCTGCTCACGACGGAAGGGCGCCGGCTCGCCATGGTGCAGGAGTACCTCCCCGCCGTCCGCCAGGGGGACAAGCGCGTCCTCCTGCTCGAGGGGCAGGTCCTCGGCGCCATCAATCGGGTCCCCCGCGCCGACGACCTCCGCTCCAACATCCACGTCGGCGGCAGGGTAGAGCCGACCGAGGTGACGCCGGCAGAGCGCGCGGTCGTGGCGGCGATGGCCCCCCGCCTGCTGCAGGATGGGCTCTTCTTCGTCGGCCTCGACTTCATCGGTGGCAAGGTGACCGAGGTCAACGTCACCTCCCCCACCGGGATCCAGGAGCTGAGCCGTCACGCGGGGCGTGACGTAGCGGCCGACGTGATCGCCTGGATCGAGCGGCGGGCGAGCGAGCTGGACCCTCACCTGAAGAGCATCCCCCCGACGATCGCCGGCTGACAGCCCGGCTGTCCCCGATGCCCCTCTCCGTCCTCGTGCGCAACCCCGGCGGTGGCGGTGATCCGCCGCCCCTGACCTTCGATGGCGACCGCATCGTCCTCGGTCGGGGCGCCTTCGCCGACGTGCGACTCCCCGACCCGAGCGTGAGCTCCCGGCACGCGACGGTCCGCGCGATCGCCGGTGAGTACCTTCTGGTGGACGAAGGGAGCACCAACGGGACGTTCGTCGGCGGCGTTCGTCTCGCCCCTCAGACTCCGCGCAGCCTCCGGTCCGGCGACCTCGTCCGCCTCGGCCGCGTCTGGGTCGAGGTCCGCACCGATCCCGCCCCCTTGACCCGCGACCTGCCGCTCGCGACGCGCGACCTCGCGTTCCGTCTCGTCGAGGACGCGATGCGGTCGGTCGGCGACGCGATCGCGCCCACCGTTTCCGTGGTCGAGGGGCCGGACATGGGGCTCTCGCTCGCGCTCGAGGAGGAGGGGCGCGTCTACCTGGTAGGGCGCGGGGAGAGCTGCGCGTTGCTGCTGAGCGACCCTGACGCGTCGCGCGAGCACGTGCAGGTCGTCCGGCGTGGCGGGACGGTCCTGGTCCAGGACCTGGGTGGGAAGAATCGCGCGGCCCTCGGTGAAGGCTGGCTCCCGGTCGATCGATCCGTCGTCTGGCGCCGCCCCGCCATGCTCCAGGTCGGCCGCTCGGTCCTCGCGCTCGCCGAGCCGGTGGCCGATGTGCTCGCCGAGCTGGAGGGCTCCGCGGACGAGGCCCTGCCCGAAGGGGGCGTCCCCCCGCCACCGACGTCGGCGGCGGCAAGCGCGGCCTCCCCGGACACGACGGGTTCATCGGCGCGCGCAGGGGCGCCCCCGTCCGAGGTCCCTCCCGCGGCCGTGGCCCCTGTGACGCCCCACGAGGGGCACGGGTGGTCCACTACCGACCTCGCCGTGGGGGGAGCGGCGGTCCTTGTCATCGCCCTGAGCGCGGCGGGGCTCTACTGGCTGCTGCGCGGGTGAGCCGCCCGGGCGCCCGACGTGCCCGGCGCTACGCTCGTGGCGGCTGCGACGGAACCGTTCGGAGCGTCTTGCCGCCGGTCTTGGGCGCCCGCCGGCTCACGTCGGTCGGGTAGCTCACGGGCAGGCCGTCGAGGGGAATGGCCATCAGCATCCCCTCGAGCTCGGCGGCGCTCGCAGGTCGCTCGCCCATCTTCTTCCGGAGGCAGTGCATGACCGCCGCGTCGAGCTCGGCAGAGATGGGGAGATCCGGCCGTCGCGCTCGCATCGAGCGGGGCACCTGGCGCTGGTGCAGGTCGAGCAGCTCCCGCCGGCTCTTCCCCTTGATCGGGAGCTCACCTGTGAGGGCCTCGTACATCAGCACGCCGCAGGCGTACACGTCCGTGCGCCCGTCGACGGAGCCGCCGATGCACTGCTCGGGGGCCATGTATTCCGGCGTGCCGAGCGTGTAGCCGGCCTGCGTCAGCGACTCGGCGGCGGCGAGCTTGCTCATCCCGAAGTCGAGGACCTTGGCGACGCCGTCGTCGCAGAGGAAGATGTTGGCGGGCTTCAGGTCGCGGTGCACCGCCCCCTTCGCGTGCGCCGCCGCGAGCCCGCGCGCCACCTCGATGAACGCAGGGATGGCGTAGCCCGGCGCGAGCAGCCCGTCCCGTCCGAGCTTGTCCGCGAGCGACTGCCCGGTGAGACGCTCCATCACCACGTAGATAGAGCCGTCGGGCATCTGGTCGAGGTCGAGCACCCGCGCGACGTTGGGGTGGTCCACGTGGACCTGGATGTACGCCTCGCGCCGCAAGCGGGCGATCTCGCCGCCGTCGCGCGCCGCCGCGCCGCGGAGCACCTTGATCGCCACCTCGTGGCCGAGCGACACGTGCTCGGCCGCGTACACCACGCCGATTCCGCCGGAGCCGATCTTCTGGCCGATCCGGAACTTGCCGCCGAGCACCGCCCCCGCGAGGTCGACCGGTGTGCTCCCGATCTCCCCCTTGAGCGCCAGACCACGCTCGAGCGCGGCGATACGGTTCCGTTCGAAGATTCGCTCCCGTTTCTCCGTCTCGCTCCGGTCGCGTAGGACCCCCGCCGCGCCTCCGAGCATGCCGCCGAGCGCCGCGGCGACGGCGCCGGCGACGTGGCCGCCCGTGGCGCTGACGATCGCGCCGCAACCAAGGAAGGACGCCGAGGCCGCCGCGAACGCGTGGACGTGGCGGCGCCCCGTCTTCCATGACACGTCATAAACGCACGCGTCGTCTCCTCGCGACAGGCACGAAGGGTGGGCGACGGCGGCGGCCTCGAACCCCCAGATTTGCGGCAGGCTTGCCAGCTCGCCACGGCGGGCCCCACAGAGGAGCCCCTCCCCCTCGATATCGATCGAGTCGGCGCTGTCCTCAGAAGGGCTCCCCGTCGACCGATAGACCAGGCGCACCCTCGGGTCCCCGGTCCCCCGCGCGCCGCGAGCATCGGACTTCGCGGAGGGGTCGACGAGCTCCCACGTACCGACCCGGGTGACCTCCCGGGCGTGCGTCGCAAAGTACCGGTAGGCCTCGAGCGGGGTCTTCGCCTCGCGCAGCATCCGGACCCAGGACCCGAGCGCGTCGGGGTGGGTCGCCCACTGGCCGCGATCGACGAGCCCCTCCGGTCCCCATCGGGTCGCGAGCTCGCGGAGCGCGCGTTTGGTCGCACCGACGCTGAGCCACTCAGTCTCGTTGTAGACCGCCTGGGCGTCGATGCCCGCGCTCGCCAGCCACGCATCGACGGCCGCCTGACCGTCCTCCTCTCGGAGTCGCAGCAGGTACGTCCGGAGGACCGACGCACGGATCTCCTCCTTGCCGCCACCGCGACGGCGGCCAGGGAAGTCGGAGGGGACGAACATCGAGGGGCCCCTCAGGATAGCGCCGCTACCGAGGAGGGGGTATCCCGCGAAAGAAACAGGCGTGCAGGTGCCTGCCGCGTCAGAGGTTCGTGTGGAGGTCGGAGGCTTCGAGACCGATCGCTACGAGGGCCTCGCGCACGGCCGCGATCATCGCAGGGCTTCCGGCGGCGAAGACCAGCGCGCCGCTTCGCAGTGACGGCTCTGCTGCAGCGCAGCGTAGCAGCGCCGCCTGGACGTAGCCCGTCGTCGCGCCGGGCTCCTCGACGGCCTCACGCGAGCAGCAGAGCGTCAGGGCGACCCCCTCCGCCCGTGTCGACTCCACCTCTTCGGAGAGCGGGACGTCCACGCGTGACCGCACTCCGAGGAGCACTTCGGTGGATGCAGCCATCCCCGCCGCGATTCGGGCGCGGATCACGGGTCGAACGGCGGCCAGCGCTCCGCCCGTGGCGACGATGATCAGTCGTCTGCCGGCCGCGAGCGGCAGCGGGAAGCCGGATCCCAGGGCGCCGGAGAGCTCGACGCTCGCGCCGATCGGCAGTGCTTCGATGGCGTCCCCGGCCTCGGCCCCCTGGCGCACCAGGAGCGTCCATCTCGCTGCCTGCGGATCTCCTGCGAGCGCCAGGTACGACCTCTTCGCGGGGAGCTCGAGCGCGAGGTACTGCCCCGGCGCGCGGTACGAGGCGGCCAGGTCCGGCGAGACGTCCAGCTCGACCAGCGTCAGCCGGCCGCCGGCGTCGCGGCGCCTGACGAGGCGCCCCGCTCCACGAATGTGCCGCGCCTCGCCAGCCATGCGCCGAAGCCCGCCCGCGCGCCGTCGCCCGCCGGGCTCAGAACCGCCCGACGACGCTCGCGCCCGTGTAGCCCGGCCCGAAGACCGGGGTGAAGCTCGCCCGGGGGGCATCGGAGGGGGCCGCGGGGCCGGTCGGCTCGAGGAAGTGCCAGAGGACCCCGCCAGCGGCCGCCGCGATCCCGACGTAGAACGTCGCGGCTCCCGCCTTCTCCAGCGTGTCGCCCGTGTTCCCCTTGGAGGCCGCGGCGGCGCCGGCAGGCGTGTTCGGACAGTTCGTCCCGGAAGTGCCGCAGGTGCTCTTTGCGTCGCTCACGTCGCCTGCGCCGACGAGGTACATCGCGGCGCCGGCGAGGACTGCGGCTCCCCCGACCCCCGCAACCACCCACGGGGCGACCGTGTGACCATGGCCTTCAGGTGCCGGTGCCGGCGGCGGGACCGGCGCCGGCGGGGTCGTGCTCGGAGGCGGCGCCGGCGGGGGGGGCGTGGTGGCGACCGGAGCCGTCGGTGCGGCCGGAGCCGTCGGTGCGGGCGCGACGGCCTGCGCCCCCATGGCGGCCTTCAGGTTGTCGATGCGCCGCTGGTACTGCGCCTTCTCGTCGGGCGAGAGGGTCTGGCTCCGCTGCTGCAGGTACGTCTCGAGCGCGTGGACCGCCTCGGCGCGGTTGCCCAGCAGCTCGTTCGCACGGGCGATGTTGAGCAAGAGCTCCGGCTTCGTGCAGTCGAGCTTGTAGGCGTCCGAGAAGTTGTGGCTCGCGGACCCGTAGTCCGACTCGTCGAAGAACCGCTTGCCGAGGAGGTACGCGCTGTGGGCCGCCTCGCTGTCCTGCGGCGTCGGCTTGCTGTTGCACGCCGGGAGCCCGCTCGGAGCGGAGCCGGGAGTACCCGATGCCTGCGCGCGGGCGTCACTGACCCCGATGATGCAGGGGGCCGCCACGAACGCGGCGAGTGACGATACGACCAGCAGGGTCTTGGGCGAGGCGCTCATCCTGAATCTCCCGGGCATTGTGGCCGCCGTCTTACTACCACACGGCGCAACAGAGCCGAAGGAACGAGCGAGCCTCCGGGTGAACGGATGTGCGGTGAGCAGGCCGGAGTGCGGGCGGCGGTTGCCGGCGGCTTGCCCGGCGCGAGCGAGCGCACCTCGCCGGGTGTTGGTTACATCGTCTCGCGTCGCGACTCGCCCATCGTGTGGGGGACAGCCTCGCCCTTCTGCGTGCGGTCCTTCATCTCGTACTTGCTCGGGCACTTGGCCAGGACGCTCGTCGCTTCAAACGAGTTGTCGGCCTGCAGCTCCCCTTCGACCGTGACCCCAACGTCGGTCCCGGGGACGTCGCGGAACGTGTCCGGGACGATGCACTGGGCGAACCGGACGGGGACATCGACGCCGTTCTTCGTGATGGTGAAGCGGTACTCGCACGGCGTGTCGCGCTTCGTGAGCGTCCCGTGGACGAGGTTGCCCTCCGCCCGGACCGGCCGCCCGGTGAACTTCGCCTTCTGTGCCACCAGCTCGTCGACCGGCTTCGAGTAGATGGCGTTGTCCTTCATGCCCGTCAGGACCAGCCCCGCGATGGCCGCCGACAGCATGACCAGCGGGACGACGATGACGAGTCCCCCGCGGCGAGGAGCCGCCG
>Ga0316217_10004864_pt1 | contig 14240 bp, 12 predicted proteins | sample 1anoAmetaG_FD_203633 | JGI IMG/M metagenome (GOLD analysis project Ga0316217, IMG submission 203633) | Freshwater microbial communities from Trout Bog Lake, Wisconsin, USA - 1anoA | ecosystem: Environmental > Aquatic > Freshwater > Lake > Hypolimnion/Profundal zone | place: USA: Wisconsin... | reverse complement strand
CTCAGCAGCTGGCCGTTCCAGGTCCCCTCCATGTCCACCCGGATCATCCCCACGGGCCTGCCGTCCAGCCTCATCTTGAACGAGACGAAGAACATGCCGCCCAGGTCCCGCCGGCTGAGGTTCGACGGCTCGAAGCTGAGCTGGCCGCCGGGGGGAACCCTGGGCAGGACCGGCGGCCTGGCTACCCGGAAGGTGTAGTTGCCCGCCAGCGCCGCCGCCTGGGTTTGCACGTAGGATAGCGCGTCGGTCTGAAGCTGCTCCAGGGGGGACAGGACGACCGGGTCTTCCGCAGCGGCCTGGTCGGCCGGCGAGGCCGGAGCCTGTACGACGGGCGGGGCCGGAGCCTGGATGGCGGGCGAGGCCAGAGCCTGGACGGCGGGCGGGGCCGGAGCCTGGCCGGCCGCGGGGGCCGCCGCCAGCGCGGCGCCGATGCACAGGAACCACAGGGCGCGCACGGCTCAGCGCTTCAGGTTGTTGACCAGCTGCAGCATCTGGTCGCAGGTCTGGATGGTCTTGGAATTGGCCTCGTAGGCGCGCTGGCCCACGATCATGTTGACCATCTCGCTGGCCATGTCCACGTTGGAGCCTTCCAGGGAGGACTGCTGGATGGTGCCCAGCCCGGTGGTGCCGGGGACGCCGTCGATGGGATCGCCGCTGGCCAGGGTCGGCTGCATGAGGTTCTTGCCGATCGAATTCAGTCCGTTCGGGTTGATGAAGTTGGAGATGGTGATCTGGCCCACCTGCTGGGGCGTTGTCTGGCCCTGCTGGGTGACGGTCACGGTGCCGTCGGAGGCGATGGTGACGGTCAAGGCGTCCTGGGGAATGGTGATCTGCGGATCGAGGGTGTTGCCGTTGGAGTTCACCAGGTTGCCGTTCTGGTCCACGGTGAACGAGCCGTCCCGGGTGTAGGCGAAGGTGCCGTCGGTCTGCAGCACCCGGAAGAACCCGTCGCCCTGGATGGCCAGGTCGTACGAAGAGTTGGTCTGCTGCAGGCTGCCCGTGGAGAAGTCCTTGACCATCGCCGACAGCCGGGCGCCGTGGCCGAGTTGGAGGCTGGTGGGCTGGGTGGTGGTGGTGGACGTGCTGGTGCCGGCGGTGTTGATGGTCTGATAGAGCAGGTCCTGGAACTCGGCCCGGCCGGCCTTGAACCCGGCGGTGTTGATGTTGGCCAGGTTGTTGGAAATGGCGTCCATGTTCATGGTTTGCACATTCATGCCGGCGGCGGCGGACCACATGGCTCTCATCATGGCTGACTCCTGGGAAAGGGGCGGAAGGTCGGGCGGGCGCTCAGCGGCCGGTGGAAACGTCTGAGATGCTATGTGCATCCATATCGTTGGTGATGGTGGAGGCCACCTTCATGCTCATCTCGAACAGGCGGTTGAGCCGGATCATGTCGACCATGCAGCTGGAGAGGTCCACGCTGCTCTGCTCCAGGGAGCCCTGGACGACCGTGCCGGTGGCGGCCGCCGGGGTGGCGCCGGCGGTGGTGAACCGGTTCGATCCGGCCCGCTGGAGCGTGCTGGGATTGGCGAACGCCTCCAGATCGATCTGGCCGGCGGTGGTGTCCCCCTGCTGCACGGATCCGTCCGCCAGCACTTTCACCGGGCCCCCGGCGGGGTCGATGGCGATGGGTAGGTTATTCTTGCCCATCAGCTGGGACCCATCCAGGGCCTGGAGGTTGCCATCCTTGCCGATCTGGAACCGGCCGTCCCGGGTGGCCAGGATGCCCTGGGGCGTCTTCACCTTGAAGAAGGCATTGCCTTCGATGGCCAGATCCAGGCTGCGCCCAGTGGACCGCTGGGCGCCCTGGGAAAAATCCACTCCGCTTTCGGCCACCAGGGTTCCGTCATCCACGTAGGAGGTGAGGGGCAGCCCGCGGCCCTCGGCCTTGGCCTTGTTGTACACGGAAAAGAAGGTCTTCTCGGGCTTGTAGCCGACCGTGGCGACGTTGGCCAGATTGTTGGAGACCATGTCCAACTGGAGCGACCTGGCCCTCAGACTGCCTGCTGCGACGTAGTATGCGGGATCCACCTGGGCACCTCTGTCCTGGACAGTGCCAACTCCGTGCCAATCCTGCGGGTTCAGCGGCGGGAATCGCCCTCCACCCAGGTCTGCCCGCCGTCGCGGTAGCGTTCGCGCTTCCAGATGGGGACCCGCTCCTTGATCCGGTCCATGATCCAGGCGGCGGCCTCGAAGGCCTCCCGGCGGTGGGGGCTGGCGGCGGCGACGATCACCGCCGCCTCCAGCAGGGGCACTTCGCCCAGGCGATGGTGGATCAGGCAGCGGACCAGGCCGAACCGGGCCATGGCCTCCTCCCGGAGCCCGGCCAGGCCGGCTTCGGCCATGGGCACGAACGCCTCGTAGGCGAGCAGTTCCACCGGGCGGCCTTCATGGCTGTCCCGGGCGCAGCCCTCGAACAGCACCACCGCCCCGGCCCCGGGATCCAGGGCCGCGGCCCGGATGCCGGCGGCATCCAGCGGCGCTTCGGTGACCAGGATCTGAGCGGCCATTTTTCCCCTCCGGAAACCCCATGTTAGTCTGGCCGGGTCCTGAGGTCCGAATGAATAGCCCGAGTTTTCCCCGCACCCGAGTCGAGCTCTACTGCGACGGCGCCTGTCTGGGCAACCCCGGACCGGGCGGCTGGGGCTACCTGCTGCGGGTCCACACCCCCGATGGACCCAAGGAAAAGCAAGCCAACGGGGCCGAGCCCGGCACCACCAACAACCGCATGGAGCTGCGGGCGGCCATCGAAGGGCTGGGCGCCCTGGGCCGCCCCTGCCAGGTCTCGCTCTATTCCGACAGCCAGTACGTGGTGAAGGGCATCCAGTCCTGGATGGAAGGCTGGAAGCGCAAAGGCTGGCGCAAGGCCGACGGCCAGCCGGTGATCAACGTCGAGCTGTGGCAGGCCCTGGACGCCCAGCTGAAGATCCACCGGGTGGAAGCCCACTGGGTGCGGGGCCACGATGGCCACGTGGAGAACGAGCGGGTGGACCGCCTGGCCAGCGACGCGGCGAAATCCATCGCCTGACCGGCTACCCGGAGATGGACTGGATGGCCTTGTTCCACAGCTCGGTCGGCTCGTTGGTCATCAGCCAGGCCGGGTTCAGCGGGAGCCGGGCCCAGCCGCCGCTTTCCAGCTCCTGGTCCAGCTGTCCCTCGCCCCAGCCGGCGTAGCCCAGGAACAGCCGGAACCGGGCCGCGGGCTCCATCAGCAGCGACTCCAGCAGGTCCTTGCGGTAGCTGATGAAATCGGTGAAATCCAGGACGGTGTCGTCCGCCGAGGGCAGCCCGCCCCGCACCAGGACGATCCCCCGCTGGGGATCCACCGGGCCGCCGCGCCAGGCGGTGGCGCCGTCGTCGCCCTGGAACGGCAGCCGGCTCTCCTCGCAGATCTGGGCCAGAGTCACCGGCAGCGGGCGATTGAGGATCACCCCCATCGCGCCGGTATCGTCGTGCTCGACCAGCAGGATCACACTATGCAGAAAATTCGGATCCAGGATCCGGGGACTCGCCACGAGTATGCATGGGGCCAGATGACTCATGGGATAGATCATAGCGCGCTACTCTGGATGTATGACGACCTCTCCAAAAACCGATCTCGCCTGCCTCCTTGAAGGCACCCGCTACCTGACCCGCCGGCCCCTGGCGGTCCTGGGCATCTCCGCCCTGGGGATGGTCCTGGCCGCCCTGGCCGCCCTGCTCCAGATCCGCGCGGGCCTGCCGGACGACCCCCTGGTCGACGCGGCCCTCACCTTCGCCAGCCTGCTGCCCCTGGAACTCTATTTCATCCCCCGCTTCCTCATCGCCGCCGATGCCCGGTCCGGGCAGAATCCCCACAACCCGCCCGGAGACTGGCGGCAGCGCTTCGAGGAACGCTGGATGCGGGCCTTCTGGGGCAAGACCCTGCTGGCCCTGGCCACCGGGATCGGCCTCAGCCTGTTCATCTTCCCGGGCCTGGTGGTGCTCCTGGCGTTCGGCTGGGTTCCGCTCCGGATCCTGCTCCGGGGCGAAGCGCTTGGCCAGGCTGCCAGAGGCAGCCTGCAGATGATGGCCCGATCCTGGCGGCGGGTGATCTTCGCCACCTCGGCCATGGCGATGGTCTACCTCTCCAGCATCGTCATCCTGTCGTACCTGGTGGGTCTGGTGGTCGCCGAACCCACGGTCCAGATGCGCCTGACCCATCCGCTGATCTGGGCGGGCAATTTCGTCGGCAGTTTCCTGAGCCTCTGGCTCAGCGCCTGCCTGCTGGCGCTGTTCCGGCGGGTGGAGGCGCCGGTCGAACCGGACGCCGTGCCGAGGGCGAGCTAGTATAAATTGCAATACCGTTCGTACAAGGTGATCAGGACGCTGAGGAAAGCCTTTTAGACTTGTAGGAACGGTATTGGTATAAATAGATATTCTTTTGTTGATTTTTTCAATTTTTCCCGGACACCCCCATGGATTTGGACCCATAATCCAACTCCATTTGAACGCGAGCTTTCCATGGGGAAATTGTGCATGCGGCTGTTCGCCCCCGATCTCACCCCCCTTGGGGTCTCCTGGGGCGGGGAGCCCTGGGCGGTCTGGAGCAGCGTCATCCCGGACGCCGTCATCGCCCTGGGCTGTTTCGTCCTCGCCCTGACCCTGCTGCACCTGACCCTGCGCCGGCGCGGGCTGGCCGGCAACGGGATCGTGCTGATGGTCGGGGCGTTCATCCTGGCCTGCGGCCTGACCCATGCCATGGAGGTCTACACCACCTGGCACGCGGCCTTCCGGCTGGCCGGGGCGGTCAAGATCGTCGCCGCCGCGGCCAGCCTGGGCGCGGCGGCCTGCATGGTCCGGCTGGAGCCCAAGATCCGGCGGGCGCCGGGGCTGGAAGAGGCCCTGGCGCTGGACCAGACGCTCAGCGCCGAACGGGGCGAGCGGCGCGCCGCCGAACGTCTGCTGGGGGAAAGCCAGGAGCGGCTGCACCTGCTCATCGAGGGGGTGCAGGATTACGCGATCTTCATGCTGGACCCCCAGGGGGTGATCATCAGCTGGAACGCCGGGGCCGAGCGGATCAAGGGCTACCGGGCCGAGGAGGTCCTGGGCCGGCACTTCACCCTCTTCTACTCCGCGGAGGACGTGGCCGCCGGGGTTCCCGGCCGGGAACTGGCCACGGCCGTGGCGGAAGGCGTGTGCCGGACGGAAGGTCAGCGGATCCGCAAGGACGGCAGCCGTTTCCAGGCCCACGTGACCATCACCGCGCTCCGGGATGCCCAGGGCCAGCTCAAGGGCTTCGCCAAGGTCACCCGCGACATCACCCAGCAGGCCGAGGCCGAGGCCCGGCTGAAGGCCTTCAACCAGGATCTGGAGTCCATGGTCCAGGCCAAGACCCAGGAGCTGCTCCAGAGCCAGAAGCTGGAGTCCATGGGACTCCTGGCCGGAGGCATCGCCCACGACTTCAACAACCTGCTGGGCGCCATCCTGGGCAACCTGGGCCTGGCCCAGATGGAGATCAGCCCCATGGCCCCGGCCCGCGCCCGGCTGGAGACGATCGAGGCCCTGGTGGTGCGCGCCTCGGACCTCGCCCGGCAGATGCTGGCCTACTCCGGGCGCGGCAAGTTCCAGCTGAAGACCCTGAACCTGAACGACCTGGTCCGGGAGATGACCCACCTGCTGGGCATCTCCATCTCCAAGAAGGCGGTCATCCGCTACGGCCTCGACCTCGGGCTGCCCTCCATCGAGGCCGACCCCACCCAGCTCCAGCAAGTGGTCATGAACCTGGTGATCAACGCCTCGGACGCCATCGGCGAGCGCAGCGGGGTCATCACCATCGGCACCCATTCGGTGCGCCTGGACGAGGAGGCCCTGGGCCGCGGCTACGCCGGCCAGAAGCTGGCCGCCGGACACTACGTATGCCTGCAGGTGGCCGACAACGGCGCGGGCATGACCCCGGAGATCATGAACCGGATCTTCGACCCGTTCTTCACCACCAAGTTCACCGGGCGCGGCCTCGGCCTGGCGGCCATCCAGGGCATCGTCCGCGGCCACCATGGGGGCATCCAGGTGCAGAGCGAACCGGGGCGGGGCACGACCTTCCGGATCATCTTCCCGGCCACCAGCCTGCCGGTGGACGCCGAGGTGCCGAAAGAACTGGCGGCCGCCTACCAGGGCGCGGGGACGGTGCTGGTGGTGGACGACGAGGAGAGCATCCGGGCCATGGCCATGGGCATCCTGGGGCACATCGGCTTCAGGGCGCTCCAGGCCGAGGACGGCCTGGAGGCGCTCAAGCTGCTGCGCCGGCACAGCCCGGAGATCAGCCTGGTGATCATGGACCTGACCATGCCGCACCTGGACGGCGAGGAGACCTACCGGGCCCTGCGCCAGGAGGGCTTCACCACCCCGGTCATCCTGAGCAGCGGCTTCAACGAGATGGAAGCGGTCAACCGGTTCATGGGCAAGGGCCTGGCCGGCTTCCTGCAGAAGCCGTACCGGGCCGCCGATCTGGTCAAGCTGGTCCGGAGCGTCCTGGACCGGGACGCTCCGGAAGCTTGAGCTACTTCAGCGCTTCCACCCCGCCGAACACCCGCGAGGGGCTCAGCTCCGCCAGGATGGCGTCATCGCCGGGCCGCGGCTCGTTGGTGACGATCCGGGCCACCAGCGCGCCCACCCCGGGCCCGAGCATGTAGCCCTGGCCGCACATGCCGATGGCGTCGATGTAGCCTTCCAGCTCCGGGGAACGGCCGATGATCGGCGAACCGTCCGGAGTCATGGGGTAGAGCCCGCGCCAGGTGCGGCGGATCTTCAGGTTGCCGAGCTTGGGCATGAGGTCCACCATCCGCCGGGCGATCAGCGGCAGGTAGGCGGAGGTCTCGCGCCGGTCGGAACCGACGATGGCCGGGTTGGGCGTGTAGCAGAAGATCACCTGCCCGGGCCGGTGCTGGTAGAAGTAGTAGTTGGCCGATCCCGGCGCGGAGCGGATGTCCACCACCATGGGATCCAGGAACGGCGCCACCGGCTCGGTGATGCCGCCCTCGTGGCAGTCCGGGGCCACCGGGGCGTCGAGCCCGCCGGCCTGGGCCACGGCCCGGGCCCAGGGACCGGCGGCGTTGATGACGCAGCCGGTGGCGAAGCCGCCCTTGTCGGTGCGCACCCCGACCACCTTGCCCTTGCGGCGCATGATGTTGGTCACCCGTTCGTTGAAGCGGAAGTCCACCCCCAGCTCCACCGCCCGCTGCTTGAAGGCCAGGTTGCTGCGCATGGGCGAGGCGGACCCGTCCTCGGGCGAGAAGGTCCCGCCCAGGAGGCCTTCCTCCCGCAGGCCGGGGCTGACCTTCAGCAGGTCGTCCTTCTCCAGCCAGTCGATGTTCAGTCCGGCCTGCTTCTGGACCACCAGCAGGTCCTTGAGCAGCTTCTCCTCCTTGCGGCCGTAGGCCACGAAGGCGTAGCCGCCGCGGTACCACTCGATGTTGTAGCCGTACTGCTGCTCCCAGGTGGAGAACACGTCCAGGCTGTCCAGGCAGAGCTTGATCTTGGCGGGCGCCGAGTGGGTGGCGCGGATGCCGCCCAGGGCGCACTTGTTGCTGCCCTGGCCGCTGGAGGCGAACTGGTCCAGGCAGAGAACCTTGAGGCCCTTTTCGGCCAGGTACATGGCGGAGGGCATGCCGATGCTGCCGGCGCCGATGACAATGGCGTCATAAACGATGCTGGACATCACAGACCTCCCTGGAAAGCGCTGACAGCGTGGGCTTTGGCCACATCCGGAACGGGCCCTTCGCCCGTGACCATGCCGGCGAAGGCGCCCATGGGCACCTCCATGAAGATCGGCCGGCGGGTCAGTTCAGTGATCTCCGAAGCCGGCACACCCTCCTCCCGGAACAGCCGGGCGATGAGGCTGGGGCAGGTCTTGCCGCCGCAGGCGCCCATGCCGGCGCGGGTGGCGCCTTTGAGCTCGTTCAGGTCGCGCACCCCGGCCCGGATCCGCAGGCGGATCTCGCCGGCGGTGACCCGCTCGCAGCGGCAGACGATCTCGTCGTCGTCCAGGCGCTTGACGGTCTCGGGCATGGCCTCGCCGACCCAGGGCTGCTGCACCCGGATCCCGGCGATCTGCTTGGCGATCGCCAGCGGCGCCCGGACCTTCACCAGCACCGCGTGGTCGGCGAACTTGGGCGCCCGGACCTTGATCACCGGCACATTGCCCAGCACCTGGCCCAGGGTGTCCAGCACGGTCACCGCCTGGCCCACTTCGATGGTGTTGAGGGGGAATTCGTAGGGGATCGAGACCAGGGCCTCGCCCACCTGCTTGCGGTAGTCCACCAGGGTGACGGCCAGCCCCGGGCAGACGGCCACGCACTGTTCGCAGGCGATGCAGTCCTGCTCGTTGAAGGTGGGCACGCCGAGGATGTCGCCGCCCTCGATCTGGATCGAGCCCTGCGGGCAGATGCTCGTGCACGGATTGCAGGGGATCTCCTGGCTGCAGTGGAACACCGGGAACACGCCCTTCTCGTCCTCGGGGATCTCCTCGGTGATGGTCGCGCCGGGGCGGGACTTCAGCACCGCCGCGGTGCGGTGCCACTCGGGCGGCACCTCGCCCACGTCCCGGCCCAGGCTGCGGGCGATCTCCAGGCCGCGGATCTTGCCGGTGAACATGGCCGCGCTGGCCTCGGCGATCTCCTCGGCGTCCCCGGCGGCGAACACCGGCAGGCCGAACTCCTTGGCCTTGATGTGGAACTCGTTCACCGACTCCAGGCCCACCGCCACCAGCACGGTGTCGCACTTGAAGGTCCGCTCGCTGCCGGCCACCGGCCGCCAGGCCGCGTCCAGCGCGGCGACGGTCACCGATTCCACCTCCTCGAGGCCATTGGCGGAGAGCACCGTGTGCGAGGTGTAGATCGGCACGCCCATGCGCGCCAGCTTGTCCTTGTGCACCTTGTAGCCGCCGCACTCGGGCAGCGCCTCGCACAGGCCCACCACTTCGATCCCCGCCTGCAGGGCGTGGTAGGCGGCGATCAGGCCGACGTTGCCGCCGCCGATGATGAACAGGCGCTCGGTGGGCCGCACCATGTCGCGGTTCACCAGGGTCTGGAAGGCCCCGGCCCCGTACACCCCGGGCAGGGTGTTGCCCTTGAACACCAGCGACTTCTCCCGGGCGCCGGTGGCCACCAGCAGCACCTGGGGAGCGACCAGGAAGTAGTGGCCGTCGCGGAGCACGCCCACCTTGCGGTCGGAGAACACCGCCAGCGCGTTGCTGTTGTTCCAGATGCGGACGTTCTCGTAGTGCCGGACTTCCTTTTCCAGCTTGGCGCCGATGTCCATGCCGCGGGTGCCGGCGTGGCAGGCGTCGATGCTGCCGAAGAACTTGTGGGTCTGCAGGACCAGCTTGCCGCCCAGGGCGGCCTTGTCGTCCACCAGGATCACCCCGACCCCGGCCTTGGCCAGTTCGATGGCCGCGGAGAGGCCGGCGGGGCCGCCGCCCAGGATCAGGCACTCCACTTCGACCGTCTCGATGTCGCGGAACTGGACCTCGGCCTCGTCCACGTCCGGCAGGGCCGGCTTGCCGTCCAGCGGCAGCACCGCCATGCCTTCCCGGACCGGGACCATGCACGACTTGACCGACAGCCCGTCGGCGATGACCGCGCACTGGGCGCACTGGCCGTTGGCGCAGAAGATGCCCTGGGGCGCCCCGTCCTTGTGGTGGTGGCCGAACACCCGCACGCCGTTGGCGAACAGGGCGGAAGCGATGGTCTCCCCTTCCCTGGCCGCGAGCGGCTGGCCCTGCCAGGTGAAGCCGATCGTGGGATCCGGCGGCACGGCCAGGATGGGGTGTTCCTTGATCCGGTAGTCCGACATTCCAAATCTCCTATAACAATTGCACTGAGAGGGAATTGACCGTACCTTGACCGGTCCAGTAAAGCACCACGGGCCGCCGCCCGGCCGGGCTCCGGGGTCACTTGTGATCTAGGTCAGAACGTTCTGGAAGTTCCCAGCCTCCGGGGCGGTATATTTGCAGCGACGGTTTCTCAGGACTCCAGCGCCCGCGGGGTCGTTGTTGAAATGTTCAGAGGTGGCGCGGCCCCATGGCAAGTGATCCGGAAAACTTCCCCCCGCGCCAGGAGAGCGACTCCCTGGGCGCCATGGCCCTGCCCGCCGGCGCCCTGCACGGCGTCCACACCGCCCGCGCCCTGGACAACTTCCCGGTCCTGGGCCGGCCGGTGCATCCCGCCTTGGCCCGGGCCTTCGGCGCGGTGAAGCTGGCGGCCCTGCGCAGCAACCGGCACCTGGGCTTCTTCCCGGACCCGGCCAAGGCCGACGCCCTGGAACGGGCCTGCCGGGAGCTCCTGGACGGGACCCTGGTCCCGGCGGTCCTGGTCGACGCCCTCCAGGGCGGCGCCGGCACCTCCACCAACATGAACGTCAACGAGGTGCTGGCCAACCGCGCCCTGCAGCTGCTGGGCCTGGCCCCGGGCGAATACGGGCGGATCTCCCCGCTGGACGACTGCAACCTGCACCAGAGCACCAACGACACCTTCCCCACCGCCCTGCGCATCGCCGCCATCGGCGGGCTGCGCGAGCTGGAGCGCAAAGTGCTGGCCCTGCAGGAGGCCTTCCAGGACCAGGAGAAGGCCCTGGCCCACGTGGTGAAGGTGGCCCGCACCGAGTGCCAGGACGCGGTGCTCACCACCCTGGGCCGGAGCATGGGGGCCTATGCCGAGGCCCTGAACCGCGACCGCTGGCGCCTGGCCAAGGCCGAGGAGCGGCTGCGGGTGGTGAACCTGGGCGGGACCGCCATCGGCACCGGCCTGGCCGCGCCCACCGCCTACATCTTCCGGGTGGTGGAGGAGCTGCGCGAGATCACCGGCCTGGGCCTGGCCCGGGCCGAGAACCTGGTGGAGGCCACCCAGAACCTCGACACCTTCGTGGAGGTCTCGGGCCTGCTGAAGGCCCTGGCCACCACCCTCATCAAGCTCTGCTCCGATCTGCGCCTGCTGTCCAGCGGGCCCGAGGCCGGACTGGGCGAGCTGCGCCTGCCGCCGCGCCAGGCCGGGAGTTCGATCATGCCCGGCAAGGTGAACCCGGTGATCCCCGAAGCGGCCACCCAGGCCGCCATCATGGCCATGGCCCACGACCAGGCGCTGTCCGCGGCCGTGGCCATGGGCTCGCTGGAACTGAACCCGTTCATGCCGCTGGTGGCCCACAGCCTGCTGGAGAGCCTGGACCTGCTCGCCCACGGCTGCGACATCCTGCGCCGCCACTGCGTGCTCGGCCTGACCGCGGACGAAGCCCGCTGCCGGGCCCAGGTGGAGAACGGCACCGCCGCCGCCACCGCCCTGCTGCCCCTGATCGGCTACGAGCAGGCCGCGGCCCTGGCCGCAGAGGCCCGGCGCACCGGCCTGGGCCTGAAGGCCACCGCGGTGGCCTCGGGCCTGCTGAGCGCGGATCAGTTCGACGAGCTGACCAGCCCCGAAGCGGTGGGCCGGCTCGGATGGAGGACCCCCCCGAAATGAATTCCGGATCCATGCAGCCCGCCCCCAAATCGCTCCGCCTGCACATCGGCCTGTTCGGCCGGCGGAACGTGGGCAAGTCCTCCCTGCTCAACGCCATCACCCGGCAGCAGGTGAGCATCGTATCGGACCATGCCGGCACCACCACCGACCCGGTGGAAAAGCCCATGGAGCTGCTGCCCCTGGGTCCGGTGCTGTTCGTGGACACCGCCGGGGTGGACGACGAAGGCGCGCTGGGCGAACTGCGCATGGCCCGCACCCGGGCGGTGCTGGACCGGGTGGACCTGGGCGTGATCGTCACCGCCCAGGGCGCCTGGGGCGCCTTCGAGGCCCGGCTGCTGGAGCAGCTGCGCGAACGCAAAGTGCCGGCGCTGGTGGTGCGCAACAAGGCCGACCTCGGCCTGCCGGCCGCGGAGGAGCTCCCCGGAGTGACCCAGGTGGCGGTCAGCGCGCTGGATGGCACCGGCATCCTGGATCTGCGCGAGGCGCTGCTGGCGCTCGCCCCCGCCGACTTCTTCGACAACCGGAGGCTGGTGGCGGACCTGGTGCCGCCCGGCGAGCTGGCGGTGCTGGTGGTGCCCATCGACAAGGAGGCGCCCAAGGGCCGGCTGATCCTGCCCCAGGTCATGGCCATCCGCGACCTGCTGGACGGCGAGGCCATGTCCCTGGTGGTGCAGGAGCGGGAGCTGGCCAGCGCCCTGGCCCGGCTGAACCGGCCGCCGGCGCTGGTGGTGACCGATTCCCAGGCCTTCCTCAAGGTGGCCGCGGACGTGCCCCGGTCGGTGCCCATGACCTCCTTCTCCATCCTCATGAGCCGGTTCCAGGGCGACCTGGCCGAGCAGGTGCGGGGCGCCCTGGGCATCGAGCGGCTCAAGGGCGGCGACAAGGTCCTGATGGCCGAGACCTGCAGCCACCATCCGGTGGGCGAGGACATCGGCCGGGTCAAGATCCCCCGCTGGCTCACCCAGTACGTGGGCGCCAGGCTGGAGTTCAGCAACGTCCAGGGCCGGGACTTCCCCGCCGACCTGACCCCGTACCGGCTGGTGGTGCACTGCGGCAACTGCACCGGCAACCGCCGGGAGATGCTGTCCCGGATCCACCGGGCCCGGGAAGCCGGCGTGCCCCTCACCAACTACGGCCTGACCATCGCCTACTCCCTGGGCATCTTCGAGCGGGCCCTGGGGCCCTTCCCGGCCGCCCTGGCGGCGTTCGAGCAGGCCAAGGCCGGCGCCGCCGGCTGAGTTTCGGAGGTTAGCCAGAATTGGCTTCCCCGCCGCGGGGATAGGGCGGAGCACTATCCTCATTTTGTGGATTATTAATATTGTTGCTACATGCCAAGTCGTGTGAAAATCAATTCAAATCAATCATACAGAAAAAGATTTCAAACAGCATCCGCTTGGGCTTTGCCTATTTGCATGCCCCAAGGAGGCTATACAATGTTCATTAGTCTCACAAACCAACCGCAGATCTGCAACCATACCTCCGGTCGGTCCAGGCACGCCGCCGCCCTGGCGCGCAACCTAGCCGTGAGCATCGTCCTTGCCCTGATTCCGCTGGCCTCCGCCTGCTCCGGCGGGAACAGCGGTTCGACCTCTAACCCACCGAATTTCTCCATCACGGCCAACCCGACCAGCCTCCAGATCCCAGCTGGGGGCAGTGGCTACGCCGTGGTCTCAGTCGTGCGGCGCGACGGTTTCACTGGCCCCGTCACTCTATCCGTGCCTGGATTGCCGACTGGCGTAGGAGCCAGCGGGACCATCGTGGGAGGTGAAACTACCGGCTACCTCACTGTAGCAGTGGATGAGCATGTGGTCCCACAGTCCTGGAGTGTTCTGGCCCTGGACGGCTCAGCCAACTCGCTCACCTCGACCACACCGATCAGCCTGTCCATTTCCGCACCTCTCCCCACCTCCAGCCTCTCGGTCGATCTGGTAGCCGCCTCGGGTGGCAGGCAGACTGCCGGAAACGTTGTCAATACAGCCGTCTTCATGGAACCGGTGACCCACACCACGGAAAGGAACCTTTCCCAGTCCGTTGACAACCAGGCCGGATTTCTCCCCGACGCTGTTCCCAGCAACCCCTGACCATTCCCCGCCCCCGTCCTGACTAGTCGAGGCTAATCATCATGCGCTCAACACTGCTCACCTCCTTCGCCACCCTCGTCCTCCTCTGCCCGGCAACCTCCCTTGCTGGATCAGCACCGCTCCAGGCCAACCCCCAGATTGCCTACCAGGGCCGACTGGTGATCAACGCACTGCCCGTGACCGGCCTCCAAAGCTTCATCTTCCAGATCCTCGATAGCAGTTCCAACGAGCTCTGGAATTCCGGTCCGGTCCAGGTGCCAGTGGACAGTGGACTCTATTCGGTGATCCTGGGATCCGCCGCAACCCCCATCCAGCCGGGAATCCTGGCCACGCCCAATCTGCTCCTGCGGGTCACCGTCAACGGCCAGGTGCTTTCGCCAGATTCCGCCATCGTGCCGGCGTTCCAGGCCAGTTCAGCGGTCCAGGTAACTGGGAGCTTCTCCGGCGATCTGAATGGAACCCAGTCCGCAACCCTGGTCAAGGGCCTGGGAGGCTTTCCCCTGGACCTGACCACCGCCGCCCCCCAAGCTGGCCAGGGCATCCTGTTCGATGGCTCCAAGTGGGCGCCGGGTTCAGTCACCGGCACAGCGGGCCAGAGTGGAGCCACCGGCGCGACCGGCGCGACCGGCGCGATCGGCGCGATCGGCGCAACCGGCCCCCAGGGTCCAACCGGGATTGCCGGAATCGCAGGCGC